>Ga0070741_10010371_pt1 | contig 17635 bp, 15 predicted proteins | sample Coa_R1_4_FD_66440 | JGI IMG/M metagenome (GOLD analysis project Ga0070741, IMG submission 66440) | Surface soil microbial communities from Centralia Pennsylvania, which are recovering from an underground coalmine fire - Coalmine... | ecosystem: Environmental > Terrestrial > Soil > Unclassified ...
GCCTCGCGGTTGGCCTCGATGAAGATGCGCGTCGCCTGCGAGCTGGAAAGGCCGCTGCAGTTCGAGGTCCCCGAGCTGATGCCGAACGTCTGCGTGCCGAAGAAGCCGTTGGTGGTGGCGGCGAGGACCTGTACGAACCCTTGCTGGTCGCCGAACGCCATCGATCCCAGACCACACCCTGCGTCACCGTACCGCCCCTTCGTCCCGCGGATGGCGCTCTCGGTGCTCTTCTTGTCGTCAGCTGTGGCAGCCGTACCCAGCGCAACCACCGCGATCAGCGCGAACCAGGCTTTGCACATGTCGGTGTCTCCTCCGTCGAATGAGAGAGAGGGAGCGGAGAAGCGCCCCCCAGGCGCGTCACCATAGCAGCCTGGCGAGCGCTTGGCACCCAGCAGGCCTTCGCTGCACGCGCGGGACCTCCGCGCCTCGATTTCCCGCAACGCACGCGGCGACGCAGCTCGAACTCGATGCCCGCAAATGACGGACTTGTAACAGGCGACGGACTGCCATCTGTGGGCCGCCGACGCGCATCCACAGATTGCCGTAATGCGGGCTGCCTTCGTTGCCCTGATTTTCGCAATCGGATGTGGAGCATCGGGACGCTCCGCCGTCCCCACGGCAGATGATGCTGGTTCGGGCAGCAACGGCCCTGGTGATTCCGGCCTGCCGCCCGATTCCGGCGTGATTGCCGACGCGGGATCGACGTCAGATGCAGGCACCACGGACGCTGGTTCCGGCGCGGTTGCCGACGCGGGATCGACGTCCGACGCGGGGACGACGGACGCTGGCTCCGGGACGGATGGCGGCCCGACGTCCGATGGAGGGCCTGCGGCAGCGATCGAGTCAGTCCCCTGTCCGGCCGATCCGAAGGTTCTCTGGAGCCGCACCTTCACGGACGAGGTCGATTTCCGCGGCGTTGCCGGCGATGACGGAAGTCTCTACTGGATCGAATACGACCCGCCGCCCACCTTCCTCGATCCGGCCGCGCCAGCCTGGGTCGCATCCGCCGACGCGGACGGGCACGACCGCTTTCGGGTGAAGACGACCCTGACCTATCCCGTCGATGCGCACCTGATCGCGGCCGGCATGTTGGTCGTCGCCAAAGGCGCGATCGTCGCCGCCTTCGACGCGGCGAGCGGCGCCCCTTCGTGGTCGCTCGACTTGAGCCGTACCTACACGGACGGGTATGCGCAATCGCAGGGGATCGCGGACCTCGGCGAGGGAAAGATCGCGCTCGCGATGTACGACTACAACGTCGCGAGCGGGCTCTACGTCGTCGACGCGGCGAAGGGCGCGATCCTTTGGTCCACGGTCGGAAGCGCCGACACCGGATATCACGTCCAAGGGTCCGACGGGGCTGGCGACGCGCTCGCGACCGCGAACTACACCAGCTCGTATTCGCCGGAGCAGGGGTATCACAATGCCCAGGACGTTTTCGCGGTGGACAGCTCCGGCCACGAGCTGTGGCGTCACCACATCGTCGACGGTGGCGCCCTGCTCGCCTGGCCTGCCGGAGCGCCCTGGATCGTCGTGCCCGGCGGATCGTCCGCGACCGACTACGTGCAGGTGCCTGGGTCCTGGTTTGCCGCGGTGAGCGGCGGCGAGCTCGGGTTTGCCGTGCAATTCGGGGCCGCCGCTGCCTCGCCGAACGTCCTCGAAGTGGTCCGCGATGGCGTGGTCGTCGCTTCCGGCGCGATGCAGGGCACGAACCCGTACGACGGCACGGCGGTCTTCCCGTTCCTTGCCGGCGATCGCGGCGACCACGCTGTACTCGTGGCGCAGAGGTGGCCCGGCAATCCTGGCCTGTGCCACCCGGCGCGTGCCGCCGAGGCGGCCATCCACAGATTCGATTCGAGCTCGTCCTGGACCTGCCCGTTTTCGTTCGAGGGGGAGTCAGGGATCGTTGGAGCGGCGCTGCTCCCGGGGCGGATCGTGCTGGGCCGCCGCACGTTCCTGACCGACGCGTGCACGCACGAGGTACAACCAGTCACACTGGAAGCGTACGCGCTCCCCGGTGAGTCGCTCGCGCCGGTGGGCTGGGTGCAGCGAGGAGGAAGTCCCGGGATGGGACTCCGGCAGAGGCGCTGAGCGGCGTCAGGCGGCGGCGAAAACGCCCGTCTTCAAAGTGTGTGCAGATCGCCTTCGCGGCGTGAGGGCGCTCCTTGGGGAGGCCGCCGTCATCCGACAGTGGCCTCATCACGATTCGTGCCGGCGTACTGGAGCGGACCGGCTGGTGCAGGCCAAACCGCGAACGAAACCACACACCTCGACGCGAGCCGCCAAAGCCGAACGGCGCGAGTCCCGCTCGCCTGCGGCACCAGGTCGCCCTCCGTCAGTTTCGCTCCGCACCGCAAAATTGTAGTCTTTGGTCGGATGTCCTCCCCCCTCCTAGACGTCACCGCCCTCGTTTTGCGTTTCGGCGGCGTCACCGCCCTCTCCGACGTGAGCTTCTCCGTCGCCGAGGGCGCGCTCAGCGCGATCATCGGCCCGAACGGCGCGGGCAAGACCAGCCTGTTGAACTGCATCAGCGGCGTCTATCGCCCCCAGCGCGGCCGCATCGTCTTCGACGGCGCCGACGTGACCCGGATGGGGCCCGCCGCGCGCACCCGCCTCGGAGTCGCACGAACCTTCCAGAACATCGCGCTGTTCCGGGGCATGACGGTCCTCGACAACCTCCTCATCGGCCGGCACGTGCACCAGAAGACCGGCACGTTCACCGGCGGCGTGTACTGGGGCCGCGGGCAGAAGGAGGAGATCCGCGAGCGCGAGCGCGTCGAGGAGATCATCGACTTCCTCGAGATCCAGCCGTACCGCAAGCAGGTGGTGCACACCCTCGCCTACGGGCTGCAGAAGCGCGTCGAGCTCGGCCGCGCGCTCGCTCTCGATCCCCGCCTGCTCCTCCTCGACGAGCCGATGGCGGGAATGAACGCGGAGGAGAAGGAGGACATGGCCCGCTACATCCTCGAGATCAACGAGGAGCGGGGAACCACCGTGCTGATGATCGAGCACGACATGGGCGTGGTGATGGACCTCTCGCACCGCGTGGTGGTGCTCAACTTCGGCCAGAAGATCGCGGACGGCGCGCCGGAGGCGGTGCAGGGCAACACCGAAGTCCAGGCTGCGTACCTCGGGGGCCACGCCGCATGAGGACGAGCCTCGCCCTGCAGCGGCCCGAGCCCGCGCCCGTCCAGGCGCGGCGCGACACGTTCCCGAAGCTCCTGCTGGAGAACGCGGAGCAGTTCGGCGATCGGGCGGCGCTCCGGGAGAAGGACCTCGGGATCTGGCGGGAGACGAGCTGGCGGCGCTACGGCGAGCGGGTGCGCGAGTTTTCCCTCGGGCTGGTCGCGCTCGGGCTGCAGCGCGGCGGGAAGGTGGCGATCGTCGGCGACAACCGGCCCGAGTGGGTGATCTCGGAGCTGGCGGCGCAATCGGCGGGGGCGGCGTCGGTGGGGATCTACCAGGACTCCAACCTCACCGAAGTGGCGTTCGTCATCGACCACTGCGACGCGAAGTTCGTCATCGCCGAGGACCAGGAGCAGGTCGACAAGATCCTGGGGATGATCGAGCAGCTCCCCAAGGTCACGCACGTGATCTACTCCGACCCGCGCGGGCTGCGCCGCTACAAGCACGAGAAGCTGCTCTCCTTCGACGAGGTGGAGAAGCGCGGCCGCGAGCTGCACGCGAAGGACCCGGACCTGTTCGCACGCAACATCGCGCGAGGCGAAGGCGGCGACCTGGCGATCATCTGCTACACCTCGGGCACCACCGGGTCGCCGAAGGGAGCGATGCTCACCTTCGCCAATCTCCTGACGATGGCGATGAGCCTGCATTCGGTGGACCCGCGGCGGCCCACCGACGAGTTCGTCTCCTTCCTGCCGCTGGCGTGGATCGGCGAGCAGATGATGTCCGTCGCCACCGCGCTCGCCATCGGGTTCACCATCAATTTCCCGGAGGAGCCGGAGACGGCGCTGCACGACATCCGCGAGATCGGGCCCAACGTGATGTTCGCGCCGCCACGGATCTGGGAGGGGCTGAACTCCACGGTCCAGGTGAAGATCATGGACACCACCCCGCTCAAGCGCTTCCTCTTCGAGCGGCTGATGCCCATCGGCCACAAGGTCGCGGACCTCCGCCTCGCCACCGGGAAGGTCCCACCGCTCTGGCGCGTGCTCTACTTCTTCGCCGACTGGCTGCTCTACCGGCCGCTGAAGGATCGCCTCGGCCTCTCGAACCTGCGCAGCGGCACGACCGGCGGGGCCGCCCTTGGGCCCGACGTCTTCCGCTTCTTCCACGCGATGGGCGTGCGGCTGAAGCAGATCTACGGCCAGACCGAGATCAGCGGGATCTCCTGCATCCACCGCGACGACCGCATCCGCTTCCACACCGTGGGCGAGCCGATCCCCGGCACCGAAGTGCGGATCAGCGAGCGTGGCGAGATCCTCTCCCGCAGCGCCGCCGTCTTCGTCGGGTACTACAAGAACGAGGAAGCGACCCGCGCCACCCTGACGGAAGGAGGATGGCTGCACTCCGGCGATGCCGGGTATCTCGAAGACGGACAGCTGGTGGTGATCGATCGGCTGAAGGACGTGCTCCGCCTCGCCGACGGAACGCAGTTCTCGCCCCAGTTCATCGAGAACCGGCTGAAGTTCTCGCCGTACATCAAGGAAGCGGTGGTGATCGGCCAGGACAAGCCGTACCTCGCCGCGCTGGTCTGCATCGATCAGGGCATCGTCGGGAAATGGGCCGAGAAGGAGAAGATCTCCTACACCACCTATACCGACCTCTCCGCCAAGCCCCGCGTCTACGACCTGCTCCAGCGGGAGATCGACCGGGTGAACCAGACCCTTCCGGCGGCGGCGAAGATCCGCAAGTTCGTCCTCCTCTACAAGGAGCTCGACGCCGACGACGAGGAGCTGACCCGCACCCGCAAGGTGCGCCGCTCGTTCGTCGAGGATCGCTACGCCGGGATCATCGCGGCCCTCTATGGCGACGCGCAGAAGTTCGCGGTCGATACCACCATCCGCTACCAGGACGGGCGCACCGCGCGCATCCAGGCGAACCTCGCCATCCGCGAGATGAGGGTCGCCTAGATGGAATTCTTCCTCCAGCTGACGCTGAACGGGCTGGTGGTGGGGAGCATCTACTCGCTGGTCGCGCTCGGCTTCGTCATCATCTACAAGTCGAGCGGCATCCTGAACTTCGCGCAGGGCGAGTTCCTCCTCCTCGGCGCCTACGTCTTCCTCGCCATCACCTCGCAGGCCAACGTCCCCACCCTGCCGGCGCTGGCGCTCACCTTCGCCTTCGCCACCCTGCTCGGCCTGGTGCTGGAGCGGGTGGTGCTGCGGCCGCTGATCGGCGAGCCGATCATCTCGGTGATCATGGTGACGCTGGGCCTCTCCAGCGTGCTGCGCGCGATCGTGCAAGGGATCTGGGGAACCGATACCAGGCCCGTGCACGCGGTGTTTTCGCTCGACCCCATCCAGATCGGCCCGCTGCCGGTGGCGCGCGGATATCTCTACAGCGCCGCTTCCGTCGCCGTGCTGCTCGTCCTGCTCACGCTCTTCTTCAAGTATGCGAGGCCGGGGATCGCCATGCGCGCGACCGCTGCATCGCAGCAAGTCTCGCTCTCGATGGGCATCTCGGTGCGCCGGATCTTCGCGCTCTCCTGGAGCATCGCCGCGGTGGTCTCCGCCGCCGGCGGCGTGCTGCTCGCCACCATGCGCGGCGGGGTGGACGGATCGCTCGCGGTCCTCGGGCTCAAGGTGCTGCCGGTGGTGATCGTCGGCGGCCTGGACAGCATCGGGGGAGCGATCCTCGGCGGCCTGCTGGTCGGCGTGCTGGAGAACCTGGCCGGTGGATACCTCGACCCGGTGTTCGGCGGAGGGGTGAAGGAAGTCGCTCCCTTCGTCGCCCTGGTGCTGATCCTCATGGTCAAGCCGTACGGGCTCTTCGGCAAAGTGCGGATCGAGCGGGTGTGACCCATGCGCTGCGGCGAATTCCACACCACCTACGCGAGCGACATGGGCATCTTCGACACGCGCCGCGCGCGCTGGGTGCTCGGGGCGTTCATGGTGGCGCTGTTCGCCGTCCCGTCCTTCGCCACCTCGTACTGGATGGACGTGGCGAACCGCGCGGGCATCGCGGTGATCGCCGCGATGGGCCTGAACATCCTCACCGGCTTCACCGGGCAGATCTCGCTGGGAAACGCCGCCTTCCTCGCGGTCGGCGCGTACACCACCGCCTTCCTCGCCGGCCACGGAATGCCGTTCGTGGTCGCCTGCCCGGTCTCCGGGATCGTCACGGCGCTCGCGGGGATGGTCTTCGGCATCCCCTCGCTCCGGCTGAAGGGCCTGTACCTGGCGATGGCGACGCTCGCCGCCCACTTCATCGTCGAGTTCGCCGCCTCGCACTGGGATGCGGTGACGGGCGGAGTGGCGGGCGTCAGCATCCCCTCCCCGCGAATCCTCGGATTCGACTTCTCCGACGACCGCAGCCTCTTCTTCCTCATCATCCCGATCTGCATCGCGGGGCTCTACTTCGCGAAGAACCTCTTCCGGACCCGCGTGGGCAAGGCGTTCGTCGCCATCCGCGATCAGGACATCTCGGCGGAGGTGATGGGCGTCGACGTCTTCCGCTACAAGCTGCTCTCGTTCGCGGTCAGCTCGTTCTACGTCGGCGTGGCAGGCTCGCTGCTCGCCTACCAGGCCCGGATCATCAGCCCGGAGAACTTCCCGCTCGGCGTGGCGATCGACCACCTGGGGATGATCATCATCGGCGGGCTGGGGAGCGTGCTCGGCTCCGTTCTCGGCGCCATCTTCCTCACGCTGCTGCCGGAGATCCTCCGCCTGGCGAACAGCGCGGCGGCGGGCAGCTTCCCCGGGTTGATCCAGCTCTTCACGCCGCTGAAGCTGGCGGTGTTCGGGCTGACGATCGTACTTTTCCTCATCTTCGAGCCCGACGGCCTCGCCGATCTCTGGCGGCGCATCCGCAACTGGTTCCGTCTCTACCCGTTCTCATACTGAGGAGGTCACACACCATGAAGCTGATTCGATCGGCGCTGTTGTTCCTCTGCCTGGCCGCGGCCGCGCGGGCGCAGGAGATCAAGGTCGGCGGCATCTTCGACCTGACCGGCATCACCTCCGACGTGGGCAAGCCCTACGCCCAAGGCGTCCGCGACGGGGTCGCCTGGACGAACGAGAACGGCGGGATCAACGGCAAGAAGATCCGGCTCATCGACGTGGACTACGGCTACAAGATCCCGGAGGCGGTCGCCGCCTACAAGCGGATGACCGGCGACGAGAAGGTGATCATGATCAACGGCTGGGGCACCGGCGACACCGAGGGCCTGAAGGCGCAGGTGAACCAGGACAAGATCCCCTACGTCTCGGCCTCGTTCTCCGCCCACCTCACCGACCCCTCGAAGACGCCGTACAACTTCTTCGTCGGACCGAGCTACTCGGACGACCTGCGCGCCTGGCTCACCTGGGTGAAGGAAGACTGGAAGGACAAGCAGGGGAAGCCGAAGGTGGCCTTCTTCTATGGCGACAACGCATACGGCAAGAGCCCCATCGAGGCCGGCCGGCGCTTCTGCAAGGACAACGGGATCGACCTGGTCGACGAGGAGATCGTTCCCGGCGCCTTCCAGGACGCGACCAGCCAGCTCCTGAACATGAAGCAGAAGGGCGCCGACTACGGCTACATCAACGTCACCACCACCGGCGTCTCCACCATCCTCCGCGACGCGAAGAAGCTCGGGCTGGCGACGAAGTTCGGCTCCAACCCGTATGGCTTCGGCGAGTCGCTCCCGCAGATCGCCAAGGAGGCCGCGGACGGCGTCACCGGGATCATGGTGGACGTTCCCTTCGGCGAGAACGTGCCCGGGATGAAGCGGCTGGTCGACTTCCACAAGAAGAACCATCCGGACGACACCCACGACACCTTCTACGTGCGCGGCTGGACGTACGTGCTGGTCTGGACGGAGGCTCTCAAGCGCGCGGACAAGGCCGGCCATCTCACGGGCGAAGGGGTGAAGGCGGCGATGGAGACGCTGCGGGACTTCGACCTGGGCGGGCTCACCACGAACGTCACCTACACGCCGACGGACCACCGGCCCACCACCAAGGTGAACATCTACCAGATCCAGAACGGCAAGCTGGTGAAGGTGAAGCAGTACGAGATGGAGCGCCGGCCGGACTGGCTGGGATTGTAGGCGCCATGGCGGACGCCATGCTCCGGCTGAACAACGTCGAGGTCGTCTACGACGACGTCATCCTGGTCCTCAAGGGCCTCTCGCTGGAGGTGCCGAAGGGGCAGATCGTCGCCCTGCTCGGCTCGAACGGCGCGGGCAAGAGCACCACCCTCAAGGCCATCTCCGGGCTCTTGCGCGCGGAGGAGGGAGAGGTCACGGATGGCGCCATCGAGTTCGACGGCGAGCGCATCGACGCGCTCGAGCCGGAGCAGATCGTCCGCCGGGGGATCTTCCAGGTGATGGAAGGGCGCCGCGTGTTCGAGGACCTGACCGTGGACGAGAACCTGACCATGGGCGGGTACACGCGGCGCGACTACGCGGCGCTCCGGCGCGATCGCGAGCTGTGCTTCGACTACTTCCCGAGGCTTCGCGAGCGGCGCCGGCAGATCGCCGGCTATCTCTCCGGGGGCGAGCAGCAGATGCTGGCGATCAGCCGGGCGTTGATGGCGCGCCCGCAGCTGATCCTCCTCGACGAGCCGTCGCTCGGGCTGGCGCCTCTCTTGGTGGCGGAGATCTTCCGGATCATCGGGAAGATCAACCAGGAGGAGAAGACCACCATGCTGCTGGTGGAGCAGAACGCGAACGTGGCCCTCTCCATCGCGCAGTTCGGCTACATCATGGAGAGCGGGCGGATCGTCCTCGAAGGGGAGCCGGAGAAGCTGAAGAGCAACGAGGACGTCCGCGAGTTCTACCTGGGCGGCGGCGAAGGGAAGAAGAGCTACAAGGCGGTCAAGTCCTACCGGCGCCGCAAGCGGTGGCTGTCGTGAGGGCCGGGAGCATCCTCGATCCTGCCCTCGAGCAGGAGACGCACGCGGAACGGGAACGGCGTCTCTCCCGCAGGCTGCTCGAGACCGTGGCGCACGCGCGCGCGCACTCCGCGTATTTCCGCCGGACGCTGCCCGAACGGGTGGAGCGGCTGGAGCAGATTCCGATTTTGCGCAAGGACGATCTCCCCGGGCTGCAGGCCGCGGATCCGCCATTCGGGGGCCTGATCGGCGTCGAGGCCGCGCGCCTGGCGCGCGTGTTCGCCTCGCCGGGACCCATCCTCGATCCGCAGGGGGACGTCGAAGACTTCTGGCGCTTTCGCCCGGCGCTCGCGGCGGCAGGCTTCCGCCGCGGCGACGTGGTGATGAACTCCTCCTCGTATCACTTGACGCCGCTCGGCTTCATGCTCGACTCCGCCGCGCGCAGCCTCGGCTGCGTGGTGGTCCCGGCGGGCACCGGGCAGACGGACCTGCAGGTGCGCATCGCCGCGACGCTGCGCGCGAGCGGTTATCTCGGGACCCCGAGCTTCCTCTACGCGCTCCTGAAGCGCGGGCGTGAGCTTGGAACCCCGCTGCGGATCGAGGTGGCTTTCGTCACCGCCGAGATGCTCCCGGAATCGCTGCGGGCCGAGCTGGAGAACGACTTCCAGGTCCGCGTCCTCCAGGGGTACGGGACGGCCGACCTGGGGCTCGTCTCGTACGAGTGCACCGAAAAGGGCGGGATGCACCTGCACCCCGAGAGCATCGTCGAGGTGCTGGACCTGGAGACCGGTGCGCCGGCGGCCCCGGGAGAGCCGGGGCAGATCGTCGCCACCATCTTCGACGAGGCGTACCCGCTCCTGCGCCTCGCCACCGGCGACATCGGGACGATGGCGGCGCCTTCGCAGTGCGCCTGCCGTCGCACCGCCCCGAAGCTCGCGGGCCTGCTCGGCCGCGTCGGGGATGCGGTGAAGGTGAAGGGGATGTTCATCCGCGGCGCCGAGATCGAGAAGGCGCTGAAGGCGTTTCCCGGCGTAGTCGGATTTCAGGCGGTGATCACCCGCGACCACCACCAGGACCACCTCGAATACGTGCTCGAGGTCGCAACCGGCGCGGCGGTGGACGTCGCGCTGGTCGCCGACGCGCTCCGCGACGCGGTGAAGGTGCGCGGCGAGGTGCGCACGGGCGACGTGGCGAAGAACGCGAAACGCATCGACGATCGCCGCGTCTGGAAATGAGCCGGCTCGCCGTCGACGACGTGGGCAGCGGACGGGCCGTCCTGCTCGTCCACGGATTCCCCAGCACGCGCGGCCTCTGGAAGGGCGTGACGCCGAAGCTCGTCTCGGCCGGACTGCGCGTGCTCGCGCCCGACCTCGCCGGGTACGGAGACTCGCCCGGCGCTCCGGACGTGGGGATGGAGAACCAGGCTCAGTGGCTGCTCGACCTGCTCGACGAGCGCGGCCTCGAGCAGGTGGCCCTGGTGGCGCACGACGTCGGCACGGCGGCGGCGCAGATCCTCGCCGTGCGCGCCCCGGGTCGGGTACGGACGCTGGTGCTGATGGACGGCGTCTACGAGACCGAATGGGCGATGGGCGCAGTGGAGAGCATCCGCGCCTGGGACGATCGGGAAGCGGCGCGGCTGCACCCCGTCCTCGCACGGCGGCTGAGATCGATCCGCGAGCTGCTCGGCGCCTACGTTGGAGAAGAGGGCGGCAGGCGACTGATCCACGCCGCGCGCTGCCTGGATCCGCGGCAGACCGCCGGAATGACCGCGCGCCTGCGCGAAACCGGCATCCCCATCCGCCTCCTCTGGGGCTCCGAAGACGCCTACCTGCCCGTCGAAACCGTGGCGCGTCCTCTGGCCACCGCGCTCGGCGCCACCCTCACCCTCATCCCCGGCGGCCACTTCCTCCCCCTCGACAACCCCGCCGACGTCACCCGCCTCCTCCTCGACATCTGCTGACCCGAATTTCGGGGACACGTACGAAATTCGCCCGAGTTTCTCCGGATCTCTGCCCTACTTGCCCTTGGGGTGGCCGCGGCCGCCGCGGCGGCGGCGACCGCCGCGGCTGCGGCGCTTGTGCGGCGTCTTGTCTGCGTGGCCGTCGGTGGCGTGCGCAGCGGAGAGATCCTGGCCGGCGAACGTCTGCTGCCATTTCGAGAGTTGATCGTGGCCTTGGCCGGTGGCGGCGACGGAGAGCTCGAAGACGGCCAGCGCCTCGGGAAAATAGCTCTGGCGGACGAACGCCTGGGGCGACGAGCGCCGGCGGCGACGCTCGCCGGAGAGGATCGGTTGGGCGAGCAGGATCATCCGCGACCGCTCCGCGATCCGCCGCGGGAGGCGCGCGGTGCGCACCATCTCGGAGAGCACGATCTCCGGCGCCACCACGTCCTGGGGGAGGCTCCAGGCCTGGACGTCGGCGCTGGCCGCGGCATTCGCGCCGAGGCGCTCGTCGTGGAGGTCGCCGGCCTCGCGCAGCGCGCCTTCCGGCAGCGGGGCCTGCGCCGGGTCCTCCGCGGCCTCCGCCGGCTCCTTCGCTTCCGCCTCGGCCGCCTCCTCGAGAGCGCTCAGCTCGCGCTCCAGCTCCTCGTCCACTTCCGGGGCCGGCGCCAGCGCCTCCTCGGCCTTGGGCGCCCGGCCGCGCCGGGAAGCGTCGCGCGGAAGAGGCGCGAGCAGGTTGGCGAGCAGCACCGCATCCGAAGGGATCTCGCCCACGCGGACGTGCGCGTCGAGCGCGTCCAGCGCCCGCAGGTGCCGCTCCGCCTCCTCGAGCCCGCCGCGCTCCAGGTACGCCGCCACCGGGGGGAGGAGGATGCGCAGGGCCCCGATCTCGCGCAGCAGCTCGAAGCAGCGCCGGGAAGCGCCCGAGCGGAGGAGCTTGAGCACCTCCTCCAGGACGCGGGGCGGGGCACAGCGCGGGATCTCCTGCACGTGCGTCCGCATCGCCGCGCGCGTCTCCGGCTCGAGCTCGAACGCGCACTTCGCCGCGAACCGGATGGCGCGGAGGATGCGGACCGGATCCTCGCGCATGCGCACGTCGGGATTCCCGATGGTGCGCACGCGGTGGGAGCGAAGGTCCTCCTTGCCGCCGACGTAATCGATCACCCGGCCCTCGTCGACGTCGTAGAACAGGCCGTTGATGGTGAAGTCGCGCCGGCGCGCGTCCTCCTCGGCGCTCCCGAAGACGTTGTCGTGGCGGATGAGCAGATCCTGCGGCAGGTCCTGCAGCTCGTCGAGAGGGTTCGCCCGGAAGGTGGAGACCTCGACGATCTTGCCCCCGCGGAAGAACACGTGCGCGAGGCGGAACCGGCGCCCGATCAGGCGCGAGTTGCGGAACGTCTCCTTCACCTGCGCGGGGTGGGCGCTGGTGGCGACGTCGAAGTCCTTCGGGCGGATGCGCAGCAAGAGGTCGCGGACGCAGCCGCCGACCAGGTACGCCTGGTGGCCGGCGCGGCGCAGCCGGCGGACGACCTTCACGGCGTCGCTGTCGAGGTTTTCCTCGGGAATTTCGGGCGGCGCCTTGGCGCTCGAGTCCACCCTGTGCGCGTCTGTCGACAATCCGTGCGTACGTAGTCTGAACGCGGCAGCGCGTCAATCCAGCAGAGGGACCCGCGTCCGCCCGCCGTCGGTCGGGCAGGCGGCCGTCAGCCCGGCGGCCAGCTCATCGGGCGGCCGCCGAAGACGTGCAGGTGGACGTGGAAGACCACCTGGTTGGCGTCGCGTCCGGTGTTGAGGACCGCCCGCCAGCCCGTCTTGTCCAGCCCGTGCTCTTTGGCGACCTTGGCAGCGAGGGCGAACACGGGAGCCATCACCGCGCCGTCGCCGACCTCGTCGAGCGAGGCGACGTGGCGCTTCGGGATGACGAGGACGTGCACCGGCATCAGCGGCCGGATGTCCGGAAACGCGATCGCGCCCTCGTTCTCGCCCAGCTTCTTCGCCGGGATCTGGCCCGCCACGATCTTGCAGAAGACGCAGTCGTCCACGGTCACCTCAGAACAGCTTCTTCGAGTCGAGCAGCAGGGTCACCGGGCCTTCGTTCACGATCCGCACCTGCATGGTGGCGCGAAAGACTCCTTCGCCCACCCGCACTCCGCGCGCGCGGACCTGATCGCAGAACCTGGCGTAGAGCGGCTGCGCGATCTCCGGCCGCGCCGCGTCGACGAAGCCCGGCCGGGTCCCCTTGCGCGCGTCGCCAAAGAGCGTGAACTGCGAGATCGCCAGCACCCCGCCGCCGACCTCCAGCACCGAGCGGTTCATCTTCCCCTGCTCGTCCTCGAAGATGCGCAGGTCGACCACCTTGTCGGCCAGCCACCGCGCATCCTCGCCGGAATCCCCCTGCCCAACCCCGACGAGGACGCACAATCCCGCAGAGATCTCGCCGGTCGACTTCCCTTCGACGAGCACGGACGCCGCGCTCACCCTCTGCACCACCGCACGCATTTCGGGGACACGATACGAAATCCGGCGCGATCTGTCCCCGCTGCCGTCCGATCAGTGGCGGATGCCTGCGCCCGGCGAGGTGGGCTCGCGCGGATCGAGCGTCTCGAGGAGCGTCGCCATGTCGTCGGCGTGCTCTTCCTCCTGCTGCAGCACGAACTCCATCAGGCGCCGCGACGTCGGATCGTTCTCCCCGAAGAACCGGATCATCTCCATGTACGACTCGATGGCGATCCGCTCCGCGATCAGGTCCTCCTTGATCATGTCGACCAGCGAGTTCCCTTCCGCGTACTGCGCGTGGCTCCGCGTGAGCAGGCCCTCGGGGTTGAAGTCCGGCGCGCCTCCGAGCTGGCGGATGCGCTCGGCGATCTTGTCCGCGTGCTCCTGCTCTTCCTTGGCGTGCTCCATGAACTCGTCCGCGACCGCCTGGTAATGGATCCCCGCCGCCATGTAGTGGTGCCTGCGGTACCGGAGCGTGCAGACGATCTCGGTCGCCAGCGCTTCGTTGAGCAGCTTCACCGCGGTCTGCACGTCGCCGCGATAGGCGGGGGTCACCGCTCCCTTCTCGACGTGCTCTCGCGCACGCCGCTGCAGTTCCTTGATGTCGGTGAGAAATGGCGTTGCCTTCGGGTCGTTCATCGCCCCGCTCCCTTCCGTGTCAGTGAGTCGGGTTGGAAGCTAGCCACGCGGTTGACCGGCGGCAGCGTCCGTGACAGACGGAGCGCCCCATGCTCTCGACCGGATTCCTCGAGCTGGCGCGCCAGCTGATCGCCGCCGACAGCGTCTCCGCCAAAGGGACGCGGCAGGCGGCCGGGATCCTGGAAGCGCTCTGGGCGCACGCCGGCCTGCCCGTCCAGCGGCAGGCTGTCGAGGGGATCCACGTCAACCTGCTGGGCGGGCCCGGCGGCGAAGCGAGCGGTCCGGGAGGCGTGCTCTTCGTCACCCACCTCGACACCGTCCCGCCGGGGCCGCTCGATCTCTGGCACGCCGATCCCTGGACGCTGACGGAGCGCGACGGGTTCCTTCACGGCCTCGGCGTGGCGGACGTGAAGCTGGATGCGCTGTGCAAGGCGGAAGCGGTGCGGCGGGTGCAGGGGCGCAAGGCCCGGCGCCCGTTCTGGCTGCTCGGGACGTTCGGTGAAGAGATCGGGCTCCGCGGCGCGAACCATTTCGTCCAGAGCGAGCTCTTCCGAGCCGTGTCGCCGGCGCAGGTCCTCTGCGGCGAGCCGAGCGAGCTGCAGATCATCTCGGCGCACAAGGGATACGCGGTGGTGCGCTGCACGCTGCGCGACCGCAAGGCCCGGCCGGTCAACAGCGCAGGCCCCGGCGTCGAGCAGCTCCTCTTCGCCGGCAAGGCCGCGCACAGCTCGACGCCGGCCCTCGGCGACAACGCCATCAAGAAGGCCCTCGCCTGGGTGAAGGCGGCGGGGTCGCCGGTGATCGCCGCGCGTGGCGGGTCGGGGACCAACGTGGTCCCGGCGAGCTGCGTGCTGGAGGTCCCCGCCCCGCGGGAGAAGGGCGAGCCGGAGCCCGCGTCCGTGAAGTTCCTTCCCCCCCGCCCTCCGCAGCCGAATCTCTGGCGCGCGCTCGCCACCGCCTCTGCGCTGGAGGAGCTCTGGCAGCGCACGTTGCCGGAAGGCACGGACGCGCGCTTCGATCCTCCCGGCGCGGTGGGCGGGCTGAACGTGCTGGAGAGCGGAGAAGCGTCGGTGTCGATCGATCTCGACGCGCGCCTGTTGCCCACGCACGACCCCGACGCGCTGATCGCCGCCTTCTCCGCGCAGGCGAAGGCGTGGGTCGACCAGCTCGGGCGCGGCGAGCTGGAGCTCGAGATGGAGGTGCAGCGCAACGCGTCGGGGATGGCGCTCGCCGCCGGCGCGCCGTTACTGCAAGTGGCGGGCACGGTGCTCGCGCGGCACGGCCTCGACCCGACTCCGCGGGCGAAACCGACCAGCACCGAAGCGGGCGTGTTCGCGCGCGCCGGGTGCGAGGCGATCGTCATCGGCCCGGGCCGGAGCACCGGAAACGCGCACACGCCGAACGAGCGCATCGAGATGGCGCAACTGGACAAGGCGTGCGATCTCTACGAGTCCCTTCTAGTGGAGCTCTGCGCTTGTACCTGATCCGCGACGGCCAGAAGAGCGACCTTCCCGGCCTCCGCAAGCTCGCCTCCGCGCTGAACACGGTCAACCTGCCCGACGACGAGCGGGAGCTGAGCTCGATCCTGGAAAAGTCGGCGAGATCCTTCGATGGCCGCATCCGCGACCCGTTCCACCGCGAGTACCTCTTCGTCATGGAGGAGACCCGCACGGAGAAGGTGATCGGGACCTCGCTGATCATCGCCCAGCACGGCACGCGCGATGCGCCGCACATCTTCTTCGACGTCTACGAGAAGGAGCATTACTCCCACAGCGTGGACCGCCACGTCCGGCACCGGGTGCTTTCCATCGGCTACAACTTCGACGGGCCTACGGAGGTGGGCGGCCTGGTCGTCGACCCGCAGTTCCGCGGCCAGGGCAAGCCCGGCAAGCAGCTCAGCTACGTGCGGTTCCTCTACGTCGCCATGCACCGGGCCCGCTTTCGCGACCGGATCCTCGTCGAGCTGCTTCCGCGGCTGGAAGAGGACGGGCGAAGCCCGCTCTGGGAGGCGCTGGGGCGCAAGTTCACGGGCCTCTCCTACCAGGAAGCCGACCGCCTCTCCCGCGAGAACAAGGAATTCATCCAGCAGCTCTTCCCGCCGGGGGAGATCTACGCGACCATCTTCTCCCAGAAGATCCAGGACGCCATCGGCGAGGTGGGGCCGGAGAGCGTCGGGGCGAAGAACATGCTGACGCGCATCGGCTTCCGCTACGACGAGCGCATCGACCCCTTCGACGGCGGCCCCCATTACTCCGCGCCCACCGAGCTGATCGAGCCGATCCGGCGCTTCCGCCGCGCGAGGCTCGCCCCGAAGCGCCTTCCCGTGGGCGCGGAAGCCGCGCCGCCGGACGTCGAGGAGCGGCTGGTCGCGCTCGAGCGGACGCAGGGGCGCAACCGGTTCCGCGCGGTGCGGGCGCTCTGCGCCTTCCACGACGCCGACGTGCAGATCCCCGAGGACGCGGCCGACGTCCTCGGAGCCGAGGACGGGGATCGGCTGCACACCATCCCCCTCGAGTAGCCGATGGACTTCGTCGCCGGAAGCTTCTGCGAGCCCAGGACGCCGGACGGAGTGATCGAGGACCGCTCGCCCGCGGACCTTTCCCTGGTCCTCGGACGGCATCCGTGGGCGCTGGCGCAGGTGGAACTGGCGGTCTCTGCGGCCCGCGACGCACAGCCCGCGCTGGCGGCGATTCCGCTCTCCGATCGTGCGCAGCTCGTGCGCCGGATCGGCGCCGCGCTGAAGGATCGCGAGGAGGAGCTGGCCCGCGCCATCGCGCTCGACGTCGGCAAGCCGCTCTGGGAGGCGCGCACCGAGGCCCAGGCCTGCGCCGCCAAGGCGGCGATCACCGCCGACGAAGGCGTCAAGCTCGTCGCCGCCTTCGCCGCCCCGGGGCAGGACGGCGCCGAATGCCGCTTCCGCCCGCTCGGCGTCGCCGCCGTGCTCGGGCCCTTCAACTTCCCGGTGCACCTGCCGAACGGACACATCCTTCCGGCGCTCCTCTGCGGCAATGCGGTGGTGTTCAAGCCGAGCGAGATCGCGCCGCACGCGGCCGAGGTGTACGCGCGCTGTCTCGAGCGAGCCGGGCTTCCGCGCGGCGCCTTCAACCTGGTCCAGGGAGGCGCCGCGACCGGCGGCGCGCTCTGCGCCCATGCAGGCGTCGACGCCGTCCTCTTCACCGGGAGCTGGGCGGTGGGCCAGGCCATCCGCCAGGCGAACCAGGGCCAGACGAAGCTGCTCGCGCTGGAGATGGGCGGAAAGAACGCCGCCCTCGTCCTCCCGGATGCGGACCTGGACAAGGCCGCCTACGACGTCCTCTTCTCCGCCTTCGTCTCCGCAGGACAACGGTGCACCGCGGCCTCGCGCGCGATCGTGGTCGGCGACGCGCGTCGATTCGCCGCCCGCCTCGCCGCCCTCGCCGCGCAGCTCTCCATCGGGCACCCGCTCGACGACGGCGTCTTCATGGGCCCCTTGGCATCGCCTGCCGCGCTGGAGAAGTTCGAGCGCGGCGTCCGCGGGGCCGGCGCCGAAGCCATCCTCGAGCCGCGCCGCCTGGAGCCGCGGGGCCT
>Ga0070741_10010372_pt1 | contig 17634 bp, 14 predicted proteins | sample Coa_R1_4_FD_66440 | JGI IMG/M metagenome (GOLD analysis project Ga0070741, IMG submission 66440) | Surface soil microbial communities from Centralia Pennsylvania, which are recovering from an underground coalmine fire - Coalmine... | ecosystem: Environmental > Terrestrial > Soil > Unclassified ...
GCCCAGGAGGCGGACGTCGCGGGGCAGGCCCGGCAGGAGTACGAGGGCGAGGTGCTGGTCGCGGTCGACGGCACCAGCGTGGCGCTCTGACGGCGCGGATGCGCACGGACGGGTCCCCGCGTCCGGGGCGTCGCCGGCGCGCCGCGGCCGCGCTGACCCTGGCGCCGTTCTTCCTCTTCGGCCTCGCCTTCGAGGTGGTTCCGGTGCTCACGCTCGTGCGCTCGAGCCTGGTCCACGACGGCGCGATCACCCTCGCCAACTTCCGCCGCGCCCTGACGCCGGTGATGCTCGCCTCGTTCCGGAACAGCGTCGCGCTCTCCGTCACCACGGCCGCGCTGGGCCTCGTGCTCGGCACGGTCGTCGCGTACGCGCTGGTCACGACGCGCCGCCGGAGCGTCCAGCGCGCCCTCACCGCCCTGGCCGACGTGACCACGAACTTCGGCGGCGCGCCGCTGGCGTTCGCCTTCATCGTGACCCTCGGGTCGACCGGCATGATCACGCTCCTGCTGGCCCGCGGTGGGATCGAGCTCTATCCGCGGTTCCGGATCTACTCCGAGCCGGGGCTCGCGGTCGCGTATCTCTACTTCCAGGTGCCGCTCATGGTGCTGCTCGTCATGCCGGCCCTGCTCGGGATCCGGACCGAGTGGCGCGAGGCGGCGACCAGCCTCGGCGCGACCGCGCCGCAGTTCTGGTGGCGGGTTGGGCTCCCGATCCTCGCGCCGTCGCTCCTGGGCAGCTTCCTGCTCCTCTTCGCCAACGCCTTCGGCGCGTACGCCACCGCGTGGACGCTCACGGGGCCCGACGTGAACCTGGTCACGGTGCAGATCGCCGCCCTCGTGCGTGGCGAGGTCCAGTTCGATCCGGCGCTGGCGGACGCCCTGGCGCTGCTCTCGCTGGCCGTGATGGCCCTGTGCGTGGCCGGGTACCAGTGGCTGACCGGTCGGGCGCGTCGGCGGGCCGCATGAGGCAGCGCGCCCTCTGGCGGCCGCTCGCGCTGGGGGGGTTCGTCGCCTTCATGACCGTCCCGCTGGTGGCCACCGCCCTCTTCTCGGTGTCCACCCGCTGGGACCGCACGCTCTGGCCGGAGGGGTTCACGCTGGCCTGGTGGGCGCGGGTGACGGGGCGCGCGGCGTTCCGCGACACGCTCGTGAACTCGCTGCTGGTCTCGCTGGCCACCGTGCTCGGGGCCGCGCTCCTGGTGACGCCGGCCGTCTACGCCTCGCGCCTGCGGGCGCCCTGGGCACGGCCGTGGATCGAGCTGCTCGCCATCGTGCCGTTCGGCCTGCCCGGCGTCGTCCTGGCCCTGAGCCTCATCCGGTTCTACGGCCAGGTGCCGGTCCCCCTGGTGAACACGCCCGCCATCCTGGTGGCCGCGTACCTCGTGCTGACGCTGCCGTTCATGCACCGATCGGTCGCGAACGCGCTCGACGCGATCGACGTGCGCACCCTCACCGAGGCCGCCCAGAGCCTCGGGGCCGGGGCCGGCCGCGCGCTGATCCACGTCGTGTTGCCGAACGTCGCGACCGGAGTGGTGAACGGCGGGCTCCTGGTCTTCTCGACCGCGTTCGCCGAGTTCACCCTGGCCAACTTGCTCGTCGGCTCGCGGTTCAAGACGTTCCCGATCTACCTGGTGGAGTTCACGCGGTTCGACGCGCGGCAGGCGAGCGCGCTGGCCGTGATCAGCTTCGCCATCGCCTGGGCGGCATCGCTGGTCCTCATGTGGGCCGCCGGTCGGAGCGGCGCTGGCCGGGAGGCGGTGACGATGCGCTGAGCGCCCGGCCCGTGGCCATCCAGCGTGGGGCCAGACGCGCGGGACCGATCCAAGGGAGTGCACCCACACCGGCAAGGAGGGCTCGAATGGGACGTTTGCGCGACATCGTGCTGGGACTCGGGCTCGCGGCGATGGCCGCGGTCGTCGTGGCCCCGGCGGCCCGGGGGCAGGGGGCGGCGGATCTCGCCGCGAGCGCCCGGCGGGAAGGCAAGCTGGTCAGCTACGGGATGTCCGATGACTGGGTCAACTTCGAGAACGTCTTCAAGGCGATCGAGCGCCGGTACGGCGTCACCCACACCGACACCGACATGACGTCCGCCGAGCAGATCACCCGGCTGCTGGCGGAGCGGAACGCGCCGGTCATGGACGTCGCGGACATCGGGTACGACTTCCTCGGCCGGCTCCTCGAGAACAAGCTGGCCATGGCCTACCGGAATGCCCACTGGGGCCAGATCCCGGACGGGTTCAAGGATCCGGAGGGGCGGTGGGCGGTGGCGTACTGGGGCGCGATCAGCTTCCTGGTCAACACCGATCGCGTGAAGAGCGTCCCGCAGACGTGGAACGATCTGCTGAAGCCCGAGTACCGGGACCTGGTCTGCAGCCGGGATCCCCGGGTGTCGACGTACGCGACGGCGTCGGTCCTCGCCGCCGCGTACGCGAACGGCGGCGGGGAGGGGAACGTCCAGCCGGGGCTCGACTGGTTCAAGCGGCTCCGGGACAGCGGCAATCTTCGCAAGGGCGTGGTCCTGAACGTCGCCGCGGTCCAGAAGGGGGAATGCCCGATCTCGCTCGTGTACGACTTCGACGGGTTCGCGAAGCGCGACGCCACCGGGCTGCCGCTCAAGGTCGTCATCCCGCAGGACGCGACCGTCGGCATGCTGTTCGCTCAGTACATCAGCGCGACCGCGCCGCACCCGAACGCGGCGAAGGCCGCGATCGACTTCCTCTTCTCCGACGAGGGACAGGTGCTCCTGGCGCAGGGGTACGCCCACCCTGCGCGGAAGGTGGCGCTCCCGCCCGAGGTGGGGGCCAAGATGCTGCCGGAGAGCGCCTACGGCAAGATCCACTTCCCGAGCAGCCTGCCGGCGTTCTCGGCGGCCATCAAGAAGATCGCCGACGGCTGGAACGCGATCGCCGGGCAGTAGCGCGCCGGCCCGAGGAGCGTGAGGTCGGACGGCTGCCCGGAGCCGGGCCGGGCGGCCGCCGGCCAGCCGGGCGGACGGCGAGACCCTCGACCAACCCCCGGCGCCGCCGCGCGCCGGGCGACACGCGCCGTCGAGGCGTTCCGGCAGGGGCGCGCGCGAAGGCAGCCGGGAGGATCAGCCGGCGGGCGGGCTCCGCCGCGCCGCGAGCGCGCGCGCGGCGCCCACCCGCTCGGCCCCGGCCAGGCGTGCCCGGGCGAGGGCGTCGGCGGCGGCGGTCCGGTAGACGTCCTCCTCGGCCCGGTGGGAGGTGGCCTCGTGCTCGGCCGCCGCTGCGCGCCGGGCGACCTGGACCGGCGGGCGACGCTCGAGGGCCCTCGCGAGCGCGCCCTCGAGGTAGGTCGGGCTGATCCCGGTCGCCCAGTACGCGATGTCCGCACGCTTGCTCTGGGTCGTCTCGCGGTCGGTGGCGAGCGGCTCGTCGCCGCTCAGCGGGAAGAACACGAACCACGCCTCCCAGAGCCCCCGCGGCTGCTGCCGGCCGTACACGCGCGCGACGTACGCCGTGCCGTCCGGGAGCACGAGCGGGGCCGAGTACTGGTGGAAGTAGTAGATCATCTCGACCCTCGGCCGGTGCAAGGCTCATACCGCGGAACGCCGGCCGCCGGCCGCGGGGGAGATCCGGAGCATGGCCGCGGGGGGATCGGGCGCGTCCACGGCGTCGCGACGCGAACGGTCGTCACGTCGTCGCGGCGTGCGGCGTCGCGACGCGGTGCGCGCCCGCGGTCAGGGGCCGAGCCGGATGATCTCCAGGCTGCGGAGGTACGCGAGCCGGATCGGCGGGTGGGCGGCGATGCCGGCGAGCTCGATCCGCACCGGCACCCGGCCGCCCGCGGTCCGCACCTCGAGCGGGTAGTCCCGCTCGCGCCACACGGGCGGCTCGGCCGCGTCGAGCGCGACCCGCCAGGGCGGCGCCTCGCCCGCGTGGATCGTGAGCCTCGGCGGGACGGCGTCCCCGGCCTGGGCGCCCGCGCGCAGGATCAGCCGGTAGCGGCCGGCGGGGAGCCGCGGGGCCACCGTGACGACGCTCGGGCCCTGAGCCGCCCACACCGCGCGGTCCGCGCGCGCGATCCGGCCGTCGTTGTCGACGGTGAGCACGCCGCGGAACCCCGTGCCGCCGCGGCCCTGCCAGGGCGCAGCCGGCCAGGTGCCGTCCGGCCGCGCCCACGCCGCGACGGCCGCGACGGCGACCAGGAGCCCGGCGGCCAGCGCTCCCGTCGCGACCGCCGCGGGCCGGGGCGCCCGACCGGGTCGGCGCGCGAGCCGCCCGCCGGCGAGCGCCAGCGCCGCCAGGAGGCCGCCCGCCGCGGCCGTCCAACCCGGCGCGGGCCCGACGTAGGAGGGCAGCCAGCGGCCGACGTCGAGCCCCGTGCGGACGGCGACCTCCGCGAGCGCAGTCGCCCGCCCCAGGTGGTGCTGGAACCGGAGCTCCGGCCAGATCGTCAGCGCGACCGCGTGCCCGAGCGTGAGCGTGCACAGGCCGGCGGTCGCCGTCCACGCGAGCCGACCCCGCAGCCGGTCCAGCGTCAGCGCGAGCGGCGCGATCAGCCCCGGGAGCGTCGAGGCGAGGTAGCGGGCCGGCGGGCTGAACCCGCCGCCCCACATCGGCACGCCAGCGACCACGAACCCGCCGAGGAGATACCAGGTCAGGACCGACGGTCCGGCGAACAGGAGGAGCGCTCGCCAGCGGCCGGTGGCGGCGAGGATCGCCAGCCCCGGGACCACCAGCGCGAGCGCCGGGGCGACCAGGAACAGCCCGTGCTCCTGGTCGAGCAGCAGACCGGCGAGGCTCCGGAGGTGGAGCACGGGGCCGACCGCGATCCGCGCGAGCCAGTACACCGGGGCGAGCGGACTGCCGTGCCGCATGTAGCCCAGGAAGAGCCCCCGGGCGAGGACGGCGTCGTAGACGAACGCGGCCCCGAGCAGCCCGAGCCCGAGCGCGGCGATGCCCGCCAGCCCCCGCCAGGAGAGCCGGCGCGGGGCGCCGGCGGCGAGGGCGCCGACCGAGACCAGGAACCGGATCTTGATCGTGAGGAGCGCGGCCCCGCAGGCGAGCGCGGCGAGCCGGTGCCCGATCGTCGCCCGCGGCGCGAGGAGCAGCGCGGCCGCCGCGATCGTCAGGCAGGCGGCGGGAAGCTCGGGGAAGGGCGACCCGGCGAGGCTCAGCACGGGCACGCTGTACGCGACCGTGAGCCAGGCGAGGAGCGCCGACCCGCGTCCCGCCCCCAGCGCGAGCGCGACGCGGAACCCCAGGGCCAGGGCGAGGCTCCCCAGCGCGCTCACGGTGATCATCGCCCCCACGCGGCCGGCGAGCCGGTACCCCGGCGCCAGCAGGATCGGCTGGAGGCCGGCGTGGGCGCGGCTGTAGATCCGCCCGTCGGCGGTGCGCGTCATGTGCGTCGAGTCGTCCAGCGTGCCCCAGTAGAACGGGAGGTACAGCCGCCGGGCGAACTGGTTGGCGAGGTCCAGGTCGCCGTCCCGCACCAGGCTGTCGGCCAGGAGGAGGTAGTACGGCTCGTCCCCGGTGGTGGAGATCCGCGTAGCGACGTAGCCGTCGAGCGCGGCCCACGGCAGGAACGTCCCGAGGAACACGGCCGCCGCGAGACGGCCGGGCGGACCCGCGCGGCCGGGCGCCCCGCGCCCGACGGTCCACAGGAGGAGCGCGGTCTTGGTCGCGACGAACCCGACGTACGCGGCGCCGACCACCGTCGGCCATGGGCCGTGCCCGTGTAGGCGGGCGAGGGCCACCGCCAGTAACGCGGCCCAGAGGAGCGTCAGCTGGTCGACCCGGAGCGCGGGCCGGAGATCGCTCGCGCTCCACCGCGACAGGAGGGCGTACGCGCCCGCGAACAGGAGGTGGACCGCGGGCAGCCAGAGCGCGAGGAGACGGGGCCACGCGAGGGGATCGGGGCCGTGGCCGGCCAGGCCGCGGACGAAGCCGCCGGCCCCGTACCCCGCGCGCCACCAGAGCGCCCACAGGGAGGCCCCGGCGACCGCGGCGGCGAGCGCCGGGACCGCCAGGTCGCCCAGGCGGAGCGGGCGCGCGGCCTGGGCGGGCGCCGGCCGGTCCGCGCCGCCGGCCGGCGTCGGGTGGGGTGGGGTCAGGAGCCGGGCACGCGCGCGGCGGGGTCGCCGCGCGGCCGGGCGGCCTCGTACGCGCGCAGGATCTCGTCGGCGGCGCCGAGCGCCCGGACGCCGCCCCGGTCGAGCCACAGGACGCGATCGCAGAGGGCGCGAACGGTCGCCAGCGAGTGCGAGACCAGGATCAGGGTCCGCTGCGCCGCCCGGAACCCCTGGAGGACCGCCGCGCAGCGCTCGTTGAACGCGCGGTCGCCGACGCTGAGCGCCTCGTCGAGCACCAGCACGTCGAAGTCGACGTGCGCGGCGACGGCGAACCCGAGCCGCGTCGTCATCCCGGCCGAGTACGTCCAGAGCGGCTGGTCCACCGCGGTCTCGATCCCGGCGAGGGCGACGATGGCGTCGAACCGGCTCGCGATCTGGCGGTTGGTGAGGCCGAGGATCGAGCCCTGGAGGAACACGTTGTCGCGCCCGGTGAGGTACTGCTGGAACCCCGAGCCGACGCCGAGGTGTGTCGAGACGTGAGCGCGCACGGCGACGCGGCCGGAGGTGGGGTGGGTGATCCCCGCGATCACCTTGAGGAGGGTCGTCTTGCCGGCGCCGTTCGGGCCCACGATCCCCAGCGCCTCGCCGGCGCGGACGGCGAGGCTCACGTCCGAGAGCGCCCAGAACCCCGGCGTGAGGGCGCCGGTGAGGCGGCGGTAGAGGCTCATCGCGAGCATCGCGCGGCGGTCGCGGCGGCGGTACCACTTGCTCACCCGCTCGAGGACGATCGGCTCCGCCGGCCCGCCGGGCCCGCTCCCGTTCCCGGCCGACCACGGCGGGTTCACAGGTGGTCCTCGAGGTAGGGGTCGCATCGCCGGAACACGACGATGCCGGCGGCGAGGACCGCCGCCGAGGCGCCGAAGGTGATGGCCAGGAGGCGCGGCGACGGCCAGCCGCCGGTCAGGAGCGCCTGGCGATAGAGCTCGACCACGCCGGCCATCGGGTTCAGGAGGTAGAGGTCGCGCCAGCGCGCCGGGACGTAGGCGAGCGGGTAGAAGCTCGGCGTCAGGTAGAAGGCGAGCCGCAGGAGCACCGGCACGACGTGGCCGACGTCGCGATAGAAGACGTTCAGGGCCGCGCCGGCCAGCGCCAGGCCGGTGAGCGAGAGCAGCTGGAGCCCGAGCGCGACCGGGAACAGGGCGACGGCGGCGCTCGGCGTCCGTCCCAGCGCCAGCATGACGCCGAGCAGCACCAGCAGCGAGAGCGCGAAGTGGACCAGGCTCGCCGCGACCGCGGACAGCGGCAGCACGGCGCGCGGGATGAGGACCCGCTTGACCAGTGCGGGCGAGCGGGTCAGCGACGCCAGGGCGTTCTGGACCGCGGCCTGGTAGAAGCTCCACGGCAGCACCGCGCAGAGCACGAAGAGCGGGTAGTCGGGGATCCCGAGCCGCACCACGTGCTGGAAGACGACGACCAGGATCAGCGTCGTGAGCGTTGGCCCCAGCACGAACCAGAGCGCCCCGAGGGCGGTGCTGTGGAACCGGCTGGTCAGGTCCGCGTGCACCAGGTTCAGGAACAGGTCGCGGACGTTCGCCACGTCGCGCCGGCCGATCCGGCGCGCCGCCCCGCCGGCGGCCGGGACGGCGAGGTCGCTCGCGCGGCTCATCCGGGCCCCGGGCCGACGGGACCCGCGCGGCGACGTCCGGCGCCGGTCGTCTCGCCGCTCCGCCGTCCGGGGGGGGACCGATGGGTCCGGGTGCCCGCCCGCGTCCGGAACGGTCCACGTGCCGTGCTCAGCCTGGATCTCCTCGCCGGGGCCGGCGGCCGCCGGTCGCGGCGCGACCGCGGGGCCCGGCGACCGGTGGCCGACGTCTCCGGGATCATAGCGGACATCCGGCGAGCGGTCGACAACCGCGGACCGGCTCCCGGGGGGGCGACGGTGCGGTCAGGCGCGGGTCGGGGTTGCCCCGATCGTCTCCCGGGGAGGCGCGAGGTCCAGGCGGGCGAGCACCCGGACCTGGTCTCGCGTCTCCACGAGGGTCGTCCCGACGTGGTCGGCCCCGGCTGCCAGGATGGCGTCGCGGCGCGCGCGGCCCGGCTGGGTTCCGGCCTTCCAGCGTCCGACCACGATCTGGAGATCCGGGAATCGTGCGCGGAGCCGCTTGCAGAGGTAGCGGGTGTGGGCGGCGGTGTGCCCGCTGGGGACGGTTCCGATGCAGACGATCGCGGGCCGGCGCGCCTCGACGAGCGCGAGGAGCTCCCCGGCCAGGAGGTGCGGCGAAGCGATCTCGACGCGCCAGCCGGCGCCCAGCAGGTGGCGCAGCATGCGCAGCGCGAGCTCGTCCATCTCGTCGCGCGCCGGCGCCGCCAGGATCAGGGGGCCGGCGGCTGGCCGGCGGTCACCCGGGCCGGCCGCCGCGGCCGGCGTCCCCGGCGCGCTCACGGGCGCCGCCCGGCCCTCGCCCTCCCCGGCCGGGCGCGCCCCCCCGTCGGGCTCCTCGGCCGGGCGCAGCTGGACCTCGACGACGGCGCGGCTCGCCTGCACGACGAGCGCGTGCTCCAGGCGCGCCAGCCGGCGCCGCGCCCGGTCGCGCCGGGCATGGTTGAGCGCGGGCAGGATCACGCGGTCGAAGAGCGCCTCCACCCCGTGCTCGCGGCGGTACTCCTCGGCCACCGCGAGCGCCTCGTCCCGGTCGCCGGCCAGGAGCCGCTGGTAGAACCGGAGGTCCGGCGTCAGCGGCGGCCGATCGGCGAGGAGCACCGCGACGAACTCGAGCTCGGGCACGTACTTCCCCAGGACCACCAGGCAGACGGTCAGGGGCGTCCCGAGGGCCAGGCCGACCGGACCCCAGAGCCACGTCCAGAACGCCAGCGCGACCAGCAGCGCGACCTGCGAGACGCCGGCGCTGTGGCCGTAGAGGATCGGCTCGAGGATCGTCGCGACGAGCAGCTCCAGAGCGAGGAACAGGCTCGCCACCAGGAGCGGCTGCTGCCACCCGTGGCCGGTCAGGAGGCTCAGGGTGAGCGGCAGGGCGGCGCCGAGCCAGGGGCCGAGGTAGGGGATGAAGCGGAAGATCCCCGCCATGAAGCCGAACAGCACGGCGTACGGCACGCCGATCACCGCCAGCCCGCTCCCGATCCCGAGGCCGAACGTCGTGTTGACGAGGCCCTGCATCAGCAGGTAGCGGCTGATGCGCTGGCCCGCCTCGTCGAGGGCGCGGGTGGTCGTGGTGAGGCGCGCGTAGCCGCCGAGCCGGAGCAGGCGATCGCGCAGGTCGTCGCGCTCGAGCAGCATGAAGATGACCAGCACGCACACGACCGCCGCGCTGGCCGCCCACTCGAAGAGCGATGGCAGCCGCCACAGTCCCGACGTCTCCGGCTGGACGACGACCGGCACCGGCTTCTCGCCGGGCTTCGGCGGTTCCTGGATGTTGCGGAGCTCCTTCGCCATCTCCCGCGCGGTGCTCGTGACCTGGCCGAGGATGCCCTGACGGCGCGCCCCGCGGAGCTCCGCGACCCGCTCGCGGAGGTGCTGGCGGTACTGCGGGAGCTCCGCGGCGAGGCTGGTCACCTGGCTCGCCATCGTCCAGGCCACCACGCCCAGCACCGAGAACACGAGCGCCACCACCAGGATCACCGCGACCACCCGGTGGACCCGGCGGCGCTCGAGGCCGCTCACGAGCGGCTCGAGGACGAACGTGAGCAGGACCGCCAGCGCGATCGGGATCAGCACGGCGCGCGCGAGATACAGGATCGCCACCACGACGACGCCGGTGGCGAACGCCAGGAGCGACCCGGCGCCACGCGCCTGCCCGGGCGCCCGCACCGGGCGGCTGCGGCGCCGTCGGCGGGTCCTCATGCGCTGGCCCCCCGGGCGAGGTGCGGGAGACCCACGAACGCGGCCGGGGTCGTGGCGACGCCCGGCACCTGGCCCATGTGCGCGAGCGCCGGCGCGACCCGGGAGTCCTCGGGCACGTTGCCGTGGAGGTCGGGGTTCCGGGCCGCGCGGCGACGCATCCAGGAAGCAACCGCGGTGCCGGGAGCGGGCCGGCCATGTCCGGAGGCGCGACACCCCGTATAATTCGATTCAACGATGGGGCCGGGAGGATGGCCGGCAGCCTGGACGCGGCGGAGCTTCCTGGGCGCCGCCGGCGCGCTCCTCGGCGCGGCGGCGGCGCGTGCGATGCCGTTTGCGAGCGCGGTGGCGCCCGTCGCGGCCGCGGAGGTCCTCCGGTACCGGGTGGTGCCGGAGGCGAGCCAGGTCCGCTATCGCGTGCGGGAGCAGCTGGTCGGGCTCTCCCTCCCGAACGACGCGGTGGGCGCCACGCGCGCCGTGGAGGGCATGGTCGCGCTGGACGAGCGGACGGGACGGTTCGGGCCCGGGTCGCGGATCACCGTCGACGTCCGGCAACTCCAGAGCGACGAGGCGCGCCGGGACAACTACATCCGGCGCAACACGCTCGAGACGGAGCGGTACCCCAGCGTCGTGTTCGTCCCGGTCGAGCTCGAGGGGATCCGGCGCCCGCTCCCGACGAGCGCCGGCGCGGCGGCGTTCCGCGTGGCCGGCGATCTCACGATCCGCGACGCGACACGCCGGGTCACCTGGGAGGGGACGCTCGCGCTGGACGGGACGCAGGCGACGATCCAGGCCGCCACGACGTTCGGCTTCGAGGAGTTCGGCCTGCGCGTCCCGCGTGTCTCCGTCGTGCTCGGCGTCGAGGACCGCATCCGGCTCGAGGCCGACCTCCGGTTGCAGCGCAGCGCCTGAACTGCGCGCCCGGCGCCCCGTCCGCCCGGTCGCGTGCGCGATGGCGTGCCTGGAGGCGCCGCGGTTCCCTGCGCGGGGACCCTGGCTGATCTCCCCGCCGGGGCGCGGGCGGGGGACGACGCGCGCCTCGGGGCCAGCCTGTCGTCGCGCCGTCACGGTGGCGTCCGCGCCGCCAGTCCGTCGTGCGTCCGGCGCGACGTCGCCCGCGCCGCGCCCGGCCGGTCCCCCGCTCCCTGGGATCTCCGCGGTCTGCGCGCGCCTTCCCCGGTGGCACGACGGTCGCACCAGCCTCGCTCACGAACGACGTGCGAAGGGAGGACGACCCATGCCGCTGCTCCTGTGGCTCCTCGGCGTGCCGCTCAGCCTGATCCTGGTGCTCTGGCTGCTCGGCGTGTTCCACTAGCCGGCCGGTCGGTGGCCGACGGATGGGAGCGGCGACTCGGTCCCTTCCGCAGGAGGACGTGATGACGCGAATCGGGACGATCGTCGCGGCGCTCGCCGCGGTGGCGATGACGGCCACCGGCGCGCCCGCGCAGACGAAGCCGGGCCCCGCCAAGGGTTCGAGCGGGACGGGTCTGCAGCGCGTCCAGGACGCCCGGCAGCTCGGGCACTGGCGCGGCAGCAAGCTGATCGGCAGCGAGGTGAAGGACGCCGCCGGGAGATCGATCGGCAAGATCGAGGACCTCATCGTGGACCCGAGCGGCCGCGTGCCGATGGCGGTGCTGTCGTTCGGGGGCTTCCTCGGCGTCGGCGACAAGCTCTACGCGGTGCCCTGGCGGGCGATGCGGGTCGAGCGCGACGAGCGGGACAACCTGGTCGTGATGCTCGACAACGTGAGCAAGGAGACCCTCGAGAAGGCGCCGAGCTTCGCCCGCGATCGGTGGCCGGACACGAAGGACCGCACGTGGGGCGAGGAGTCGCGCAAGTTCTGGAGCGACGCGTCCATCACCGCCAGCGTCAAGGCGCGGCTCGCCCGCGAGCGCGCCGGGACCCTGGCCAAGGTGGGCGTGGACACCGAGCAGGGCGTGGTGCACCTCACGGGCGCCGTGCCCAGCGACCAGGTGAAGCAGCGGGCCGGCGAGCTGGCCCGGGGCGTCGAGGGCGTGCGGCAGGTCCGCAACGACCTCAAGGTGGAGGCCGGCGGGTAGAGCGAACCCGCTCCCTCCCGCCGAGCCTGACCGAGCGGCCTCTCGAGGCCCTGCCGGGGTCCCGAGAGGCCGCGTCGCGTCCGGCTCCGGGGTCCGTCCACGCGGGCGACCGGCGCCCCGGCCGCCGGGCCGGCGCGTCCCGCGCTTGACGCCGGCCGGGTCGTGCTCCATGGTGAGGGGCGGTGGCGCGTGGCGCGGGCGTCCCTCTCGACCGCCTCTACGCCGTTCCGCGCCGCGAGTTCGTGCGAGCGCGCAACGCGCTCGCGGCGGAACTGCGCGAGCGCGGCCAGCCGGGCGCGAGCCGCGCGGTCAAGGCGCTCCGCCGTCCGAGCGCGGCGCTCTGGGCCGTGAACCAGCTCGCGCGCCGCGATCGCGTCGGGCTCGAGCGTCTCCTCCGGGCGGTGGACCGCCTCCGTGCGGCCCAGCTCGGACAGCCGACGCCCGCCACGTTCCCGGCCGCGACGGCCGAGTACCGCACCGTGCTCCAGGCGCTGGTCGGGCAGGCGGCCGCCGGCCTCCGCGCCGCCGGGGAGCCGCCGAGCCCGGCGACCGTCGAGCGGATCCGGACCACGCTGCAGGGCGCGGCGGCGGACGACCAGGCGCGGGTCCGGCTGCGCCACGGGGACCTGCCGGCCGAGGTCGGGCCCCGCGGGTTCGCGGCCTTCGGCGCCGCGCCGGCGCTGGCGTCCCGGCCCGCCCCGTCGCGGCGGCCGGCGGGCCCGGGGCCGGCGCCCTCGCGGCCGGCGCCGCCGGCCCCGGGCCGGCCGGGCGACGCGGACTCGGCCCGCGGGGCCGCGGAACGGGCCCGGCGCGCCCAGGCGGCCCACGAGGCGGAGCGCGCCGCGGCCACCGCGCGCACCGCGCTCGCCGAGGCCGAGGCGGCGGCCGCCGCCCGCCACCGGGAGCTGGAGGCCGCCCAGCGGGCGTTCCGGGCCGCCCGCGCGCACGCTCGCCGGCTGGCGGCGGCTCTGGCGGGCGCCGAGCGGCAGGCCCGCGCGCTCGCCGCGCGGGCCCGGCGCGCCGGCCCGGCTCCCCGCGATCCGGGATAGCGCTCGGATGCGGCTGCGGAGCCACCTCGTCCTCCTGGTCGTGGCGGTGCTGGTCCCCGTCACGGCGTTCGCGGCGATCCTCACCGCGCTCAACATCCGCGACCAGCGGGCCGCCGTCGAGCGCGCGCTCGCCGAGACGGCGGCGGCGCTCGCCCTGGCCGTGGATCGCGAGCTCGAGGGGGCGATCAACACGCTCCAGACGCTGGCGACCTCTCCCGAGGTCCAGCGGCACGACGTGGCGCGGCTGTACGCCTACGCGCAGCGGACGCGCGCGGAGGCGCACCCCGGCTGGGCGAGCATCGCGCTGGCCGACCGGAGCGGCCGGATCGCGTTCTCGACCAGCACCCCGCTCGGCGCGCCGCAGCCGTCCGCCCGCGACCGGGAGTTCTTCCAGCGGGTCCTGGCCACGCGGCGCCCGGTGGCGTCCGACCTGATCCCGGGCGAGGCCGCGGGGGAGCAGGTGGTCGTCGTCGCGATCCCGGTCCTCGCGCGGGACGGCGGCGTCACGGGCGTGCTCCTCGCCTCGATCCCCCCGTCGGCGTGGTCGGCGCTGCTGTCCTCCCGTCCGTTGCCCAGCGGCTGGGCGGCCCGGCTGGTGGACGGGCGGGGTGCGACGATCGTCCGCAACCCGGCGGGCGGCGCCGAGGAGGGGGTCGGCGTGCCCCGGCCGCCGGAGGTCCGGGCGGTGCTGGACCGGGCGGAGGGCCGGTGGGCGCGCCTCGTCACCCGGACCGGGCCCACCGTGTACGCGGTGGCGCGGCACTCCGCGGTGTCGGACTGGCGGGTCGCGCTCGCGATGCCGGCCGCGCAGGTCGACGGCCCGCTCTGGCGGTCGCTCGCGGTCCTGGGTGGCGGCGGGCTGGCGCTGGTGGCGCTGGGCATCGGCTCCGCCGCGGCGCTGGGCCGGCGGATCGCGGGGACCACCGCACGGCTCCGCGCGGCGGCCCGCGGGATCGGGCGCGGGGAGCTGCCGCGGTTCGAGGCGGCGGGCGTGCGGGATCTCGACGAGATCGGGGCCGCGCTGGTCGAGGCGGCGGGGCTCCGGCAGGCAGCGGAGGGGCGTCTCCGGACGACCCTCCACAGCATCGGCGACGCCGTCATCGTGACCGACGCCGAGGGGCACGTGACGCTCATCAACCCGGTCGCCCAGGTGCTCACCGGGTGGGGGCTCGACGCCCTCGGGCAGCCCCTCGACCGCGTGTTCCGGATCCTCGACGGGGCCGGGCGCCAGCCCGCCGGGGACCCGGCGGCCCCGGTGCTCCGGGAGGGCACCGCCGCCGAGGTCGCGCGCCACACGCTCCTCGTCACCCGGTCGGGGCTCGAGATCCCGATCGACGACAGCAGCGCGCCGATCCGGGACCACGCCGGCCGGATCGTCGGCACGGTGCTGGTCTTCCGCGACGTCACCGAGCGGCGGCGCGCGGAGCAGGAGCGGGAGGAGCTGATCCGCCGCGCGAGATTGGGCCAGGCGGAGGCCGAGACCTTCGCCGAGCTCGCGCGGACCCTCAACCAGACGCTCGAGTGGGAGACGGTCGTCCAGCAGGTGGCCGAGGCGGCGGCCCGGCTCTGCGCCGCCGACGCGGCGTTCGTCGTCGAGCGCGATTCGGGGGCCCACCTGTACGCGGACGGGCGGCTCCGCCGCGTCCCCGCGTCCGCGGGCGCCCCGGCGCTGGTCGCCCAGGTGCTGGCCAGCGGGCGCGGGCTCCGCACCGAGCGCGGTCCGGAGGGGTCGGAGCTCGCCGGGGCGGTGCCGGGCGCGGACCCCGCCGCGGGCCGGGTCGAGGCGGCCGCCGCCGTGCCCATCCGGAGCGGCAAGCAGGTGGACGGCGTCCTCGGCGTCTATCACCGGGCCCCGCGGGCGTTCACACCCCACGACGAGGAGCTCCTGACGCGGCTGGCCGATCACGCCGCCATCGCGCTCCGGAACGCTGAGGCGTTCCGCCGCGAGCAGGCCAGCCGGGCCGAGGCGGAGGCGCTGGCCGGGGTGGCGCACGTGCTGGCGCAGTCCCTGGATCGCGTGGTGGTCGCCCAGCGGGTGGTGGACAGCGTGCAGCGGCTCCTGGGGGGGCTGGTGTCGGTGGTCTACCAGCTCGACGAGTCGACGGGCGACCTGCTCTCGCTGGCCGTCGCGGGCGACCCCGGACCGGGGTTCGGGAGGCGCGTGCGCTTCCCCCGGGGAACCGCGCTGGTCGGCCTCGCGGTCCGCACCCGGCAGGCGCAGGTGTCGCCGGACATCCTCGCGGATCCGCGCGTCACCGCCTCCGGGGAGGTCCGGCGCCAGCTCGAGCTGGCCCCGCACCGCGCGGTGCTGGCGGTGCCGCTGCTCGCGCACGACCGCGTGTTCGGGGCGCTCGCCATCGGCGCGCCGCCCGGCCGCGTGTTCACGGAGGCCGAGATCCGGCTCGCCCGGGCGTTCGCCGGCCACGCGGCGCTGGCCCTGGACAACGCCGCGCGGTACGAGCGGGAACGCGCCGCGCGGAGCGTCGCCGAGGCGGCGAACGAGGCGAAGAACCAGTTCGTGGCGATGCTGGGGCACGAGCTGCGCAACCCGCTCGGCGCGATCTCGAGCGCGGTGGGCGTCCTCCAGCAGCTCGAGGGCGGCGGCGAGACGGCGGCCCGGATGCAGCAGGTCATCGCCCGGCAGACGCGGCACCTGACCCGGCTCATGGACGACCTCCTGGACGTCTCCCGTCTGGAGTCGGGCAAGATCGTCCTCCGCCGCGAGCCGCTGGATCTCGCCGAGGCGGCCCGGCGCAGCCTGGCCGGGCTGCGCCTGGCCGCCGACGGGCCGCGGGTCGTCGTGCGCGCGGAGTCCGTGCCGGTCGACGGCGACCCGACGCGGCTCGAGCAGGTGATCACGAACCTGCTCGACAACGCGATCAAGTACACGCCGGCCGGCGGGACGGTGACCCTCGAGGTCGCCGGCGAGGGGGACCAGGCGGTGCTGCGGGTGCGGGACGACGGCATCGGCATCGCGCCGGACCTCCTGCCCCGCCTGTTCGAGCCGTTCGTGCAGGCCGAGAGCTCGCTGGACCGGGCGCGCGGCGGGCTCGGCCTCGGGCTCGCGGTGGTCAAGCGGCTGGTCGAGCTCCACGGCGGGAGCGTCGCGGCGACGAGCGCGGGCGTCGGCCAGGGGAGCGAGTTCACGGTGCGGCTGCCCCGGAGCCCGGTGCCGGCCCCGCCGCCCCCGCCGGCGGCCGCCCCGCCGCCCCCGACCGGCGCGCTCAGCATCGCGATCATCGAGGACAACCGTGACGCCCGCGAGGGGCTCCGTCTCCTGCTCGAGGCGATGGGGCATCGGGTGGAGGTCGCCGACACCGGCCCGGCGGGGCTCGAGCTCCTCCGGACGCACCGCCCGGACGTCGCGTTCATCGATCTGGGGCTCCCCGGGCTGGACGGCTTCGGCGTGGCGCGCGCCGTGCGGAAAATCGGGGCGATCGTCGACACGTATCTGGTCGCCGTGACCGGTTACGGCCAGTCGGCGGACCGGCAGCGCGCGGCGGAGGCGGGGTTCGACGCCCACCTGGTCAAGCCGGTCGACGCCGAGACGCTGCGGCGGGTCCTCGCCGCGATCCGTCCGACGCCGCGATAGCCCGCGCGCCGCGCCTGCCGTGGCCCCCTCGGCACGGCGGGCGCCGGGCGTCCGCCGTCACGCCTCCTCGGTCAGGGTCGCGAGCGTGCCGCCCAGCAGCGCCAGCTCCGGCGCGTTCGACAGCCGGTGCTCGCCGCCCTTCACGAGCGTGAGCGTCACGTCGGGGCTCGCCAGGGCCTCGGCCAGGCGCCACGAGGTGGTCCAGGGCACCTCGGCGTCGGCGGCGCCGTGGAGGAGCCGGACGGGGCAGGCCAGGGGGATCGGCGCCCGGAGGAGGAGATGGCGCCGTCCGTCCTCGACCAGGCGCCAGGTGAAGGGGAGCGGCGGCCCGTAGCGCGACGGCTCGTGGAGGACCCCGTCGCGCTCGAGGGCGGCCCGCCCCGCGTCGTCCAGGCGGGCCCAGATCAGGTCCTCGGTGAAGTCGGGCGCCGCCGCCACCCCGACCAGCGCCCGGATCCGCTCCGGGAGCGCCAGCGCGACCAGGAGCATGATCCACGCGCCCATGCTCGACCCGACCAGCACCAGCGGGCCGGTCGTGCGCTCGCGGACGACCGCCAGCGCGTCCTCGCGCCAGAGCCCGATCGTCCCGTCCTCGAGCCGCCCGGAGGACAGCCCGTGCCCCTGGTAGTCGAACCGCACGAACGCCCGCCCGCGCGCCCGGCACCAGCCGTCCAGGAACCCGGCCTTGACGCCGCTCATGTCGGAGGCGTAGCCGCCCAGGAAGACGACCGTGGGCGGCGCGCCGGCGACGGCCAGGGTGGCGATGCGGGCCCCGCCGGGCCGGGCGAGGTACCGGACGTCCTCCCGATCCCGGGCGGTCGGCCCGGGGGTCATCTCGCCGGTCCGCGGACCGTCCGGGCCGGAGGCCGCGGGGGGCGTCACCGGCGCCCCGGGGCGCGCGGGGCGTCCCCGGCCGCCCCGGCGGCCGGGCCGGTCGCCGTCAGGCCGCCGGCCCGTAGAGCAGGCAGCGGAGGCGCGACGGCGTGAAGGCGTTGCACGGGTTGCGCTCCTGCGGGCAGTTCGAGATCGCGACCAGGAGAT
>Ga0070741_10010373_pt1 | contig 17634 bp, 16 predicted proteins | sample Coa_R1_4_FD_66440 | JGI IMG/M metagenome (GOLD analysis project Ga0070741, IMG submission 66440) | Surface soil microbial communities from Centralia Pennsylvania, which are recovering from an underground coalmine fire - Coalmine... | ecosystem: Environmental > Terrestrial > Soil > Unclassified ...
GCGGTGCTCTCTGACAAGCCCCAGCTTTTATACAACTATTTCAAGCAGTTGTTTGCTCAGGTTACGAATCCTCCTATTGATGCTATACGCGAAGAACTTATTACGGCAACGGAAACAACGATTGGTCCGGAGAGGAATCTTCTGAAACCGGAACCTGAAAGCTGTCGTCAGATCAAGCTTAAAACTCCGATTCTCACAAATGAGGAACTCGAAAAGCTCCGCCATATAAATATCCCTGACTTTAAGTCTGTAACGCTCCCAATTCTATTCAGGGTCTCAGAGGGAAGTCGTGGATTAGAAAAAGCTATGGATGATCTGTGCCAAAGGGCAATCCAAGCCATATCTGAGGGAGCAAATATAATAATCCTCTCTGACCGGGGGATTGACCGCGAGAATGCCCCCATACCCGCGCTTTTGGCGGTGTCGGGACTCCATCATTATTTAATTCGCGAGGGCGCGCGTACGAAGGTTGGATTGGTGCTGGAATCTGGGGAGCCTCGCGAGGTACATCATTTCTCGCTTTTGATCGGATACGGTGCTGGAGCGATCAATCCGTATCTTGCATATGAGACGCTGGACGATATGATCCGTCAGGGGTTACTGACCGGAATAACATATAAAGAGGCTGTGAAAAGGTATAACAAGGCTGTTGTGAAAGGGGTTGTCAAGGTAATGTCAAAGATGGGCATATCCACGATACAGAGCTACCGTGGTGCCCAGATATTTGAGGCGCTTGGACTTAACCAGAGCGTGATTGACAAATATTTCACGTGGACCTCTTCGCGTATAGGAGGCGTGGGGATTGATGTGATTGCTGATGAGGTCAGGATGCGCTATACACATGCCTTCCCTGACCGTCAGGTTAATGGAAGAACGCTTGATGTGGGCGGAAAATATCAGTGGCGCCAGGACGGGGAATATCACATGTTTAACCCTGAAACGGTGCACAAACTCCAGTACGCATGTCGAAACAACAACTACAAGGCCTTCAAAGAGTATACGGAGCTTGTGAACAACCACTCTAAAAAGCTCTGCACAATACGCGGACTTTTGGAGTTCAAGTTTGCGCCCGAGCCCATTCCAATTGAAGAGGTCGAACCGGTGGAATCAATAGTCAGGCGCTTCAAAACCGGGGCTATGTCCTACGGCTCCATAAGCAAGGAGGCGCACGAGAGTCTGGCAATCGCTATGAATCGCATTGGCGGTAAGAGCAACACGGGTGAAGGCGGAGAGGACCCAGTGCGGTACGTTCCCGACCCCAATGGGGATTCGAGAAACAGCGCGATTAAGCAGGTTGCGTCGGGAAGATTCGGCGTCACGAGTCTCTACCTCACAATGGCAAAGGAACTCCAGATTAAGATGGCTCAGGGCGCAAAGCCCGGAGAGGGAGGACAGCTTCCGGGGGCAAAGGTCTATCCCTGGATTGCAAAGGTTCGGCACTCGGTTCCAGGCGTGGGATTGATTTCGCCCCCTCCACACCACGACATCTACTCAATTGAAGACCTGGCTGAATTAATACACGACCTTAAAAACGCCAATTCCCAGGCCCGAATCAGCGTTAAGCTCGTATCGGAGGTGGGTGTTGGCACTATCGCTGCCGGTGTGGCAAAGGGGCACGCCGATGTTGTTTTGATTAGCGGATATGAGGGTGGAACGGGCGCATCGCCCCAGACGAGTATTCAACACGCCGGTCTGCCGTGGGAGTTGGGGCTTGCTGAGACGCATCAAACGCTGCTCCTCAATAACCTACGCAGCCGCATTGTGGTAGAAACCGATGGGCAACTCAAAACCGGACGGGATGTTGTAATGGCAGCGCTCCTCGGTGCAGAGGAGTTTGGGTTTGCTACGGCTCCTCTTATTGTGCTTGGATGTATCATGATGCGTGTATGCCATCTTGATACATGCCCTGTGGGTGTGGCAACGCAGAACCCGGAGCTTCGTAAGAAATTCCAGGGAAACCCCGATCATGTTGTTAATTTTATGCGATTTATAGCCCAGGAGATGCGCGAGTTGATGGCGCAGCTTGGCTTCCGCACAGTCAACGAGATGATTGGTCGCACAGACAGGCTTGAGATGAAGAAGGCTATAGATCACTGGAAGGCAAAGGGACTTGATCTCTCAAATATTCTTTATCAGCCAAATGTCTCGCCTGATGTGGGGCGATACTGCCAAATTCCTCAGGATCATGGACTCGAAAATTCCCTCGATAACCAGGTTCTATTAGAGCTCTGCAAGCCGGCGCTTGAGAGGGGGGAGCCTGTTGAGGCTGTACTTCCTATTCGCAATATCAACCGTGTGGTAGGGACTATTGTGGGAAGCGAACTCACAAGACGATATGGCGCCGAGGGGCTGCCGGATGACACCATTCGGCTGCATTTCCAGGGTTCGGCGGGACAGAGTTTCGGGGCGTTTGTGCCGCGGGGCATTACTCTTATCCTTGAAGGGGATTCGAATGACTATATTGGTAAAGGGCTTTCGGGTGGCAAGATCGTTGTCTATCCTCCTGGAGGCTCGACGTTCGTTCCCGAAGAAAACATTATTATTGGCAACGTTGCGTTCTATGGTGCAACGTCTGGGGAAGCATACATTCGCGGCATGGCCGGTGAAAGGTTCTGTGTAAGGAATAGCGGCGTTCATGCGGTTGTCGAGGCGGTGGGCGATCACGGCTGTGAGTACATGACGGGCGGGCGCGTAGTTGTTCTCGGTCCGACCGGACGGAACTTTGCAGCCGGTATGTCGGGAGGCATAGCTTATGTTCTGGATGAATCCGGTGATTTCCATCACCGATGCAACCAAGAGATGGTTTATCTTGAGCGGCTTGAGGATGAAGAAGAGATTAGAGAAGTAAAAGAGATGATTCTCAGACATGCAAAAAATACGGAGAGTCAGAGGGCATGGGAAATTCTATCGTTGTGGGAAGATATGGTGCCGAGGTTTGTCAAGGTCATGCCCAAGGACTATAAACGCATGATTCAGGCAATGGAACGCGTTCGACAAGCGGGCCTGAGTGGCGATGAGGCTATTATGGCCGCATTTGAAGAAAACAAACGCGACCTTGCGCGCATCAGTGGAAACTAGACTGCTGTCCGGTAATTCCTATTTTGTGGCTTGGTTCTGCCGTGATTTTTTATTCTCTTCGTGGACTGTTACTGGTGTTGGCTGAACTCGCTAGCGAAGGATTTAGGATTTTTCCTTAAAATCCGAGTTATCTCTAATCCCAAATCGCAAAGCCCCATAGGAAGCGGTTGACAGAGCGCGAGGTTACGGAAAAAATATCTAATGCTCTGTGTGCGTCTCATTCAAAATGGTTTGAGGTGGTTGTTTGGCTCTGAATACAAGATTTGATTATTGGAGCTTATTTATTAATGGGTAAGCCTACAGGATTCTTAGAACACACACGCGAGCTTCCTTTGGAACGTTCGCCAGCCGAGCGGATTCGCGATTGGGATGAGTTCCATCTGCACTTTTCGGAAGAAAAACTCCGGGTGCAGGGAGCACGCTGTATGGATTGCGGCATACCATTCTGCCACACGGGGATTATACTGGGCGGCATGACATCGGGCTGTCCCACTAATAATCTTATCCCGGAGTGGAACGACCTGATTTACAGAGGCCTCTGGAGAGAGGCACTTGACCGTCTCCATAAGACTAACAACTTCCCTGAGTTTACGGGGAGAATTTGCCCTGCTCCATGCGAGGCAGCGTGCGTTCTGGGTATCAATGAACCGCCGGTCACGATTAAAAATATAGAGCGCAGCATTATTGATAAGGGGTTTGAAGAGGGGTGGGTGGTTCCGGAACCCCCAGCCAGGCGCACGGGTAAGAGGGTTGGCATAGTAGGCTCGGGGCCGGCCGGGCTTGCGTGCGCGGCTCAGCTCAACAAAGCAGGTCACTGGGTAACCGTATTTGAGCGCGCCGACCGCGTTGGAGGGCTTCTCATGTACGGCATCCCTAATCCTCACCTCGATAAGAGAATAGTCCAGCGCCGGATTGATCTTATAGCAAAGGAAGGGGTCAGGTTTGTAACCAGCACCGAAGTCGGCAAGAATTATCCTGCGGATAGGCTTCTTAGGGAATTCGACGCAGTCGTCCTTTGCGGTGGAGCTACCAAACCGCGAGACTTGCCCATAGAGGGTCGCGATCTCAAGGGAATTCATTTTGCCATGGAGTTTCTCCATGCGAACACAAAGAGCCTTCTCGATAGCAACCATCAGGACGGCAAATATATATCTGCTAAGGACAAGGACGTGATTGTTATTGGCGGTGGCGATACGGGTACGGACTGTGTTGCCACGGCTATGCGTCACGGATGCAGGAGCTTAGTCCAATTCGAAATTCTCCCAATACCGCCCAAAGAGCGTGCTCCGGATAATCCATGGCCTCAATGGCCAAAGATATACCGCCTTGACTATGGTCAAGAAGAGGCGGCTGCAATATTCGGAAGTGATCCCCGCAGGTATAGCATCACAACCAAAAGGTTTGTCGGGGATAAACGGGGACATGTCAAAGAACTCCATACCGTTGAGATTGAGTGGCGTAAAGGCGACAACGGTAGACCCACATTCAGGGAAATTCCTGGCACGGAAAGGGTATGGCCTGTGCAGTTGGTGCTTCTGGCTATGGGTTTCCTTGGCCCGGAAGATACGCTTTTGAATCAGCTTGGGATTGAGAGGGATGAACGCTCGAATGCCAAAGCCGAGCATGGAAAATTTTCTACAAACATAAAGGGCGTTTTTGCCGCAGGCGATATGCGTCGTGGACAGAGCCTGGTTGTCTGGGCTATAAATGAAGGGCGGGGCGCCGCGCGCGAGTGCGACAGATACCTTATGGGGACGACAGACCTTCCTTGATTAGAGTTATAATGCCTTTTTGAAGATTCATTTGGAGAATAAACATTAGAGGTTACTTGCTACCCGTTTAGTAAATTAATATAATAAGTATCTGAAGGACCCATTGCTTACATTAGAGAAACTCAGATAACTAAAGGGGGATAAACAGGAGATGGCTAAAAGAACCGTGACTGTTGAGGTCTTTCAATGTGACCATGTGGATGAAAAGGGCGCTTGTACTAACGACGGGTCAAGGCAGGCGATAAAGGAATGCGCTGTGTGTAAAAAGGATTTATGCAGTAGACACTATGAAACGTTTTCCCTCTCCAAACTCTCCGGCCCTACCGGCAGTGGGGTCACGCTTACATATTTTTTCTGCTGGGAGCATGCTGAGGAGTTTATTAATACGCTTGTAAAAACCCTCGGCGACACAAGGCCAGTTCCTTATGGAGGGATGGCGAAGTAGGAAAATTGTTATAACTGGCTGATAAGACTAGCATCCCGCTTGACTTATTGCCTAATTATTTAGGTTTGGCGGCTACTCCCAATAAGTCTGCCATTACAACATTCACTTAAAGCCATAAAACAATAAAGGCAGGAAATACTTTCAGTATAGAATTGAATTGTAACCTCTTTTTCTTTATTTACAATTATTTTTTATCGCGAAACATTTCTCTTTCTAGTTTTCTTCCATTTATTTGTAAAATCTCTCGCAGATCAAACTCCTTGCTTTTGATTCCATTGACGCCTCTTGACCATACGGATATACTTTGTATATCCCGACATGAGGTAATATCATGCAGAATAGAATTGAATTGCAGGTAGGCAAATGGGGAAATTCACTTGGTATCAGGCTTCCCAGGCATATTGCGGATTTATTGAATCTGAGTCTAAAAGACCGCATGAGCTGTTCCATAGAGGATGGCAAGTTGGTGTTAGAACCTATACGTCAACCTAAATACACGTTGGAAGAATTGTTGGCGGGTATAGAAGAACCCGGTGAAGAGGTTTCGTGGGGTAAACCTCAAGGAAAGGAAGCCTGGTGAAGTACGTTCCAAAACGCGGGGATTTTATCCTCTTGCATTTTGACCCTCAAGCCGGCCATGAGCAAATGGGCACAAGAGCCGCACTGGTCGTCAGTCATGACGCCTTTAACCGGAAAATGGGGTTTGTCTTTGTTTGTCCGGTTAGCAATACCACACGCAGAAATCCTTTTTATGTGCCTATCGAAGGGGGCAAAAGGGTAGGGGGCGTAATCATGGCAGATCAGCTCCGCTCGCTGGATTATCGGGCTAGAAAAGCCGCTTTCATTTGGAAGTGCCCGGAGAATCTGTTGAATGAGGTGCTGATGCGTATAGAACCAATTATTTTTTAGATAGATTTAAATTCCACGGATGTTGCAGATGGCTAGGAATCTCTATGCCAGTGATATTCCTATGAAAAAAGGTTTGTCCTCAAATTTGCTGCCACCTAATGCCTATTTCATAGACGCTTTCTACTTTTGCATATGCGCTAAAGCCGAGGGAGGAGGGTATCTGCCTACGGAAATTAACGCCTGGCGTTCCAAAATGCGGTCACTATGATTAAAGCCTAAGATTCGAGCCGTAACTTTCCCGATTTCGGTTAAGGGTTTAATCACGGCTCCATCCAGACTAAAATGATCTGCCCAGCGGTCTATACGTGGATTGAAGAATCGAACGAACTTACCAGTTTCCCAAAAAAAAATAGAACCTATATCGCTTCCTTTTTGACGGTTGCAAAGACACATGCATAAGCGAGATTATCCGACTTTTACGGCGTCTGACGGCTGAAAGTCAATAATAGAGCGTGGACTAGTGCCTGATGCAATAAATTCTACGATTTCCTCATATGCTCTCATCGTAACTATGAATATAAATCCTGTTTGGATAAAACGCAAGGCGCTGATATGAGCGCCTACGGAGCATATTTCGCAAGGGAATTAACGAATCGTTATTTGACTGAAGAAGAACTATGGCTAATTTGAAGGGATTAAAGGAACTGGGTGTTAATTTGCAAAAGTGTAAATTATACCCACTATCAATAAATTAAAACTAATTAAGCTTTTCTTAGATTATAATAATAAACTGGAAAAGTCCGGCTTACGATTTTAAGGGTATAGTTGATGAAACGATATGCTTAACCTTTACACCTAATTCTTTCACCAACATATTTACTGCCTCATACTGATTCTCAATTTTATTTGATGGTCCAACTATAATCTTTTCCAATCTGAACACTTTTTCGATATTCTCTGTTTCATTGTGTATAGGAACTTTAGGAAAGGTTAGTGGAATTTTCATATACGGTACTATGCTTGACTCGGCCTGACGGAAATGTATTTCCGGCTTAATAAGATGGGTATTATCTACATCTTCAATTCTTTTACTTTCAACTAAAACTGCGATTCTCCATTCTCTCTCTTCCCTAAAAGCCGAATCTTTAAAGAAACAAGATGCATGGTATATAAAATCTTTGAAAGCAGTTTCGATCATAGTTAAGAAGATTTCTTCTCTATTGTTCTCGTCCCATCTTTCCAAAAGAAAATTTATAGCTTCTTTTATTAACCTCTTTTGCTTACTTCTAGAATATATACATTTGGAGAAAACTGTATAAGGTTCCGAGTTAAATGCGATATAAGAGCCAAGTAATGCTTCAAAACCCAGCGAGTATCCTTGGGGGCTTGAGTAAGCGCGCCATTGCGAAAGCAGGTTGCCTACTTCGGAAAAGGATACAATGTAAACTGAAAAATCTTTCACTTTATTAACTGCCTTTTTCAGTGCAATGTACAGCAGTTCAGGAATTTCATTCCGCTTTAGTTTATTGAACAGTATGTCATTTGCTAATTGGGGAGCTACTTTTAGTTCCGACCTATCATTGAGGAATCTATAATCAGTTGCATAAATGGCTCTTTCATTCAGTATGCCACGTAATCCACTAGGCTTAGTATAGTGATAGATAATACTTCTCTTCTTTTCTTTACCGTAATTCCTAATCTTATCTCTTAAAGGTTGGACAAGACCCCGGTAATATTCAATACTCGAATTAGCATTCACAGTATTAAATTATAACGAATGAACTTACTTTGTTACAAAGGCAGAGAACGGAGTTCTTTATTAAACTATTCAAAACTGACACGAGCTTTTTGTGATCTATATTTCCCCAGCTACATCATCCACTCTTTCCCCACACCCCCCTAATCCAAGGAATTGTCTCACGGAGAGGTTCAATGAATCCGTACGTGTCGAAGTGGGTTACACCTTTCACAATCTTAAGCTCTACATCTGCATTTCTCTTTCTGAGGAGTTCTACGGCTTTTACCGTATATTCAATGGGAAATATCTCATCATCTCTGCCGTGGATGACATAAATCGGGATTGACCAGTCTACATTGATAGCTTCCGGCGGTCTTGCGGAGATGGGCAACGCTCCCCCGAATTCGCCCTGATTCCTTGACGCAATATACCATGTCCCAATCCCGCCAAAGCTGTATCCGGTAATGAGAGCCTTGCTCTTTTTGATTTTATATTGATCAAGGAGCCACCTGTGCAATTCTATAACATAAGCCTCGCTAACAGAATCATCCCAACGGTCTGAAGGGCAATCGGGTGAGGCTATGATAGCTCCCAGATCACCAAATGCTGGTATTCCCAAGCCGGACAAAATCTCCAATCCCTTAAATGGATAAAACGGCCCCTTCCAGTGGAGCAGCATTATCAGTGCCGGTTCTTTATTTTCGGTTGAAATATCGGGAATGTAGATTGTATAGCGTCTATCATCAGAAAATATTTCTTTATATATGCCTGGTTTTTTTATAGCCTGATCCATTTATGCACCTGCAAACGTTTCCTTATAGTAGCGGTACCAGTCGCTCTGGAACTGTTCTTGGGGGTCATATTTCTTTTTTAACCGGAGGAATTCCTGAAACTGTGGGTAACAGGCTTTAACCTGGTCGGATGTGGCAAATCTATGGTTCGTAAGATAGTAGCTCCCTCCGCGTCGAACTGCCATGTCTATAAGGCGGCGGTATGCCTGACGGGTCCGTTCCACACCCTCAGGGCTATGCACGGTGTGGACATTAAAGCTCATACGAGCGTAGTTCTTTCTCGCATAGGCTAAGAAGCTCTCATCATCCCTCTGTATTATTCCGATATCTCCAAAAATCAAATCCACGCGGTTCTTGCGAAAGTCCTCACGAACCTCACCTGCAAAATCCACAATCGCTCCCCTTGGGACATAGACCTCCGTTGTGACGTCTGACGACTCAGGGGTGCCGAGCATTTGATCGAGTATATGATGGTAGCCTTTAATGTACAATCCCATCTGGTGTGTGTCCGACCAGGAGAGATTGCCGGAGGTTGAAAGATAGTGTCTGGATACCTTCTGGAAATACTGCCCCTTGTCGGTATGAGCCAGATAGCGGAGGTTTATCCATTTATCACTGGAAGGCTGCTCTTCATAATCTGGTACCGGCCTTGACGTGTCCACAGGGCGGTAGCACACGAATATCCCTTTCCTGAGAAAATCGTCCGATTCTGGATTGGCATTGTAGAGGAAGGTGCCATAAAGGAAGCCGTCTCTTATGCGCTCCTCATACGCCTGCATCAAATCCTCTACGCCTATAATCTCGGCAACGCGCTCGACCTTCTGCCGGGGAGCGAGGCGCAGTGTAATGGAGTAAATAATCCCGAATAGACCGTAGCCGCCAATGACAAGTCGAAACAATTCTCTATTCTCGTGTCTGCTGCATCTCAATTCCCTTCCATTTGCGTCAATCAGAACAAAGGATTCAACGTCCTCAATAAAAGGCCTCATTCGGAGTCCGTGGCCGTGCACATTGGAGCCGAGACTCCCGCCTATGGAGAGCCAATCGGCTGTCTGCTTCTGGGCGATTCCCCACTGATTTGGCTGATTTTTCTGTGCCTTGAGGAGGTAGCCGATGAGAACTGGCCACTGGATCCCGGCTTCAACCTCGACAGTTCCCTCTTGAGGATTGAAATTGAGCACCCGGCTCATTACCGTCGTATCAATTAGAATTCCGTTGGTGGCAAACTGCTGCGCCCCCATAGCATGCCTGGCACCAGCAACGCAAATCGCCTTTCCTTCACGGTGTGCGGTGCGTATGGTTTCCCCAATTGAGTCAATGGAACTTGGGTAAATGATGCGGTCTACAAGCGTTGGGTTAAGCCCTGTGTGAACATCGTTGACCAAGACACCCCCAGGTTCTTTGACCACGGCCCCTTTGGAATCTGTTCCGGGTTTGGTTATCTGGCGCGCGCAACTGACGGGCAATACCCCAATAAACCCGGACGCTCCTAAAATCACTCTTAAGAAATCCCTTCGGTTCAATGTAGACTCGCTTTCATTATTTTTTATTTTCCTGATATGGTATGTCTTTAAGCTCAACAATATAGCCATGAATCTCGTTATTCCCAATGTTCTCTACTGTATGCTTTACCGGACCTACCCATAGTGCTTCCCCTTGTTTTCCCTCAACTACTACGCCTTTGCCATTGGGATAACCGATTTTGACTTTAGTAGGGGTTAATTCAATGTGCACAGTAGCAGGATGGGTATGCATCTCCTGTTTGTCACCGGGTTTCATTCTAAATTCGAGAACGCGCACATGCTCATTTTCCAGCAGCACTTTAAACTGATCCGGTGCCACCTTCACCACATCCTGGGCTACTGTTGATTCAGTAACGAAGAACAGCATCAATGTAGCCATCACGCCGATAATAAGACAATATGAGTTTCTCATTATTGATTCCTCCTTATCAAGCTTTTGGTTTTCACAGACCGTAATCTATATCATAAAGGTTTTTATTTCGCAATTTGTGAGCCACTGACAGAGGAGAAATTGCTGAGGTATAATCTTCCATATTTTCCCATTCGATGAAGAACTCGTTGAATCATTTTCTCAGCGTATTAAAAAAACTAATCCTTTATTTCCTTGTCATCACAATTGCCTGGGTTGTTATTTACCGATTTGTTAATCCTCCCATTACGCCGCTGATGGTCATACGCTACATTGAGAGTAGCGGCAAAAATAGATCAATTAACAAGAAATGGAAGGATTATGACCATATCTCTGAGAATATGGCACTGGCGGTAATTGCCGCGGAAGACCAGAATTTTTTTGAGCACCATGGTTTTGATATAGAGGCCATTGAAAAGGCGCTTCATAAGAATAAGAGAGCCAAGAGGATTAGAGGAGCAAGCACCATAAGTCAACAAGTAGCGAAAAATGTGTTTTTGTGGCCATCGAGAACCTGGCTGAGAAAGGGGCTGGAAGCCTATTTTACATTTTTAATTGAAACATTCTGGGGTAAGAAGCGAATACTTGAGGTTTACCTAAATGTGGCTGAGATGGGCGACGGGATATACGGCGCGGAGGCTGCTGCACGGGTGTATTTTAAAAAACCCGCTATGAATCTGAACAAAGGGGAGGCCGCACTAATAGCGGCTGTGTTGCCGGACCCAAGGATAATGTCTCCTGCTAGGCCATCGGCATATCTATACAAGAGACAGGAATGGATCATTGAGCAGATGAATAATCTGGGTAGCATCAAGCTCTTAAGTGAAACAGAATAGGTTGCGGGGATGAGCCGTATTCCATTCCACGCAAGACACCATTGGATCGCCTTGCCTCCGATTCCAAAACTCAGGCGGTATCCGTGCAGGCATTGCATTATACAGCTAAATCAAGTTATATATGAGCACAAATATATAGCGTAAGTTGGGCATGGTTCTCTGTAATTCTAACTTTGCGTTCATTGTGCTGACGCTGGGGGTGAGAAATTCATTGTAGTGCTCTGCTACGCGCACGAATTCTTGGAAATTTATTATTGCTGGGTTGTGGACTGTGAGGGGGCGGACATTCTTCTTTGCTCCCTCAATCTTGATATTTCCCCCATCTAAGGTGGCAAGAAACCACCGTTCGGAATCGGGCAAGGGCAATTCAATTCCATCGCCGATCTTTGACCTGAGTTCATTCCACTCCCGTTCCTTGTTTTCGCTAAAGTCAATTTTTCTATCTAGTAACATTGTTACCTGCCTCCTTTATATCGGGTCTTAAAATATAACATAACGTGGGTTTGATATGACTTTTCGGTGGAGATAGCTCGCGCAGTACCAGTTATAATTGGCGGATTACCGTGTATTCCTCATGTATAATTATTTACAATTGGGTAGCCTCCTTTTATGCTACTTAAATATACCCCTCTAATACCATTGTTATGCCTTGGATACGTCCTATTGATAGGCGGTTGTGTCTCTCTGCCGACACGGGAGGTGGTTTTAAGTGAGAGTCTCCGCGATTCCGCGGCTCCGCAACTGAAGGATGCAGACGGCCGTATTGGTCCACAGAAAAGCGAACACATCCTCAAGCAGGTGGCAGGCGCCGAAGATGACGAGGAGCATCTCAAAGAATTCGTCCGGGCGGAACAGGGCATTACCGGACACCCGCTTATCGCCGGCAATCGCGTTACGCTCCTTGTTGACGGTCCTGCGACTTACAAAGCGATGTTCGAGGCCATTGGGAATGCAAAAGATCATATTCATCTGGAGACATACGTTATGACTGATGATGGGATCGGTCAGCGGTTTGCCGATATGCTTCTGGAGCGAAAGGCCGCTGGGGTGGATGTCAAAGTCATTTATGACAGTATAGGCAGTAGAAGGACGTCAGATGTGTATTTTGATTATTTGCGTGATGGCGGAGTGCTGATATACGAATTCAATCCGGTAGGAGACCCTTTTTTCTGGCGTCACCTTCAGCGCGACCACCGCAAACTCTTGATCGTTGACGGCAAGGTCGCTTTTACGGGTGGGATAAACGTTAGCGGCGTTTACGCTGAAAGCTCATTTTCCGGTAGGCGGAGAAAACATTATATTGATAGCCACTGGCGGGACACCGAGGTGCGCATCGAAGGGCCTGCGGTCGCTGAATTTCAGAGGTTATTTTTGCACACTTGGGCTCAAAGCGGACAGGAGGATAACCGCCCGGAGCACGACTTTCCACGCCTAAATGATGTCGGTCACGACTTGGTGCGCGTTGTTGCCAATATTGGCAGCAAGGATAAATACAGCATTTATAAAGCCTACATTACTGCGATCTCGCTTGCGCGGCGGCGCGTCTGGGTTACCCAGGCATATTTTGCTCCAAACGACGAATTTATTGATGCACTGAAGGCGGCAGCGCGGCGAGGAGTTGACGTGCGAATCCTGTTGCCCGGCTTTTCCGATCACAAAATGCTTGTGTATGCCTCGCGTGCCCGTTATACAGAACTGCTCGAATCGGGTGTTAAGCTGTATGAGAGTAAGGATCGCCTGCTCCATGCCAAGACGGCGGTCATTGATGGTCTGTGGTCTACGGTGGGATCGAGTAATCTGGACTACTTCAGCTTCTTGCGAGATAATGAGGCGAATGCGGTTATACTAGGGCGCGATTTCGGGCGGCAGATGGAGGATTTATTTCAACTCGATATAGGGCGTGCGCAGCAGATAATATTAGAAAAGTGGAAGCAGCGTTCCCCATGGGAGCGATTTAAAGAGCGATTTAGCAGTGTGTTTAATTACTGGTTTTAAGGCGGGTAATGCCGATGCAAGAGATGACCGATGACGAATGCAGAGATTTTCTGTTACATGGCACACGGACGGGAAAGCTCGCAACAGTGCGGAAGGACGGGCGCCCGCACGTGGTTCCGATCTGGTTTGACATTGACGGCGAGGCGATTGTCTTTACAACGGGAGGCAAGTCCGTCAAAGCGGAAAATATGAGGCGCGACCCACGTGTGTGTATATGCGTTGATGACCATACACCTCCTTTTGCATTTGTCCAGGTTGAAGGCACAGCAGCCTTGAGTGACGACCTCGATACTCTGCTCTACTGGGCGACTCGCATCGGGGGCAGGTACATGGGGGCTGAGTTAGCCGAAGCCTATGGCAGGCGCAACGGGGTTCCGGGTGAACTGCTCGTGCGCATTACACCGACCAAGGTTATCGCCTGGAAAGATATTGCTGGTTGGTAGGCAACGATGGAGTCCAAATGAAACGTCCGTTTGATGTTGATCTGGTGTTCAGTCGCATCCGCGATGCCGTCGGTTCGTTTCCGAAGGCGGCGATGTTTGAGCTTGCGGATGAGGGGTTCAATTCGCCCTTTGAGCAGCTAACTGCCTGCATCATCTCTATACGCACGCGCGATGAAGTCACTCTGCCATGCGCGCGCCGACTTTTTCAAGCTGCCCGTACGCCAGCCGATGTAAACCGACTGACGCCCGAAGAGATAGACAACGCAATCCGCGCCTGCACATTCCATGAGGCAAAAGCAACGCAGATCCACGAGATTGCACATCGAGTTGTTACGGAGCACGGCGGCATTTTACCTTGCGAGTCGAATGTCCTGCTCTCCTTTCGCGGCGTCGGCCACAAATGCGCCAACCTTGTGCTCGGCATTGCGTGCAACGAGGCGCGCATAAGCGTAGACATTCACGTCCATCGTGTCACAAACCGGTGGGGATATGTGCGGGCGAAGACACCGGAGAGTACCATGATTGCCCTCGAAGAGAAGCTTCCCCGCAAATACTGGGTGGAAATCAATTGCCTGCTTGTACCATTCGGCAAACATATCTGCACAGGTGTTCTTCCTCGATGCTCGACCTGTCCCGTGCTCGATATGTGTAAGCAGGTGGGCGTGAAAAAATATCGCTGAATGAAAACAATTCGATTCCATATAATACATCCCTGGCCCCCGTTCAATCATCAATTAATCCCATAAGATGCCGCTCCTATTTGCTGAAAGGTTATGATATAATATTATTTGGGTAGTCTAAATATTTCGTTCCATTGTACCGGCGGTTTCGAGAGATAGGGTTTATAAGGGAGGTGGACATTATGAGAAGATTAAGCTCCATTGTGTATCCCCTATGCATTTTATTAGCTTTTTTTGTTATTAGAGGTGCTCAGGCTCAAAACATGGAGGAAGTTCAGCCACTTCCGGGTCATATTGCGGGTCCAGTTGTTCTAAATAATGGCATTGTGCTACCTTTAGAGAATTTAAATCCATTTCAGGACTCGACCATGGATCCAACCACTTTGGGTAAAGGTATCGAGCAGAGGAGCAATGTAGAGCTAAATGAGCCGAGGGGGAATAAGTCTGCGGTTAGAGAACCTGAGGTAAGCGAGAGGATGATCCAAACGCAAGTGGAGAGGGAATCTGAGCCTAGTTTTGCCCCTTTATCCCCTCACACGAGGACACCGATATACATGTGGATGGATAAAAAGGGGACCACGCATTTTACGAACCTTATCAAATCCGTTCCCCCTGAGTTTAGGGACCAGGCTATAAAAAGGGCTGAAAGGTTACAGAAAGAGGCCCAGAGCACCTTTTAGCGAAAGGGTAGATAGATGAAGTTTGAGATCGGTCTTACATTGATTTCAGAACGCTTTCATAGCACCGCAAAGGAAGCCATACCGGGTGTTGACTAAGAAACTACGGCGTAGGCTTCTTATCACTTCTCTGTTTATAGTTGTAATCGCTGGTTCTGTATATTATTACCGTGATTCTATCCTAATATCTCTTGGTGAATATCTCATAACGGAATATCCCTTAGAGAAGGCGGATGCCATTGCTGTTCTCGCTGGCTCCGTTCCTGATAGGATTCTCGAAGGGATTGATATTTATAAGGAGGGATACGCCCCTCTCATAATCCTGACCAAGGAGGAAAAACCACCGGCTTATGATGAGTTATTGAGATTGGGCATAAAGATGCCCGAAGGGTACGACATAAATCGAATGATTGCTCTGAAGTTGGGAGTTCCCGCTACGTCTATAGCTATTGTGGATGAGAGAAGCGACAGCACTTATAGCGAAGAGCAGGTTCTATATGGTTTTTTAAAGAAGAGAAATCTCAGATCTGTAATTCTCGTCACTTCTAAATACCATACCACGAGGGCAACAAAGCTGTTTAATTTTATCACCAATGGGCGGATAAAATTGATTACCAGACCCTCTAAATACGATACCTTTGATCCTAGAAATTGGTGGAAGGTAAGAAGAGACATGAGGCAAGTTCTCTTTGAATATCAAAAGCTTGTTGACTACTGCTTCATACGAATGTCTGCATTTTTTAATTAAAATCTATGCCCATTTTATGAATAAGCTCACCTTGACATCCTATTTGTGTTAGAGTTATATTAACCTTCCAGAATCACGGTTCTTTTACAATAAATGGTTCTTGGGTTGATAGAGATTAAAAGGGAAATCCGGTGAGAATCCGGTGCAGCCCCGCTGCTGTAAGTAGTCCTGAATCCCTTGCACCATGCCACTGGAATCCTTGAAAGGATTCTGGGAAGGCGCAAAGGGGTGTGAGGCTATGAGCCAGAAGACCTGCCTGAGAACTAAAACTTTGCTTTTCTTCGAGGGAAGAGAGTAAAGGGTTCTCCTGCTGAGTAAAAAGAGGCCCCAATTTTCTTCCCTGAAGGCTGGGGCTTTTAATGAGAAGAATTTTTTTCGTCCTTTTCTTTTTTATTACCATTTCTCCCGCACCGCGCTCGAAATACTCCTTATTCTCTACGCCGACATTTGCAGAAGAGGAAAAGACGCTTGAGCCGGTTGTCGTTGAGGAGTCACCAGTAAAACCACCGCTTGAGTACCCATCTGCCTTTTCAACTGTGATTGACCTTAGTGACTTTGGCGGGGAGTATAACACAACGTCTGAGATTCTCTCCTTTTCACCGGGTGTCTCGATAAGAGATTTCGGAGGATTCGGTCAGCTCCAAACCCTCTCCATACGGGGGTCTTCAAGTGACCAGGCCGTAGTTCTACTTGACGGTATAAGGCTCAACACTGCTCTTGGTGGTGTAGACCTCTCTACAATTCCTCTAGACTATGTAGATAGATTTGAAATAACGAGGGGTGGATCATCCGCCCTTGTCGGCACGGATGCAATAGGTGGAGTAGTAAACATAATAACGAAGGGAACCGATAAGCCGTTTACAAGTTCGTCCTTAACATACGGTTCGTTCAACACTTTTAATGCGAATATTTCGAGAGCTCAAACGTTTGGGAACCTGAGCTACTTCTTTTCATTCACACATGCCCAGAGCGAGGGGGATTTTAAATTCAAATCCGTAAACGATTTGATACTCACGAGAATAAACAACGAATTTCTCTCAGAAAGCCTTCTCGGAAAGGTTGACTATGATTTAAATGGTTGGAAAATTGATCTCCTGAATGAATTCTTCTTTGATGACAAGGGTGTTCCCGGCCTTGGGGAGTTTCAGGAAGCTCACTCTAACCAGCAAGACATAATAAACCTGACGAGCATAAAATTATCGAAGGACAATTTTCTAAGGGACGACCTCAAGTTTGAGACCATCTTTTTTAACAGATTTAACAAACTGGAATTCACCAACCCGGAGCCGACTCTCGGAGTTCCTATAGACACTTTGGAGAGAGATTTTGCCTTTGGAGTAGGCCCAAAGCTCACATGGTTTGCACCATTTAACCAAATTGTAACCCTTGCTACCGATTTACAAGAAGAGATTCTAACCGATAGGGATTTTGGAGAGCCAAAGAGATTTACCTTCAGTGCGTTCCTCTCGGATGAAATTCACTTGTTTGACGATCTCCTGCTTATAGAGCCTATTGTCAGATATGACCTCATAAAGACATCAGCGGGAGGGCGGGAAAGCCCCTCTCCTGGGGTTATAGGCGGCTCAGAAGCTACGAGTACAACCGAAAGTGAATTCTCTCCGAAGCTTGGGATTATTGTTTCTCCCCTAA
>Ga0070741_10010374_pt1 | contig 17630 bp, 14 predicted proteins | sample Coa_R1_4_FD_66440 | JGI IMG/M metagenome (GOLD analysis project Ga0070741, IMG submission 66440) | Surface soil microbial communities from Centralia Pennsylvania, which are recovering from an underground coalmine fire - Coalmine... | ecosystem: Environmental > Terrestrial > Soil > Unclassified ...
TCCGGCATGTCGTCTCCGCATTGCCGCACATACAGCTTGTGCTCGATTAACTTGTCTCGCAGCATTTGCTTTTGATGCGCCGCAATCACTTGAATGCGCGGGACGCGGTCGATCACGTCGCCGGCCAGATGGAACCGGTCCAGATCGTTGAGCACCGTCATATCGAACGGGGTTGTGGTGGTGCCTTCTTCCTTATAGCCGCGCACGTGGAAGTTGGCATGGTTCGTCCGGCGATAAGTAAGCCGGTGAATCAGCCAGGGATAGCCGTGAAACGCGAAGACCACCGGCTTGTCGATCGTGAAAAGCGAATCGAAATCGCGATCGGAGAGACCGTGCGGATGCTCCGTTGAGGGCTGTAGCGTCATCAGATCCACAACGTTGACCACGCGAATCTTCAAATCGGGAACATGCCGCCGAAGCCAATCGACCGCGGCCAGCGTTTCCAGCGTCGGGATATCTCCGCAACAAGCCATTACGACGTCAGGCTCCACGCCTGCATCGTTGCTGGCCCATTCCCAGATTCCGATCCCCGCCGTGCAATGCTCCACGGCCGATTTCATATCGAGCCATTGCAGCGCCGGCTGCTTGCCCGCGACAATCACGTTGACGTAATGCCGGCTGCGCAGGCAATGGTCGGCCACCGAGAGCAGGCAGTTGGCATCGGGTGGCAGGTACACCCGCACGACGTCGGCTTTCTTGTTGACCACATGATCGATGAACCCAGGGTCCTGGTGACTGAAACCGTTGTGATCCTGCCGCCAGACATGGGAAGTCAGCAGATAATTCAGCGAGGCAATCGGCCGCCGCCACGGGATCGTCCGGGTCACCTTGAGCCACTTGGCGTGTTGGTTGAACATCGAATCGATGATGTGGATGAACGCCTCATAGCAGGAAAAGAACCCGTGGCGGCCGGTCAGCAGATAGCCTTCCAGCCAGCCCTGGCACAGATGCTCGCTGAGAACCTCCATGACCCGGCCATCCGGAGCCACATGGTCGTCGGTGGGAAGGATCTCGGCTGTGGAGACGCGGTTCGTTACCTCAAGCAGCGCACCGAGCCGGTTGGACGCGGTTTCGTCTGGCCCAAAGACGCGGAAATTGCGCGATTCCATGTTGAGCTTCATCACATCGCGCAACATGTCGCCGAGAATGCGGGTCGCCTCCGCGCGGGTTGCCCCGGGCTTCTTCACTTCCACTGCATACTTGCGGAAATCCGGCATTCGGAGATCGCGCAGCAGAATTCCGCCGTTCGCATGAGGGTTCGCGCCCATGCGCCGCTCGCCCTTGGGCGCCAGCTCCGTGATTTCCGCAACCGGCTTACCGCCGGAATCGAAGAGCTCCTCGGGCTTGTAGCTCTTCATCCATGACTCCAGCATCTGGATGCGCTTGGGATGCTGGGCAAAACCTTCGATCGGAACCTGGTGAGAGCGGAACGAGCCTTCCAGAGGCACGCCATCCATCTCTTTCGGACCGGTCCAGCCCTTGGGCGAGCGCAGCACGATCATCGGCCAATGCCTCCGCCGCGTGAACCCGTTTTCACGAGCATCCGTCTGGATTGCCTGAATCTCGGCCAGTACTTTCTCCAGCGTCGCCGCCATCGCCTGGTGCATGAGCGCCGGCTCGTGACCTTCCACAAAATACGGCTGATACCCGTACCCTCCGAGCAGATCCGCCAATTCCTCTTTGGGAATCCGCGCCAAAACCGTTGGCCCTGCGATTTTGTATCCGTTCAGATGCAGGACGGGGATCACCGCGCCGTCGCGCGCCGGGTTTAGAAACTTATTGGAGTGCCAACTCGCCGCGAGCGCGCCGGTCTCCGCTTCGCCATCGCCAATTACGCAGCACGCGAATAGATTAGGGTTATCGAACACAGCGCCGTACGCGTGTACCAGCGAATACCCCAGTTCGCCGCCTTCATTAATCGACCCGGGAGTCTCCGGCGCCGCGTGACTGGGAATGCCGCCCGGAAACGAGAACTGCCGGAACAGCCGCTTCATGCCCTCGGCATCCGTCGAAATATTGGGATAGAGCTCGCTATACGTTCCCTCGAGCCACGTATTCGCGACCATCCCCGGCCCGCCGTGCCCGGGCCCGCAGATGTAGATCATGTCGAGGTCGTACTTCTTAATGACCCGGTTGCAATGCACATACACAAAATTCAGACCGGGCGTTGTGCCCCAATGCCCCAGCAGCCGCGGTTTGATGTGCTCCAACTTCAGGGACTCTTTCAGGAGCGGATTTTCCCAGAGGTAAATCTGGCCCACCGAGAGGTAATTGGCAGCTCTCCAGTAGGCATCGATACGCCGCAACTCATCGTCCGAGAGCGGATTCGTCTGGACGTTCACATCGGGAGAAATCGTCGTTGCCATGCTTCCTCCGCTGATTGAGATTTTAGCCCGTGGCTCGGGTCGAAGAGCGTGTGGCGAAATACGGACCCCCCGAAAAACAAAAAACCTATGCGGGTTTGGGCGCGATGAGCGTCACTTTCACCGGCTTGGCCCCTGCCTGCACCTTCATTACTTTACAAATCAGTTGCAGATTGTCGGAAGGTGCAATGACGCGCGTCAGGTTGCGCTCGGAATCGATGCCCGTGAGCACAGCCACGTTCCAAGAGGGCACATAGATTTCGAGCACCCGGATGGTCTCCAGCCCGTTGTGCAACAGGACGACCAGTTCTTCATCCTCTTTCACGGCCTTTTGCATGGCCTGAATCTGGCCAAGCATGACCGCACAGACGTTTTCGCCGGATGCGGCTGCAGGGCGATTGGTTTTGAGGGATTCGGAGACCTGGGCGGCATCGGCCGGCCGCAGGGAATCGAGCAGTGCCTGTTGCGCGATCTGCTTCGTCAACGAGCCCAGCGCCATCGCTTCGATGCTATCACAGTGGGGCTAAGCGATTCCCCCGCGCAGCAGAGATGCTGCCGTGGGACCGGCCTCTCCGCGCACACGCGCGTTCTGCTCCGCCTCCGGCACCTTGTCGCCTTCACCCGGCGCTAGAAACATGTTCGCATCGACGCCATGCTGCCGCGTATATAGATCGTAATAGCGGCCGCCCAGCGCGTACAGCGATTCGTGAGTCCCGCGCTCCGCAATCCGGCCATCCTCCACCACCAGGATCTGCTCCGCCCGCCGAATCGTCGACAACCGGTGCGCGATCACAAACGTAGTCCGCCCCTCCATCAAATACGACAGCCCGGCCTGAATTGCCGCCTCCGATTCCGAATCCAGGCTGGAAGTCGCTTCGTCCAAAATCAGAATGCGGGGATTGGCCAGGATCGCGCGCGCGATCGACACCCGCTGCCGCTGCCCTCCGGAAAGTTTCACGCCGCGTTCGCCCACCACGGTCTCATACTGCTTCTCGAACTTCTCCGCGAATTCGTCAACGCGCGCAATACGGCAGGCCTCCAGAATGTCTGCTTCGGAGGCATTCGGCCGCGCAAAAGCCACGTTCTCCCGGATGGATCCATCGAACAGGAACGTGTCCTGCAGCACCACGCCCAATTGCGAGCGGTAGGAATCCAGCCGCACGGTCGAGAGATCGGTCCCATCCACGTGAACCACGCCTTCGGTCGGCTCATGAAAGGCCGCAATCAGGCTGATCATCGTCGATTTCCCCGAACCCGACGGGCCCACCAGCGCGGTTGCCGTCCCCGGCCTGGCTTCAAAGCTCACGTCGTGCAGCACCGGCTTACCAGGCTCGTACGCGAAGTTCACATGATCGAACGAGACCACGCCCTGGATCGGACCGATGCTCCGCTTGCGCCGGGCCTCCTCGTCCTCCGGTTTTTCGTGCAGCACTTCCTGGGTCCGGTCGAGGCCGGCCAGCGCTTCGGTGATCTGCGTGCCGATCCCGACGATTTGGAACACCGGCGCCACCAGGAATGCCAGGAAGGCGGTGAACATCGTAAAGCCGCCGAGAGTGAGGGTGCCGGCGAAAATCTGATGCGCACCCATATACATGACGATCGCGCCGACAATGCCCATCAGTACCGTGGCCGAAAGGCTCATCAGGGACATGGCGGTTAGAGACTTCATGACATTTTCCAGCAGACGCTGCACGCCGCCTGAAAAGACTTCCGCTTCCTGTGCCTCGGCGTGATATCCCTTTACCACGCGCACGCCCGCCAGAGATTCGGTGAGCCGCCCCGTGACTTCAGCGTTGATCTTGCCGCGCTCGCGGAAGATCGGACGGATTCGCGTGAACGCCTTTTTCAATACAAGCGCGAACACCGTAATAAACAATAGGCACGTTAGGGTCAGGGTGGTGCTGACCAGCAGCAGCACGATCAGGGCGATCACCGCGGTAAGTAAGCCGCCTACAAATTCCACCAGCCCGGTGCCGATCAGGTTCCGCACCCCCTCAACATCCGTCATGATGCGCGAGACCAGCACGCCCGCTTTATTGGCATCGTAGTATGCCACCGGGAGGCGGCCTACATGCTCCTGTACTTTGCGGCGCAATTGCGCAATGAGACGCTGGCCCTCGATCGAGAGCACTTGGGTCAGTGTAAACGAGCAAATGCCTTGAATGAGGGTGGCGAACAGCACCGCTAGCACCAGCGGCAGCAGAAGCTGAACCTGGTGTTTGCCTACAATGTTGTCTACCAGGACTTTCGTCGAGGCGGGCAGCACCAGCCCCGTGATGCTCTTGATGACCGTGAGGAGCAGTCCGAAAGCCAGCAGCTTGCGCCGCGGGCGCACCAGTTCCTTAAGCAGCGGCATGACGCTGCGCAGCTGCTCGGTCGGTTTTTTCTTCGCTTTGCCGGGAGCCACGAGATTGCCTTAGTTTCCAGAGTAGCGGGACCGAAGTGTCTCCGCCACTAGCCGGACAGGCAGGTAAGTAGCAGCTCCGGCATTTCCGCCGCGCTCGTCACCGTCAAGACATCAAATCCGGCGGCTTTCCCGCTGGCGATTCCCGGCGGCGAATCTTCCACCACCAGCGGTTGGCGGGCGTCGAGCAACCGTGCCGCGAGCAGATATGGATCGGGCGCCGGCTTGTGCCGTTCCACCGCACCGCCATCTACCAGGGCTTGGAAGTGTCGCCGCAGGTTGCAAATCTCCAGCGGCGGTTCGATTTCCATGCGCGCGCTCGAACTTACAACGGCCAGCTTGTACTCCTCTCGCAGGCGCTCCAACAGCTCCGGCAGCCCTGGCGCGAAGACCGGGTTTTTCATCCGCAGCCGGAACAATTCCTTCTTCGCCGGGTACTGTGCCCACAGAATTTCCCAATCGACAGGCGGCACGGCTTCCTCGGCGATCATCCGAAGCATCAGGCGATCGTCCAGGCCCACATAACGCGCGCCATATTCCTCCCAAGTGAGGTTCACGCCGAACGGCGCCAGGACTTCCGCCCAACAGCCGGCGTGCAGCGGCTCGCTATCGAGCAGCACTCCATCGAAGTCGAAAAGGATGGCATCGTACCGTGGCATCGCGAAAGGAATTTCAGCGTAACACGCTGCTTTGGTTGTGCTATCGTACTGATTCAGAAACACCATGCCAAGCGAAGCAGAACTCCAAGCTGAACTCGAACGCCTCCGCGCCGAAAACGAGTCGCTCAAGCGGCCCCGCGGTCAAATGTCCATGAAGGTCAGCGAGAAAGGCGCGCTCTCCGTCTATGGACTGGGGCGCTTTCCCGTGACTCTCTACCGCGAACAATGGGAAAAGCTCCTGGGAATGTCCGACGAGATCCGCCGGTTCATCCAGGAAAACGACCACCTGCTCAAGAAGAAGGAATAGCGGCCCAGCCGGATCATGGAAGAGCCGTTTGAAGCGAAAGGCGTTCGTGGTGTTCTGCACCGCCCCGATCGCTCGAACGGCCATGCCCTCGCGCTGACTCATGGCGCCGGCTCCAACTGCCAAGCCCGGCTGTTGATCCGGCTTGCGCAAGCCTTTGAAGAGGCCGGGTACGTGGTCTTGCGCTATGATTTGCCATTCCGTCAGCAGCGCTCGAAAGGTCCGCCCTTTCCCGCACACGCGGAGCGCGATCGCGAAGGCATCGCGAGCGCGGCGGACGCCCTGCGCGGCTTCGTCCCGGGCCGTGTGTTTCTCGGCGGGCATTCCTACGGCGGCCGGCAATCGACGATGCTCGCCGCGAAGCGGCCGGAGATCGCCGCTGCCCTAGTATTGCTGTCTTATCCCTTGCATCCGCCGAAGAAGCCCGATCAGCCGCGCACCGCGCATTTCCCCGAACTACGCCTGCCGGCCCTGTTCGTGCATGGCACCAACGACCCCTTCGGCTCGCTTGAAGAACTGCGAGCGGCCATGAGCCTGATCCCGGCTCGCACCGATCTGCTCGCTGTCGAAGGGGCTGGCCACGATCTGGCTCGCGCCGCCGATTTGGCTGTCGACCTGATCGAGCGCCTGCAAGCGCTGCTGGATGCCTAGAGCTCCCGGCCCGGCCCGTGGCTTCTCTTTCTGCCGATAACAATGTCCTGCGCCCCGTCCGGGATCGCGATGTAGCGGACTTCCTGAAACCCCTTGGAAAGACGAGCGACGATGTAATCGCGGCAATGCCACGCGGTCTGATACCAGGAAGGAACAATGCCCTTCAGTTTCTTCGAGGTCTTAAACAGAAATCCGGCGGCATCCAGTTGCATCTGGTCGGTAGCGTCCAGCATATGCGCTGTTCGTCGGCCGTGTACGGTAACGAGGAGCAGTCCGTCAGGCTTGAGGACCCTTCTCAGTTCCGCGAGCCACAGGTCCTGCATCGCCTCATCGAGATGCGTCAAAACCGAGAAGCAATAGATGAAATCGAAATGCCCGTCCGGATGAGGCAGCGGCGGCAGGTGCCGGCAGGCCACGAAGTGGGCTGAAGCAAGGTGCTTCTGACACTGTTCGATGGCCTCCCGATCGACGTCGACGCCGTGGAATTCGACTCCGGGATGTGCCCGAAGCAGCCACACGAGCGTGCGGCCGCACCCGCAGCCGAAATCGAGGACCCGGTGACAGCGGTCCAGATCCAATCCCATCGCGAGGGCCTGCTCCGCAACGTGGTGCGCACACCCGTGGCCGACCCTTAAGAAGCTTTCCTCGGAAAGCAACTCGCTCACGCGGTACCGCAGGAGTGCGGGCGGCATGGGGAATTCCGCGCCGTGATTTGACGCGGCCCAATCCAAGTACCAGCAGCGCGCGCAGTTGCAGGCGGAATGCCCGGTGGTAGATGCTGTGCGACAAGGATTGCAGCCGGCGCGGGAGGGCCGCGCGGATGCGGCGCGCAAACTTCACAAGAGCGGCACCTATGGCCAACTTGAGCGCCTTCGGCCGTGCGAGCCGAACGCCGATCGTAAACCGCGCCAATTGCTATCGACTCCGCCTCGCATCAACTGCCGTGTAAGAAACAGTGGACTTCCGTCGATCGATACGAAAAGGAAACAGCTGGGCCATTAGGTTGATTTGTATTGCCACCGCCAGCACGACAACGATGCCGGCCACGGTTGCGAGCGCGAGTTCCCGCCAGCATCTTCGCAACATGCACAACCCGACCGACAACGGCACAAAGGCAAGGAAGTAGGCCTTTGTCAGGAGTCCTGCCGCGAGAAGAGCCGCCCCTACCGCCGCTGTGCGAATATTCGGATCGGCCAGCGTAACGATTCAGAGCGACCAGCATCCAGATCGCAAACGGCACCGCCAGCCAATCATTTGCCACGTGAGCCATGGTGGCCCACGTCATCTGACAACAAAACAGGCAGAATAGTGCAACCCAATTGTATGGATTACGAATCCCGAGCTGCAAAAACAGCCGCTCCGCCGCGGCCATAAGTAGAAAGGTCCCCGCCAGACCGGCTACACGCGTGCCAGAAGCCGCTCGGGAACAGCCAACAACAGGTAGGCCAGTGGCGCCTGATGTGCTTCGTAATTGGGCATCTGTGAAGGCCGCCATCGCAGACCCAAGGGAATTCCCTCCAACCGCTGCCGAATCTCCGCTCTCGTCGAAGCGGGCCATGAGAAGTACTGACTGTACGACGTAACCTCCGGCCAATTCAGCTGGATGACCGGACTTGCGGGTGCAAGTAGAAACGAGGTCCCTACCTCATTCGAAAGTCGTGCCGTGCGGGGATCCGGCAACCCTTGTCCGTTTGCCAACTGCTGTACATAGGCAAAGTGGAACGGTTCGTCGAAGCCTTCCCATAAGGGCGTGAGCAGGCTATAGACCACCGCATTCGCAAAGGCGAATGCGATCAGCAATCGGCGGGCACTCATAGCTGCCCTTCGCATATCGAAGTGCGCCGGGAATGCGCTGCACACATAACCCCACCGGCTGGTGGGCGCATGCTATCCTGATCTGAACAGTAATTTCCCAGAGGGCTCAATCTATGCGCGATTACCGCTATCAGACTCCTCACGGGATCGAAGTCACACGCAGCGCTTCCAAGGCTAATTTCCGAAGAGGCCTGAAGTCTCTGCTGCGTGATTTGGACCGTCACCGTGGGATCTATCTCTCTTCGGGATACGAATATCCCGGGAGATATTCGCGCTGGGATATCGCCTCCACCCGCCCGCCGCTCGAAATCGTCGCGTACGACCGCGAGGTCCAGTTCCGCGCGTTGAATGCGCGCGGCGAAAAACTCGTCGACATCCTGCAACCGGTGCTCGCCGGACATCCCCATTGGGACGACTTTTCGGCCGAACCGCGGCTGCTGCGCGGGCGCTTGAAGCCGCTGCCGCCGCTCTTTCCCGAAGAGGAGCGCAGCAAACAACCGTCGGCGTTCTCCGTGCTTCGGGCGCTCATCGATGAATTCCGTGGCGAAGAAGACTCGCGTCTCGGCCTGGTCGGCGCGTTCGGCTACGATCTCTTGTTCCAATTCGAGCCAATTGAAAAGAAACTCCCGCGCGCCGGCCACAAAGACCTGCATCTTTTCCTCTGCGATGATATCTGGTTCATGGACCGCAAGAAGGAGCAGATCGAGCGCTTCCAGTATGATTTCGCACGCGGCGGCGCCTCAACCGTAGGCATGCCGCGTGATGGCGAGACGGTCCCCCGCCCTCCGAAGCGGCAATCCGGGCCGATCACCTCCGATCACGCCCCCGAAGAGTACATGGCGAAGGTTGAAACCGTGCGCGGAGGTATGCGCCGCGGCGACTATTACGAAGTCGTGCTCCGCCAGACCTTTCAGACGCCCTACTCCGGCAAGGCCTCGGAACTGTTCGAGCGCGTGCAGCGCGCCAGTCCGAGCCCGTACGAATTCTTTCTACAGTTCGGCGAAGAGCAACTGGTGGGCGCGTCTCCCGAGATGTTCGTGCGCGTGGAAGGGCATCGCGTCGAAACGTGTCCGATCTCCGGAACCGCGCAGCGCACCGGCGATCCGTTGCGCGACGCCGACAACATTCGCGAACTGCTCAAATCCACCAAGGAAGAGTCGGAGCTGACGATGTGCACCGACGTCGACCGCAATGACAAGTCGCGCGTCTGCGAGCCTGGAACCGTGAAGGTGATCGGCCGCCGCCTCATCGAGTCGTACGCCGGCGTTTTCCATACTGTGGATCACGTCGAGGGAATTCTCGCGGAGGGATTCGACGCGCTGGACGCGTTTCTCAGCCACATGTGGGCCGTAACGGTAATCGGCGCGCCGAAAAAGGCCGCCGCGCAAACTGTCGAGAACCTCGAAAAGAACGCGCGAGGCTGGTATGGTGGCGCCATCGGTATGATCACGCTGAACGGCGATATCAATACCGGAATCCTGATCCGCACCACGTATTTGCGCGACGGTATGGCCAGCTACCCCGTAGGCGCGACGCTGCTTTACGATTCGGTGCCCGCCATGGAAGAGCGGGAGACGCGGCTCAAGGCAACCGGGTTCTTCCGTACACTGGGCGCCGCCGAAACCGCGCCTGCAGCCGTCGTCGAGCGGGAGCCGCAGGGTTCCGGCGCGAAACTGCTTCTGGTCGATAACGACGATTGCTTCATCCACACCCTTGCGAATTACGCGCGGCAGACCGGCGCGGAGGTCGTCACTTACCGCGCCGGCTTTCCGCCCGAATTGATTTCACGCGTCAACCCCGGCCTCATCCTCATTTCTCCCGGCCCTGGGCGTCCGGCCGATTTTGGGGTGCCGGATCTCGTGAAGACGGCGGTTCGGCTGGGCGTGCCGGTCTTCGGGGTATGCCTGGGTCTGCAGGGAATCGTCGAGGCCTTTGGCGGCGAACTCGGAGTTCTCGATTACCCGATGCACGGCAAGCCATCACTGGTGCGCCATCGCGGTGTCGGGGTGTTCGAGGGTCTGCCGCCCGAGTTTCTGGTAGGCCGTTATCACTCCCTGTTCGCGCGCCGGGAGACCTTGCCGTCATGCTTGGAAGTTACGGCGGAAACCGACGATGGCGTTATCATGGGTGTGCGCCATAAGGAGCTGCCGATCGAGGCCCTTCAATTTCACCCGGAATCGATTCTCACCGCGGAAGGCGACCACGGGCTGCGGCTGATGGAGAATGCGGTCCGGCTCGGAAAGACAGCTAGAACCGTGGCGTAAGGCGGTTCTCATGCGAGTCGTCAAATACGTCGGAATTGCCGTAGTCGTTTTACTTCTGGTGGTCGTCGCAATCCCGTTCTTCATCGACGCCAACCAGTTTCGTCCCCGCCTCGAAGCCGCGCTCAGCGATGCCCTCGGCCGGCCGGTAAAAGTGGGTAACCTGACCGTTGCGATTTGGTCGGGCGGTGTTACCGCCGAAGATCTCTCGATCGCGGACGACCCGGCCTACAGCCGCACGCCCTTTGTTCAGGCCAAGTCGCTGAAGTTGAGCGTCGAGCTGATGCCCCTGCTCTTCTCCCATGCCCTGAATGTCACCGGCCTGACGATCGATCAGCCCGCGATCGTGCTTCTGCAATCCCCATCCGGTGACTGGAATTTTTCCAGCCTCGGCGGCAAAACCAAGACTCCACCGGCAGCGCCCCCCGCGCCTCCTCCTTCCGGCGGCCAACCGATGGCGCTGTCCGCTAAGCTCGTAAAGATCACGAACGGGCACTTTGCGCTCGGCCAGACAAATAGCCGATCCAAGCCGTTGGCGCTCGAAAACGTGAATATCGAGGTGCGCGACTTTGCGCCCGCGAGCGCGTTTCCGTTTTCGTTTGCCGCGCAGGTAGCCGGCGGCGGCCGCCTGACCCTCGATGGCAATGCCGGCCCGATTCCCGCCGCCGATGCAGCGATGACGCCCGTGCAGGCCACTTTTCATGTAACGCAACTGGATCTCGCCCGTTCCGGCGTTGTGCAGCCTTCTACCGGAATCGCCGGTCTGATTTCATTCGACGCTCAAGGCAGTTCCAACGGCGAGGTGGTCAGCCTGAAAGGAAATCTCAAAGGCGAGCAGTTGAAATTCGTGAAAACCGGGTCGCCGGCGCGCCGCGCTGTGGCTTTCGATTTCGATGTGGACCACGACCTCCGCAAACGGACCGGCCGCCTCAAGCGTGGCAACCTCCATGTGGGCAGCGCGCCGGCCAGTCTCACCGGGACCTACGATCTGCACGGCGAGTCCGCCGTCCTCAACATGGCGTTTTCCGGTCCGGGCATGGCCGTCGATGAGCTGAAGCAGTTGCTGCCGGCGCTGGACGTGGTCCTTCCCCAGGGCTCCTCGCTTCAAGGCGGCACCGCCGCGGCCAAGCTTACCTTCCAAGGTCCCGTGGACCGGCTCGTGACCAACGGCACGCTCGGCTTGAATAACACCCGGCTGGCCGGATTCGATCTGGGCTCAAAGATCCGCACGGTTGAAATGCTGGCTGGAATTCAGGGTGGCCCGAACACCGATATCCAGACTCTCGGAGCCGCCGTTCGCAGCGCCCCCGATGGCACCGCGATCGACAATCTGCAGTTCATCGCGCCGGCCATCGGGCAGTTGACCGGAGCGGGGACAATCAGCCCAGCCCATGCGCTCGATTTCAAACTGCGCGTCACCCTGCACACGTCCGGCACCGTGATGGCGGCTCTTGGGCAGAAGGGCGATACCAGTGTCCCGCTGCTGGTAGGCGGCACATCCGCTAATCCTACGTTCCGCCCCGATACGAAAGCTCTGGTGACGGAGAAGGTCCAGAAGTACACCGGCAACAGCGATTTGGGCAAAGCGGCAGGCGGCCTGCTCAATAATTTATTTGGCGGCAAGAAGAAACAGTAATGGCCGCTCCACCGGCGCTCGCCGGCGCAATGCGCGAGCAGGCCGGCTGGTGCGAACGCCAGGGCTCGCCGTTCTATCATTTCCTGTTGCTGCGCATCGCCGAAGACGTGGAGTCATCCGGAATCTGCTGGAAGATACTGGAGCCGCGCGCCGCCGATCCGGACCGCATGAAGCTGCCGCTGCGGTTTCTGGCTGCAGTTCATCGGCTGGTGATCGAGGACAAGCTCCCGTCTCTCGCGCGGCACTTCCCATCGACCGGTGGGACCGGGGACGCCGCCGCGGCCTGGCCTGCGCTCCTGGCCGCACTGGAACAGCACGGGCCTGAAATTCTCGCCCGCCTTCCTGATACTGTGCAGACCAATGAAGTGAAGCGCTGCTGCGCGTTGCTCCCCGGCTTTCTTAAAGTCGCGCGCCGAACGCAGCTGCCTCTGCGCCTGCTCGAACTCGGCTCTAGTGCGGGCCTAAACCTGCGCTGGGATCACTATTGTTACGAAGCTCGGGGCAGCTCGTGGGGCCCGCCTGATTCCCCCTTGATCTTCCGTGATATGTTCACCACCGATCCCCCGCAGTTCAAGGTAGCCGCCTCCGTTACCGAACGGCGCGGCTGCGATTTGAACCCGATCAATCCGCTGTCCAAAGAAGGGCACCTGACGCTACAGTCGTTCCTGTGGCCCGATCAGCTCGATCGTTTTGAGCGCCTGGGACACGCCATCGAGGTGGCACGCCGCGTGCCGGTGATGGTCGATCGGGCCGATGCCGTGACCTGGCTCGCCGCACAATTGTCCCGTCCGCATCCGGGCGTGGCCACGGTCGTCTTTCATTCCATCGTGCTGCTGTACCTTACCCAGCATGCCCGGACGCGCGTAACTGAGACTCTCCAATGCGCGGGCGAGCAAGCTACGAGGGAGGCACCGCTCGCCTGGCTCAGCATGGAACCGGACGGCGAAGGACAGGACAACGTACATCTGACCATGTGGCCCGGAGGCACACGCGAAGCCATCGCCAATGCGGGCTACCACGGTGGTGCTGTGGTCCTCGCGTCCTCGTAGCGTTGTGCCGCCGCCAATCCTGGCCGCAGCCGGCTTTCAGCCGGCTTGACGCTGCAAGATCACATGCGCAACAACAACTTGCCCGTCGTTTTACGCGCTTCCATATCCCGGTGTGACTGGGCCGCTTCCGCCAACGGATACTCGCGATCGATTCGCAGCGTCACCTTGCCATCCGCGATCCACCGAAACAGATCGCCCGCGCGCCACGCCAGCTCCTTCGGATCGGAAACATGGCTGGCCAGAGTCGGCCGAGCCAGAAAAACCGAGCCCTTCGCCGTCAGCGTCCGCGTGTCGAACGGATCGATCGGCCCACTGGCCACTCCGAAGTGCACCATCATCCCGCGCGGCTTGAGACAATCGAATCCTTTCAAATAGGTCGCCTTGCCGACCGAGTCGTACACCACGTCGACGCCCGCGCCGCCGGTGATCCGCTTCACTTCCGCCACCCAATCCTGCTGCTCATAGAGAATCGCGTCACTGGCGCCGGCTTCTCGCGCCAGTTGCGCTTTCGCCTCAGTCCCCACGGTCGCGATCACGCGCGCACCCAGCATCGCGGCGATCTGCACGATCAGCCGCCCGGTGCCGCCCGCCGCCGCATGCACCAGCGCGGTTTGGCCTCTCTTCAACGGAAAAGTCGAGTGCGTCAGATAGTGCGCCGTCATTCCCTGAAGCATGGTGGCCGCCGCCGTCGCAAACTCCACGCCCGCCGGTATGGGCACCAGCATCTTGGCCGGCACCGCCGCCTGTTCGGCATACGATCCGCGCACCATGCAATACGCAACGCGATCGCCCGGTTTGAAATCCGTGACGCCTTCACCCAGGCGCTCGACGGTCCCCGCTCCTTCCGATCCCAGCACTGCCGGCAGTGGAATCTTATTGATCCCGCTGCGAGCGTTGAGATCTGTGAAATTCACACCCGAGTATGCCAGCTTCAGCAAAACCTCGCCCTTCGCGGCTTCGGGTGTCGGACGATCGCCGAAGCGCAAGACCTCGGGCCCTCCTGTCTGTTCGATATAAACCGTTTTCATAGGACTTGTAGGAGCTTCGGCCGGCCTGCCGCCGGGCTTCGGATATTATAGTAGCTTCGCCTCTCAGGAGAACCCGTCATGATCATCGATGTTCACGCCCATGTTTGCGCGCCCCCGGAGTTGTACCAATGGAAATCCGTTCAAATGTCCGCGCGCGGCGCTCACGGCTTCGCGCCCAAACGCTTCACCGACGACTACGTCCGCGACCACGCGGATACCAAGCGCAACCTCAGAATCATGGATTCGGTCGGCACCGACATGCAGTTCCTCTCGCCGCGTCCCTTCCAGTTGATGCACGCCGAAAGGCCGTTGAAGATGGTCGAATCCTGGGCCATTGCCAACCACGACTACATCGCGCAGCAGGTGAAAGCGTTCCCGAACCGTTTCCAGGGCGTCTGCGCGCCGCCGCAAGCGCCGGGCGAGCCGGTTTCGCTTGGGTTTCGCGAGCTCGAGCGCTGCGTCAAAGACCTCGGCTTCATCGGCCTGTTGATCGATACCGATCCGGGCGAAGGCGATAACAGCACGCCAACGCTCGCCGACGAATACTGGTATCCGCTCTGGGAAAAAATGGTTCAGCTCGATGTCCCCGGCCTGATCCACTCCAGCGGCTGCAAGCACGGCCGCGAAAGTTACAGCCAGCACTTCATCACCGAGGAAAGCCTGGCGGTGCTCTCCCTCATCAATTCCCGTGTATTCGATGACTTCCCCAAGCTTAAAATTATCGTCGAGCACGGTGGCGGCTCCGTCCCGTACCAAGTCGGCCGCTGGCAGGCCGATTACGTCATGAAACAGGGCGGCGCGGTCGAGGAGTTCAACCGCCGCATGCGTCTGCTCTATTTCGATACCTGCCTCCACGCCAAAAAGTCGATCGAAATGTTGCTCAGCCTCGTCGGCAGCACCAACGTATTGTTTGGCACCGAAAATCCGGGCTCCGGATCAGCCGCGAACCCGGCAACTGGCAAGAGCTTCGATGACATCAAACCGCTGATCGATTCCATCGAATCCCTCACGGACCAGGATCGCCGGAACATCTTCGAGGAAAACGCGCGCCGCCTGTTCTCTCGCGCGCGCATTCCCGTCGCTGAGGAAACCGCAACCACAGGGAGATAGCGTCGTGGCGCGCATCACGTTCGGACTGGGAACTTCTCATGGCCCCATGCTCTCTATCCCGTGGGAGTATTGGGCCGATCGGGTCGACGCGGATCGCACCAACCCGCAGCATTTCTTCAAAGGCAAGACCTACACCTTCTCTGAGATGGTCGAGTTGCAGCGCGCCGAGCGCCTGGCCGAGCAGATTACGCCCGATGTCTGCGCCGAGCGCCACACCCGCTGCCAGAATGCCATCCGTGAACTGGCCGATTTCTTTGACCAGCACCGCCCCGATGTCGCCGTGGTGGTTGGCAACGACCAGATGGAGGTATTCACCAGCGAGCATGTCCCGGCCTTCGCCGTCTTCTGGGGCGATTACGTGGAAGGCCATCCACGCACACCCGAGTTCCTCGCCAAGCTCAACCGCGCCGTCGCGCGCGCCGAAGCCGACCGCACGCCTCCGGTCTACACGCAATACCCGTGTGCGCCTGCCGTCGGCCGCCACGTGATTCAAAGCATGATCGCCGATGGTTTCGATGTCGCGCAGCTCAAAAAACTGTCCGTCGGCGAAATCGGCGTCAACTCGGCGCCTCACGCCTACGGCTTCGTGTACCGTCGCCTGATGCGCGATAGAGTCGTGCCGCATGTGCCGGTCTTCGTGAACACGTTTTATCCACCCAATCAGCCGCCCGCGGGCCGGTGCTTCGAATTCGGTCGCGGGCTGGCGCGCGCCATCGCATCCTGGCCGCAGGATTGGAAGGTCGGCGTGATCGCCTCCGGCGGCCTGACCCATTTTGTGATCGATGAATCTTTCGACCGTTGCGTTCTCGAAGCTTTACAGAAGAACGATGCCGCCAAACTGGCGAGCCTGCCCGAATCCATGTTCCAATCCGGCACCTCCGAGATTAAGAACTGGATCGCGGTCGCGGGCGCGATGTCCGAAGCCGGCCTGAAAATGCAATTAATAGACTACGTGCCGTGCTACCGTTCCGAAGCCGGCACCGGTAGCGCCATGGGTTTTGCGAAATGGCAGTGAGGTAACGATGCGTCGACTGATTCTCTTCCTGGCACTGGCCTCACTCTGCGCCCTGCCACAGCCTCTCCAAAAGCTCAATATCAACTATCCCACCCGCACCGGCCAGGTCTGGCCTCTCTATCTGGCCAAAGAGGGCGGCTATTACCAGAAGTATGGCTTCGATGTGAATCTGGTCTTCGGCGTCCACCCCGCCGGTATCGCAATGGTCGTGAGCGGCGAAGCCGTCATGACTGCGTACACGCTCGAGCAAACCATGATCGCGGCGTCGAAAGATGGTTCGCTCATCGCGGTCGGCAGCGATTTCAAGAAGAGCCTGTTCGCGTTAATGGCGCAAAAGAATATCGGCAATATCCGCGATCTGAAAGGCAAGCGCGTCGGCGTCAGCCAGATTGGCGATGCGCCCTACAATTACACCAACGGCCTGATCTCCAAAGTCGGTATGATGCCGCGTGATGTTCAGTGGGTCCCCATCGGCGGCGATGTCAGCGCCCGCGCCGCGGCCTTGGCGAGTAACCGAGTCGACGCCGTCATGATCACCGCGCCCGTGTATTTCAAACTCGAAGCCGAGGGTTACAAGAGCCTCGGCAACATCTCCGATTACGATGACATCTACGCGCCCTCCGTTTACCTGTTTAAGAAAAGCACGGTGACATCCAACCCCAAGCTCATCGAACAAATGATCAAGGCCCACGCCGAAGCCATCAAGCGTTTTTACGACGACAAGCCCTTCGCCCTAAAAGCCTACCTGGCCTGGGATAAGCAGGACCCCGCCGAGCAGGAGCGAGTCTATGATCATTACGCACAGGTAAGCACCTACGAGCGAGTCCCCTACATCCCGGCGGCAGCAGTGAAGTATGTTCTGGACCACCCGGCCGATGCCCGGGTCGAAGCGCAAATGAAGTCCTTCGATTTCCACAAAGTCATCGACAACAGCTTCGTCGATCGGCTTGTGAAAGAAGGCTTCTTCGAACAGCTCTTCGGCCCCGGCATCAAAGCCGAAGAAGAGCGCAAAGCCAAACTGGCGTTTCGATAATCCTAGTGCCGGTGCGTATCGAACGAAGCAGACGCCGGAGCGCCCCACCCCGGCAATCCTCTGGCGTATACTCTCAGCCAGCGGAGGACGACTATCCATGGCGCTCGTTCGAATGGGCTTCATTACCTGGGCGGCAGCCCTGACGATTACCGCGATTCCCGCAGCCGCGCAGCAGAAGACCCAGGAGCAGTGGCGAACGCCATGGGGCGATCCCGATCTGCAAGGCTCCTGGTCGAACGCCACCACCACCCCGCTTGAGCGCCCCGCCAAATACGCAGGCCGGGAGTTTCTGACCCGCGAGG
>Ga0070741_10010375_pt1 | contig 17627 bp, 21 predicted proteins | sample Coa_R1_4_FD_66440 | JGI IMG/M metagenome (GOLD analysis project Ga0070741, IMG submission 66440) | Surface soil microbial communities from Centralia Pennsylvania, which are recovering from an underground coalmine fire - Coalmine... | ecosystem: Environmental > Terrestrial > Soil > Unclassified ...
TCCGCACCGACACCTCGACCGTTCCGGCGAGCCGCGTCGACCGCATCGCCTACGACGCCGCGGGCCTCTACATCACCTACGTCTCGACGGGCTCGACGCCGCGGAAGCTCGCCGCCGGCCGCGCGATGGTGCTCGAGACGACCTGGACGTCGTTCAAGACGCCGCAGGGCGTCCACGTCGGCTCTCCGCTCGCGGCGGTGAAGGCGATCCCGGGCGTCCATTGCTTCGGCCCGGTCTGCCAGCACGGCTACGTCGGCTCCGGCGGCGGCACCTCGTTCCTGGTCGACACGGTGCACAAGAAGGTCGTCCGGATCGTGGTCGGCTTCTCCCGCTAGAGGTTCTCCGCCGACGTCCGCCGGAAATCGACTACTGTCGCGGCGTGAACTTCGGGCGGAACCCCATCCTGCTGATCATCGCGCTGTTCTTCCTGCTCTTCATCGTCCTCTCCGTGATCAACAGGAAGAGCTCGAGCAGCCTGAACGACACCGACCGCGCCGTGCGGGCGAACCAGGCGCTGACGCGGGTCGTGAACGGCGAGGCGAAGTACTTCCAGGCGAACGGCAAGTACACCGGGCACGTCTCCGACCTCGTTCCGCTCGAGCCGAAGCTCGGGGTCGACCTGACGGACGGGATCGTGTCCATCAACCTCGATTCGAGCGGCGACAAGGCCTATGTCGTCGAGGTGACGAGCACCGTCGTCCAGTTCACCCGCGCGTTCGACAACGGGAAGCCGGTCAAGGCTGCGTGGAGCTGCCTGCAGCTGAAGAGTGCGGGCAAGAAGTACTGCCTCCGCACCACCGACAAGATCAAGAAGTCCATCCCCGCCACGTAAAAGGGGCGCCGGGTAGCCACCCGCTGGGGAGGGTGGTAGGCTGTCGTCCATGGGATTCGGATCAATCGGTGCGGGGGAGCTGCTGATCCTGCTCTTGGTCATTCTTCTCGTGTTCGGGCCGAAGCGCCTGCCGGAGATGGGCCGGTCGCTCGGCAAGGGCATGCGCGAGTTCAAGAACTCGGTGACGAAGGACGACCATCACCAGCCGGCTGAGCTGACGACGGCTTCGGCCGTCGAAGAGCCGGTTCGGGCCCCGGCGAGCACCAGCAAGCGCGAGCTCGACTCGATCTAGGCGCATGCGCCTTCTGCCGCGTCGCCTCGCGCACGGGGAAGAGGCGACTGTCGTCGAGCACCTCGGCGAGCTTCGCACACGCATCGTCTTCTGCCTGATCGCCGTCGGCGTCACGACGGGCGTCACGTACGCCTTCCACCGGCACATCATCACGTGGCTCGAGCGGCCCCTTCCCGGGCACGACCACCACCTCGTCGTGCTGGACGTGAGCGAGGCGTTCCTGACCGCCTTCTGGGTCAGCCTCTGGGCCGGCCTCTTGCTCGCGCTTCCGATCTGCCTGTGGCTCATGTGGGGCTTCTTCGCCCCGGCGTTCGATCCGCATGTCCAGCGGAAGGTCGCGTTGTTCTCGGTGTTCTCCGCGCTCCTGATGGTGGCCGGGATCGCGTTCGGCTACTTCGTCGTGCTGAAGCCGGCCGTCCACTTCCTGACCGGCTACGACAGCCACCAGTTCAACTACATCGCGCGCGCGAAGAGCTACTTCTCGTTCGTCACGACCGTCATGGTCGCCACCGCGCTCGTCTTCGAGCTGCCGGTGTTCATCCTCGCGCTGGCGCGAATCGGGATCCTGCCGGCGGAGAAGCTCCGCCGGAACCGGCGGCTCGGCTACGTGCTCGTGACGGCGCTCGCCGTCGTCCTCCCGGGCGTCGACCCGGTGACGACGGTGCTCGAGATGATCCCGCTGTTCGTGCTGTTCGAGGGCTCGATCTGGCTCGTCGTCTTCTTCGACAAGCGCTGGAAACGCGCCGCCGCCGAGCGTGACGCGGCGTGGGAGCACGAGTACGCGGAGACGCTCGGCTTCGGCGAAGGTATCGAGGCGGACGCGATCTAGCTCTTCTTGCGCGCCGTGGCTTTGCCGCCCTTGCGGCCGGCAGCCTTCTTCTGCGCGGTCGTCCCGCCCTGCTTCGAGCTCGAGCGGGAGCTCGAGGAGCTCGAGGACGACGCCTTGCCGCCCCGGGACGACGAGCCCGGCGAGTTGGCGATCTTCGCCGCGCGGGACTTCGACATCCCCTTCTCCTTCAGCTTCTCGTACTGCTTCTCGTTCTTCACGTTGGCGCTCTTGGAGGGCATCCGAGACTCCTTTCCTGGCTTTCGGGCTTGCCGGCTTCGTACCCTGGAGCACGAGCCGTAAACGCCAGAATGGGCCTGTGAGGCCGCAGCGAATCGCCGCCCGGATCCGCGAGCTGGCCCTGTCCTTTCCGGAGGCGTACGAGGACGAGCCGTGGGGGCATCCGGTCTTCAAGGTGGCCGAGAACCGCATGTTCGCGTCGATCTCCAACGAGGCGCCGGTCAAGCTCACCGTCAAGCTGACGGCCGAGGAGCGCGAGATCGCGATGCTGCTGCCGTACGTCAGCATCGCGCGCTACGTGGGCCGCTACGGGTGGATCACGGCGGAGATCACGGACGAGGAGTCGCTCGAGGCCGGGCTGGAGTGGCTGCGCGAGAGCTACTGGCTGAAGGCGCCCGCGCATCTCCGCAAGGCCGTCGAGTGAGCGAGAAGCCTCTCGTCCAGGACGTTCTGCCGGCGCTCGCGGGGCGAATGGAGGCCGCGTTCCGGGCGCAGGGAGAGGAACGGCTCGCCGACCAGGTGCCGGGGCTGCGGATCACGGCGGTCTGCACCTGCGACCAGCCGTTCTGCGGGAGCTTCCACACGCTGAGCCGGCCGATGAAGCGCTGGTTCATCCGCGGCCGGCAGGTCGAGCTCGCCGACGGCGGGCCCGGAGAAGTGGTCGTCGACGTCGTCCGCGGCGAGATCGCCTACGTCGAGGTGCTCTATCTCGATGAGGTGCGTGAAACGCTCGCTAGGCTTTCGTGACCGTGACTCGCGCACCCTGCTAGGTCTCACGCCGCGGCGGCTTCCGCCGCACCGTCGCGCTGCTGCTCGCAATCGAGCTCCTCGACGAGCTCGTCTACGGAACGCTGGGCGCGGGCTGGCCGCTCGTCCGGCACGATCTCTCGCTCGACTACGCACGGGTCGGCATGCTGCTCGCCGTTCCCGGGTTCGTCGGCTCGGCTCTCGACCCGCTGATCGGTGCGCTCGGTGACACACGCTTCCGGCGTCTGCTGATCACTGCGGGCGGAACGGCGTTTGCCGGTGCGGTCGCGCTCGCCGCCGGGGCATCGGCCTTCTGGGCGCTGCTCGTCGCGCTCGTCGTCGCGAACCCGGCGAGCGGGGCATTCGTCAGCCTCGCCCAGGCGACCCTGATGGACCTGGCGCCGCGCCAGCGTGAGCGGAACATGGCGCGCTGGACTTTGGCCGGGTCGTTCGGCTACGTCGGCGGGCCGCTGCTCCTCTCGGCAACGCTCTGGCTCGGGTTCGGGTGGCGCACGGCGCTCCTCGCGCTCGTCGGCCTCACGGTGCCGCTCGCGGTCGCGTCCGCCCGGGCGCCGCAGCTCGCGGCGCGGGAACCGAGGCCGGTCGCGGCGAGCGTGCGGTCGGCGCTTGCCGCGCTTCGCCGGGGCGAGGTGCTCCGCTGGCTCGCCACGCTCCAGGCCGCGGACCTGCTCCTCGACGTCTTCCACGGCTTTCTCGCGCTCTATCTCGTCGATGTCGCCCGGCTCGATCCGCGCGCCGCCGCGATCGGCGTGGCCGTCTGGACGGGCGCCGGCCTCGCCGGAGACTGGTTGCTGCTGCACGTGCTCGGGCACATCGACGGTTTGCGATACCTGCGCTGGAGCGCAGGCGCTTCGCTCGCCGTCTATCCGGCATTCCTCGTCGTGCCGTCGGCAGGAGCGAAGCTTGCGCTCGCGGCCGCGCTCGGCCTGCTCAACTCCGGCTGGTACGCGATCCCGAAGGCCAGGCTCTACGGCTCGCTGCCGGGAGAGAGCGGGGCGGCGGTGGCTGCCGGCGGGTTCGCAGGGCTTGCCGGCGCCGCGGTGCCGCTCGTCCTCGGCGTCCTTGCACAGTCCGCCGGCCTCGGCGCGACGATGTGGATGCTCCTGCTCGCCCCGATCGCGCTCCTGGCGGCCGCCCGGCGCTAGTCGGCTTCCGGGTCGTCCTCGGCGTCGCCGCCGTCTTCGGGATCCGGCACCGGCGATTCGTCGAGCTCGTCGTTCCGGTCGTCCTCCCGAGGCGTCGAAGTATCCTGCGGTTCCATGAAGGTGCTTCTTCCCGATCGGTCGGAACTCGAACTTCCGGACGGCGCGACCGGCCTCGACGCCGCGCGCGCGATCGGGCCGAAGCTGGCCGAGCAGGCCGTTCTCGTCCGCTCGAACGGCCACGTCCGCGACCTGCGGCTGCCGCTCGAGGACGGCGAGCAGATCCAGATCCTGACTACTCGCGACACGTCCGACCCGGACGCGCTCGCCGTGCTCAGGCACTCGTCCGCGCACCTGCTCGCCGAAGCCGTGCGGCGGCTCTACCCGGGCGTGAAGATCGCCATCGGCCCGCCGATCGAGAACGGCTTCTACTACGACTTCGAGTTCCCGGAGCCGATCTCGGAAGCCGACCTGCCGCGCATCGAGGAGGAGATCGGCAAGGAGCTGAAGGAGGGCCGCAGCTGGAGCCGCGAGGAGATCTCGCGGGACGAGGCCAGAGAGCGTTTCGAGGCCGAGCACGAGCCTTTCAAGGTCGAGCTCGTCGACACGGCCGAAGGCGAGATCTCCCTGTACACGCAGGGCGACTTCACCGACCTCTGCCGCGGGCCGCACCTGCAGGACTCGAGGCCGATCAAGGCGCTCAAGCTGACCGGCCTCGCCGGCGCCTACTGGCGCGGCGACTCGACGAAGCCGCAGCTCACCCGCATCTACGGGACCGCGTTCTACTCGCCGGACGACCTCGCGGCCTATCTCGAGAGGCTCGAGGAGGCGCGGCGCCGCGACCACCGCCGGCTCGGCGGCCAGCTCGACCTCTTCCACCTGTCGGAGCACTCGCCGGGCTCGCCGTTCTGGCACCCGAAGGGCATGGTGATCTGGAACGAGCTCGAGGATCTCCGCCGCCGCGAGAACAAGAAGCGCGGCTACGTCGAGGTCAAGACGCCGCTGCTCTACGACGTCGAGACGTACGTCACCTCCGGCCACTACGACAACTACCGCGACAACATGTTCTTCACCCGGTCGCACGGGGACGAGCGCGAATTCGCGCTCAAGCCGATGAACTGTCCCGGCCACATGCTGCTCTTCGGCTCGCAGCTCCGCTCGTACCGCGACCTGCCGTTCCGGTACGCGGAGTCGTCGACGCTGCATCGGGACGAGCTCGGCGGAACCCTCCACGGCCTGCTGCGGGTGAAGCACATCACCCAGGACGACGCCCACATCTTCTGCTCGCAGGACCAGATCGAGGACGAGATCTTCGGCTGTCTCGACTTCGCGGCCTACCTCTACGGCGTCTTCGCGATGGACTGCCGCTTCGAGCTGTCCACGCGGCCGGAGCACAAGCTCGGCACGGACGAGGAGTGGGACTTCACCGAGGGAGCCCTCAAAGCCGCGCTCGAGCGCCGCGGCCTGCCGTACGACCTGAACGAAGGTGACGGCGCGTTCTACGGGCCGAAGATCGACCTGCACATGACCGACGTGCTCGGCCGGTCATGGCAGATGGGGACGATCCAGCTCGATTCGCAGATGCCGAAGCAGTTCGGGCTCACCTACATGGGCGCCGACAACCGCGAGCACACGCCGTATGTCGTCCACCGCGCGTTGCTCGGCTCGCTCGAGCGCTTCATCGGGATCCTGATCGAGCACTACGGCGGAGCCTTCCCGTTCTGGATCGCACCCGTCCAGGTGCGGATCATCCCGGTCGGGCTCGACCATCGCGAAGCCGCCCAGGCCCTCGCCGCGAAGATCCCGTACCGCGTCGAGGTCGACGACTCGGACGAGACCGTCGGTAAGCGGATCCGCAACGCCGAGGTCGAGAAGATCCCGTACGTGGTCGTCTACGGCGACAGGGAATCCGAGGAGTCGCTCGCGATCAGGGAGCGGGGTGGAGGCCAGTCGACGAAGTCGCTTGCAGTGTTGCTAGAGGAACTTGGTAGCCTGTAGGCCTGCAAGCAGGAGCGGCACTTGTCTCCTCACCTCCCGAGCCGAGCTCCGTGGGGGTTCAACCGAGTCGCAAGACGAGGAAGAACGAGGCCGCTGCTTGCACGTAGCGGTTTTTTGTCGTCTGAAGGAGGAACCAGCAGCTTGGTGACAAGTCTTTGAGACCGAGGCGGTTCGTAGAACCTGTCCGTCCGGTCCCCCAGACCCGGATCAACGAGAACATCCGCGTGCCCCGCGTCCGCTTGATCGACGACGACGGCGCGCAGCTCGGGATCAAGGCAACGAAGGAAGCGCTCGCCCACGCCGAGTCCAAGGGGCTCGACCTGGTCGAGGTGGCCGCCCAGGCGGATCCGCCGGTCGCCAAGGTCATGGACTACGGCAAGTACCGCTACGAGCAGGAGCAGAAAGCGAAGCTCGCGCGAAAGCACCAGTCACAGATCCACGTCAAGGAGATCAAGCTCAGGCCGAAGATTTCGATTCACGACTACGAGACGAAGAAAGGCCACGTCGTTCGCTTCCTCAACCAGAGGGCGAAGGTCAAGGTCACGATCATGTTCCGGGGGCGGGAGAACCTCCATCCGGAGCGGGGACGCGACCTGCTGATGCGCCTCTACGAGGACGTGAAAGAGATCGGCCAGATCGAATCGAACCCTGAGCTCGACGGCCGGAACATGGTCATGGTGCTCGGGCCGACCAAGAACGCAGGAGTGAAGCACGATGCCAAAGCAGAAGACCAAGAGAGCGGCGAAGAAGCGGTTCAAGGTGACGGGCGCGGGGAAGCTGATGCGCCGCAACGCGATGAAGGCGCACAAGCTCGAGAAGAAGTCCGCGAAGCGCAAGCGTGATTTCGCCCGCGACGCGGAGGTCGCTCCGAGCGACGTCCGCGAGGTGAGCAAGCTGCTGGGGATGGGAAGCTGAGATGCCGCGCGTCAAGCGATCCGTCCACGCACGCAAGAAGCGCCGCAAGGTTCTCGAGCAGGCGAAGGGCTACTGGGGTCTCAAGCACTCCAGCTATCGCCGCGCCAAGGAGCAGGTCGAGCGCTCGCTCGTCTACGCCTACCGCGACCGGAAGGTCCGCAAGCGCACGATGCGCTCGCTCTGGATCGTCCGCATCAACGCGGCGGCGCGGCAGCACGACCTCTCGTACAGCCAGTTCGTGGCCGGCTGCAAGAAGGCGGAGATCGAGCTCGACCGCAAGGTGCTCGCGGACCTGGCGGTGAGCGACCCCGCCGGGTTCAAGGCCGTGGCCGAGAAGGCCAAGGCCGCGCTCGAGTCCTGAGCTTCGAGGTCCGCACCCCGACCGTCGAGGATGCCGAGGGCATCGCGGCGGTCTTGAACGCGTTGTCGCGGGCGCTGTACGGCGAAGACGAGATCTCGGCCGGCGAGATGCAGTCCTGGTTCGAGGTTCCGGACGTGGAGATGCTCGTCGCGCTCGACGGGGGCAGCGTCGCGGGCTACGCCGACCTGGTCGACAACGCGCTGGAGCACAAGCGGTTCTGGATCGACCTTCGGGTTCCGCCCGGCGAGAGGGCCGAAGAGGTCGCATCGGCGCTGATGGACGCCATGGAGGCTCGGGCGGCCGAGCTCGCAGTCGCGGAGGCCTCGGTTCGCACGTCCATCTTCTCGCCGGACGAGATGGGGCACCGGATGGCAGAGTCGCGCGGCTACGAGCTGTACCGACACTCGTTCCGTATGGGCATCGAGTTCGACGGGGCTCTCCCGGAATTCGACTGGCCGGAGGGGATCTCCGTGCGCACGTTCGTGCCCGGGCAGGACGACGCTCGCGTCTACGCTGCGCAGCAGGAGGCATTCGAGGACCACTTCGAGCACGCGAGCTGGCCGTACGAGAGCTGGCGCGCGTGGGCCTTCACCGAGTCGTTCGATCCCGCGCTCTGGTGGATCGCCGAAGAGGGCGACGAGATCGCGGGGGTCTGCCTCGGCCGGGGCGAGGCGGGCGCCGCCGGCGAGCTCGGCTGGGTCAACGTGCTCGGCGTCCGCCGGCCGTGGCGCCGGCGCGGCGTTGGGCGCGCACTGCTCGTCAACGCCTTCGCCGAGTTTCGGGCGCGCGGGAAGCGCGGCGCCGGGCTGGGCGTTGACGGCCTGAACCCGACGGGCGCCGTCGCGCTGTACGAGCGTGCCGGCATGCACGTCGTCCGACGGTACGACCAGTACAGGAAGCCGCTGGCTGCGTGATCACCTCCGCGGCGAACGAGAAGCTCAAGCTCGTCCGCAAGCTCCAGGACGGCCGCTGGCGCGACAAGCTCGGGCTCTTCGTCGCCGAGGGCGAGGATCTCGTCGATGCGGCGCGAGCAGCGGGTGTCGAGCCGGTCGAGCTGCTCGTGGCCGGCGAGAACGTCTCGCCCGAGCTCCTGGCCGGCGCCGCCGATCTGCCGCACCCGCCGCGTGTCGTCGGCGTCTACCGCCGGGCCGACCTGCCAACTCAGAAGTTGTCGCTCGGCGTGGCGTTGTGGCGGGTGGTGGATCCGGGGAACGTGGGCGCCGTGATCCGGACTGCAGGCGCATTTGGGGCCGCGGTCGCGCTCTCGGACGGCTGCGCCGACCCGGTCTCACCTCGGGCGCTGAGGGCCTCGGCAGGCGCGATCTTCCGCGTGCCGCTCGCCCCGTTCGACGACGCGCCCGGCCGCCGCGTGGCGCTGGTTGCGCACGGCGGAAAGCCGCTCGCGGAGATCTCGTTCGACGAGCCGCTGACGGTGGTTCTCGGCGCCGAGCGCGAAGGCCTGCCCGACGAGCTCGTCGTCCGGTGCGACGAGGCGGCGACGATCCCGATCTCGGATCAGGTCGAGTCGCTGAACGTCGCGGCGACGGCGGCGATCGCGCTCTACGAAGCGTCCCGCCGGTGAGCGACTTGCGGACGGAGCGGCTTCTGCTCCGGAACTGGCGTGACGAGGACTTCGAGCCTTTCGCCGCGCTGAACGCCGACCCGGAGGTGATGCGCTACTTTCCGGCGCCGCTCACACGGGAGGAGAGCGACCGGCTGGCCAACAGGGCGCGAGCGGCGATCGAGACGCACCGCTGGGGGCTCTGGGCGGTGGAGGTCCTGTCCGACGGGGCATTCATCGGCTTCGTCGGCCTGTGGGATCGCCGCGGCTCCGCTCACGTCGTGCCGGCCGTCGAGGTCGGGTGGCGACTCGCCCGTGAGCACTGGGGTCGCGGATACGCGACAGAAGCCGCCCGTGCCGCCGTCACGTACGGCTTCGGCGAAGTCGGCCTCGACGAGATCGTGTCGTTCACGTCCGTCGTGAACCTGCCTTCGCGTCGCGTCATGCAGCGCCTCGGCATGACCCACGATCCGGCCGACGACTTCGACCATCCCGAGCTGCCGGAGGGACATCCGCTCCGGCCGCACGTCCTCTACCGGATCAGAGCTTTTTCCCCGGGTTGAGCAGGCCTTTCGGATCGAAGATGCGCTTCAGCTCGCGGTGCAGCTCGACCGCGCGGGGACCCCACTGGCGTTCGAGCCAGCCGCGCTTCGTCCACCCGATGCCGTGCTCGCCGGAGATCGACCCGCCGAGACGGATCGCCATGGCGAACAGCTCTTCGGCGCCGGCGCGGGCCCGGTCGAGCTCCGCCTCGTCCCGCGGGTCGACGACGAAGTTCGAGTGCACGTTGCCGTCGCCCGCGTGGCCCCAGCTGCACGCCTGAAGATCGTGGCGGCGGCCGATCTCAACTGTCTCCTCGATCGCCTCCGCGAGCCGGTCGAGCGGGACGACGATGTCCTCTCCGGACTTGCCACCGCGCAGCGAGATGACCGCGAAGGCGACGCCTTCTCGCCAGCGCCAGAGCGCGGCGGGATCGGGTGCGAGCACGGAGACCGATCCCTGGCCGAGCACCTCGACGAGGTCGTCGCGCAGCGTCGCCGCCTCGTCGCGCGAGCCGTCGGCCTCGGCGATGACCATGAACGCCGCGTCCGCCGGAACGTCTCCCGGGAAGGCGCCGCCGGCCGCACTCAACGAGAAGCCGTCGAGGTACTCGATCGCCGCGGGAACGAGCCCGGAGCCGACGACGCGCTCGATCGCAGCGCAGCCCTCCGCTGTCCCGGCATAGAGGCCCACCACGGGATGCGCGGCCTCGGGCGCGGGGACGAAGCGAAGCCAGGCGGCCGTGACGATCCCGAGTGTCCCCTCGGAGCCGATCAGCAGGCTCTTCAGGTCGTAGCCGGCGACGTCCTTGCGGAACGGCCCGCCCACGGAGATAACCTCGCCGGGCGGTACGACCGCCTCGATCCCGGTCACCCAGCGGCCGGTGACTCCGTACTTGAACGCGTGCGGCCCGCCTGCGTTCGTGGCGATGTTGCCGCCGATCTGCGACTGCTCCGGCGCGCCCGGGTCGGGCGGGAACAGGAGGCCGGATTCGCGCGCGAGCTGCTGCACGCGCCGCGTCGTGACGCCCGCCTCCACGTGCGCGCGCCAGAGCAAGGGCTCGAACGAGCGCACCCGGTCGAGCCGGTCGAGCGCCATGACGACGCCGCCCTCCACTGGCACGGCCCCGCCCGCGAAGCCGCTCCCGCCGCCGCGCGGCGTCAGCGGGACGTCGTGCCCGTAGCACCAGGCGACGACGCGCGCGACCTCCTCGGCGGACCCTGGGAAGACGACCGCGTCGGCGTGTCCCTCGATCCCGCGCGTCTCGGTTGCGTCGCGGCTCCATCTCGCGTCGCTGCCGTCGAGGACGGCCTCTTCGCCGAGCAGTGCCGCGAGCGCGCTACCAGGCCCCGCCGCCACCGCCGCCGCCTCCGCCGCCTCCGCTGTCGGAGAAGCTGCCGCCGAAGTCGTCGAAGCTCGAGCTGGATGACGACGAGCCCCCGGTCGAGATCGGCGTCAGCGCCGACTCGATGTCCGACGCGATGCTCGAGATCCCGAGCGACGTCGCGCCGGAGCCGAGATCGGGGGACGAGCTGATCCAGTAGACGGTGCTCTGCTCGTGCAGCTCGGGCGGCATGTACAGGTGCGCGGCCTTCAGCACCTGCTCGGCGATGCCGAACGCGATCCCGTAGACCAGGTAGCTCTCCCAGAGCCCGAGCGTCGCCGCGGGCGCGTCCTTCAGGCGCGGGAAGTCCTTCAGATACCGGCGGAAGGCCTGCCAGCGCTCGGCCTCTTTCTGCGCGTCCGGCGTCCGGCGCCGCCAGAGCTTCGCGTGCCCGGCGCCGATCGCCGCGACGACGGCGTTCGGGAAGCACGCGACGCCGAACGTGAGCATGAGCACGTCGCTCCAGAGCGGCGCCGTCGAGTTGAAGCCGTCGATCGAGACGACGAGAAGCACGATGCCCGCGACGATGAAGGCCGGGATCGACCAGCCGACGATCTTGCCGCCGCCGCCCGGCGCGTACCACTTCGCGTTCACGATCTGGAGCCCGAGCCGCGCATCGAACTGCTCGAACCGCTTCGCGTTCGTCGCGCGCGCGTCGGCGAACTTGCTGCTGAGCCCGGTCATCGGGACCGGCCCGTCCGCGAGCGCGTCGTCCACGATCTCCGCGACGGGCTCCTCGAAGTCGACGAGCTTGTCGTGCGCGCCCTTGCTGAGCTGGAGGTCGGTGACGTCCTTGCCGTTCAGCTTCGTGGTCGTCGGCGACGCCTTGTAGACACCGCGGCGGATGAGGTCGAAGAGCGTCGCGGTGAACGCAAGCGAGAGCGACGTCGGCGACTTCGCCTCCTTGACGAGCGGCAGGACGAGCGCCGGCTTCAGGTCGTCGGGCGGCTGCTCCTCGTATTGCCGGTCGTAGCCGGTCCTCGCCTCGCGCCCGTAGAAGAACCAGACGCACAGCAGGAGCAGGAGCGCCGGGCCGGCCGCGAGCAGGATCAGAATCGGGATCGTCACGAGGAGGTGGTTCAGCGCGTTCCGCACCTCGTTCCGTCCGTGCTCGTAGTCGGCGAGCGCCTTGTGCTCCTTGCCGACGATCCTGGCCAGACCGGGACCGGAGACGACCTTTGCCCCGGCGGTCGAGTCGAGCAGCCGGCGCGGGAAGACGGTGTGCAGCTCGACGAACTGGTGCGCGGGAACGTTCTGCGCGGTCAGCACGGCTGCGCCGAGCGCACGCGACACGGTGCCGTTGACCGACGCGGGGTGGCCCCAGATGCGAAGCGGGAGCTGCGAGTCGCCGCCGCGCGCCGCCGGCAGGCGGATCGTCGCGGTGAGCGAGGAGAGATCGCGCGGCCACGACGCTCCCCAGACGTTCATGTCCACGTCGACGACGTCGTCATAGGCGACCGCGAGCCCGCGAAAGCGATACGAGATGAAGAACGTCCTCAGGCTGTTCGAGCTGAAGTGCCAGACGACGCGGACGCGGTCTTTGAGCCGCGCGACGCCGAAGGTGTCGGGCGCGCCCGAGCTGCCGAGCTTCGCGGACGCGCCGGGCCGATATTTCGTTGTTCCCTCCGCCGGGCCCGTGTCGGAAACGGCGATCCGGTCGATCGACTCACCCTTTCGGATCGGGATGTCGCGGTAGGCACCGGTGAACGTCCCGAGGAAGCTGAACTCGATCGCCTCGCGGACGTCGAGGGAGCCGTCTGGCTCGACCTGGACGTCGACCTGCGCCGGGCCGAGCAGGTAGTCTCGGAACTCAGCCGGGGCCGTGGTCGTCCAGGCGAGTGCGGCCACGGCGACCGCGAGCAGAACTCCGAGCCGTCTAGCCGAAGCCACCTCCGCCGCCACCTCCTCCACCGCCTCCGCCGCCGGAGAAGCCGCCGCCGAAACCGCCGCCTCCGCCGCTCGAGCTCGGCGGCGAGAGGGCTGAGCCGAACCCGGCGGAGAGGTTGCCGATCGCGAGCGCGCTCGCGCCCGAGCCGAGGTCGCCGTTCGGGCTGATCCAGTAGATCGTGCTCTGGTCGGCCATCTCTTTCGGCATCTGCAGGTGGGCGGCCTGGAGCACCCGCTCGGCGATCCCGAACGCGATGCCGTAGACGAGGTACTTCTCCCAGAGCTGCAGCGTCGCCGGCACGGCGTCCTGCAGCCGAGGGAAGTCGGTGAGGTAGTGGCGGAACGCGTGCCAGCGCTGCGCCTCGAGCTCGCCTGTCTTCGTCCGGCGCCGCCAGAGCTTCGCGTGGAGGAACGCGAAGATGAGCGCGCCTGCGTTCACGACCATGCAGATGCCGATCGCGAGGATGACTATGTCGGTCCAGCGGGGCGACGCGCTGCGCCAGCGCGAGGCGGGAATCGCGATGAGGATGATCGCCGCAGCGATGAACCCGGCGGCCGCGACCCAGATAGCGGCCGCGCCGGTGCCCATGTACCACTTCTTCGACCGGATCGCGCTTGCGACCTCCGATTTGAAGCTCTTGAAGCGCTCGGCGTTCGCGGTGCGGTCTGCCTTGATCCGGTCGCGCATGTTCGACAGGCGCTCCGGGCCGGTGATGAGCACGGAGTCGAATACCTCGGCGACGGATTGCTCCCACGGCTCGAGGTCCATGGTCTGCTCGCCGGCCGAGAGCTCGAGGTCCGAGACCTGCTCCTTCTTCAGGCCGCCCCACGAGTCGTGCTCGGTCGTGACCGGCTTCGACTTGTAGTAGCCGCGGCGGATCAGGTCGAACAGCGTCGCGGTGAGCTCGAGGGAGCCAGGCTCGAACCCCTGGCGCAGGAGCGGCGGCACGAGCGCCGGCGCGGTGTCGTCGGGCGGCTGCTGCTCGTACTCGCGGTCGTAGTCGGCCCTTCGCTCGCGGCCCCAGACGAGCCAGATCAGGGCGATGACGACCAGCGCGGGGGCGAGGCCGATCAGCAGGAGGTAGCCGATCGTCCGGAGGATGTGGTGCTTCGCGTCGTCGATCTTCGCCTGGTTGTCGAGGTACGACTTCGCGTCCGCCCGCTCGGCGGCGACGATCTTGGCCAGGCCCGGCCCGGGAACGGTCTGCGCGCCCGCGGTCGAGCGGAGCAGGCGGCGCGGGAACACGACGTGGATCTCCACGAACTGGTGCGACGGCACGTCGACGGCCTGCAGCGTGGTGCTGTCGGGGAGGCGGTTGACTACGCCTTTCACCCACGCCGGATGGGCCCAGACGCGGTAGGTGCGGTTGAGCGCCGTCGGCCGCGGCAGTGTCAAGGTGGCGTTCAGCTCTGACAGCGGCGCGGCCCACTGGTCGCCCCAGACCTTCAGGTTCACGTCGGCGACGTCGGAGTAGGCCTTCGTCAGCCCGCGGAAGCGGTAGCCGATGATGTACGTCTGCGAGCCGCTCGAGGGCGCGAAGTGCCAGACGATCTCCGTCTGGCCGGAGGACTGTTTGACGCCGAACGTGTCGGGGGTCAGATTCGACTTCTTGTCCGGCGACCCGTTCCCCGTGTATCGGGTCGAGTTGCCGAGGATGTCCTCCGAGGAGACCGTGACGCGGTCGATCGATTCGCCGGGACGGAGGGGGATGTCGCGGTAGCCGAAGGTGAAGTCGCCGAAGAAGAAGACCTGGATCCGCTCGCTGACGAGCAGCGCGCCGTTGTCCGCGACCCGGACAGAGACGTCGGCCTTCTCGAGGTCGAAGCCCTTGGCGGAGGCGACCGGCGCGACGGTGAGCGCAACCGCAGCGAACGCGGCCGCGACGACTGCGAGGCGCTTGGCGTTCAGCTTGCGGGAGGCGTCGACGGTGCTGCCGGCGGCGGCGTCGCGTCGGGCGGCGTGGTCGTGTCGAACGAGACCTGGGGGGCCGCGCGGTCGCCGTCGTCGGCCTGGAAGTACTCCCGCGGACGGAAGTTGAAGATGCCGGCGATGATGCTCGTCGGCAGCGTCTCCAGCGCGTTGTCGTAGGTCAGGACCGTGTCGTTGTAGACCTGGCGCGCGATCGCGATGTTCGACTCGGTCTCGGAGAGCTGGGCCTGGAGCTGCTGGAAGTTCTCGGTGGCACGCAGCTGCGGGTAGTTCTCCGCGACCGCGAACAGCCGGCCGAGTGCCTGCGTGAGCACGTTCTCAGCGGCTGCCTGAGCCTGCGGGCCCTGCGCCTGCTGCGCCGCCGTGCGCGCCTGGGTGACCTCGTCGAAGGTGCCGCGCTCGTGCGCCGCGTAGCCCTTGACCGTCTCGACGAGGTTCGGGATCAGGTCGTGCCGGCGCTTGAGCTGCACGTCCACCTGCGCCCACGCGTTCTCGGAGCGGTTCCGCTTGCGGACGAGCCCGTTGTACATCCCGACGAGCACGAACAGGAACAGGACGACGATCGCCGCGATGACGATCCCGATGATGAGGCCGGAGCTGACGGCGAGGACCACGGCGCGACTCTACAACGCTCCGGGCCGGCGCGCGACCCAGACCATGTCCTCGCCGCCGCGGAACGGGCTGCGGTCGAACCAGCCGTAGCACGCCTCGACGCGGAAGCCTACGCGCTCGAGAAGCTCGTGCCACTCCGCGGCCGAGATCCAGGCGAGCGTCATCGTCGCGTCGCCCTCGGGGCCGCGGACGGAGAGCGTGAGCGTGCGCTCCGTCTCGTCCCAGTCGGCGCGCTCGTAGATCTCGGGCTCGCGCTCGATCCAGCGGCCGTGGGTCTCCTCGATGTCGCGGCGGCCGGGCGCGAAGACGTCGAAGACGAGGCGCCCGCCGCCGGGGGTGAGCAGCTCGCGGGCGGCCTCGAGCGCTTCGAGCCGCTCCGCATCGTCTCGCATGTGCAGGTACGCGCGGAACGGGCAGAGGACGAGGCTGACGCGCTCGGGGACGGGCGGCGCGCGTAGGTCGCCGAGGCGGAGGTCGACGAGCGCGGCGACGCCGGCCAGCTCGGCCTGCTCGCGGCAGACGTCGAGCATGCCTTCGGACGAGTCGACGCCGATCACCCGGATCCCCTCCGCGGCGACGGGAATCGCGATGCGACCGGTGCCGACGCCGAGCTCGACGACAGGCCCACCGTCGGCGCGCGCCTCCCCGACGTAGAACGGCACGTCCTCGGTCACGCTCCGGCTCCACGGGTCGTAGAGCCGGGAAATCGCGTCGTAGGGGCTGGATTCGGCCATGTCCGGGACGATTTTCGCTGAGAGGCACGCCCTGGCCGTCGACCTGTCCCATGGCCTGTCCCAGTGCCTGTGACTTTGACTGTCCCAGTGCCTGTGACTGGGAGTGTCCCAGGGCCTGGGCCCTGGACATGCCTGGAAAAGACAGCCGCAGCTATCCTGCCGGGGTGATCGGCACACGCGCGAGCTTCCTGTTTACCCCGCCCCGGCTCGAACCCGGGGATCGGGGACCGCGCGCGTAGCGCCTCCGACAACCGTCCGTTCGAGCCGGGGCGATTCCGTCCCTTCGACCGTGGAGGAGGCACGAACGTGACCGATCCGAAAGCCGATACATTCGCCGCCGTGGACGCGGAGGCGCTCGAAAAGCAGGCGACGACCGAGATCGCCTCGGCCGAAACGCTCGACGAGCTCGACGCCGCCCGCGTCAAGTACCTCGGCCGAAAGAGCGAGCTGAAGCTCGCGCTCAGAGATGTGCGCGACCGCGAGACGGGCATGACGCTGAACGCGCTCCGCGAGCGGCTCGAGACCGCCGTCGCCGAGAAGCAGAACCAACTCGAGACGGCCGAGCTCGAACGCGTCTACGCGGAGAGCGCCGTCGACGTCACCCTGCCCGGCGAGCGCGTCGCGCGCGGCCGGCTCCATCTGCTCACGCAGATCAAGCGCGAGATCGAGGACATCTTCCTCGGCATGGGCTACGAGGTCTTCGAGGGGCCGGAGGTCGTCACCGCCTGGCAGAACTTCGACGCGCTGACAACCGACCGCGGCCACCCGTCGCGCTCGCCGAACGACACCTTCTACCTCACCGACGACGTGCTCCTCCGCACGCACACGTCGCCTGACCAGATCCGGCTGATGGAGTCCCGCCAGCCGCCGATCTACGCGATCATGCCCGGCCGCGTCTACCGGCGCGACACGCCCGACGCGACCCATTCGCCGACCTTCCTCCAGGTCGAGGCGCTCGTCGTCGACCGCGGAATCACCCTCGCCGACCTCAAGGGCTCGGTACTCCACTTCTTCCGCCAGCTGTTCGGGCCGACCCGGGAAGTCCGCATGCGGACGAGCTTCTTCCCGTTCACGGAGCCGTCCGTCGAGTTCGACGTCACCTGCTTCATCTGCGACGCGCAGGGCTGCCCGGTCTGCAAGCACTCGGGCTGGATCGAGATGGGCGGCGCCGGCTGGGTCGACCCGCAGGTGTTCGTGAACGTCGGCTACGACCCCGAGGAATGGTCGGGATTCGCGTTCGGGCTCGGCATCGAGCGCATCGCCATGCTCAGGCACGGCCTCCCCGACCTGCGCCTGTTCTGGGAGAACGACGTGCGCGTCCTGGAGCAGTTCTAGCCGTGAAAGTTCCCGTCTCCTGGCTCCGCGAGTACGTCTCCTTCGATCTACCCGTGGACGAGCTCGCGCGCCGGCTCGTGTTCACGAGCTGCGAGGTCGACCGGATCGTCCCACGCGGCGTGCCCGACGCGGACGGCAACCTGGGGCGCTTCCTGGTCGGCAAGGTGCTCGAGACCGAGAAGCATCCGAACGCCGACAGGCTCCAGCTCTGCAAGGTGGACGTGGGGGAGGGCGACGCCCGCCAGATCGTGTGCGGCGCATGGAACTTCG
>Ga0070741_10010376_pt1 | contig 17625 bp, 14 predicted proteins | sample Coa_R1_4_FD_66440 | JGI IMG/M metagenome (GOLD analysis project Ga0070741, IMG submission 66440) | Surface soil microbial communities from Centralia Pennsylvania, which are recovering from an underground coalmine fire - Coalmine... | ecosystem: Environmental > Terrestrial > Soil > Unclassified ...
GCCCGCGCGTCGAGGGATCCGCCGGCGACCCGACCGTCCATCGGCTGATGGAGGCGATCGCGGGCGGCGCGCTCCCGTTCACGTGCCAGGGCAACCTCAACGGCCTCGCGGTCGAAGGCGGCGAGACGCTCGGCTGGGAGCTCGCCTCCACGGGAATCGAGATCGACCGCGTCATCGTGCAGGTCGGAGGCGGAGCGCTCGCGAGCGCAGTAGCGGCCGGGCTGCGCGAAGGAGGCATGACGCCGCGGCTCGACACGGTCCAGACCGAGGGCGCGTGGCCCCTGCGGCGCGCGTACACCGCGGTCCTCGCCCACGGCGGCGAAGCCGGCCTTCACTATGCGGCGCGGCACCGCCACGAGTTCATGCGGCCCTGGGAGCAGGAGCCGCACAGCGTCGCGCACGGCATCCTCGACGACGAGACGTACGACTGGCTCGCGGTCGTCGAGGGGATGCTGCGCAGCCACGGGTCCCCGCTGGTCGTCGGCGAGCGCGTGCTCCTCGGAGCGAATGCGCTTGCCCGCACCTCGACGGGGATCCCGGTCGACCCGACCGGATCGGCGGGCCTGGCCGGATTGATCGCGTCACGCGAGCTCGGCGCCGTCGACGACGACGAGACCGTGGCGCTGCTGTTCACCGGCATCGACCGGTCGACCACGAAGGACGAGAAAGGAGCACGAGATGCGAAGCTTCACCGGACGCGACATCCTGTCGCTCAAGGACTTCGAGCGCGCTGACTTCGAGCGCGTCTTCGAGATCTGCGACGACCTGGCGCCGATCGCGAAGTCGCGCCGCAACACCGACATGCTGCAGCACAAGACGCTGCTGACCGCGTTCTACCAGCCCTCCACGCGCACCCGCATGGCGACCGAGGCTGCCATGCACCGGCTCGGCGGCCACGTCCTCGGCTTCTCGGACGTGAAGAACACCCGCGCCGGCGACTTCTACAAGGAGTCGATGAAGGACACCATCCACATGCTCGAGTTCTACGCCGACGTCATCGCGATGCGGCACTTCGAGCAGGGAGCTCCCGCCGAGGCGGCGCACTGGGCGTCCATCCCCGTGATCAACTGCGGAGACGGCTGGGGCGAGCACCCCACCCAGGTGCTGACCGACCTGTACACGATCAAGAACGAGGTCGGGACGCTCGACGGGTTGACCTACCTCCTCGTCGGCGACATGCGCATGCGGACGATGCACTCGATCCTGTACGCGCTCTCGCAGTTCGACGCGAAGGCGTACGTGGTCGGGCCGCCCGACATGGCGCTCCAGGACGATTTCAAGCTCGAGCTCGACGCCCGCAACGTCCTCTACGAGGAGGCCGAGTCGACCGAGGACGTCATCGGCGACTGCGACGTCATCTACATGGAGCCGGTCGTCCAGGCCGACTACACGCAGTCGCGCGTCGAGCGCGACGGCGGTGCGGTGGCGACGACGCCGAGGACATACCAGGTCACCCGTGAGCTGCTTCGCCAGAAGGCGAAGACGCGCTCGATCATCCTGCACAGCCTCCCGCGGATGGACGAGCTCCCCAGCGACGTCGACGAGACGCGGCATGCCCGCTACTGGCAGGAGGCGTTCAACGGCGTCGTGCTCCGCATGTCGCTCCTCGCGCTCGTTCTCGGGGCGGCGGAGTAAGCCGTGGACTTCACCCTCAACGGCGAGCCGGTCGGCGTCGAGCTCCGCGACGGCGAGACCCTTCTGGAGGTGCTGCGCGAGCAGCTCGGGCTGTGGTCGGTCAAGGACGGGTGTGCCCCGGAGGGATCCTGCGGCGCGTGCACCGTCATGGTCGACGGGCACGCCGTCGTCGCCTGTGCGCAGAAGGCGACGCGCGTCGAGGGGAAGTCGGTCGTCACCCAGGAAGGACTGTCGGACGAGGACCGCCGGCTGTGGGGAGCGTCACTCCTCGCGGCCGGCGCGTCGCAGTGCGGCTACTGCACGCCCGGCGTGCTCATGAAGGTGCACGCGTTCCTCGGGAAGCATCCCGAGCCGACGCGTGAGGAGGTTGCCCACGCACTGCTCGGCAACCTCTGCCGCTGCACGGGCTACGTGAAGATCATCGACGCCGTGCTGCTCGCGGCGGCCGCGCGTCGCGGCGAGCCCCTTCCGGCGATTGAAGGTTCTCCCGTACCTGGTACCGGTCTTTCGCATGACGGAAGCAAAGGCCGAGAGTCTGGTACCAGGTACGGGCGTAACGGGAATGGGAGCGTCGGCGCCCGCAGCCCGCGCTATCTCGGCACCGAGCTGGCGCTCGGGGACAAGCCGTTCGTCGGCGACATGACCGAGCCCGGAATGCTGCACGGAGCGCTCCGGTTCTCCGACCATCCCCGCGCACGCGTCGTTCGCATCGACACGACGAAAGCGGCGGCGCATCCGGGCGTGACCGGCGTCGTGACCGCCGCGGACGTCCCCGGCCGGCGCAGGCAGGGCTCGCTCACCGCGGACTGGCGGCAGCTCGTCGCGGAGGGAGAGGAGACGGCGTACGTCGGCGACGTGCTCGCCGCGGTGGCCGCGGAGAGCCGCCATGCGGCCCGCGAGGCGGCGGCGCTCGTCGAGGTCGAGTACGAGGTGCTGGCCCCGGTCACGTCGCCGTTCGAGTACGCCGCTCGTGTCCTGTCGAAGTCGGTGGTCAAGCGCGGCGACGTCGATGCGGCACTCGAGTCCTCGGTGCATGTCGTGAACAAGACGTACCGGACCCAGTTCATCGAGCACGCGTTCCTCGAGCCGGAGTCGGCGCTCGCCGTGCCGGAGCCGAGCGGCATCATGCACGTCTACTCGCAGGGCCAGGGCGTGTGGGACGACCGCCGCCAGATCGCGAGCTTCCTCGGCGTGTCCGAGGCGCAGGTGCGCGTGACGCAGGTGTCCGCCGGCGGCGCCTTCGGCGCGAAGGAGGACCTCAACGTCCAGGCACACGCCGCGCTGCTGGCGACCCGGACGGGCCGGCCGGTGCGGATCACGCTCACCCGCAAGGAGAGCCTCTGCTTCCACGCGAAGCGCCATGCGATGTGGCTCGACTACACCGCCGGCTGCGACGCCGACGGGACGCTGACCGCGGTCCGCGCGCGCATCGTCGGCGACACGGGCGCGTATGCGAGCGTCGGCGACAAGGTGCTCGAGCGCGCGGCCGGCCACGCCTGCGGCGCCTACAGCGTCCCCAACGTCGACGTCGAGGCGACGGCGGTGTACACGAACAACCCGCCCTGCGGCGCGATGCGCGGCTTCGGCGTCAACCAGTCGAACTTCGCGCTGGAGGGCGTGCTCGACCTCCTGGCACGGAAAGTCGGCATCGACGGGTGGGAGATGCGCTGGCGCAACGCCCTCGACGTCGGCGACCGGACGACGACCGGGCAGAAGCTCGGCCCCGGGGTCGGCCTGAAGAAGACGCTGCTCGCCGTGCGCGACGCCTACCGCGACGCGCGTTTCGCCGGTATCGCGTGCGGGCTGAAGAACGTGGGGATCGGCAACGGCGTTCCCGAGCACGGACGCGCGATCCTCCGTGTCGAGCCGGACGGAACGGTGACGCTCTATCACTCGTGGACGGAGATGGGGCAGGGCGTCCACACCGTCCTGCGGCAGATGGCCTGCGAGGAGCTCGGGCTCCCCGTCGAGCGAGTGCGTGTCGTCGTCGACACCGAGCGCGAGCTCGGCGAAGGGCAGACGACGGCGTCGCGCGCGACCGTGCTGGGTGGAAACGCCGTCGTCGACGCCGCGCGCAAGCTGAAGGCCGCAGGGCGGATCGAGGATCTCGCCGGGCGCGAGTTCGTCGGCGAGTTCACCGTCGACTGGACGACCTCGAACGACGCGGCGGAGCCGGTCACGCACCTGGCCTACGGTTGGGCGACGCAGGTCGTGCTCCTCGACGACGACGGGCGCCTGCGCAAGGTGATCGCAGCGCACGACGTCGGCAGGGCGATCAACCCGACGCTGCTCGAAGGACAGATCGAGGGCGGCGTGCACATGGGCCTCGGCCAGGCGCTCTCGGAGGAGTTCGTCGTCGAGGACGGCGTCCCGCGGACGACGACGCTGAAATCGCTGCACATCATCCCGCCGACCGGCATGCCCGAGGTCGAGGTCGTCCTCGTCGAGGAGCCGCAGCCGGAGGGGCCGTACGGCGCCAAGGGCATCGGGGAGGCGCCGCTCGTTCCCACCGCCTCCGCCGTGCGCGCAGCGCTCGAGGCGTTCGACGGAATCCACCGCACGCGGCTCCCGATGAAGGACTCCCCTGCGGCGATCGCGGCCGTTCCGCACCTCGTCAAGGCGCACGCATGATCGTCGCGTCGCTCGACCCCGTCCGCATCGTCGACGGCGACCTGTGGGTGCGCGACGGTCGCATCGCGCCGCCCGGTGACGGGGTGCGAATCGCCTGCGACGGCGTGGTCGTCGTTCCCGGCAACGTGTGTGCGCACACGCATCTCTATTCGGCGCTCGCGCGCGGGATGCCGTACGCGCTCGAGGCGCCGCACGACTTCCTCCAGATCCTGCAGCGTGTCTGGTGGCGGCTCGACCGCGCGCTCGACGAGGACTCGATCCGCGCCTCTGCGCTCGTGGGCGGGATGGAGGCGCTCCTCTCCGGGACGACGACGCTCGTCGACCACCACGCCTCGCCGAACGCGATCGACGGATCGCTCGACGTCATCGCCGACGCGCTCGAGTCGCTCGGCGTGCGCTCGGTGCTCTGCTACGAGACGACGGACCGCGACGGGCCCGAGCGTGCGCTCGCCGGCCTCGACGAGAACCGCCGCTTCCTCGCTGAGCGCAGGCCGCTCGCGCGCGGCCTCGTCGGCGCCCACGCAGGCTTCACTATGTCGGACGAGACCCTCCTCGCATGCGCGGAGGTGGGCCCGCTGCACATCCACGCCGCAGAGGACCGCGTCGACCTCGGCGCGGTCGACCGGCTCGCGCACCTCGGCGTGCTCGACGAGACGACGCTGCTCGCGCACGGCGTCCACCTCGACACGGACGAGATAGCGCTCGTCCACGAGGTCGATGCGACGGTCGTGCACAACGCCCGCTCGAACATGAACAACTCGATCGGCCGCGCCCGCGTGGGCGAGATCGACGGCCGGCTCGCCCTCGGCACCGACGGCATCGGCTCGGACATGTTCGAGGAGTCGCACGCCGCGTACTTCCGGCTGCGCGAGGACGACATCGGAGCGGGCGCGGATTGGCCGCTCGCCCGGCTGGCCGAGTCGACGCGCCTCGCCGGCCGCATCCACCAGGAGCCGCTGCTCGGCACGCTCGAGCAGGGAGCGCCCGCAGACCTCGTCGTCCTCGACTACCCGGCGCCGGCCCCGGTCACCGACGCGAGCTTCGCCGGGCACTGGATCTTCGCTCTCTCGTCGCGGCACGTCCGCGACGTCATGGTCGCCGGCGAATGGGTCGTCTCCGACCGCCGTCTCACCCGGATCGACCAGGACGCTCTCGCCGCCGAGGCCTGCGCTCAGGCGCAGCGGCTGTGGCGGCGCCTGGACGACGTCGCCCCGCATCCGTTCGCACCGAAGGGAGAACCATCGTGGACCGCGTAGCCCTCTATCTCCAGGACAAGCACCCGATCCGCGAGGGCATGCACTACGCGCAGCTCGCGGAGAAGGCGGGCTTCGAGGCGGTGTGGCAGGCCGAGTCGAGGCTCGTGCGCGAGGCAACGGTGCCGATGGCCGCGTTCGCCGCAGTCACCGAGCGGATCGCGATCGGCTCCGGCGTCGTCAACAACTGGACCCGCAACGTCGGCCTGCTCGCGGCGACGTTCTCGACGCTCGACGACCTCGCGCCCGGCCGGATCAAGCTCGGCATCGGTGCCTGGTGGGACCCGCTCGCGGCCAAGGTCGGGATCCACCGCACGAAGCCGCTGACGGCGATGCGCGAGACGGTGGAGGCCGTGCGGCGCCTACTCGCGATGGAGCGGGTCACCTTCCACGGCGAGTTCGTGCATCTCGACGACGTCGAGATCGACATCGTGCACGGGGACCGTTCGCCGAAGCACGTCCCGATCTACATCGGTGCGACCGCGATGAAGATGATGGAGCTCGCCGGCGAGATCGGCGACGGCGTCGTGCTCAACTACCTCGTTGGCCCCGCGTACAACGACGAGGCGATGGAGCACCTGGCGATCGGCGCCGAGCGCGCCGGTCGCAGCCTCGACGATGTCGACCGGCCGCAGCTCGTCGTCTGCTCCCTCGACGCGGACCGCTCGCTCGCGCTCGACCGCGCCCGCGAGCTCGTGACGCAGTACCTCGGCCAGCAGCCGCACATCATGAAGGCGAGCGGCGTCGCGCCGGAGCTGCTCGAGGAGATCGGCTCCGTCCTCACATGGCCCGCGACCGAGGAGCAGATCCAGAAGGCGATGCACCTCGTCCCCGACGAGGTCGTGCAGCTGATCACCGCCTCCGGCACCGCCAGCGAATGCCGTGCCAAGGTGCAGGAGTACGTCGACGCCGGGTGTACCTGTCCCGTGCTATACCCGCTCGGCGACGATGTGCCGGCGATGATCGACGCCTTCGCAACGGTGGCTGTGTGACAAACCTCTCTCCGCGGACACTCGAGGAGGCCCTGGAAGCGCGTGCAGCGCACCCGGAGGCCGTGCCGATCGCGGGCGGAACCGACCTCATGGTCGCGGTCAACTTCGGCCGGCTGCGTCCGTCGGCGCTGCTCGACCTCACCCGCATCGCGGAGCTCGGGGAATGCCGGCGGGAGAACGGCACCGTCTTCGTCGGCGCCGGCATGACGTTCGCGCAGATCGTTCGCGACCTCGCCGACTTCCGTCCGCTCGTCGAGGCGTCGCGCTCGGTCGGCTCGCCGCAGATCCGAAACCGGGCGACGATCGGCGGCAATCTCGGCACCGCCTCGCCCGCGGGAGACGCCATACCGGTGATCGCCGCCTACGACGCCGACGTGGTGGTCGCATCGAAGGAGCGGGAACGGCGCCTGCGGTGGGACGAGTTCTTCACCGGGCCGAAGCGCTCCGCGCTCGAGCCGGACGAGTTGATCGTGGGAGTCGAATGGAAGGCGCCGGACGGGCCGGGCTCGTTCGCGAAGGTCGGCACCCGGAACGCCATGGTGATCGCGATCGCCGGCGTCTGCGTCCAGCTCGATCCGGCGGCACGCGGTGTACGGGTTGCGCTCGGCTCGGTCGCGCCGACGGTCGTGCGCGCGCCCGATGCCGAGGCCTTCGCCGCGGGCGCCGTCCCGTGGGACGAGCCCGACCGGCCGCTCGCCGACTCCGTCCCGGCCGAGTTCGCACGGCTCACGGCCGCCGCCGCGCGCCCGATCGACGACGTGCGCGGGTCCGCCTCGTACCGGCGGCATGCCGTCGAGGTGCTTGCGCGCCGGGAGCTCGCCTGGGTCGTCGACGACTGGAGGGCCTCGTGCTGATCCGGACGACGGTCAACGGCGCCGAGCGCGCGGTCGACGTCCCGCCGGCAACGAGCCTGCTCACGCTCCTTCGCGACGAGCTCGAGCTCACCGGCTCGAAGAACGCGTGCGAGCAGGGCGAGTGCGGCTCGTGCTCGGTCTGGCTCGACGGCGAGCTCGTGTGCTCGTGCCTCGTCCCCGCTGTGCAGGCGGACGGCGCCGACGTGCGGACCGTCGAGGCGCTCGCCGACAACGGCGGCCTGCATCCCGTGCAGGAAGCCTTCCTCGACGCCGGCGCCGTCCAGTGCGGCTTCTGCACGCCGGGGCTCGTCGTCGCGGTTGCCGACCTGCTCGCGCGCGAGCCGCATCCCAGCGAGGACGCGATTCGCGAGGCGCTCGCCGGCAATCTCTGCCGCTGCACCGGCTACCAGAAGATCGTCGACGCCGTCCGGCTCGCCGAGGAGGCGCTCGCGTGAGCGTGACGAAGCCGCGCGGCGGCATCGGAGAGAGCGCGCGTCGCGTCGACGGCGAGCCCAAGGTGACGGGCGCGTACGCGTACGGAAGCGATCTCGCCACCGAGAACATGCTCTGGGCCGTCACCGTGCGCAGCCCGCATGCGTCCGCCCGCATCCGCTCGATCGACACCGCGGCGGCGCGACGGATGGACGGCGTCCGTTGCGTCCTGACCGGCGGCGATCTCGAGCACGCGAAGACGTTCGGACTCGAGTTCTGCGACCAGCCCGTCCTCGCCGAGGACGTCGTCCGCTACGTCGGCGAGGCGGTCGCGGTCGTCGCCGCCGAGACGCTCGAGGAGGCGCGGCTCGCCGCCGCCGCGATCACGGTCGACTACGAGCCCCTGCCGGCGGTCACCGACATGGAGCGCGCGCTCGACGCCGACGCGCCGCTCGTCCACGACTTCGGCAACGTCCTCCGCCACGTCCACATCGTCCACGGCGACCCCGAGCACGCGGCCGCCGAGGTCTGGGTCGACGGCTACTACGAGACGGCGATGCAGGACCAGGCTGCGCTCGGGCCTGAGGCGGGCCTCGCGGTGCCCGCGGCCGACGGCGGCATCGACCTCTACGCGGTCACGCAGTGGATCCACGTCGACCGCCAGCAGATCGCGCCCTGCCTCGGGCTGCCCGAAGAGAAGGTGCGCATCACGCTCGCGGGCGTCGGCGGCGCGTTCGGCTCGCGCGAGGACATCCACATGCAGATCCACGCCAGCCTGCTCGCGCTCCGTACCGGCCGTGCCGTGAAGATGGTCTACGGGCGAGAGGAGTCCTTCCACGGGCACGTCCACCGCCATCCCTCGCGCACGTGGATCCGCTACGGCGCGACGCGCGACGGCAGGCTCGTGTCCGCCGACGTGCGGCTGCTGCTCGACGGCGGCGCGTACGCGTCCTCGTCGCCGGCCGTGGTCGTCAACGCCTCCACGTTCGCCGCCGGCCCGTACGAGGTGGCGAACGTCCGGGTCGAGGGCACGGTCGTCTACACGAACAACCCGCCGTGCGGCGCCATGCGCGGGTTCGGCGCGCCGCAGGTCTGCTTCGCCTACGAGGCGGCGATGGACGCGCTGGCCGCAAAGCTCGGCCTCGACCCGCTGGAGCTGCGCCTGAAGAACGCTGTCCACCGCGGGTCGGTTCTGCCGACGGGGCAGGTGCTCGAGGGGCCGGCGCCCGTGCGCGAGCTCATCGAGCGCTGCCGTGCGATCCCGCTGCCGGACGAGGAGCGGACGGTGGGACGCGACCCGATCGGGTATCCCGGCGGCGCCGGCAACGTGAGCCGCGGCGAGTCGCTCCGGCGCGGCGTCGGCTATGCGGTCGGGTTCAAGAACGTCATGTACAGCGAGGGCTTCGACGACGCTGCCGAGGCGACGGTGACGCTGCGTCCGACGCCGGACGGCCCGGTCGCGAGCGTTCGGACGGCCGCGGTCGACTACGGCCAGGGCCTCTACACGGTGCTCGCGCAGATCGTGCGCACCGAGCTCGGCGTGGACGAGGTCGTGATCGAGCCGTCGACGAGCGGCGTCGGCTCGGCCGGGTCCACGTCCGCATCGCGGCAGACGACGATGACCGGCGGCGCAGTCCTCGGTGCGTGCCGCGAGGTCCGCGCCGCGCTGCTCGAGCGCGACCTGGCGGAGCCGATCAGCCGTACCTACACGCACCACCACCGTCCGACGACCCCCATCGACGAGAACGGGCAAGGGTCGCCGCACGCGAGCTTCGCGTTCGTCGTCCAGCGCGCGACGGTCGAGGTCGACGCCGAGCTCGGGCTCGTGCGCGTCGTGCAGATCGCAACCGCGCAGGACGCAGGACGCGTCATGAACCCGCAGGGCGCGGAAGGCCAAGTCGAGGGCGGCACGGCGCAAGGGGTCGGCCTGGCGCTCACCGAAGAGGTGATCCTCGAGGACGGCGCGATCCGCAACGCCTCGTTCACCGACTACCTGATACCCACCATCCTCGACGTCGCTCCCGTGGTGACGGAGTTCGTCGAGGAGCCCGAGGAGGGCGCACCGTACGGCCTGAAGGGAGTGGGGGAGCTCGCGACCGTGGTCTCGACGGCGGCCGTCGTCGCCGCGCTCCGCGCCGCGACCGGCCGCACGCTCAACCGAGCGCCCGTCCATCCCGACGATCTCGTCGGCATCCGACCCGAGGCGACGTCCTCGGGGCCAGCGCCGGTGCCCGACGTCCCCGGCCAGAAGTCGATCCCCGAATACCTGGGGCTCGGCCTCGGCCAGCAAATGCTCATGAAAGGGAGAGACGAATGAGTACGACCGTTGGCATCGAACGCCGGACGCTGGCCGGCAAGGACTACATCGAGACGATCGACTGGACGATCCCCGAGCTCGAGGAGACGCTCGCCGTCGCCGCCGAGCTGAAGGCTGACCGCAAGGCGGGCAGGCCGCAGCGCCTCCTGGCCGACAAGACGCTGTACATGCTCTTCCTCGACAAGTCCACGCGGACGCGCAACGCCTTCGAGACCGGCATGACGCAGCTCGGCGGCCACGCGATCTTCCTCGACGCGGACAAGACGCAGGTCTCGCACGGCGAGAGCCCCAAGGACACCGCGATGACGCTCTCGCGCTACGGCGAGGGGATCGCGATCCGCCACGACCTCGCGCCGTACGAGGGCAACGTCTGGATGCGCGAGATCGCCCGGTGGGCCGACATCCCGCTGATCAACCTCCAGTGCGACGTCGACCATCCGACGCAGACGCTCGCCGACCTGATGACGCTCCGCGAGCACCGCGGGGAGAACCTCCGCGGCCTGAAGGTGGCGATGACGTGGGCGTACGCGCCCTCGTATGCGCGCCCGCTGTCGGTGCCGCAGGGCGTCGCGACGCTCTTCCCGCGCTTCGGCATGGACGTCGTCCTCGCGCACCCGCCCGGGTTCGATCTCATGCCCGAGGTGCTCGAGAAGGCGCAGGCGGCCGCAGCCGAGGCCGGAACGACGATCACGTTCGCAGACAGCATGGAGGATGCGTTCGCGGACGCGGACGTGGTGTACCCGAAGTCGTGGGGCCGCCTCGACGCGTTCACCGACGAGTCGAAGGCGCTCGCCGAGTCGGGCGCGTACGCGGACTGGATCTGCGACGAGCGCAAGATCGCGCTGGCGTCGCCGGACGTGCTCTACCTCCATTGCCTGCCGGCCGACCGCGGCCGCGAGGTCACCGACGCCGTCATGGACGGCCCGCACTCGGTCGTGTGGGACGAGGCCGAGAACCGCATGCACATCGGCAAGGCCCTCATGGCCCTGACGATGGGCGGCTACGGGTCGATGTGATGGCCGCCAGGCGCGCGGTCGTCGCCATCGGCGGCAACTCGCTCATCAAGGACCGGCAGCATCAGTCGGTGCGCGACCAGTACGTCGCCGCCGGCGAGACGTGCTGGCACGTGGCATCGATGATCCAGGACGGCTGGGACGTGGCCATCGGCCACGGCAACGGCCCGCAGGTCGGGTTCATCCTGCGGCGGTCGGAGCTCGCCGCACACGAGCTGCACGAGGTGCCGCTCGACGTGTGCGGCGCCGACAGCCAGGGAGCGATCGGCTACGCGCTCGCGCAGAACCTCGAGAACGACTTCCAGCGCCTCGGCATCGATCGCCATGCCGTGGCTGTCGTCACGCAGATGGAGGTCGCAGCCGACGACCCGGCGTTCACGCATCCGACGAAGCCGATCGGCTCGTTCATGGACGAGGACGCAGCGAAGCGGCGGCAGGCGGAGGACGGCTGGGACATCGTCGAGGACGCGAACCGCGGCTGGCGCCGTGTCGTCGCCTCGCCGAAGCCGATGCGGATCGTCGAGGAGGACGCGATCCGGTCGTTGATCGAGAACCGGTTCGTCGTCATCTCGGTGGGCGGCGGAGGCATCCCGGTCGTCGCCAACGGGGACGGCAATCTCAGCGGCGTCGCCGCGGTGATCGACAAGGATCTCGCGAGCGCACTGCTCGCGAACACCATCGGTGCGGAGCTCCTGCTCATCACCACGGCGGTCGAGAAGGTCGCGCTCGACTTCGGCACGCCGGAGCAGCGCTGGGTCGACCGGATGACGCTCGCCGAGGCGAAAGAGCGCCTCGCCGAAGGGCGGCACTTCGCAGCCGGGAGCATGAAGCCGAAGATCGAGGCGGTGATCCAGTTCCTCGAACGCGGCGGCTCGACCGCCGTCATCACCGACCCGGACAACGTCGAGCGCGCCCTCAGGGGCGAGACCGGAACGACGATCGTGGCGTAGTCGCAGGCGAGAGAAGAGGTACGCAATGGCGGCGATGAAGCCCAAGGACGCAGTCGAGGTCCTTCGGAGGTTGAGAGAGCGTCTCGAGAGCGTGCACGAGGATCTGTCCGACGACGAGCGGATGGCGCTGGACTACGCCACGGAGGAGTTGCGGCGTCTGGAGGGATTCCCGGACGAGCACTCGCACGACGACTGACGCGACGTTCACGGGCGGGCGAGGAAGAGGCGTTTCTCGGTCCGCAGGTGGGCAGCCCATTCGAGGCTGCCGGCACCTGCGAACCGCAGGTACGCGCGGAGCGCGTCGCGCATCGCGTCGACGAAGCCCCGAGCACGGCCGGGCGCGAAGCCGTCTTCCCACCAGACGTTCAGAACCTCCACGCGGGCTCGATCCCGGTCGATCCGCGGCTCGATCCGGCCGACGAGTCGGTCGCCGAACAGGATCGGGAGCACGTAATAGCCCCACCGGCGCTTTGCCGGCGGGAAGAAGCCCTCCCACACGTAGTCGAAGTCGAGCAGACTCGCGAGGAGGGCGGTGTCCCACAGCAGCGAGTCGAACGGGGCGATGAACGCGACGGAGGGTGTCGGCTCCGGCGGCGCCTGTAGCAGCGCGACCTCCGCGTCCAGGACGAAGCGCTTGCCGCGCACGCCCTCGACGTCGACGGGCACGATCGCGCCGCGCTCGACCAGCTCCCTGAAGAGCTCCCTGCGCACCGGCGGATCGGCGATGCGGGCGAAGGTGCCGCCTGCGCCGCCGGGGCCGAGCAGGCCGTGGGCGCGGTACCGGGAGAGGAGCTTGTGCAGGAGCTGTTCTCGCTCCGGCACCTCGTGCGCGAGCAGCTCGGCCGGAAGCAGCCGTTCGAGGAGGTCGTAGTACCGAAGGTTGCCCTCGCGCCGTGCGAGGCCGATCTCGCCCCTGACGGTGTACGCCTCGAGCACCGCCCGCACCGCGTTCTCCGGCATCCCGAACCAGTTCTTCGTCGGGCCGCGCTCCCGCTCGAAGTCGGCCGAGGACAGCGGGCCGTCCGCCCGGATGCGCTCGAGCACGCGCTCGGCCACCGCGGCGTTGTCGGCGAGCGCTGCCGCGTGGAACCGCGGCCCCTTGCGACCCATGACATGACGAAACCAGGGGAACTCGTCCGCAGGGACGAACGACAGCGCCTTGTTGGTCGCCTCGAAGATCTCGCGGCGTTCGTAGAGTGCGTCGCACCAGGCGGGCTCGTAGCCGGCGACGCGCGCGTGCAGCATGAGGTCGTGGTTCCGGCCGGCGACTGCGATCGGGTCGAACTGGATCGAGCCGAGCCTGCGGAGCACATCGAGCACGCCGTCGGGGCCTCCCGCGAGAGAGCGCGCAGGCGCGAGGAAGTGCCGCGCGACGAGAAAGCGACGCGCCGCTGAAGCAGTGACCTTCACCGGGAGGGCGCTAGCTGCGCGAGCGTCGCGTCACGTTCCCGTGGCCGTCGACGCGACCGCCGGCGTCTCGCCGGCCATGCGCAGGCCGATCTCCTCGACGCTCTCCCGGTCGACGACCTCCGAGAGCCGTCCTTCGTACATGACGACGATGCGGTCGTTGAGCGCGAGTATCTCGTCGAGGTCCTCGCTGAGGAGGACGACCGCGGCTCCCGCGGCGGCAGCGTCGAGGAGGTACGAGTGCACCGTCGCCACCGCGGAGACGTCGAGCCCTCGGGTCGGCGACGCGGCGATGAGCACCTTCATCTCACCGGCGAACTCGCGTGCGATCACCACCTTCTGGAGATTCCCGCCGGACAGGTTCGCCGCCGGCGTGTCGGGCCCCGGCGCCCGGATGTCGAAGTCCGCGATCGCCTTCTCGGCGCTCGCGCGCATCCTGCGCAGCCGCAGGAACGGCCCGAACGAGTCCCTCCGGTACGAGCGCAGCTCGAGGTTCATCGCGAGCGAGAGGCTGGGGGAGACGCCGGTCCCGAGCCGGTCCTCGGGGACGTAGCGGATGCCGGCGTCGAATGCGGCCCGCACGTCTCCCGGCTTGACGAGCCTCCCGTCGACGCGGACCGTTCCCTTCGTGGTCTCCCGCACGCCGGCGACCGCGTCGGCGAGCTCACGCTGCCCGTTCCCCGCGACGCCGGCGACGGCGACCACCTCGCCTGCGCGGACGGTGAGCGAGACACCTCTCACGGCCGGGACCCCGCGGTCGCCCGGCGCCCACAGGTCGGCGATCTCGAGCGCCGCCGTCCCGAGCTCGCGCCCCATCGGCGGGCGCGTTGCGGTCTCGACCTCGCGTCCGATCATGAGCGCCGCGAGCGACTGCGGCGTCGCGCCGGCGGTCGGGACGGTCGCGATCGTCTTGCCGGCCCGCAGCACGGTCACGCGGTCGGAGACCGCCATGACCTCGTGCAGCTTGTGCGAGATGAAGACGACCGTTCGTCCTTCCGCTGCGATCTCGCGGAGCGTCGTGAACAGCGTGTCGGCCTCTTCCGGCGTGAGGACGGCGGTCGGCTCGTCGAGGATGAGCACGCGTGCGTTCTGGTAGAGCGCGTTCAGGATCTCGACGCGCTGCTGCTCGCCGACCGAGAGCTGCCAGACGTGCGCGTGCGGGTCGACCGGCAGCCGGTAGCGCTCCCCGAGCTCGCGCACCTGGGTCTCCACCGCGCCGGGGTCGATGCGGAAGCGGCGGCCCGCGCCGCGCCGGTCGCCGAGCACGAGGTTCTCGGCGACGGTGAACCGGTCGACGAGGCGGAAGTGCTGATGGACCATGCAGACGCCGGCGTCGATGGCGTCGCGCGGCGACTGGAAGGAGACCGCCTCGCCGAACAGCGAGATCTCGCCTTCGTCGGGGTGGTAGAGGCCGGTGAGCACGCACGACAGCGTCGTCTTGCCGGCGCCGTTCTCGCCGAGGAGCGCGTGGACCTCGCCGGGAGCGGTCTCGAAGTCGACGTGGTCGTTCGCGAGGACGCCGGGAAACCGCTTCGTGATGCCGCGCATGGAGACGGCTGTCGTCATCAGTGCTCCTCGCGGACGTAGGCGACGCCGAGCGCCGTCGGCGCGCCGAGCCGTCGCCGTGCCGTGCCGGACGACACGACCACGAGAACGACGATCGTCATCACGTAGGGGAGCGAGTTCGTCCAGAGCACCGTCGGCCCGAGCGTGATGTTGCGCGCCTGGAGCTGCGGCGCGAGCGCCTGGAGCGCACCGAAGAAGTAAGCGCCGACGAGGCAGAGCTCGGGCCGCCAGAAGGCGAAGATGACGAGCGCGATGGCGATCCAGCCGGCCCCGCCGGTGATCCCGTCCACCCACTGCGGCGTGATCGCGAGCGTGATCGTCGCGCCCGCGACCCCGGCGAACGCGCCGCCGACGAGCGTGTGCGCGTACCGGTAGGCGGTGACGTTGATCCCCATCGTGTCGGCGGCGGCGGGAGACTCGCCGACGGCGCGCACGTTCAGCCCGGGCCTCGTGCGCGAGAGATACACCGCGACGGCGATCACGCACAGCCACGAGACGTAGACGAGCACGTTCTGCCCGAACAGGATCGGCCCCACGACGGCGAGGTCCTGCATGCCCTTGGGAAGGAACGCATGAAAGTCGTGCGCCGCGGGCTGGTCGGCGAGGTTCAGATCGTTGCCGAGATAGGACGACAGGCCGACCGCGCCGGCGAAGATCGTGAGCGCGAGCCCGGACACGATCTGGTTCGCGCGCAGCGTGATGACGAGGAACGCGTGGATCGAAGCCATCACCGTTCCCGCGAGGGCGGCGATGAGCATGGCGAGGGCGAGCGTCAGCCCTGTGGTCGCATGCACGCGCTGCACCGTCCAGAAGCCCATGACGGCGCCGACGAGCATCATTCCCTCGACGCCGAGGTTGAGGACGCCCGAGCGCTCGGCGAGCAGCTCGCCGAGCGCGGCGAAGAGGAGCGGCGTCCCGTACGCGACGCCCGAGGCGATAAGGACGACGAGCAGCGAGTTGTTCACGCTGCCGTCTCCGGTGCGCCGGCCGTCGTCGCGGGAACGTGCTTCGCGCGCCACGTGACGCGGACGCGGTGGCGGACGAGCAGCTCGCCGCCGAGTGCGCAGAAGAGGATGATCCCCTGGATCACGCCGACGAGGCCGGCGGGGAAGCTCGGGCCCTGCAGCGTGTTGCCGGCGTTCTCGAGGCCGCCGAGCAGGAAGGCGATGAGCACGGCCGAGAAGGGGTTGTAGCGTGCGAGCGCTGCGACGACGATTCCCGTGTACCCGTACCCGAGCTTCTGGAGGCCGTTCGGGTCACCGTCGAGCGCGTGGCTGAAGTCGCCGACCTGACTGGCGCCGCCGAGCCCGGCGATCGCGCCGGAGACGGCCATCACCGCGAGGATCTTGCGCCGGATCCGCACACCGGCATAGCGCGCGGCGCGCGGCGAGTCGCCGAGCACCTGCGCCTCGAACCCGAAACGGGTGCGCTTGTAGAGGATCCACAGGACGGCAGCGGTGAGCACGGCGAAGAACGCGCCGAGCGGGACGGTGGTGCCTCCCTGGACGTGGAGCGTCCACCCGGGCCAGACGGCGTTGTGGGGCAGCGGCTTGCCGGTGGGGAACACCGTCGCGTTGAACCCCTTCGTCTGCCGCCAGTACGACTGGCTCTCGAAGATGAGGTACGTCAGGAGGTATCCGGCGACGTAGTTGAGGAGCAGCGAGGTGAGGATCTCGCTCGTCTTGAAGAACGCGCGCAGGATCCCCGGGATGGCCGCCCACAGCATCCCGCCGATGCAGCCTGCGACCACCATCGCGGCGATGACGAAGGCCGACGGGCCGCCGCGGCCGCCGAGATACAGCCCGGCCGCCGTGCCGGTGATCGCACCGAGGTACATCTGCCCCTCGGCGCCGATGTTGTAGAGCTTCATGCGGAACGCGGCCGCGGCCGCGAGACCCATGAACGCGAGCGGCGTCGCGACGATCAGGGTCTGATCGAGCGATCCCTTCTGCCGGAACGCGGCGTCGAAGAGCTGCCGGTACGTCGAGACCGGGTCGTGCGCCGTGGCGACGAGCACGAGTGCGGCGATGAGGAAGGCGAAGACGACGGATCCGACCGGGACTGCGACGGTGAGCCAGCGCGGCCGCCGCAACCGCTGCTCAACGCTGATCCGCACACATGCCTCTCATGCCGCCCGGCGCAACGGGAGGGGGCGCCGCCGTGGGCGCCCCCTCCGAGGTGCGTTAGCCCTTCGGGCTCCCGATGACGCCCTTCACGAGCCAGTTCATCCCGTAGAGGCTGTTCGTGCCGCCCTTGAGGACGTCCATCTTCGTCCCCTGTTCGACCCGCAGCTTCCCGCTCTGGTCGTAGAGGGGGCCGGTGAACTCGTAGAAGCTCCCGTTCATCATCTTCTTCTGGACGGCGGCGATCTTCGCTTTCGCGGCCGGCGTGACGCCCGGCCCGTAGGGCGCGAGCTTCGTGAAGCCGTCGTTGATCGTGCCGTAGTAGAAGCCGGGCTTCCACGTGCCGGCCATCGCTGCCTTCACGCGCTGGAGGTAGTAGACGCCCCAGTTGTAGACCGACGCGGTCAGCCACGACTTCGGCGCGAACTTCGCCGCGTCGGAGTCGTACCCGA
>Ga0070741_10010377_pt1 | contig 17625 bp, 16 predicted proteins | sample Coa_R1_4_FD_66440 | JGI IMG/M metagenome (GOLD analysis project Ga0070741, IMG submission 66440) | Surface soil microbial communities from Centralia Pennsylvania, which are recovering from an underground coalmine fire - Coalmine... | ecosystem: Environmental > Terrestrial > Soil > Unclassified ...
TCGTGGCGGGGTGTGCTCGACGCCTACACGGAACCTCGGATCGGCCGGAGCGTCCTCGATCTCGCGACCTCGGTGGTTCCGTATCTCGCCCTGCTCGTCGCGATGGCGTTCGCGCTGCGCGTCTCGGTGTGGTTGTCGCTCCTGCTCGTCGTGCCCGCGTCGGCGTTTCTCGTTCGCACGTTCATCGTCTTCCACGACTGCACGCACGGCTCGTTCATGCGCTCACGTCGCGCGAACGACATGCTGGGCGTCGCGCTCGGACTCCTCGTCTGGCTGCCCTACCGCGGCTGGCAGCACGAGCACGCGGTGCACCACGCGACCGCCGGCGATCTCGACCGGCGAGGTGTAGGGGACGTTGCGACGCTGACGGTGTCCGAGTACCGGGCGCTCCCGAAGCGGCGGCAGATCGCTTACCGCCTCTACCGCAGCCCGCTCGTCATGTTCGGGCTCGGCTGGTTCCTCGTGCTCATTCTCAAGCCGCGCTTCGTGTCCCGTGGCGCCCGCCCGCGGGTTCGCAACAGCGTGCTGGCGACGAACCTCGCGCTGGCGCTGATCGTCGCGGCGGCCTGCCTGACGATCGGCTGGCGCGACTACCTGCTCGTCCAGGGGCCGATCTTCGTCGTCAGCGGCTCGGTCGGCGTCTGGCTGTTCTATGTCCAGCACCAGTTCGAGGACACGTACTGGACGGAGCACGCCGACTGGCGCTACGACCATGCGGCGCTGGCCGGAAGCTCGTACCTCAAGCTGCCCGGCGTCTTGCGCTTCTTCACCGGCAACATCGGCTTCCACCACGTCCACCACCTGAGCGTCGGGATCCCGAACTACAACCTCCAGGCGGCCCACGACGCGACCGACCGTCTGCGGGCGGTGCCGCAGGTCACGCTGCGGCAGGGCCTGCGGGCACCGCGTTTGAAGCTCTGGGACGAACAACGCGGCCGGCTCGTGACGTTCCGCGAAGCGCGGGCCTGAGCTCAGCGCGGAGCGGTCCCGTCGCGCCGGTAGGCGGCGTAGGCGGTGGCCGCCACGAGGTCGTGCCGGCGGCAGCTGGGGAAGTACAAGGCCGTGAACGCCTGCCAGTCCAGGATCTCCGGGGGATCTGCGGAGCCCATCGGGTTCCCTCCTCTCGCTGTGTAAGTCGGAGAGGAAGAAGTCCAGCCTCGGCGGCTTCGCGTAGGGCTACGCGCCCTTCGATCGTAGCTGGCTGATCCTGGGGCTCCGTCCCGTTCCGCTACCCTCGGTGGAGCGTCCCCGTGTTCTGACTCCCACACGAGCCCGCCGCTTGCCGTTTCGGGGGAGTCGTCAGATGGGAGCGACCTCATGAGAAAGGCCCTCAAGCGCGTGCTGGACCAGTTGCGCGACGCGACGAACGGCATGTTCCGGAAGCCGACCGCGACCCGCGACGGTCTGCAGGACCCGCAGCAGCTCCAGGCGCTTCCCGTGCCGCTTCGCGGGCGGCCGTAACGACCCGGCATCTGCGCACGGCGATCGTCTCGACGTATCCGCCGCGGGCGTGCGGGATCGGCACGTTCGCGGCGGACTTGAGAGGAACGCTGAGCGGCGTCGACGGCGTCGAGAGCGCCGAGCTCGTCGCCGTCCTGAACGAGCCGTCCAGTCCGCAACGGCGCGGCCTGCTCGCGACGATCGCGCAGGCCGTCCGCGGCGATTACGTGCGGACGGCGCGGATGCTGGGACGACTCGACGTCGACGTCGTGCTGCTCCAGCACGAGTACGGCATCTTCGGCGGACGGGACGGCGAGTACGTCCTCTCGCTCGCGCAGGAGCTCGCGCAGCCGCTTGTCGTGACCCTGCACACGGTGCTATCGGAGCCGACGCCGCACCAGGCCGAGGTCCTCACCGAGCTGTGCGCGGAGGCGGAGCTCGTGATCGTGATGACGGACACGGCGCTGGAGCTGCTCGTCGCCTCGGGCGTCTGCGAGGAGGAGAAAGTGCGCGTCGTGCCGCACGGCGCGCCGGCCCGGCTCACGGCCCGTGCGGCCGCCGGGCGCGATCCGTCCGGCGCGCTTCCCGGCGGGCAGGACGCGTTCCGGATCTCGACGTTCGGGCTGATCTCGCCGGGCAAGGGCCTGGAGACGGTGATCGAGGCGATGCCGGCGATGCTCGAGTCGCATCCCGAGATCGTCTACACGATCGCCGGCCGCACCCATCCGGATGTCGCGCACCGCGAAGGCGAGCGCTACCGGCTGATGCTCGAGCGGCGCGTCCTCGAGCTCGGCCTCGAGGCGAGCGTCGAGTTCGACGACCGGTTCCTGTCGCTCGACCAGCTCTCCGACCTGCTGGCGGCGACCGACGTGTTCGTGACCCCGTACCGCAACCGCGAGCAGATCGCCTCCGGCGCGCTCACCTTCGCGATCGCCGCCGGCTGCGGCATCGTCTCGACGCCGTACTGGTACGCGCAGGACATGCTCGCGAGCGGCGCCGGCAGCCTCGTCGCCTTCGACGACCCCGCCGCTCTCGCCGCCGCCGTCAACGCCTATGTCGAGCAGCCCGCCGCGCTCGCGGCGGCGCGCGCGGAGGCGCGGCGGATCGGCTCGTCGCTCGCGTGGCCGTCCGTTGCCGAGGCGACGGCGACGGTGTTGCGGGAGGCGCTCGCTCTGGCGCCGCGCCGCCGGCCGTCCGGGGTCGCCGACCTTCATCTGGCCACACTGCGCAACGACCACCTGCTCACGCTGATCGACGACGTCGGGATCGTCCAGCACGCGCACGGGATCATCCCCAACCGCGACAGCGGCTACTGCGTCGACGACGTCGCCCGCCTGGCGGTCGTCTCGCTCGCGCTGGCCCGCCGCGGCGACGAGCAGGTCTGGACGTCGATCCTCTACCGCGCCCTCGCGTTCCTGCACGCGGCCACCGACGACGCGGGGATGCGCAACTTCATGAGCTACGACCGGCGCTGGCTCGACGAGCCGCACGTCGGCGACCATGTCGGCCGGTCGGTCTGGGCGCTCGGCGAGATCCTCGCCACGGCCTGGATCCCCGCCGTCGTTGTGCCGGCCCGCGACCTGCTCGCGCGGCAGGTAGAGGCGCTTTCCGGGGAGGTCTCGCTGCGGACGGCCGCCTACGCGGTGCTGGGGCTCTCCCGCCTCGACGCCGACCGGCTCGACCCCGCCGCGCGCCGGCTGCTCGAGCGCCTGGTCGAGCAGCTCGCGGACGGGTACGACCGCACCGCCGAACCCGGCTGGAGCTGGTTCGAGGACGAGCTCAGCTACGACAACGCGCGGCTCTCCCAGGCGCTGATCAGCGGCGCCGCCGCGCTCGGCCGCGACGACCTCGAGGCGCTCGGGCTCGAGTCGTTGCGCTGGCTCGGCGACGAATCCGGGCTCGACGGCGACGTCCTCCGCCTGGCCGGGCATCGCGGCAGGCGGCGGGACGAGCCGGTCAACGACAGCGGGGACGAGCAGCCGCTCGACGCCGCGGCCCTCGTCGAAGCCGAGCTCGCCGCCTACGCCGCCACCCGCGATCCGGAGCACGGCAGCAGGGCGATCCGCGCCTTCGAGTGGTTCCTCGGACGCAACAGCCTGCAAAGACCGCTCTACGACTTCGCGACCGGCGGCTGCAACGACGGGCTCGGCAGCGAGACGCTCAACGAGAACGAAGGCGCCGAGTCGACGCTGGCCCTCCACCGGGCCGCGCTCCTGCTCGACGCCGCCGGGATCCGGGCCTCGGCAGGATCGCGCGCGCCCCAGCCGGCGGCGGCGTGAGCGGCCCGGAGCTGTTCACCCGGAACGCGGCCAACCCGATCCTCACAGCGGACGACTGGCCGTATCCGGTCAACGCCGTCTTCAACCCGGCCGCCGCGATCGTCGACGGGACGACCGTCCTCCTCGCCCGCGTCGAGGATCGCTGCGGGATCTCGCATCTGTCCGTCGCCCGCTCGCGCGACGGCGTCGTGGACTGGTCGATCGATCCGACACCGCTGCTCGCGCCCGCCGGGCCGGTGAGCGAGCAGTGGGGCTTCGAGGACCCGCGCGTCGTCTGGATCGACGAGCTCGGCCGCTGGCTGATCACCTGCACCGCCTACGGCCCCGCCGGCCCCGCGGTCTTCCTCGCCTCCACGGAGGACTTCGTCACGGTCGAGCGCCACGGCATCGTCAGGCAGCCGGAGGACAAGAACGCCGCGCTCCTCCCGGCTCGGATCGACGGGCGCTGGGTGCTCCTCCACCGTCCCACGACCCAGTACGGCGGCGGTCATGGCGAGATCGCGCTCTCACGCTCCGACGACCTGATCAGCTGGAGCACGCGGGAGAAGGTGCTCGAGCCGCGCGGCGGGGGCTGGTGGGACTCGCTCCGCATCGGCCTCGGCCCGCCGCCCTTGCGAACCGAGCACGGCTGGCTGCTCGTCTACCACGGCGTCAAGCAGACCGTCAGCGGCGACATCTACCGGGTCGGCCTGGCCCTGCTCGACCTCGACGAGCCGACCCGCGTCCTGCGGCGGCTGTCGAGCTGGGTGCTGGCACCGACTGCGCCGTATGAACGGACCGGGGACGTCCCCAACGTCATCTTCCCCTGCGGCCTCATCCACGAGCAGGAGACCGACGAGCTGCGCCTCTACTACGGCGCGGCGGACACCTCGATCTGCCTCGCGACGGCCATGCTCGGGGACGTCCTCGAGGCGCTGCGTCCTCTCAACCCCACCGCGGTCTAGCCGGAGCAGACCTCTACCACGGCGCGTGATCCGCTTGTCTCCGCCCGTTGTCGAAAGCGCGCGGGCGCGGAGCGGGCGGCTCATGGCCGGCGGGTGCGATGGGCGAAGACGACCGCTGTCGTGATCCCGAGCAGCCAGCCGATCACGGCGGCCGCCAGGATGATCCAGACGAGTGAAGCACGGGTCGAGCCGACAGCCCAGTCGAGCCGGACTGCCCCCGTGTTCTTCGAGATCAGGACGATGAGGACGGCGAGAAGCGCGACGAACAGGCCGGCTCCGGTGTAGAGGCGCAGTCGGCGGCCCTGACGGGAGAGGCGCTCAGTACGCGATTCGGCGAGAGACGTCGGGACAGCCGACGGGGCGTCGGCGGTCGACGACAAGGGGGTTGTGTCCGATTGCAGAGAAGCCACGTTTCCTCCTAACGGTTGAGCTCGGTCGCGCGCTCTGGCGAGACGTACTCGAGCAGGAGCGCTGTGCTGCGGACATGTCTCGGCTCCGTGGTCGGGTGTAACCGCCGACCGCGTGCGCATGCGATCGACCGCTCCTACTCCAACCCGCATCGCCTGTGGGAGGACTCGCGCCGGATCGCACCTCTTGCGACACCGGCTGGACACTCCGCAGCGTCGATGCTTACGACGCCGCTGAACGCACCCTACCAGGAGCTCCGGTCCGGCCCGATCGCGTTCCCGCCGTACACTGTGCGTCCGATTGCCCGACTCCGGCCTCCAACACCTCCGCGTCCTGATCGCGAACGAAAAGCGCGATCGGTTGGAGTTGCTGGCCCAGGTGGTGATCGGGCTCGGCCACGACGTGATCGCGCGCGAGATCTACGTCAAGGACGTCGGGCCGGTCACCGCGAGAGAGCATCCCGACGTCGCCCTGGTGGGGCTCGGGGAAAGCTCGACCCACGCGCTGGAGCTGATCTCGGAGATCGTCCGCGAGGCGTCCTGCCCCGTGATCGCGATCCTTCACGCCGACGATCCCGCCTATGTCCGAGAAGCCGCCAAGCGAGGCGTCTTCGCCTACATCATCGACGGCACGCCGGAGGAACTCCAGAGCGCGATCGACATCACGCTGCAACGCTTCGCCGAGTACCAGAGCCTGCAGGGTGCGTTCGGACGTCGCGCGTTGATCGAGCAGGCGAAGGGCATCCTCATGGCCCGTCATTCGATCAACGCGGAGCGGGCCTTCGAGATGCTGCGCGACCACTCCCAACACAACGGACGCAAACTCAGCGACGTCGCCGCCGCCGTCGTCGAAAGCCACCTGCTCCTCCTTCCGCCGCCCCCGGCGGGCCCGTCGCCGCCGATCGGCTGACACCTGGGCGCGGCCCGCCCGAGCCACGTACTCAGCGGATGATGGTGACGGGAACGCCCGGCCCGATGCGGCGGACGAGCCAGGCCATCGCACGGTCGGCCAAACGGACGCAGCCGTGGGAGACGGCAGTCCCGAGAATGCCACCGATGTTGTCGAGCCCGTGGAGTCCGATCTGGCCCGGACCGCCGTCGAACCGTCGAAAGACGCGCGAGCGCGCGCTCAACGCGAGCGCGAACGGCGCTCCCACATCGGTCGCTCGCAACGCTATGGACTCCTCGACGAAGAACTGCCCCAACGGCGTCGGGGTCGAGGGCTTTCCCACGATCGCCCGGAAGGTGCGGTTCGGCCGCCCGTCCCGGTATACGACGACGCGGCGGCTGGCCGTCTCGACGACGATGTGCCACGGCGTCGTCGAAGTGCCAGTCTCGCCGCGCGCAATCCATCCCGTGCCTCCGTTCGGCCGGCCGGGAAGCCTGACATGGAGCCAGTGCGTCGTCTCGCCGAGTACCGGTAGCACGGTTCGCTCACCTGTCAGCGGTCGCCGTTCCTGCAGCAACCGGAGCGGAGTGGAGTGTCGGCTCGGCTTCGCGAACGCCTCGTGCGCGGCGAACAGCCGGGCGAGTCTCTGCTCCGGTTGAACTGCGGCTGCCCGCGCGGCGACGGTCGAGGTGCCGGCAACGGCACCGGCTGTGAGGAGAAGGGCGAGCCGACCGCAGTTGCGGCCGCCCCCACTGCCTCGGTCCTCAGCCATTGAGGCCGACGTGCTTGTGCGCCCGATGCGGGTACGGCGGCGTCTTCGATCCGCCGGGCTTCTTGTGCTTCTTCGGACCCGGTGTGGTGGGGGTGGTGGTGGTGTGGGTGGTGGTCGTGGTAGTCGGCGTCGTCCCGGTCGTCGACGTTGCCGTGGTTCCCGTGGTCGTCGTCGACGATGTCGCGCACTTTGCGCGCGTGATCGTGTCGGTGTCGAGGGTCACGGCGCCGTTACGGGCGAGGACGCGTCCGTCGATGGTGACACCTGTGGTCACGGTGATGCTGGTCAACGCGAGGATCGTTCCCAGGAACGTCGAGCCGGTGCCGAGCGTGGCGGAGCTACCGACCTGCCAGTAGACGTTGCACGCCTGGGCGCCGTTGGTCAGGACTACGCGGCTGGCCGATCCCGTGGTGAGCGTCGAGCCCGCCTGGAAGACGAACACCGCGTCGGGGTTGCCGCCTCCGTTCAGCGTAAGCACACCGCTCAAGCCGATCGACGAGGCCGAGTTGTAGACCCCTGCGGTCAGCGTCCGTCCCGCCAGATCGGCGACGATCGGCGAGGTCGGCCCTTCACCGGCTGCCGCGTTGTACGCCGTCGTGAGGTCGGTTTTCGCACCCTGCGTCACCGCGTCGCCTCCGTGATTCGTTCCGGTCACGGTCAGGGAGGAGGCGCCGGCGATCGTCGTGGTGGGATAGCTGCCGAGGTCCCCGTTGACGGTCGTCGGGCCGGTATTCGTGATGCCCGAGCCTGCGAGGACGGCGAAGCTGTCTGCGGTGCCGAGCGGGACGGTCGTCGCCGCGGCTGCTGCGCCGCCAACGAGCGTCACGAGCAGTCCGCCGGTAAACAGCGTGATCAGGGCCGCCGTGACCGCGGCGCGCGAGACAAGCCGGCTGCGGCCTCGAAGGGCTTGAAAGATGGGATATGGCATGTTCGGCCTCCCTCGTAGCGTCAGCGGCGACCGGGACGGTCGCGCCAGATGGCTGATGCCGACCGGTTGCTGAGGGCGGACCTTCTTGCGGCGGGCGATCTATCTTCGCCGCCGCTTTGTGCGTCGCGTGGCGCCGATCGATGAGGCGCCGACAACTAGACCCTATCAGATTGGAGGCTCCGCAACGATGCGGCGCCACTTTGGAATCGCAGCTAGGGTGAATGCAGCGCGTTGGCTCTAGCTGTTGAAGCCGCCGAGGCTCCCTGCACCTCCTCTCCGACTGTGACCCCAGGCCTGGCCGCCGTAGCGCGTGCCGTCTGTACGCGCTGCACTGCAGGAGGAACAGAAGGAGCTTCACATGCTCGATGCCTCGGAGACCGCGCTCTCTACACAGACCGCAATCCACGCCACGCCGCCGATCCCCGAGAACGAGGCCGACCGCCTGGCCGACCTCTACGCCTACGAGATCCTCGACTCCGATCCGGAGGAGCCGTTCGAGGACATCGTCTCGGTCGCCGCCTTCATCTGCGGCACGCGCTGGGCGCGCGTGAACTTCGTGGATGCCCAGCGGCAGTGGACAAAGGCCGTCTTCGGAATGAACCGCGACGACACGCCACGCGAGTTTGCGTTCTGCCCGCACACGATCGTCGCGCCGGACGGCGTGATGGTCGTCAACGACACCGCCGGCGACGAGCGCTTCCGCGACAACCCCTACGTCGTCGGAGATCCGCGCATCCGGTTCTATGCCGGCTCGGCCATCCACGCCGCGTCCGGCCGGCCGCTCGGCGCCGTCTGCGTCCTCGATCCGGAGCCGCGAGAGCTCGAAGCGGACCAGCTCGAGGCGCTCAAGAAGCTGAGCAGGCTCGCCGCTCGGCAGCTCGAGCTTCGGCGCCTGCTGAACCGGGAGCGGCATCTCGTCGGAGAGCTTCGCGATCTCGACCGCCGCAAGGTTGAGTTCCAGGCGAGCGTGGCGCACGACTTCCGCACGCCGTTGACCTCGATCCGCGGCTACACCGAGCTGCTCGCCGAAGGAGCGATCGAGCCGGCCGCCGCGCTCGAGGTGATCGGGCGCGCCACCGACCGGCTGCTGCTGCTCCTCGACAGCATCGGCGGCGACGAGCGATTCGCGCCCGAGACGCTCGATCTGCACGAGCTGGCGCGGGCGACGATCGCCCTCGTCCAACCCGCTGCCGAGGAGAACGGCGTCGTCATCCGTCTACTCGGAGAGGCGACACCGGTCGTCGGCGATCCGCATCTCCTCGCGCTCGTCACCGACAACCTGATCGGCAATGCCGTCAAGTACTCGCCGGACGCCACGGTCGACGTCGAGATCTTGGCGGGCGACGGTCACACCGCTCTCGAGGTGCGGGACACCGGCATCGGGATCCCTGCCGCCGAGCTCGAGCGCGTCTTCGAGCGGCGCTACCGGGCTTCGAATTCCGCCGGCATCGAAGGCACGGGGCTGGGGCTCGCGGTCGTCCGCGAGATCGTCGAGCAGCACGGCGGCGACGTCACGGCCGGGCCCAACGCCGGCGGGGGAACGATCTTCCGGGCGACGATCCCGCGGCGATCCGCTCAACCGGCGTAGAGCGTGGCGCCCGGGGCGGGCCTACTTCTTCGCCTTCTTGGCCTGACGCTTCTCCTTCAGCGTCTTCTGGGCCGGCTTCTTCTCCGCGCTCTTCCTGGTGTTCTTGTCCTTACCCGCCATGTGATGACCTCCTCGAAGTACGGCTAAGACTGTCAGCCGCGGCGGGCGGTGTCCATCGATTCGCCGCCTAGACGGGCAGGACGGCGGCGCGTCTGCGGTCGAGCGCGCGTGTTCCCAGCGAGACGGCGACGCCGACGGCGGCGGCGGCGCTCGCACTCGTGACGAGCAGCAGTCCGGAGGCGAGGGAGAAGTTGATCGCGATGTCGCGCCCGACCCCGAGCGCAAGGAGGATGGCGGCCGTGGCGCCGACGTTCGCCGCGACGCCGCCGGCGGTGATCGGGATCACCCCGGCCGCGGCGCTGAGGCAGAGCACACAAAGCGTCGTCGCCGGGGCGAAGTGGAAGCCGAGCGCACTGAGGAGCAGGACGCTGCCGACCGCCCGCGTCGTCCAGCAAATGAGGAGGTACACGCCGGCGACGATCGCGTTGCGCCTCCCGCCCACCGCCTTGTGCATCGCGACGTGCCCGGCCACGCGGTGCAGGCGCCGGCTGCGGCGAAGCAGCGGCAGCCGGACGAGTCGCGCGCTCGCGAACAGGAACGCGAGGCAACCGAACCCGAACGCGACGACGATCAGGAGCGGGCCGCGGAAGCTCGCCGAGCTCGTCGCGGTCGCCGTGATCGAGAGCGGCAGCATGGCGACGGCGTCCACCATCCCGAGCGAGATGATCGAGAAGGCGATCGCCTCGAGCCCGATCCGCACGGCGCCGAGCCGCCGGATCGTCCCGATCTTCACGACGTAGTCGAGGCGGAACGGCAGGACGACGCCGCTCGCCGCCGCGGCGCCCACCGAGGCGAGACAGCGAGCCTGGTCGGGCTGCTGCTCGCGCGGGAAGAGGCGGTGCCAGCCGCGGGCGCGCGCGACGTAGCTCGCGAAGTAGCAGAAGGCGGCGAGCCCGACGAGCACCGCGCGCGCGTGGGCGAGCGGCCAGCTGGAGTGCGTCAGCCGCTGGCCGACGAGGACGCACGCGGCGACGGTGATCGCCGCGAACACGACTCCGGTGACCATCCGGCGGCGGCCGGGTGCCCAAAGAGCTTTGAGAGACGTCGTCATCCTGGTCGAGTCGCCGGCGTGCCGCGCCCCTCGCTCTCGAGGTCGGAAGTAAGTCGGAGAGGACCTCGGAGCCCCGGCGGCTTTGCGCACGACGTGCGCTCTCGGAGAGTAGCGGGGAACGCCCGGCGGTGTGCCGTGCTAGCCGAGCTTGTCGGCCATAGCCGTGAGCAGCTTCCAGCCGATCGTGGCGTTGCTCTCGACGAGAGGCCGGAACTCCCACGCGGTCATGCCGTGGCAGAGCATGTCGGTGCGGGCGGTGATCGTGGCGGTGCGCTTGGAGTCGGTCAGGAGCGCGATCTCCCCGAAGTAGTCGCCCGGTCCGAGCGTCCCCTTCTGCTCCCCGCCGACCGTCACGTCGGCCTCGCCCGACTCGATGACGAAGAAGCCCACTCCGCCGGCGCCCTCCTCGGTGACGGTGTCTCCTGCGGAGTAGCGGCGCTCGCGCATCGAGCCCGCGATGCTCGCGATCTCCTTGTCGTCGAGGTCCGCGAAGAGCGGGACCTTCTTCAGCGTGTCGGCGGCTGCGCTCATGTGGCCGAGTTATACAGAACCGCCCCGCGTTGCGAGAAACGGCTCGTGAAGCGAGGATGGTCGGATGCGGCTTCGCGTCGTCGGTTGCTCGCCCGCCTGGCCCAATCCCGGGGGGGCGCAGTCGGGGTACCTCGTCGAGGAGGACGGGCGGCGCCTGCTGCTCGACTGCGGGCCGGGAGTGCTGCCGCGGCTGCGCGAGACGGAGGCGTGGCCACGCGTCGACGCGATCGCGATCTCCCACTTCCATCTCGACCACTGGGGCGATCTCGTCCCCTGGGCGTTCGGCGGGCTCTTCGGGGCCGGCCGCGACGTGCCTCCTCCGGCACTGTGGCTTCCTCCCGGCGGCCGGCAGACGCTCGAGAGCCTCGATCCCGTCCTCTACGCGGGCGCGGTGCTCGACCTGTTCGCAGTCGAGGAGTACGCCGAGGGAGAGCCGTTCACAGCGGCCGGCTTCGAGCTCACCGCCCACCGCATGCTCCACTACGAGGTCGCGGCGTACGGGCTGCGTGTCGCCGGCCGGGAGGGGACGCTGGCCTACGGCGCCGACTCCGCGCCGTGCGACGGGCTCGTCGAGCTCGCCCGCGACGCCGACGTCTTCCTCTGCGAGGCGACCCTCGACCGGCCCGAGGAGGGAACGCGTGGCCATCTGACCGCGGCCGAGGCGATCGACGCGTTCGAGACGGCCGGCGCGGGCCGTCTCGTCGTCATCCACCGGCCCGACGAGCTGCCGCTTCCCGACGGTGTGGAGCGGGCCCATGACGGACTCGAACTCGACGTCCAAAGGCGGTAGCTTCTTACCGTGACCGGCTGCTCCCAGTGCGGCTTCGAGAACGCGGCAGGGCGGAAGTTCTGCGGGGAGTGCGGCGCGCCGCTCGCGGTCGGCTGCCCGTCGTGCGGCGCCGCGAACGAGCCGGGGATGCGTTTCTGCGGCCAGTGCGGCACGCCGCTCGCCGACGGTGTGCCGGCGCAGGCGGCTGCGCCGCAAGCGGCTGCCGAGCGCCGGCTCGTCTCCGTCCTCTTCGCCGACCTCGTCGGCTTCACGCCCCTGTCGGAGTCGCGCGACCCCGAGGAGGTGCGCGAGCTCCTCTCGCGCTATTTCGACCGCTGCCGCCGCCTGATCGAGATCTACGGCGGCACGGTGGAGAAGTTCATCGGCGACGCGGTCATGGCCGTCTGGGGGACGCCGGTCGCGCAGGAGGACGACGCCGAGCGGGCGGTACGGACCGCGCTCGATCTCGTCGCCGCGGTCGCCGCGCTCGGCGAGGAGGTCGGCGCCGACCTGCAGGCGCGCGCCGGCGTCCTGACGGGCGAGGCGGCGGTGACGCTGAACGCCCAGTCGGAGAGCATGGTCGCGGGGGATCTCGTGAACACGGCGGCGCGGATCCAGTCGGCGGCGGAGCCGGGCTCCGTCCTCGTCGGCGAGGCGACGAAGCGGGCGAGCGACGCGGCGATCGCCTACGAGGACGCCGGCTCGTTCGAGCTCAAGGGCAAGGCCGACGCGCTGCCGCTCTTCCGTGCGGTCCGCGTCACCTCGGTGCGCCGCGGCACGCTCCGCTCCGGGGAGCTCGAGCCGCCCTTCGTCGGCCGCCAGCGGGAGCTGAACCTCGTCAAGGAGCTCTTCCACGCAACGGCCGAGGACCGCAAGGCGCACCTCGTCTCCGTGATCGGGATCGGCGGCATCGGCAAGTCCCGCCTCGCCTGGGAGTTCGAGAAGTACATGGACGGCGTCGCCGAGACCGCCTACTGGCATCGAGGCCGCTGTCTCGCCTACGGCGACGGCGTCGCCTACTGGGCGCTCGCCGAGATGGTGCGGATGCGCGCGCTCATCTCCGAGGAGGACTCGATCGAGGAGGCGACCGCCAAGCTCGCGGCGATGCTCGCCGAGTGGCTGCCCGACGCCGAGGAGCGCGTCTGGGTCGAGCCGCGGCTCGCGCAGCTCCTTTGCCTCTGCGACCCCGAGACGGACGAGCGCCAGAACCTCTTCTCGGCCTGGCGCCTCCTCTTCGAGCGGCTCGCCGCGCGCGGCCCGGTCGTGCTCGTCTTCGAGGATCTCCAGTGGGCGGACGTGAGCCTCCTCGACTTCATCGAGCACCTGCTCGACTGGTCGCGCGGGCATGCCATCTTCGTTCTCGCGCTCGCGCGGCCGGAGCTGACCGAACGGCGGCCCGGCTTCGGGGCCGGTGGGACGACGCTGTCGCTCGAGCCGCTCTCCGAGCGGGCGATGCGCGAGCTGCTCGACGGCTTCGCCCCCGGCCTGCCCGCCGAGCTCGGGGCACAGATCCTCGAGCGTGCCGAAGGCGTGCCGCTCTACGCGGTCGAGACCGTCCGGATGCTGCTCGACCGCGGCCTGCTGGCCCGTGACGGCGACGTCTACCGGCCGACCGGCCCGATCGAGGCGCTCGACGTCCCCGAGACGCTGCACGCCCTCGTCGCGGCCCGGCTCGACGGCCTGTCGCCCGAGGAACGGAGCCTGTTGCAGGACGCCGCGGTGCTCGGCAAGAGCTTCACGAAGCCCGGCCTCGCCGCGCTCTCCGGCGTCGACGACGCAACCCTCGACCAGCTCCTCACCTCGCTCGTGCGCAAGGAGGTTCTCTCCGTCCAGGCCGACCCGCGCTCGCCCGAGCGCGGCCAGTACGCGTTCCTGCAGGACCTGCTGAAGCGGATCGCCTACGACACGTTGTCGCGCCCGGAGCGGAAGGCGCGGCACCTCGCGGCGGCCGCCCACCTCGAGCGGACGGTGGCGGAGACGGAGACGGAGCTCGTCGAGCTGATCGCCGCCCACTACCTCGACGCCTACGAGGCCGCGCCGGACGCCGAGGACGCGGCGACGCTGCGCGCGAAGGCCGGCGCGCATCTCGCGCTCGCGGGCGAGCGGGCGTCGGCGCTGGCCGCGAGCGAAGAGGCGGAGCGTTATTTCGCGAAGGCGGCGGACCTCGCGGACGACGATCTCGTGCGGGCGCGGCTCCTCGAGCAAGCCGGTTTCGCCGCGCTCGGCGGCGGCCGGAACGCCACGGCCGTCGAGCTGCTCGATCGCGCAATCGGACTCTTCAACGCGGCCGGTGAGACGCACGCGGCGGCGCGGGTGACGGCGCATCTGGGAGTCGCCATGTGGCGCGGCGGCGACTTGCGCGGCGGCTCCGAACGTCTGGCGGAGGCGCTGGACGTCCTCGCCGACGACGAGCCGGACGCCGAGATCGCGGACCTCATCGCGACGCTCGCACGACTCGACTTCTTCCTCGGCAATCACGCTCCCGCCTGGCAGCGCATCGAGCGGGCGCTCGAGATCGCCGAGGCGCTCCCCGCCCCGCCGGTGCTCGCGGATGCGCTGAACACGAAGAGCCTCCTGCTCAAGGCGAACGGCCGCTACGAGGAGGCGAGCGCGCTGCTCGAGCGGGCGGTCGTGCTCGGACGGCGGCACGAGCTCGGCCCGACGCTGCTGCGGGCGATCAACAACACGTGCGTCGAGCTCTCGGAGGTGAGCCGCTTCGAGGAGATGCGGGCCGCAGCGCGGGAAGGCTCCGAGCTCGCCGCGCGCCTCGGGCTGCGCGAGCAGGAGCAGCAGATCCTGAGCTTCGTCGGCTACTCGGCCTGGGCGCTCGGTGACTGGGAGACCTGCGAGGAGCTCGTGGACCGCTACACGCCCACCGGCCCGTACCCGGCCGGGTTCCGCGCGACGACGATCGTCTTCCTCGCCGTCGGCCGCGGGCAGCTGGAGGAAGCCCGCGCGGCGTTCGAGGAGGTCAAGGAGCTCTGCGACTCCGAGGACGCGCAGATCGCCGCGGGAGTCCGCCGGCTCGAGGGTCTCGTCCTCCACGCGGAAGGCAAGTGCGCCGCTGCCGCAGTGGCGCTCCGCGCCGCGCAGGACGCCGAGGCTCCCGTCCATCCGCGGCTCGATGCCCTGACCTGGGGAATGGAGCTCCACGCGCTCGCCGACGCCGGCGACGCGGACGGGCTCGCGGAGCGGCTTGCGCTGCTCGACGCCGTCGCTGCCGTGGAGCGGTCGCCTCTTGCCGAGGCGAACCAGGCGCGATTCCGCGGCCGCCTGCTCGCGCTCCGCGGCGATTCTCTGGACGCGGTGGAGGCCCTCGAGTCGGCCATCCAGCTGTACGGCGGGCTCGGGATGCGGTTCTACGAGACGGCGACGCTCGTCGAGCTCGCGGAGGCCGGCGGGCCGCCGGTCCCATCCGAGGCGCGCGCGCTGCTCGAGCGCCTCGGCGCGCGCCCGTGGCTGGCGCGGATCGACGCGCTCGAGGGCGCAGTCGCCGCCCGATGAGCGCACTTCCCGGCGGCACGGTCACCTTCGTCTTCACGGACATCGAAGGATCGACGCGGCTGTTGCAGGAGCTCGGGGACGTCGCCTACGGCGAGGTCTCGGGCGAGCACCGGCGGATCGTGCGCGAGACGTTCGCAGCGCACGGCGGCACCGAGATCGACACGCAGGGCGACGCCTTCTTCTTCTCCTTCCCGCGCGCACGGGACGCGGTCGCGGCCGCGGTCGACGCCCAGCGCGGGCTCCGCGACCATGCGTGGCCGGAGGGGAAGGAGGTGCGCGTGCGGATGGGCCTCCACACCGGCGAGCCGCACGTCGGCGAGGAGGGCTACCTCGGCCTCGACGTCGTCCGGGCGGCGCGGATCTCCGCCGCCGGCCACGGCGGGCAGATCCTCATCTCCGAGACGACGCGCGCCCTGCTCGGCAACCAGCTACCCGACGGGGTCGCCGTCCACGATCTCGGCCAGCAGCACCTGAAGGACGTCCAGCACGAGCACATCTACGAGCTGACGGTCGACGGACGCGCGGCCTCGCTCAAGCCCCTGAAGACGGACACGCCGAAGTCGCGTCAGGAGGCTATGGCCGCCCGGTTCGAGGACCGCATCACCACGTACGTCGAGCGGCAGCTCGAGGCCGCGTTCGAGGGCGGAGGACCGCCGAAGCTCGCGCCGAAGCTCGCGCTCGGCGGTGCTGCCGTGGGCTTCGGAGTCCTCCTGATGACCGTCGTCGCCTTCGCCGCGATCGCGCTGCTGATCAAGGCTCTGTTCTTCTGAGCGGCTACCAGCGGGAGCGGCGGCCGCGGCGGCTCGTATAGACGAGACGCGCCCGCGCCGACGTCATTCCGCCGCTCTCGAACTGCTCCTTGTGGCCGAGCATGTTCGCGACGCGGCTGACGTCCGCCTGCTGGTCCGGCAGGACGAGCGTGATCCCCTGGCCGGTGCGGCCGGCGCGGCCGGTGCGGCCGACGCGGTGGACGTACCCCTTGTGGTCCTCCGGCGGGTCGTAGTTGATGACGTGGCTGATCGCCTCGAGGTCGAGCCCGCGGGCGGCGACGTCCGTGGCGACGAGCGTCGTCACCTTGCCGGAGCGGAACCGCTCGAGCGCGCGCTCGCGGGCGCCCTGGGTCATGTCGCCGTGCATGGCGGCAGCCTCGACGCCGTGGCTGTTGAGCTTGCGCGCGAGCCGGTCGGCGCCGCGCTTCGTCCGGACGAAGATCAGGGCGAGACCGCGCTCGGCTCCGAGCAGCGAGACGAGCCGCTCCACCTTGTCGTCGGCGGTGACGGCGACGAACGTGTGCTCGACCTCGCCGTCGGAGTGCTGAGACGGCAGCTCGGCCTCGAAGCGAGACGGGTTCGTCGTGTAGGCGCGGGCGAGCTCGCCGACCTCGCCATCGAGCGTGGCGGAGAAGAGCATCGTCTGGCGCTGCTTCGGCAGTTTGCGGACGATCTGCTCCACCTGCGGCTGGAAGCCCATGTCGAGCATCCGGTCGGCCTCGTCGAGGACGAGGATCCGGATCGCGTCGAGCGAGACGAGGCGGCGCCGGACGAGGTCGTTGAGCCGGCCGGGCGTGGCGACGACGACGTGGGCTGTGCGAACGCGCTTCGCCTGGGAGGCGACGGGGGCGCCGCCGTAGGCGGCCTCGGCGCGGATGCCGCGCGGCGCGCCGAGCAGCGACAGCTCCTCGGTCACCTGCAGTGCGAGCTCGCGGGTCGGGACGAGGACGAGTGCGGCCGGGACGTTCTCCCCGGCCGAGAGCGTCTCGACGAGCGGCAGGCCGAAGGCGAGCGTCTTGCCGGAACCGGTCGGCGCCTGGCCGAGGATGTCGCGGCCGGCGAGCGCGTCGGGGACGACGAGCGTCTGGATGCGGAACGGCTCGACGATGCCGCGCGTGGCGAGCGAATGCTCGACTTCCGCGCTCACGCCGAGCAGGGCAAAGGTCTGGGACATGTGGTTGTTCGACTCCCTTGTTTCGGATTCGAGAACCAAGAGCTCGAATCCAAAGGAGGAACGAGAACCTGAATCTCACGGGACGACCCGTTGCCGTCCGTGCCCCCAGGGTAGCTGCTCCGGCCGGACGGCGGATTTACACGCCTCGTACACGGGGGAGGTGCAGGAATTGTCCGATCGGGTAACGCGGTGTTTTCAGGACCGCCACGGCGATCCACGTCAGCCAGCCCAAAGGGAGACGGCTCCATGCGCGAACGGGTTGCAATCGTGTTCATGACGGTGAACGTCGTGGCGACGCTCGCGATCGGAGGAGCGATCGCCTGGGTGTTCAGCCATCCCGGCCACGCGCCCGCCACCCAGGCGTCATCCGGGACGTACCAGCCGGGCTCGACGACCTCCGGCCCGACATCGAGCGGGGTGGCGGGAACGACCCACACGTCCGGCGGCACAGGCGGAGGC
>Ga0070741_10010378_pt1 | contig 17625 bp, 15 predicted proteins | sample Coa_R1_4_FD_66440 | JGI IMG/M metagenome (GOLD analysis project Ga0070741, IMG submission 66440) | Surface soil microbial communities from Centralia Pennsylvania, which are recovering from an underground coalmine fire - Coalmine... | ecosystem: Environmental > Terrestrial > Soil > Unclassified ...
CTCTACATGTACGTGACCTCAAAGGAGGACATTCTCTTTCTGGTGGCGCAGCAACTGATCGAGGAAAAGGCCCGCGCGATGGCTGAGGTCGAAATGCTCGAGGATAATCCAGCCGAGTCATTTAGGACGGCTCTGCGGTCCTATTGCCGTATCGTGCACAATTACCGGCCGCACATCAGGCTTCTGTACCGTGAACTGGACGTCCTGTCGCCGGAGCGGCGTGAAATCGTTATGGCGTCGCTGTCGACCGTGACCGATGTCTTTGAGAAAATCGTACAGAAGGGTGTCGAAAAGGGCGTTTTCGGCGACGTCGAGCCAAAGCTGGTCGCGCTCAACGCATTGTTCCTTTGTCATCTCTGGTCGATGCACGCGCGGGCATTGCGTTCGATTGCGCGCGACATCAACGAATTTTTCGAAATGCAGAGCACAATCATCCTGCAGGGCCTGCTCGCGCGCCCCGTGGCCAAGCGTGCGACGGCCACGCGGCGCAGCTGAGCCGTTCCTGCCGGCCCGGACGACCGAAAAGCGTTCGCACAACCACAAATCGGCAGTCCACAAATTTTGCACCGGAAGTCCGTCCCGGAACCCTTCGACGCATCGCCAACGCGACGATGCGGCACGAGCGCACTTGCCCGTGACCGAGGTCTGTGATCTGCTAGAACACTGTTATACTAGAAGTCAGGTTGGGCGATGCACGATTTCCGACCGGACGTTCCGAAACATCACCAGGTGCGCACCTGGGAGATTTACGAGAAAAGTGTCCCGCAACTCTTTGTCGAGCGAGCGGAAGCGCGGCCCGATTCCGTGGCGCTGCGCTACAAGGACTACGGGCTTTATCAGGAAGTCACCTGGCGCGAATATCGCGATACCGTCGAGACCGTCGCGCTCGGATTGATCGCGCTTGGCATCGAGCCCGGCGATCGCATCGCCATCATGGGCGACCCTTGCTACGAGTATTTTATCGCAGACATGGCGGGGCTGTGCGCCGGGGCGATCACCTACGGAATCTATACGACCTGTTCGCCGGCCGAGGTGCGCCACCAGCTCGAAAACGCCGGCGCAAAGCTGTTCATCGCGGAAAATCAGGAATACGTCGACAAGGTTCTTGATCTCGAGGATCTCGCGACCGATCTGCGCAAGATCATTGTCGCCGACATGCGGGCGATGTTCCTCTATCGCGACCCGCGCATCATTTCCCTCGAAAGCGTCAAGGCTCTCGGAAAGGGGCTTCGCGGGTCGCAGCCGAAACTTTTCGAGCAACGGGTGTCTGCAGTCAGGCCCGACGATGTCGCGGTTTTCGTCTACACGTCGGGAACAACCGGCGCCCCAAAGGCTGCGATGATCACTCATCGCGATTTGATGGTCGGCATGGTCAACACCTACCTCCAGGGTTTCCCCGAGCTGGAGAGGGGACCGCAGCGCGTCGTCACGCATCTTCCACTTGCCCATCTGGTCGAGCGCTCAATGAGCCTGTGCCTGATGCTGATTGCCGATGTCACACCGCACATCGGGGAGGAAGTCGATAACTTGCGCGAGACGCTGGTCGAGGTGGAACCCACGTTTTTCCATGCCGTGCCGCGCGTATGGGAAAAGATCGCGTCGCAGATACAGGTCAATATTGACCGCGCTGACCCCCTCAAGCGGACGAGCTACCGCATCGCAATGGCGGTCGCGCGCCGGCATGCCGCGTACGTGTGGGCGCGCAAGCGGCCGCCACTCTGGCTTTCCGGCGCCTGCGCGCTGGCGCGTCAGCTCGTGTTCAAGCCGATGCTGATGAAGGTCGGCCTGCACAAGCTTCGTGCTGCACTCACAGCGGGAGCGCCGATCCCGCCAACCGTGCAGGCAATCTGGCAGGTCTGGGGCGTCAATCTGCGCAACCTTTACGGAATCACCGAGCACACGCTGGTGCTTTGCCAAAGCGACCCGTTTCAGGAGCCCGGGGATGCGGGCGTGCCGCTGTTCCCAAAGGAAGTCCGACTTGGTCCCGATGGCGAGATACTGGTACGGGGACCGGGGATGTTCGCCGGCTACTGGAGGAACGAGGACGCCACTAAACAGGCAATCCAGGACGGCTGGCTGCATACCGGCGATGTCGCCGAAATGATGCCAAACGGGCATTTCCGCATCATCGACCGGAAGAAAGACATCATGGTCACCAGCGGCGGAAAAAATATTTCGCCCAGCGAGATCGAAAATCTTCTCAAGAGCAGTTCCTACATCAGCGAAGCGATACTGTTCGCCGATGGACGCAAGTTTCCCAGTGCGCTGATCGAGATAGACTTCGACACGGTATCGGACTGGGCGCGCCAGCACGGCATTGCCTACACCGGATTCACGTCGCTGGCGCAGCACCCGCGGGTCATCGAACTGATCGGAGAGGAGATCGAAAAGTCGAACCTCCAGCTTGCACGCGTTGAGCAGGTCAAGAAATTCAGAATCATCCCGAAAGAGCTCGATCCGGAAGAGGGCGACACCACGCCTACCCGCAAGGTCAAGCGCCGCCACATCTACACGCTCTTTCAGGATCTCGTCGAGGATATGTACCGGGACAATCAAGAAGTCCGGACCGATGGAATCGAAATCAACAAGCAGTTCGCAACAGGCTGACAAAACGGGAGGATAGTAATGACCACGCAATTGTTTCGCCGCAGCATTGTCGCGGCAACAGCGATTGCCTGCGTCGCAGGCTTTGCCACGGCACGCGCGCAGGATGTCTACAAAATCGGTTACATCACCGATCTTTCCGGCCCCCTGGCGGGTTCCTATACGCCAACCTGGGAGGGATTTGAGCTTTACATCAAGACCCTCAACGACCGCGGCGGGATCAACGGCAAAAAGGTCGATGTTGTTCTCGACGATGACGGCCTGAAGGCTGACCGCGCCGTCGCCGCCGCAAAGAAGCAGACCGAGCGTGACCAGGTCGTCGGGATTTTCGGTTTGAGCCTGTCGAGCACGCAGGGACCTGTCTACGCCGAGATGCGCAAGGCTGGCGTACCCGTGGTCACGACATTCAGCGGAATCGGCGATGCGCTTCCCCCGGCGCAGCCGTTCTCTTACAGCACCGGTGTCGTGTTCGAGATAGCAGGAGAAGCGATCGGTGAACTGGGGCAGAACATCAAGAAGGGCGGCAAGGTTGTCGGAATGACGTTCGACAGCGTCGGCGGACGTGCTGCACTCGCGCACAACAAAAAAGCGGTCGAGGCCGCAGGCGGCACATGGGACGAAGTCATCTTCCCGATCTCGACTACGGACTTCACGCCCTTCGCGCAGGCCGTCACGGAAAAGAAGCCCGACGTCGTCGTCGGTCACTACGGCTCCGGACAGAACCTTGGTGTGATTCCGGCGCTGCGTCGCTCCGGCTATAACGGCCCCTACGTGGTGGCCAACTATGGCGTGACGGAGGATACGATACGCCAGGCGGCGCAACGGGCGGGCAGCGGTCAAAACATCTTTTACGTGACCCGGTATTCGTCGTCGTTCGACAAGAATCCTTCCGTCGGCGAGGTAGCCGCGGCGCAGAAGAAGTATGGGACCTCGAAGCCGTTTTCGAGCATGCACGTGACCGGCTGGGCGCTCGGAAAATTTGCAGAGGCGGCCCTCAAAAGCTGCGGTTGGCCCTGCACACGCGAGAAACTCGACAAGACAATTCAGACACTAAAGGTCGACATGGCCGGGCTTACGGGTGGACCCATCGAAATGTCGGCGACCGATCACTACGGCCCTTCCTACTGGCGTCTCTATGCTTGGGACGCCAAGGACAATGCCATGGAACCGAAGGGTGCGTGGGTAAAGAAAGGTGCGCAGGGCTTCAAGTGAGTCTTCAAACTGACGCAGGCGGAGGCCAGCCCTCCGCCTCCTTTCCAGAAAGACCAAGCTCGTGGAATTCGTCGCGACAGTCGTCATACTGACGTGCACCTATGCGCTGCTCGCCTCCGGCATAGCCATCCTTTACAAGGCCGGGCGAGTGGTGAACTTCGCTCATGGCGAGATCGCGATTGTCGGCGGATATGTCTTCTACAGCAGCGGGCTGATGGCGGGCGGCTCGCCGTGGTTTGCCGTCATCGGTGCCGTTGTGTTCTCGGTCATCACGGGAGCGTTCATTTACGTAGCAATGATGCGCAGGGTGGTCGGCGAGCCGTTCTACGTGGCGATCCTGATCACGGTCGGCATCGCAATTGTGCTGAAAGCGGCAATCATCGTGATCTGGCGTGCGGAACAGGTCACGATCGATGTTGGGGTTGCACCCGCAATCCGTCTCGCCGGCGGCGCAACACTGTCCTACATGGATATTGCCAGCATCGTGCTGACGATCGCTTTCTTCGTCGTGTTGCATCTGTTTTTCACCTTTACGCGGCTTGGCGTGCAATTTCGCGGAACGGCTGAAAATGCGCTGCTTGCCAGTCAGCGCGGCGTCAATGTCAACCTGGTGCTTTCGCTCGCCTGGATGATTGCAGTCGCCGCGGCGACGCTGTCGGGTGTGCTTTACGGCGGTCGTGCATTTCTTGGCAGTGCAAGTGTGAGCATCGGGCTTGCCGGTCTTACCGCGGCGCTGGTCGGCGGGCTTGACAGCCTGCGCGGCGCGGTCGTCGGCGCTTTCATCGTCGCGCTCGCGCAGTATCTGACCGTACGGCTGATCGATCCCGTGCTCAGTGAGGCGCTGCCGTTCCTGATTCTGCTCGTCGTGATGAGCGTGCGGCCCTGGGGCCTGTTTGGCACCGTTGAAGAATTGGATCGGGTCTGACATGGCACGCGCCGGCACAAATCTTCGCACCAGTTATCTTGAATCCAACGAGGTACTGCGGCGGCCGTATCAAAAGCTGCTGATTGTGCTCGTGTTTGCGGCTGCACTGATACTGCCTTTCACCTCCTCGGACTATTTCCTGCACCTCGTAAACCTGTGCTTTCTCGCGTGTATCGGCGCGCTCGGACTGATGATTCTGACCGGTTTCTGCGGGCAGATTTCCCTCGGCCATGCTGCCTTTCTTGCGATCGGCGCATTTACCACGGTCGTCCTCACGGTGCATGCAAAGATGCCGTTTCTCCTGGTCGTTCCGGCCGCCGCCGTCTCAGGCGCTGTCGTCGGATTTCTGGTCGGCCTGCCGTCGTTGCGATTTCGCGGGGTCTATCTCGCGATCAGTACGCTTGCGATGCATTACGCGATCGTTTTCCTGTGCACGAGTTACCAAGCCAACTTCGGCACCAGCGCAAGCGCCGGTATCACCATCGCGGATCCAGTCATCGGCTCGCTGCGGCTGAGCGGCGAGCATGCCTGGTACTGTTTCCTTTTGGTATTGCTCACGCTTGTAACGGTTGGCTGCGTCAATCTGGTGCGGACGCGACCGGGGCGCGCTTGGATGGCCATTCGCGACCGCGACATCGCAGCCGAAGCGCTCGGGATCAATCTTACCCGTTACAAGCTCGCGGCCTTCATGCTCAGTGCAATGCTGGCCTCGGTTTCCGGCAGCCTTGCCGCCTATTACAGCAATGTGGTGACGGTCGAAGGCTACACGCTCGACCTCGCCGTCATCTACGTTGCGATGATAATCGTCGGCGGCATGGGATCGGTCCTCGGGGGCCTTCTTGGCGCGATTTTCATCACGCTCCTGCCTTATGCGATCGACAGCGTCTTTGAGCTTCTGCCGCGGGCCTGGCGTTTCGGTTCGACCGTGTTCGGCGTGCAGGTAGGCGCGGTCGGGCTGTGTATCATTCTGTTCCTGCTGTTCGAACCCAAAGGCCTCGCCGAAATCTGGCGCCGTACAGAGACATATTTTGACCGGTGGCCGTTCCGATATCGGCCGCTCGACAGCACGCGACGGTGAAGCCATGACCGGGAACCCGTTGCTGCAGGTCCGTCAACTCGAAGTGGTCTACAATCGTGTCGCCACCGCGATTCAGGGCGTGTCGCTCGACGTGCCGGAAGGGGAAATCGTTGCATTGGTCGGTACCAATGGCGCTGGGAAGACCACGACGTTGCGGGCGATTTCAGGCTTTCTTCCTTCCGAGGATGTAGCGATCACCGACGGACTCATCACGCTGCGCGGAGAAAGCATCAACGGACGCATTCCTCATCAGCTGGCCAAGGCCGGCATCATTCTGGTGCCGGAGCGCGACAAGGTGTTCGCTACGCTGAGCGTACAGGACAATCTCGCCTTTGCAGCGCGAGAGGACGGTGCAATGACTGTCGACCGCGTCTACGGCTATTTTCCGCGCCTGCGCGAGCGCTCTTCACAGCTGGCGGGATATCTCAGCGGCGGCGAGAAGCAGATGCTGGCGATCGGCATGGCACTGCTGTGTCGTCCGACGCTGTTGCTGATCGATGAACTGTCGCTTGGGCTTGCTCCGATTGCGATCAAGGAATTGATGGAACGTCTGCGGGAGATCAGCCGCGAGCTCAGGCTTACGGTTTTGCTCGTCGAGCAGAATGCAAAGGCGGCGCTTTCGATAGCGGACCGCGGCTACGTCATGGAAAGTGGCCGTATCGTGTTTTCAGGCAAGGCGGACGAGTTGCTGCTGCACCCCGACGTCCGTGAATTCTATTTGGGCGGGGCGGGGCAGGCCGACAGCAAGAGCTATCGCGACATCAAGCAGTACCGCCGCAAACGCCGGTGGTGGAGCTGATGGCGCTGGATATTCAAGACCTGCGATTGCAGTTCGGCGGCCTGACCGCCCTGGACGGCGTTGGCTTCAGTGCCAGTGACGGCGAGTTGGTCGCGATTGTCGGCCCGAACGGCGCCGGCAAGACGGCGCTGCTGAATTGCATCAGCGGGGTCTATCGTCCGAACGCCGGCCATATCATGCTCGACGGCCACGATCTTACCACCATATCGGTGGACAAAATCGCGCTCGCCCGTGTCGGCCGCGCGTTCCAGCATGCCGAGCTGTTTCCGCACATGACGGTGTTGGAGAATCTGCTGGTTGGCCGCCACCTGCTCATGCGCACCGGCGTTTTTTCCGGTGCGTTTTATTTCGGGCGTGCGCGACGAGAGGAGGCACGGGAACGAGAAACGGTGGAGCGGATCATCGATTTCTTCGAGCTCTATCGATATCGCGATGCGCCGGCCGGTGATCTGCCTTATGGCGTGCAGAAAATGGTGGGTGTCGCCCGTGCGCTGGCGCTCGATCCGAAGCTTTTGCTGCTCGACGAGCCTTCGACCGGGCTGATGCGCGAGGAAAAGGAAAATTTTGCCCGCTATCTGCTGCGGATCCGTCACGAATTGAAGCTGACAGTGCTATGGGTGGAGCACGATATGCAGATGGTGACTGACCTTGCGGACCGAATTGTTGTGCTCAACTACGGCGAGGTGATCGCCGACGGTACGCCGGACGTCGTGCGCCACATGCCGAAAGTGGTCGAGGCCTATCTTGGCGCCGAGTAGCGGCTAGTTCACGCGCCGTTGCAGGCCTTGCCAGTAGGGCTCGCGCAGCGTGCGCTTCAGCAGCTTGCCGCTGGCGTTGCGTGGAAGCTTGTCGATGAAATCGACCGAGCGCGGCCGCTTGTAGCCGGCCATCTTGTCGCGCGCCCAGTCAATCAAGGAGGCCTCGGTCAGGGCGCTGCCTTGCCGCTTTACGACCACGGCCTTCACGGTCTCACCCCACTTCTTGTCGGGGACGCCGATCACAGCGCATTCGACGATATCGGGATGCGAGGCCAGCACTGCCTCGATCTCCGCCGGATAGACGTTTTCGCTGCCGGAGACGATCATGTCCTTGATGCGGTCCTTGACGAAGATGAAACCGTTCTCGTCCATGTACCCGGCATCGCCACTGTGGAACCAGCCGCCGTGCATGACTTCCGCAGTGGCATCCGGACGCGCCCAGTAGCCGGCCATCAGGCTTTCGCCTTGATAGCAGATTTCGCCGACCTCGCCCGGCGGCAAGTCCCTGTCGTCGGGTCCGACGATTCTCGCGCGTGCGCCGAACATCGGCCTCCCGCACGAGAGGAGCTTTTCACCTTTGTGATGCTCGAAGGTAAGGCAGGTGAAAGGCCCGGTGGTCTCCGTAAGGCCGTAGATTTGGCAGAATTTACACTTGAAGATCTCGATGCAGCGCGTGAGAAGATCGGGAGAAATCGGCGCGGTGCCGTAGGTGATGTGCTTGAGCGAAGAGAAGTCGGCGCTGCGAGCCTGCGGCAGTTCGGTGAGGAACAGCATCACGGAAGGCACCAGCAGGGCAACCTCGATCTTCTGCCTGACAATGATATCGAGCAATTGTTCGGGCACGATCTCCCGGACGATCACGAGCGTCATGCCTTCCTGCATGCTCCATACTGCCCACCCGGTGCCGCCGATGTGGAACATCGGCATGCAGACAAGTGATTTGCCGCCCTCGCGCATTTCCGGCATTTCAAGTGCGAGACAAAGCCCGGTGTTGAGCACGTTAACTCCGGTCAGCATTGCGCCCTTCGGCAAACCGGTTGTTCCGGACGTGCAGAATTGCGTGCTGACCGCGCCGTCGGCATCGCGGCGCGGATCGTCGCCGCCGCGGGGAAGCTCATCATAGGTCAAGGTCCGCGTGCCCGATGCGAGCGCGTTGGTCCTGAATTCCCGACCGCATACAATGAGTTTGGGCTTGATGTCGTCGATGATCGCCTTGATTTCCGTCGCGGTCAGCCGCCAGTTGAGTGGCGCAGCGACCAGGCCAGCCTTGTCGAGGGCGAAGATCAATTCGAGATATTCCGGGCAGTTCTTGTCGAGAATGGCCACCCGGTCACCCGGAACCAGATCCGTGTTGGCCAGGCCTGCGGCCAGTGCCGAACTTGATCGCTCCAACTCACCGTAGGTCTGGGTCTTCCCCTCGTACCAGATCGCGTCGAGATCCGGATGTCGCTGGGCACGCCAGCGAATCAATTGGGCAAGAGTCCGCAAGATCAAGCCTCCCCTCGTAGCCGGCCCGCCGTTAACCCGGCGTGGCCATCATTTTTTGCGCAGAAACTGCCGCGCGGCCGTGCACAATCTTGGCCACCGTCCGCCCCCCGTCGGTCACCGTCACGTCGAAGATGAAGCGGTTGCGCTCGCGGGCACGCAACGCTGCATTCACGACAAGTACGGCTCCAACCTTGCTGGCGCCGAGGTGATCGATCTCGACGCGTATCCCTACGGTGATCTGGCCGGGCTCAGTGAGTTTCCTGGCGATTTCATAGCAAACCATTTCGGCGATCGTCACCAGATAAGCGGTCGCAGCCACCATGGGCATGCCCGGTACCAGGTGCCCGACCGTATCGTTGTCGCGCACCGTGAAATTTCTGGAAAGGCTCGTGCCTATCCCGTCGCTGCCTGCGTGCTGGGTCATCGATTCGCCTGGCATGGTCGTCATCGCATCCCGACGCCTTTGGGCTGTCAGCTGCGTCCGAGATTCATGAGCGGTGCAGCCTTGAGGTCCGGCGCGGGCGTTGTTTCGAAACGGGGGCGGCCGGGGAGGCCCGGAAGCCTCATCCGCAGCGCCAAATCCATGCGAGTTCTTTCCTGCCCGTCCATGTTTCTGGTATAACGCTATTCTATTAAATGAATTTCACTGCTGACTGTCAATCCCCGGCCGCGTCGGAACACGCATGAACACGCTGTCCCCAGCGGCACGGTAAGACGTTGATTTCGCGCGTAATGTGCTCTATCGAGTGGCCACTTTCCACCGGCTGGGCGACGTGTTGCGTAAATCCACGCCTGCGTCGCGGATTTCAGGCAGGCTGAAATCGCGAGCCGATCATGCCTTACGCACCAAGTACGAGGACATATGCCAGCGAAAGCGCTGACCCGGAAAGTGCAGCCCGCAAACAGAGGTCACGCCTCTCACATCCCGACCACGATCAAAAATCCGGAGCGTGTCGCGCACCGCCGTACGGAGCTGATCGAAGTCGCGACCAAGATGTTTCTCGAACGCGGATTTCATAACACCTCAATCCGCGACATCGTGCGCGCGTGTTCATTCAACGTCGCAAGCCTTTACATGTATGTTTCCTCGAAAGAGGACATTCTCTATCTGGTTGCCCAGGACCTGATGAATAACATAGCGCAACGTCTGTCGGAAACGGTGCTCGATCCGCACTCGCCTGAACGTTCGCTGGAAATCGGCTTTGCCAGTTACTGTCAGATAGTCAGCCGGTTTCGCCGCCCGATCCGGCTGCTCTATCGGGAAGTCGGATTTCTGCCGCCGGAACCACGCGCGAACGTGATCGCAACAGTATCAAGCGTGATCAGTTACTTCGAGAACATCATCACTAAGGGAATCGCAGCAGGAGTGTTCCGCAACGTGCCTGCCCGTCTTGCAGGCCTTGACGTCATGTTTATCGCGCACATGATTGCCCTGCATACGCGCGAGGTCAGGGCGGTCGGCGATCTCGACGCCTACATTAACTATCAGCTTGACTCAATTTTTGCCGGTCTTCTGCTTTCGCCACAGTCGCGCCGGGTGAAATCCCGCGTGCGCGCGGCGACCGTGCCGACCAAGGTCCGGAAAAAATCGCGGACGCGTTGAGCCCCGCCTGGGGTCGTCGCTAGATTCCAAGATAGGCGCTGCGTACGCGCGGATCGTCAAGCAATTCCCGGCCGGGTCCGCTCATCACGATACGGCCGGTTTCGATCACATAGCCGCGGTCTGCGATGGCAAGTGCGGCATTGGCGTTTTGCTCGACCAGGAGAATTGTCAGCCCGCGTGCCTTCATGGCGCTGACAATCGAAAAGATCTGCTCGACCAGCACAGGCGCAAGGCCCATCGATGGCTCATCAAGCAGGACAAGTTTTGGCCGCGCCATTAAGGCCCGGCCGATGGCCAGCATTTGTTGCTGGCCGCCCGACAGTGCCCCCGCCATGCTTTCGCGCCGTTCTGCGAGGACGGGGAAGGTGGCGTAGACCTGGTCGAGGTCGGCACGGACCTCGTCGTCAGTGCGCGTGAAGGCGCCGAGCTGGAGATTGTCTTCAACGGACAACGGTGCGAAGACCTGGCGGCCTTCCGGCACCTGGACGATGCCGCGTGCAACCCGTTGATGCGCACGCAGGCCATCGATTGCCTGGTCGGCAAAGCGGATACTTCCGCCGGAAATCGCCTGCACCCCCGATATCGCGCGCAGCAGTGTGGTCTTGCCGGCGCCGTTGGAGCCGACCAGCGTGACGATTTCGCCGGCCTGCACATTCAGCGACACGCCGTGCAGCACCTCGACACGGCCATAGCGGCTGGTGAGATTTTCAATCGACAGCACGCGCCGCCTCCTGAGCGCCAGCTCCGCCGAGATATGCCGCGATCACGGCGGGATTGGAGCGGACGTCGTGCGCCCTTCCTTCGGCGAGCGTACGTCCACGATCGAGAACATGAATACGGCTGGAGATTCTCATCACAAGACGCATGTCATGCTCGACGAGAATGACGGCGACACCCTGTGCGGCGATCGACTTGATCACCGCGTCGATCTCCTCCGTTTCCACGGGATTGCAGCCGGCGGCCGGCTCGTCCAGCAGCAGGACCTTTGGTTCCGTTGCCAGCGCCCGGGCGATTTCCAGCCGCCTGAGCGCGCCGTAAGGCAGGCTTCCGGCCGGCTTTTCGGCGGCCTCGGCCAGCCCCACGAGGGCCAACAGCTCGGCGGCTCGGGCGCGCGTGTTTGCGTTCTGCCGATGGACCGACGGCAATGTGAACAGGTGGGTCAGAACGTTGCGCTTCTCATGCAGATGGCGCCCTACCATCACGTTCTCGATCGCCGTCATCCGGAAAAAGACCTGCAGATTCTGAAACGTGCGCGACAGGCCCCGGCGCGCCAACTCGTGCGGAGGGGTGTTTGTGACGTCTTCGCCCGCCAGCAGGATGCGTCCACGCTGCGGGGTGTAAAGTCCGCTCATCATGTTGAACAAGGTTGTCTTGCCGGCGCCGTTCGGGCCGATCACTGCGAAAATCTCGCTGTGCTCGACTGCGAAGGTGACGCCGTCGACCGCGACGAGCCCGCCGAAGCTAATTGCGAGGTTTTCGACGGCCAGGATGCTCATGCCGACCGCCGTTTGAAAAAAGACGAGGCCGTCGGAACGATGCCGGCTGGCAGGAAAATCAGGAACAAAATAATGATTGTGCCCAGCACGATGTGTTCGTAGTCGTGAAATACCGTGAGAAACTGCGGCAGCAAAACGAGGATGGTGGCGCCGACGATGCTGCCGAATATCGAACCGAGTCCCCCCAGTACGGCCATTACGACGAATTCGATCGATCGCAGAAAGCTCGCTGTTTCCGGCGTGACAAAGCCGTCGAACAGCACGAAGTAACTGCCGGCTATCGCCGCATAGGCAGCTGACAGCACGAACGCAATGAGTTTGTAGCGCGCGACATCCACACCGAGTACACGCGCCGCAGTCTCGCTGTCGTGAATGGCGCGGAACGCGCGTCCGGTAGGGCTTTCGATCAAATTGATAGCAATCCAGACGCCGATCACCAGCGTGACTCCTGAAATCCAGTACCAGATCAGCGGTCCCGCAGTGCGCCATCCGAACAGTACGAGGCGGGGAACCGGCATTCCGTTCGGCCCGCCGGTGATCTGCGCTTCGTTGGAGACCACCATCGCAATCAGCATGCCCATGCCGAGCGTGGCGACCGCAAGATAATAGCCCCGCAATTTGAGGATCGGCCGTCCCACGACAAAGGCGACCAGCGCCGCCAGCACCGTGCCACAAATCAGCGACAGCCATGTCGGCATACCGAGGTGTGTCGGCCCGACCGCCACCGCATAGGCGCCGATGCCAAAAAATCCCGCGTGACCAAGGCTGACCTGTCCTGCAAATCCCATCAACAGATTGAGGCCGAGCACCGCGAGCGCATTTATGAAGACCAGCGCCACGACACGCACATAAAATGTTGACGGCAGGAGCAGAGGCAGCAGCGCGACTACCAAAGCAAGGCCGATGACAAGCAGAAGGGGGTTTTTGAGCAGCCGCGTCACGTCACACCCGCTCTACTTTGCTGCTGCCGAACAGGCCTTGCGGCATGGAGAACAGGACCAGCAGAATGACGAGAAACGCGACGGCATCCTTATACTGCGAGGAAATGTAGCCTGCGGCGAAGGCTTCCAGCAGTCCCAGCAGCAGTCCGCCGGCGACCGCGCCGACAGGATTGCCCATTCCTCCCAGCATCGCCGCGGCAAATGCCTTGAGCGCCAACATGCTGCCGATGTCATAGTTTGTCAGTGTGATCGGTGCGGCGATGATGCCGCCGAAGGCGCCGATCGCCGCGGAAATCATGAACGATAGTCCAACGACGGCCGAGGTGTTGATGCCCACCAGGCGCGCCGCCAACCGGTTGGCGGCTGTCGCCAGCATTGCCTTGCCGGTAATTGTGCGCGTGAGAAAGGCCCACAGCAAAATTACAGTGAACGCAACGCCCGTTAACACGACTATGCTTTGCGGCAACAGTGCCGCGCCGCCGACGATGACAGGTTCGCCGCTGATGAAGGGCGGCAGGCTGTGATAGTTCTTGTCGAAAAAGACCGCCGCGAATCCGCGTATCAGGATTGATGCGCCGATCGTGATGATAATCAGCGTCACCGGTGTTGCGCCACGTGCCGGCTCAATTGCCAGCCGATGCAGCAGCAATCCGACCGCGACAGCCACGGCGATCGCCAGCGGGGCCGCCAGCGGCAGCGGTACGCCGGCGGCGGCAATGAAAACCGTCACCATGCCGCCGAGCATGACAAACTCGCCTTGGGCGAAGTTCACCACCTCGGAAGAGTTGAAGATCAGAGTAAATCCGAGCGCGACGAGAGCATAGATAGCCCCGACCGTCAGACCGGAAAATGCGAACTGAAGAAATTCCGCCAAGCCCATCCACCCCTGGGGCTGATGCAATCAGCCGCCGCAATTGTAGCCCACCGGGAAATAACTGAAGAGGGCAGGATGCCGGCTTCTCCTGCATGGGAGAGGCCGGCCTGCTGCGCCCCGTAACCAGCCGTGCGGCGCCGCGTTTAGTTTACGAGCGCCCAGTCGCCATTCTTGATTTCAAGCATGCGAAACGACGTCAGATCGAGCCCGAGGTGGTCCTGGGGCGACATGTTGACCACGCCGCCGGTACCGATGAAGCCCTTGGTCTTCTCGATTTCGTCACGCACTTTGGCCTTATCGGCTGTCTTTGCGCGCTTCATCGCTTCGACCAGGATGAACAGGCCGTCACGCATGTGGCCGCCGAAGGTCGAGACCGGTTGGCCGGTCGTTTTTTCAAATTTGCTCTTGTATTCTATCGCGACTTTTTTCAGGGGGTCGCTGTCCGGGAGCTTTTCAGCGACCAGGAGCGCTGCGGCTGGCAACCGAACACCTTCGGCGGCAGGTCCTGCAAGATTGATATAGCTCTTCGACGACACGCCGTGGCTCTCGTAGAATGGCGCGGTAATGCCGAGCTGGCGGTAGTTTCGCGTCACGATCGCAGGGCCTTGGCCGAAGCCGCAATTGATTACGGCCTGCACGCCGGCGGTGTTCTTGATGTTGGTCAGTTGCGGCGTCATGTCGCTGTCAGTCGCGCCGTAAATTTCGTCCTTCAGAACGGTGACCCCGACTTGCGGTGCCATCTTCAGGCATTCCTCACGCATGGCCTTACCCCAGCCGTCCGTGCCGGAAATCATGGCGATCTTGGTCAGGTTCCGCTTTTTCAGGTCCTCGAAAATCTTGCCGCAGGACATCGGCTCGGTATGCGGCATTTTGAACACATACGGACGTACAGGAACGACAATAGCGGCCGCGCCGGCGAGTGCGATGTAAGGAATTTTTGCTTCCTCGTAGACGTCGCGCATCGATAGTGCGGTACCGGTGATCGACCCGCCAACCACCGCATCGACCTTGTCTTCCTCGACCAGGCGCGTGGCGAACGTGCGCGCTTTATTGGCATCGCCGCTGTCATCATAAATGAAGACCTTGATCTGCTGGCCGTTCACGCCGCCCGCGGCGTTGATCTCGGCAACGTACATTTCGAGCGTCTTCTTTTCCGGGTCGCCAAGAAACGACGCGGGCCCGGTGATGGACAAAACCGAACCGATCTTGATTTCGGCCTGTGCGGCGCCTGCGACAAAGGCAAGCGCGGCGGTTGCGGCAAGCAGTCTTTTCATTTGGTTCCTCCCGTGATCTGGCGCATTGAGGCCTGCGCCCGGCACTTTTCCAGTCTTGTGCCTTCCGTAAATTGGTATAACACTATTCCAGTTTCGACGGAATAGGAAGGTCGGAAATCGGTGTGTGCGGCGGTTTGCAGCCAAAGCGTCGCCCGTCAGATTCTTCCGCAGCGAGGCCAGCATGACGATGGAAAAGGGCTACCGCCCGCAAAAGTCCCGCACCAAGAAGCCGGTCTATTGCTATCAATGCGTCGCCGGTCCCGACCTGCTGCAGGTCGAGGAAGAGGACGGCCTCGCTGTCCGCGTCGAGTCAAATTATAAAGCTCAGGCAGAGCATCCCGGCGGCGGCCGCGTCTGCGTGAAGGCCTATGGCCTCGTGCAGAAGACCTACAATCCGAACCGCATCCAGCGGCCAATGAAGCGCACCAATCCGCTCAAGGGCCGCGAGCACGATCCCGGCTTTGTGCCGATTTCATGGGATGAGGCACTCGATACAGTTGCGGCAAAATTACGCGACATCATCGACACCGGCCTGCTCGACGAGTCCGGCTATCCGCGCATCGCGGCGAGCTTTGGCGGCGGGGGCACGCCGACACAATACATGGGCACGTTTCCCGCACTTTTGTCGGCGCTCGGTCAAGTCGATCTTGGGTTCGGAGCCGGGCAGGGCGTCAAGTGCTACCACTCGGAGCACCTCTACGGCGAATTCTGGCACCGCGCATTCACGGTTTCCGCCGATATCCCCTACTGCAATTACGTCATCAGCTGCGGCAACAATACGGAGGCCTCCGGCGGTTCGGTCGGCGTGTGGCGTGAGGCGGATGCGCGCGGACGCGGGCTACGCCGCATCCAGGTCGAGCCGCACATGTCGATCACCGGTGCATTGTCGGGCGAGTGGGTGCCGATCCGGCCGAAGACCGACGCCGCGTTTCTCTACGCTCTGATTCACCACATCCTGTTCAACCGCGACTGGGAAAAGGTCTGCGACGTCGACTACCTGAAGCTTTCGTCGAATTCGCCTTATTTGATCGGGCCACACGGATTTTATATTCGTGACGCGGCAACCGGCGCACCTCTGATCTGGGATGCATCCGACAATCGTGCCAAGCCGATCAATGCCAAGATCGGCGACGCCGCGCTGACAGGCGAATTCGAGGTCTCGGGCTATGAGGAGGGCCCCGATGGCGTCAAGTGGCGGCACGAGAAAATTCGTGCAGTCACGGCTTTCGACAAGCTGCGGGCGCACATCAAACCGTTCACGCCGGAATGGGCCGAAAAAGAAACCGACATCCCGGCCGACAAGATCAAGGCAATCGCTGACGAATATCTGGCGCACGCCTGCATTGGCGAAACGATTGAAATCGAAGGTCAGACGCTGCCGTTTCGTCCTGTAGCGGTAATGCTGGGCAAGAGCGTCAACAACGGCTGGGGCGGCTATCAGACCTGCTGGGCGCGCACCGTGTTGGCGGTTCTTGTCGGCGCATTGGAAGTACCGGGCGGGGTATTGGGAACGGCCGTCAAGCTCGTGCGGCCGGCGAAGTCACGCGTTGGCTCGGTCATCCCGGGCCCTGATGGCTTCATGAATTATCCCTTTAACGAAACGAGGAAGGGCCAATGGGAGCCGCACCCGCACATCCGTAATGCCTATAAAACCCTGGTCCCGATTGCGGCCAACTCTCCGTGGTCCCCGGCGCTCGGCCCGGCACATCTGCCGTGGCTGTTCCAGAAGGAGCAGCCCGACAACTGGCCGAAGGCAACAAAGCCGGCGATCTGGTTCTGCTACCGCACCAATCCGGCCATTTCGTCGTGGAACGCGCCGCAGGTCGCCGAGCGCGTCGCCGAATTCCCGTTCACGGTGGCGTTCTCCTACACGCTCGATGAAACCAACTATATGGCGGACATCTTGTTGCCGGAGGCGACGGATCTGGAGAGCCTGCAGCTCATTCGCATCGGCAGCACGAAGTTTCTGCAGCAGTTCTGGCGGCATGAAGGTTGGGCGGTGCGCCAGCCGGTAGGCAAGCGTACCACCGATTGCCGCGACATGACCGATATCTCGACCGAACTCGCCGCTCGAACCGGCATCCTTCGCGAGTACAACGCCGCGATCAATCGCGGTGCCGCCGGCATTTCGCTGAAGACCAATGTCTACGATTTTGCACTGTCGGAAGACAAGAAACACAGCGTCGATGAAATCTGGGACTGCGTCGCGAAGGCGGCGAGTCATGAGGTCTCCGACGGACAAGAAATCCATGGCATCGACTGGTTCAAGCGGGAGGGCTTCATGCTCAAGCCCTATCCGCAGATTGACTGGTATCTCTATCCGGCGATGAAGAAGCAGGGTCTCCGCTTCGAGCTGCCTTATCAGGAACGCATCATGCGGCACGGCGCACAGCTGGCGAACCGTCTGCACGAATCCGGAATCAATTGGTGGGACCGGCAGCTCGAGGAATATGAGCCGATGCCTGGCTATGTGTCCTTCCCGGAAATCTGGATCAACCACATCAAAGAGGTCGGCAAGAAACCAGAAGACTTCCCGTTGTGGGCGCTGACCAGCCGCAGCATGCAGTATTCCT
>Ga0070741_10010379_pt1 | contig 17622 bp, 13 predicted proteins | sample Coa_R1_4_FD_66440 | JGI IMG/M metagenome (GOLD analysis project Ga0070741, IMG submission 66440) | Surface soil microbial communities from Centralia Pennsylvania, which are recovering from an underground coalmine fire - Coalmine... | ecosystem: Environmental > Terrestrial > Soil > Unclassified ...
CGTGGTGCCGTTGGTGTGGTCGCTGGGCATGATCAGGTAGTTGAAATGCGGCACCGCGCCGGCCAGCAGCTGCGCGCCGAACGTGAGGTTGAACTGGTTGATGCGCGACAGCGCCAGCGGCGGCGAGGCGCCGAGACCGGCGTCGAAGGCGCAGTCCGGCGTATTGGGGATCAGCAGCTGCGAGGCGGTGTTGGTGACACAGCCGATGAAGACGTTGTCGGCGTAGGCCACGTTGTCGCTATTGGCCAGAACCTGCAGGTAGGTGCTGCGGCCGTCGTCGCTGATCAGCGGCGCGGCGCCCCCTGCCAGCTCGCCGTAATTGTGGAAAGTGATGCCCTGGCTCACCAGCTGGTCGAACAGGAAGTCGCGCGGCGGGAAGCTCACCGGGTACACGCCCTCCTGGTTGGCGGGGCGGCCGCGGTTGGAGTAGTCCGCGTGCATGGTCTTGAGCGTGTAGTTGCTGGCATAGGCGCCGGTGGTGATGGCGTGGCCGTCGACCGAGACTTCGCTGTTCTCGAAGAAGCGGTCGAGCAGCACGAACATGCGCGACAGCGCGTGCTGGTTGGGCGTGACGCCGCTGCCGGGGGTGGCGGTGCCGGGCTGGTGCGGGCCGAGGGCCTCGCCGTTGTCGCCCAGCACCTCCAGGGAGGGGTCGCCGTCGCCGCGGGGATCGCTGCCGAAGATCTGGTCATAGGTGCGGTTCTCCTTGACCACGAAGAACACGTACTTGATCTTGTCGCTGGGCCCGCCGTCGGCGCCCACCACCGGAGTATCCGCCGGCGCCGCCTGGCTGTTCTCGGGGCGCTGCGCCGTGTCGACCACCGTGCTCATCGCGGCGAAGGCGGCATCGGTCGGCATCGGCAGCACGCCGACGCGGCCGACCAGCATGTCCGGCACGTAGCTCGGGTACGGGCCCTTGCTGGAGTCGTTGTTGACCCGCGCCGGCGGCGGTCCGCCGTAGCCAGGATTGGGCCCGGCACCGGCGCCGCGCGCCGCGGCCCAGACCAGGGTGCAGCCGTCCGGCGTCAGCGCCACGTCGCTGGTGTAGTCGGCGGTGGGAATCTTGCCGATCACCTCGTACTGCCTGGCGCTGCCGTCGGCACGATCGGCCAGCGCGATGGAAACGATCGCGTTCTCGCCGGCATTGGCCGCGTACAGCGTGCCGCCGTCCGGCGCCAGCGCCAGGGACACCGGCTGGCTGCCGTAGCCTTCCGGCCGGCGCAGCGAAATGAACCGGGTCACCGTGTCGCTCGCGGTATCGACCACGGCCACGCCGTCGCGGTTGGTGACGGCGACGTAGAGCAGGTCGCGCTTCGGGTCCGCCAGCACGAACTGCGGGTGGGAATTGTGGTCCGCGGGCACGCCGTAGGCGCCTTCAGGGCCGCCGAGCCCGGCGATGGTCTTCACCACCTTGGCGGCGCCGACGTCGATCTTCGACAGGGTGCCGTCGAAGGCATTGCTGACATAGGCGTAACGCCCGCTGCGCTCGAAGCCCACCGCGTAGGGATAGGCGCCGACGTCGACGATGGTGACGCCGCCGGACGCGGTGTCGATCAGCGCGGCCTTGTCGGCGTTGTACAGCGCCGCGACCAGGGTCTTGCCGTCGGGCGTGATGGCCAGTCCCACCGGGAAGCTCGGCAGGTTGGTGGTGCTGGGCGGGAAGCTCTGCGAGCGCGCGCTGCCGCCCTGGGTCGCCGGCAGGCCGATCGGCTTCTGCTCGGTGGCCAGGCCGCTGGCCGGATCGACGCGGTAGACGTGGATCACGTCGCCTTCGTCGCCCATGGTGGGACCGGACGGCGTGCTGCTCCCCTTGGGTTCACCCGAGACGTAGGCGGTCTTGCCGTCCGGCGCGAACACCATCTGGCCGTAGGCGCCCGGCAGCGGCAGCACCTGTGTCACCCTGCCGCTGGACACCTCGACGATCTGCACATCGGCGCGGCCGTGGCCGGCGCTCACCGACCAGTAAAAGCGCCCGTCCGGCGAGAGCCGGCCGCCGGTGGGGAAATTGCCGACCGCGGTGAGCCGGCCCAACGGCATCAGCTTGCGGCCGCTGTTGGCGATCAGCAGCGGCGTGGTTGCCGGCAGCGGCTTGCCGCAGACGCTGGCGCCGGCACCGCTGCCCGACCCGCTGCCGACCGGCTTGGACGAGCCGCAGGCCGCCAGCAGCAGAGCCAGGGCCAGCCCGGTCCCGAGACGGAGCGGGCGCGACCGCGCGATGACCGGTGCCGCCATGGTTTTCCCCAAGCCTTGTGATCCCCTAATGATCGAAAGAGTATGTGACGTTTGTTTGACCTGGCGCTGGTAATTCCAGCCCATTGCCCTGCGGCGCCCGGCTAGGGATGCGCGGCCAGGGGATACAGCAGCAGTCCGAGCGCGGCGGCAACCACCACCACCACCGGCTCCGGCAGTTTCCTGAACTTCCACAGCACCGCCGCCGCGGCGACGGCGATGAGCGCGGTCGGCAGGTCGATCACGCTGCGCCGGCCCAGCACGATCACCGAGCCGGCGATGGTGCCGACCGCGGCGGCGGTGGCGCCGTCGACGAAGGCGACGATGGCCGGCCGCTTGCCGTGCTTCTTGAAGTACGGCGCCGGGATCACGGTGAAGAGGTAACAAGGCAGGAAGGTGCCGAAGGCGGCCGCCGCGGCACCGGGAAACCCCGCCACCAGGTAGCCGATGAAGCCGACCGTGATCACCACGGGCCCCGGCGTGATCATCGCCACGGCCACCGCGTCGACGAACTGGTGGTCGCTCAGCCAGTGGTGTTCGGTCACCACGCCGCCGTAGAGGAAGGGCACGATGGCCAGGCCCGAGCCGAAGACGAAGGCGCCGGCCTTGGCGAAGAAGCCGAAGACCTGCCACAACAGCGGCCAGTCGCCGGACGAAACGGCGGGCGCCATGGCCGCAACCGCCGGCGCGATGCCGCCGCGCAGCATCCGGGGCGGCGCCCGCACCAGCCACACCAGCACGCCGCCGAGCAGGAACACCCACACGATCTCCGAAGCGGTGGCCGCCGTGAACGCCGCGCTGACCAGGAAAATCGCCCATAGCAGGCGGTCGCGGCCGATGTTCTTGGTGGTCAGCTTCCAGGCGCTCATGGCGATGATGCCGATCACCGCGGCGGCGACGCCGTAGAACACCGCCTGCATCCAGGCCAGGCCGCCGAAGCGCACGTAGAGCCAGCCCAGCGCCACCACCATGGCGAAGGACGGCAGCACGAAGGCGATCCCGACCAGCGTCGCGCCGCGGACCCGGTAATGCACGTAGCCCAGGTACATCGCCAGCTGCGCGGCGAGCGGCCCGGGCATCAGCTGCGCCAGCGTCAGCCCTTCCTTGTAGTCGGCCTCGGAGATCCATCGCCGCTGTTCGACCAGGTCGCGGTACATGTAGCCGACCAGCGCCACCGGGCCGCCGAAACCGATGCTGCCCAGCTTGAGGGCGTATCGCACCAGCTGCCACAGGCTGTAGCGCGGCATCGACGGGTCGAGGTGATTCATGCGGGTCTGCGCCCCTTCGCGGTGGAAATTGGTGGAACGCTCAGAAACGGACGCCCTGCTCGAAGCCGGTCGCCCGCTCCAGCTGGATCTGCGCCTTGGCCAGCTCGGCCAGGGCCTGGTCGTAGTCCTGGCGGATCTGGTTGTCGGAGCGCTGCGCTTCGATCAGGTCGAGCAGGCTGTTGGCGCCGCGCCGGTAGCCATAGCGGCGCGCCTCCAGCAGCTCGTCGGCGTCCTTGAGGATGCCGTCGTCGAAGCTTGCCACGCGGCGCAGCGCCGACCGGTACTGGCCGTCGGCGGTGCGGATGTCGACTTCCGCATGCAGTTCGGCGGCCATCAGCTGGGCCTGGGCCTGTTCGGCGGCGGCCTCGGCCCTGGGGATCGCCGCCTGGCCATGGTCCCACAACGGCAGCGGGATGCCGATGCCCAGGGTCAGCTGGTGATAGCCCGGCGTGGGATCGATCGGATGGTTGTCCGGCACGCTGCTGTTGTAGCCGTAGCTCAGGCTCAAGTCGACGTCGGGAATCACCGCGGCCCGCGCCATTTTCAGGCCGCTCTGCGCCGCGTCGCGCGCATGGCGCAGGGCCACCAGGTCGGCGCGCTTTTGCAGCGACTCGGCGATCAGCCCCGGCAGCGGGTAGTCGCGCGGCACCTGCTTCAACTCGCCGCGCACGACGAAGGCGGTCTGGCCGCGGTTGCGGCCGAGAAAGGTGGACAGCGCGTAGCGCGCCGCCTCGGCATCGTCCTCGGCGCGCGACAGGTCGTTGAGGAATTCGCGGTGCTCCACCTGGGTCTGCAGCAGGTCGGGCCGGCCGATGTCGCCGGCCTTGTAGCGCGCCTCCTGCGCCTGCGCCAGCTCCTCGAGGAAGGCCGACGCCGCCCGCAGCTGGTCGACGCCGCGTTGCGCCGCCAGCGCGTCGGCGAAGGCCGCGGCGGCATCGAGCTTGAGGTTGCGCAGGAAGTCCTCGAGCGTGGCGGCGGCGGCGCGCAGCGACTGGTCGGCGGCCTTGATGCGCCAGTGCCGCTTGCCCCACCACTCCACCGTCTGGTCGATGCCGATGGCGCGGTTCTCCGGCTGCTGCAGGCGCGCCGGCCTGCCGTCGGTGCCGGCGGCGTACTTGCCGTGGAAGTTCAGGTCGCGGTCGCCGGCCAGGTTCAGGGTAGGATTGGGCAGCAGGCGCGCCGCCACTGCGTCGGCCTGGGCCATGTCGACGTTGTAGCGCGCGGCGGCGTAATCCAGGTTGGAAGCCAGCACCTCGCGGATGAACATCGGCCAGCTCAGCTCCTGCTCCTGCTGCGCCGAAGCCTGCACCGTCCAGCCCTCCTCGGGCGCGGCCAGCCGGAGGCTGCGGCCGTCGTGCACCTCGCCGACCGAGCCGTCGTCGTTGAATGTCGCCGCGGCCGGAGTGGCGTCCGCGGCGGCGGCCAGCAGCGGCAGCAGCAGGGCGCAAAGCAGCGGCGGACGCAGCAGGCGCCTGTTCATGCGCCCTCCTCCTTGAAGTAATCGTCCAGGCTGCGGTCGCGGTCGGGCGGCCGCAGCCTGAGGCGGCGCTGCGCCCAGGTCTCGACCCAGAAGTACAAGGTCGGCAACAGCAGCAGGGTCAGCGCGGTGGCGGTGAGCAGGCCGCCGATGATCACCGTGGCCAGCGGCCGCTGCACGTCGCTGCCCAGGCTGTGCGAGACGGCGGCCGGCAGCAGGCCGACCACCGCCACCGTCGCCGTGATCAGCACCGGGCGGAAGCGTTCGCGCGCGCCTTTCAGCACCGCCTGCAGCAGGGTGGCGTCGAGGCCGCGCCAGCGGTTGAGGCTGGCGACCATGATGATGGCGTTCTGGATCGCCACGCCGAACAGGGCGATGAAGCCGACCGCGCTGGACACGTTCAGCGTCATGCCGCGCAGCTGGATGGCGACGAAGCCGCCGACCGCCGCGAGCGGCACCGACAGCAGGATCAGGGCGGCATGGCGCACCGTGCCGAAGGCGCTGAACAGCAGCACGAACATCAGGCCCAGGGTCAGCGGCACGATCAGGAACAACCGGCGCTGGGCGCGCTGCTCGCTGTCGTACTGGCCGCCCCAGGCCAGACGGTAGGCGCGGTGGTCGTAGCGCACGTTCTTCTCCACCGCGGCGGCGGCCTCGTCGTAGAAGCCGCCGAGATCGCGGCCGCGCAGGTTGAGGGTGACGCTGAGATGGCGGCGGCTCATCTCGCGGGTGATGACGCTCTCGCCCGAGCGCACTTCCACCCTGGCGATCTGCGACAGCGCGACGCGTGCGCCGCCGGGCGAGGTCAGCTCCAGCTCGCCGAGCTTCTGCGGGTCGTCGCGCGAGGCGCCGCTGAAGCGCACCACGATGTCGTAGACCCGCTCGCCGACGTAGATCTGGGTCAGGGCCGCGCCGCTGACGCCGCTGCTGATCAGGGCGGAGACGTCGTCGGCGTTGAGGCCGTAGCGCGCGGCGGCGCGGCGGTCCAGCGACACCCGCAGCTGCGGCGACGGCGGCTCCTGGTCGATGCCCACATCGCTGGCGCCGCGGATCTGCCTGAGCGTGTCCTGCACTTCGCCGGCGATGCGCCGCAGCCCGGCGAAGTCGTTGCCGAAGATCTTGATCACCAGCTGGCTGTGCGCCCCGGCGATCTGGTCGTTGATGCCGTCGATCATCGGCTGGGTGAAGCCGACGTCGTAGCCCGGCATACGCTTGTAGCGCGCCTGCAGACGCTCGATCAGCCCGGCCTTGCTCAGGCCGGACTTCCACTCGCCGTAGGGGTGCAAGGTCACGGCGCACTCGATGTGCGAGGGCGTGAAGGAGTCGGTGCCGTCGTCGTTGCGGCCGACCTGGGTGACGACGTGCGCCACCTCCGGAAACTCCAGCGTCGCCTCGCGCAGCGCATCGGCCATCTGCGCCGCCTTTTCCAGCGACACGCTCTGCGGCAACGCCACCTGCAGCCAGATCGAACCCTCGTCCAGCTCCGGCAGGAAGTCGCGGCCGGCGGTGAAGCCGAGCAGCGCGGTGCCCAGCAGCACCGCCGCGGTCACGCCGACGGCGAAGCGGGTGCGGTGGATGAATACCAGCAGCCAGTGGCGGTAGCGGTAGCTGATCCGCTCCATCACGCGGTTGCGGAATACGCGGCGCGGGCGGTGGTAGGCGGCGTAGGCCAGCCCCGGCACCAGGGTCAGCGCCACCAGCAACGCGCCGAGCAGGGAGAAGCCGAGGGCATAGGCCATCGGCGCGAACAGGTGGTATTCGACGTGCTCGAAGAAGAACAGCGGCAGGTAGGCGGTGATGATGATCAGCACCGCGAAGAACACCGGCCGCCCCACCTGGATCGCGGCGAGGTAGGCCTCGCGCAGGCTGAGCACCCGCCCTTCCGCCTCCTCGCGGTGGCGCAGCGTGTTCTCCAGCACGACGATGGCGCCGTCGACCAGGATGCCGAAGTCGGCCGCGCCCAGCGACAGCAGGTTCACCGGCACGCGGATCCAGTGCATCAGCACGAAGGCGAACAGCAGCGCCAGCGGCACGGTCAGCGCGACGATGGCGGCGGCGCGCGGGCTGCCGAGGAACAGCAGCAGCACCAGCACTACCAGCGCCATGCCCTCGCTCAAGGTGACCGCGACGGTGTGCTCGGTGGCGTGGACCAGGCTGCTGCGGTCGAGCAGCGGCACCAGCTTCACGTCCGGCGGCAGGCCGCTGGCGTTGAGCTCGTCCACCGCCGCATGCAGCCCGCGCAGGGTCTGCGATTCGCTCTGGTGCTTGAGCAGCAGCACGATGCCTTCGATGTGATCACGCTGCCGGTCCATGCCGAGGATGCCGTGGCGCTCGAGGCTGCCGAGGCTGACGGTGCCGAGGTCGCCGATGCGCACCGGCACGCCGTTCCTGCCGCTGCTGACCACCACCTGCGCCAGGTCCTCCAGGTCCGCGATGAGGCCGACGCCGCGCACCACGAAGCCCTGCTCGCCGCGGTTGACCACGCTGCCGCCGGCGTTGCTGTTGTTGGCCTTGATCGCCGCGGTGACCTGCGACAGGGTCAGGCCGTAGGCGACCAGGCGCGCCGGGTCCAGCAGCAGCTGGAACTGGGTGGTGAGGCCGCCGAAGTTGGTGACGTCGGCCACGCCCGGCACCTGCTTCAGGCGCGGGATCACGGTCCAGAACTGCAGCTCGGACAGCTCGCGCAGGCTGCGGGTGGAGGACTCCAGGGTATAGCGATAGATTTCGCCGGTGGGGCTGGTCAGCGGGTCCAGCGAGGGCTGCGCGCCGTACGGCAGGCTCAGGCCGCTGAGCTGCTCGCGCAGGCGCAACCGCGCCCAGTAGTCCTCGGTGCCTTCGGTGAACACCACCGACACCAGCGACAGCGCGAAGGTGCTCTCCGAGCGCATCACCGCCAGGCCGGGGGTGTTGGCGATGGCACGCTCGATCGGGATGGTGATCTGCTGCTCCACGTCCTCCGCCGCCAGGCCCGGCACCTTGGTGACGATCTGCGCCTGGGCGTCGGCGATGTCGGGATAGGCCTCCAGCGGCATCTGCTCGAACGAGACCACCCCGTAGACGGCGATGGCCAGGAATGCCATCCAGACGATCGCGCGCCGCCGCAGGCACAGCGCGATGAGCCGCTCAATCACGGCCGGGCTCAGTCATTGAGCAGCACGCCCTGGCGCACGACGATGCGCTCGCCGCCCGCCAGGCCCCTCAGCACCTCGATCTCCTCGCCGCTGCGCTGGCCGGTGACCACCGGCCGCGCCTCGAATTTCCACGGCTGGACCTCGACGAACACCACGGTGCTGTCGCCGCTCTGGATCAGCGCCGTGAGCGGCACCAGCAGCGCGGAGTGCGGCTGGCCCGCGAACACCATGGTGGCGAACATGCCGGGCTTGAGCCGGCCATCCGGATTGGCATAGGCGGCGCGGACCTTGGCGGTGCGGCTGTCGGCGTCGAGCTGATCGGCGACGAACAGCACCTTGCCCTCGAACTTCTCGCCCGGGAACGACTGCACCGTGGCGCTGACCGCCTCGCCGGCCTGTACCGCGCCGAGATCCTTCTCCGGCACGCTGGCGGTGAACCAGATGGTGGACAGGTCGGAGACGGTGAGCAGCGCGGCGGTGTTGTCGTTGGCGTAGGTGCCGGGCACCGCCGCCAGCATCGAGACACGCCCGGCCAGGGGCGCCCGCACCGTCAACTCGCGCGACGAGCCGCCGGGCCTGGCGGCTTCGCCGGCCGCGTCCGGCACGATCCCCATCACCTGGAACACGGTGACCGCCCGCTGCAGTTCGCTGCGGGCGTTGTCGTAATCGGCCTGCGCCTGTTCCACGTCCTTTGCCGCCGCCACTTTGTGCTCGGCCAGGTCGCGCTGCCGGTCCAGCGCCTTGCGCGTCTGCTCCAGGCCGATGCGCGCCTTCTGCAGGTCGGCGCGGGCCTGCGCCAGGTCGGCGGAGTCGAGGGTGAACAGCGGCTGGCCGGCCTTGACCGTGTCGCCGAGATGGACATGCAGCGCGCTGATCCGGCCCGCCAGCGGCGGCAGGATGTTCGCCACCCTGGCCGGATCGGCCTCCAGCACCGCCGGCGCTTCGAGCGGAATCTGCGCCGTCCTGCGCTCCACCGCGGCCACCGCCAGGGTGTTGCGCAACTCGGATTTCTCCGGCACCACGACCAGCGCGCCCTCGCGCACATGCGAGGCCGCGGCCGCTTCGTCGGCGCCGGCCGCGTCCCCGGTATGGCAAGCCGCCAGCAGGCCGGCCAGCAGCAGGCCGACGACTGCGCCGCAAATCCTCATGCTCCCCCCGAACGGCGCCGCGCTGCGGCGCTCCAAAAAGTGTTGAACCCTAGGCAAACGATGTGACAGTTGCAGGGGCCGCCGCCCCCGCTCACGGACTCCGGGCTATCTCCGGGCCGGGCGTGTTACGGAACTTTACCGCGAGATAGGGCCCGATCGGCGTTCTTGCCGGCAAAAGCAAGAATCGACGCTGCGGATGACCTCTCGCGAAAACTTTCATGAAAAGTTCACACTGCATCCGCATCATGGCTTGCGGCAATTCGATCAGCCACTTGGGCGGCACAGCTCAAGTGCCGCCACAGGTGCGGTGCGCCCGTGCCGCCCAACGGCTCTTGGAGCGCACCCCGCGGCTGTGTTTAGATGGCGCGCTTTTCACGCAGCCCCTCAGGAGTTCCCATGCGACCCTCGGATACGGCAATCACGCCGCAGCGGCTGAACCTGCTCAAGCAGATCCGCGATGCGAAAGCCGGTGGCGATGTGAAGTCTGCCCCGCTCTACCTCGACGACCTCACCGTCTTCGCAAGGCTGAAGCTGATCAAGTTCGACGAGCGCGGCAACCTGACGCTCACCGACGGCGCCACGCGCATCCTCGCATCCTGAATCGCGCGGCTTTCGCGCCGCCGCCAACCGCTCTGATCGATCCGCCCGGGCGGAGCCGGTCCTGGCTTGCCGGAAAACGCAAGCCGCAGTCCGCAATCCGCATTTCACCCCTCCCGCATCGCGCGTAGCATAGGCCCCCACGACAGGGGGTGGCCGTGCTCAAGCTGATCAAACCCAACGATGCCGCCTGGCTGCTGGTGGAAAAGCCGGAGCAGCCGGTCCACGTCGCCTGCCTGGCGATCTGCAGCAAGCCCGAGGGCGCGCCGCGCGGCTACCTGCGCGACTGGGTCGACCGCTGGCGCGAATGCCGCAGCTTCGCCGCGCCGTTCAATTACCGCTACCGTCCCGGCCTGGTGCCGATGTGGGAGCAGCTCGGCGACGACGAGATCGACCTCGAATACCACCTGCGCCACTCGGCCCTGCCCGAGCCCGGCGGCGAGCGCGAGCTGGGCGTGCTGGTCTCGCGCCTGCATTCGCACCGGCTCGACCGCCGCCGGCCGCTGTGGGAGTGCCACGTGATCGAGGGCCTGGAACGCGGCCGCTTCGCGCTCTACGTCAAGATGCACCACTCGCAGGTGGACGGCGTCGGCGGCATCCGCATGGTGCAGCGCTCCTTCACCCCCGACCCGGCCCAGCGCGATTTGCCGCCGATCTGGAGCGTCGGCATGGGCGGCAAGGCGGCGGAACCGCAGGAGCACCAGGGGGAACCGCAGCGGCGGCCGCGCCGGACCCCGGCGGCGGCGGTGCGCGAGCAGCTGGACACCTTGCAGCCGCTGGGCAAGGCGCTGCTCGACCTGCTGCGCGAGGCGCGGGGCGAGCGCCAGACCGAAGCCGCGATGCCGTTCGTCGCGCCCAAGACGGTGCTCAACGGCCGTATCCACGGTCCGCGCCGCTTCGCCACCCAGCACTACGAGCTGGCGCGCATCAAGCGCCTGGCCAAGCGCGCCGGCGTCACCGTCAACGACGTGTTCGTGGCGATCTGCGCCGCCGCGCTGCGGCGCTACATGATGGAGCGGCACGAGCTGCCCACCGAGACGCTGACCGCGGGCCTGCCGATGTCGATCCGCCCGGCCGGCGACGCGGCGGTCGGCAACGCCTTCAGCATGATCTTCGCCCGCCTGCACACCGACATCCGCGACCCGCTCGAGCGCCTGCAAGCGATCAGCCGCTCGGCCCGCGCCGCCAAGGCGCGGGTGGAGGAGCTGCCGCGGGCGGCGGTGAACAACTACACCATGCTCAGCATGGGGCCCTACATGCTGCAGCTGATGCTGGGCCTGGGCGGCTATTCGCGGCCGCTCAGCAACATCGTCATCTCCAATGTGCCGGGGCCGCAGGAAACCCTGTACTTCAACGGCGCGCGGGTCGAGGAGTTCTATCCGGTCTCGCTGCTGTTCAACGGCCAGGCCCTGAACATCTCGGTGGTCAGCTACGCCGGCCAGTTCAACCTGGGTTTCACCGGCTGCCGCGACAGCCTGCCCCACATGCAGCGCCTGGCGGTCTATACGGGCGAGGCGCTGGAGGAGCTGGAGCAGGCGCTGGCCTGAACCGACACACTCGCCTTGCCCGGTGAAGCCGGGGAAGGCGCGCCCGGGGCTGTCCTGGGGGAGACCGCAACCTCACCAAAGTCAGGTTGTTTTCCCCCACCTCCGGGATAAGATGCATCCATGCAGCGGCCGCCCACAGGCCGCGCAACACGCGAGGAGCCCATGCCGCAGATCGTCGACCAAGACCTCCCCCTCCAGCGCCTATGGCATTGGGAGCAGGCCCGCCCCGGCGAGCTGTACCTGAGCCAGCCGCTGGGCGGCGGCACCCAGCGCCGCTTCAGCTGGGGCGAGGCGGTCGACGAGTCGCGGCGCATCGCCGCGCACCTGCGCTCCTTCGGCTGGGAGCCCGGCACTCGCGTGGCCATCATGTCGAAGAACTGCGCCTGGTGGCTGCTGGCCGACTACGCCATCTGGATGGCCGGCTACGTCAGCGTGCCCATCTACCCCAGCCTCACCGGCCAGACCGTGCGGCAGATCCTCGAGCACTCCGGCGCCAAGGCCTGCTTCATCGGCAAGCTCGACGACTGGGGAGCGATGCGCGAAGGCATCCCCGACGGCACCTGGCGCATCTTCCTGCCGCTCGGCCCCGCCGCCGAGGGCGCCAGGTGGGACGAGCTGGTGGCGGCAACCGCGCCGCTGCCGGGCCAGCCGGTGCGCGACGCCGACGAGCTGGCCAGCATCATCTATACCTCCGGCACCACCGGCACGCCCAAGGGCGTGATGCACAGCTTCCGCAGCATGACCATCGCCGCCAAGGTGATCGGCGACTCCTTCGCCTACAACGCCGAGGACCGGCTGATCTCCTACCTGCCGCTGGCGCACGTCGCCGAGCGCCTGCTGGTCGAGGGCATGTCGCTGCGCTGCGGCTGCCAGGTCTATTTCTCGGAGAGCCTCGACACCTTCGCCCAGGACATGCAGCGGGCGCGGCCGACAGTATTCGGCTCGGTGCCGCGCATCTGGACCAAGTTCCAGCAGGCGGTGCTGGCCAGGATCCCGCGCGCGCAGCTGGATCAGCTGATGCAGCACCCGCAGCAGGGCCCGGTGGTGAAGAAGCAGATCCTGCAGCAGCTGGGCCTGGACGCGGTGCGCGTCTGCTGCACCGGCGCGGCGCCGCTGCCGCCGGACACGGTGCGCTGGTTCCGCGACCTCGGGCTGGAAATGCTGGAGATCTACGGCATGACCGAGAACTTCGCGCTGTCGCACTGCTCGGTGCCCGGCGACCGCGACTGCGGCCACGTCGGCAAGCCCTGGCCGGGGGTGGAGTCGAAGTTTTCCGGGATCGGCGAGATCCTGGTGAAAACCCCCGGCAACATGCTCGGCTATTACAAGGAGCCGGAGAAAACCCGCGAAGCCTTCACCGAGGACGGCTACCTGCACACCGGCGACGTCGGCGAGCTGGACGAGCAGGGCCGGCTGCGCATCACCGGCCGGGCCAAGGAGCAGTTCAAGACCAGCAAGGGCAAGTATGTCGCGCCGGCGCCGATCGAGAACAAGCTCGCCACCCATCCCAAGGTGGAAGCCTGCTGCGTCACCGGCGTGGCCTTCCCGCAGCCCTTCGCCGTGCTGATGCTGAACCTGGCGGAATGGGAGCGCTGCAAGGAGCCCCAGGCCCGCGCCGAGCTGACGGCCTCGCTGGCCGAGCACCTGGCCCTGGTCAACGCCCAGCTCGACCCGCACGAGCAGATGGACTTCGTCGTGGTGGTGCCGGAGCAGTGGACCGTGGACAACGGCTTCATCACGCCGACCTTCAAGGTCAAGCGCCCGGTGATCGAGAAGCACTACGGCGAGCACTTTGACCGCTGGGCGCAGGCCCGCCAGCCCGTCATCTGGCAGAACTGAACAGCCCGGCCGGTTGATCGTCGCCCATTGCGGCGACAGCCGGGAACCCGGACATCCGGTGTCGCGCTTTCAGCGCAACGACGACGACAGTTCTTGCACCGCTTTTGCACCGTTGCGACGCCAGCGCTGCATCGTGACGGGGTAGACTGGTCGGCATGCCCTTCACACTCGCCCATCCCGCGGCCGTCCTGCCGCTGCGGGGCCGCCCGCGCCTGGACTTCGCCGCCCTGGTGACCGGCAGCCTCACGCCCGATTTCGGCTACTACCTGCTGATGCCCGGCATGCGGTTCGAAACCCACAGCTTCGCGGGCGGCATCGAGATCTGCCTGCCCGTCGGCCTGGCACTGCTGCTTTTGTTCCACGCCTTGAAGCGGCCCTTGTGCGAAGCCCTGCCCCAGCCGCACCGAGGCGCACTCCTGCCGCTGGTGTCGCAGCCGGTATCGCTGAAGCCCCTGGCGCTGCTGACCGCGGCGGCGTCGGTGCTGCTGGGCGTCTGGACCCACCTCCTATGGGACGCCTTCACCCACCGCGGGTCCTGGGGACCGCAGCACTTGCCGTTGCTGCGAAGCGAGCTGTTCACCGTGGCCGGCAAGGTCTACTGGCTCAGCGACCTGCTGCAATGGCTGAGCAGTGCAGCGGGACTGCTGGTCCTGGTGCTCGGCTATCGGCGCTGGTTGCGGCAACAGCCTCTTCACATCGGCGACGGCGGAGAGAAGCAACGCAGGCTGTGGCTGGTCGGCCTGACTGTGCTCGCGATGGTGCTGGCGCTGCCGTTCACGCAACACCGGACGCAATATTTCAGCGGCCTCAGGGCTTACGCCTTCCAGGAGTGGGTGCACGCCGCCGCGTTCTTCAGCCTGACGCTGGTGATTTATGCCCTGCTGCGCCGGCGGATCGCCGGAGGCAACAAAGACCCTTAGGGCCGCCGCGGCTGCTCCAGGCAGCGTTCGATGCTGGTGTCGCATACCGGTGCCGCGCCGCGGGACTCCAGTTCACGCCACCGGGCATAGGCGGTGTCGAAGCTTTCGGGGTAGACCGCGCCCTCGCGCAAGGGCTTGAGGATGCTGGCGCGCAGTGCCGCCGCGGTCACCGCCAGGTGCGGCGCCAGATGCCGCAGCTTCCACGGCGGATCGCCGACACGGCGCTCCAGCACCTCGAGGTGATAGACACCGCCGGGCGGCACCGCGGCGCGGTCGTGGATTTCGATCCAGCGGCGCATGCCGGCCGGCGCGGCGAGCGACCAGAGGTAGGCGTCGACCGGCGCCGGCGGGGCCGACGCCGCATCGCAGGCGGCGAAGACCAGGCAGGCGCAAAGCACCCGGCGCATGGGCGCGGCGCTCAGCGCTCGCGCAGACGATGGCTGTCCTCGGCCGTGAGGTCGAGGCCGTAAACGCGGCGCAAGTCCGCGATCCTGTCCAGGGTTGCGGCCTTGAACGGCGCCTTGTTCTCCAGGGCATGCAGGGCGATGCCCTCGAGCAGGTCGCCGAGCGAGAGGTCGAGATATTCGGCCAGGCCCTTCAGCACCTTGAGCAGGCGCTTCTCCAGCCGCACGCCGGTCTGGATGCGCTCGATCTGGTGGCGTGAATCCGGGCGGGTGGTCTTGGCGGGCATGGCGGCGGTCCTGGGAGGCTGGCGCCAGCATCGCACGGCTTGCCGGTGCCTTTCATATTTGGTACATTGGTACATATACACCAAATCGGAGCACGCATGCCCCGCCTCCGCTGCCCCGTCCGCCTGTTCCTGCTCAGCTTCTGGAGTCCGCTCGCCATGGCCGCCCCGCCCGCCACCCAGGTCCGCAGCTTCCATCTCGATGCGCCGCCGGCGCGGGTGTTTCCGCTGTTCACCGCCGAGGGCGAGCGCGCCTGGGCGCCGGGCTGGGAGCCGCAGCTGCTCAGCGGCGAGGCCGAGCGCGGCAGCGCCTTCCGCACCGTCAATGGAAACCGCCAGACCACCTGGATCGTCACCGACTACCGCCCGGCCGAGGGGCGCGTCAGCTACGCGCGGCTGGCGCAGGACTCCAATATCGGCCTGGTGGATGTGGTCTGCACGCCGGCGGCGGGCGGCACCGAGGTCAGCGTGCGCTACACCCTGACCGGGCTGAATCCGGAGGGTGAGGCCTTCGTGCGGGACTTCCTCGACGGCGGGCACTACGCGCGGATGATCGAGGAATGGCACAGCGCGACGCGCGCGGCGCTCAGCCGTTGAGCAGCTGCTCCGACCCTTTTGCACATGGATCTCCCCGCTGTCGCGCGAGCTGGTCTCCATGCCGATGCGCGCTGCCGCTCGGCTGCAGCGGCCTGAGGCCGGCGGTTCTCCATCCGCGCAGTGCAATTGCTCTCCCCAAAAAGAAGCTGCGGCACACCGGTGGGGTGTGCCGCAGCAAAAAAGCCAGAGCGTGCGGGGGCTAGACCAGCTCTGGTGCCACAGGGAGCGTCATGCGGGCGAAAAAAGGTCCACTTCGGGACGCCTATCGCGACAGCTCGCGCCGGTAGGCGGCGATCGTCGCGGCGTCGCGCACCTGCCGGGCGAAGGCGCGCGGCTCGACCGGGGCGGGCTGGACGTCGAGCAGGCCCGGCGGCGGATCGATGTTGTCGGCGTACTCCTCCTTCCAGGGCGTGAGGTACAGGCCCTGGTCGGACTCGCGCTCGCCGAGGATGGTGGTGCCGGCCTGCTGCGTGGTGTCCACCGCCGGATCCTCGGCGGGCGCAGGCTTGGCGGCGTACACCGCCGGCGCCAGGCACAGCGCGGCGACCGCGGCGAAGCGGATCACGCTCATGGCATCGCTCCGGAGCTGCCGGCGGCGGCGAGGCTGGTCGGCTGCTGCCGCGCCTCGAGCTGGCGGATCCAGACGCCCACCATCAGGTTGTCCGGTCCGGCGATGCGCCGGTACTCGCGGTACTGCGCCAGCGCTTCCGCCGGCCGGCCAAGGTAAACCTCGTACAGGATGCCGAGGTTCAGGTGCGCCGCGGCCTCGTCCGGCTTCAGCGCGATGGCCTTGCGGTAAGCCTGCTCGGCGTGCCCGTAGTCCCCGCTCTCGCGGTAGAGAATGCCGAGCCAGTTCCAGGCGAAGGCATTGTGGTCGTCGGCGGCCGTGGCCTTGGCGAAGCTGGCAATGGCCTGGTCGTGCTGCCGGCCCTGGGCCTGCAGCACGCCCAGGTCGTTGAGCGGGCCCGCATACTGCGGGAAATCCTGGGCCAGCTTGGCGAAGGCCTCCTTGGCTTCCTGCGGCTTCTTGTCCTTCATCAGCGACAGCGCGGCCTGGAAGCGCTGCTCGGGGTCGCCCTTGGCGGCGTCGGCCGGGACCGGCATGGTCCGGGCCGGCTCCGCACCATGGGCGGGCGGCGGAGCCCCGTAATAGCGCGGCGCCGGCCCGCTGCAGGCGGCCAGCAACAGCGCGGCGGCACCCAGTTCAGCGCAGCGCTTCATAGCGGTCCTCACGTTGCTCGTTCTTGCCGTAGCGCGCCGGCGCCAGCTCGGCGAGCTGGTTGGCGCTCTTCTGGATCCAGTCGTTCCACAAGCCCTGGCCGAAGCGCTGCAGGTTGGCGCGGTGCGCCTCGATCGCCTTCTGCTCGATCGGCTCGGCCTGCTCCTCCAGCAGCAGCTGGTACTGCTCCAGCTCTTCGCCCTTGAGGCGGGCCGGGCGTTCGGACTCCAGCATGGCCTGGCCGAAGTCGCGGTAGACGGCGCCGATCTCGTAGGTCGCCGCGGTGGTGACCTCGGCATAACCGTAGGCGGCGGCGCTGCTCAAGCTGGCGATGGCGGTTTCCGCCGCCTGCTTGCGCCGCGGCAGGCTGCTGGCCAGCGGCGCCTTCAGCGCCAGCGCCCGCGCCGCGGCGGCGTCGACGCGGCCGAGCTCGAGCTGCGCCTGCGCCGCGGCCAGCTTGCTGGCCTCGCTGCGCTGCGCGCCGGCCGCGCTGTCCGCGGCGACGATCTCGCGCAGCCAGTACACGTGGCGCGTGCTGTCGGCCGCCGCCAGGACCGCCAGGCGCTGCCGCGCCTCGATGCCGCGGTCCAGCGGCAGCGGCCAGGCCTTGAGGTAGGACTGATAGGCTTCGACCGCCTGCGGCTGGCGCTGCGCCTGGTCGTTGAGCGCGGCGGCCAGCCAGGCCGCTTCGCGGCGTGTGTCGATGCTCTCGGCGGGGCGTTGCGCCAGGCGCGCGTAGACCTCGGCCGCCGCGGCCGGCTGCGCGTCTTTCTGGTAGGCCAGCGCCAGCTTCTTGTCGGCGTCGGCCAGCAGCGGGCTCTGCGGGTTGCGGGCGCGGAAGTCCTCCAGCGAGCGCTCCGCGGCGTGCCAGTCCTGTGCGCCGAACCAGGCCGAAGCGGCATCGTAATCGGCGTTGGGCCGGATCGAGGCTTCGGGCACGACCTGGCCGACGCGGGCGAACA
>Ga0070741_10010380_pt1 | contig 17621 bp, 15 predicted proteins | sample Coa_R1_4_FD_66440 | JGI IMG/M metagenome (GOLD analysis project Ga0070741, IMG submission 66440) | Surface soil microbial communities from Centralia Pennsylvania, which are recovering from an underground coalmine fire - Coalmine... | ecosystem: Environmental > Terrestrial > Soil > Unclassified ...
GCGCAACTCGTGGCTCATGCGCGCAAGAAAACGGCTCTTCGCGGCACTCGCCTCTTCCGCGCGCTTCGTCGCTCGCGCCAGTTGATGTATCAGGTGAGCGGCATAGCCTGGAAGCAAGATGAGCGACAAGAAAACGGCTATGGGAACGGTAGCCGGTATTTCTCGCCACACCGGCGTGAAAGCCGTCACGGCGGCGAATCCAAACACGGACAGGACGGCGCTGATGATCATCGCCCGCAGACCGAAACGGAATCCATTGCCCAGCGTGACCGAGAGATACAAGATGAACAACGGAATGCCGATCGCGCCCGTCGCGGTCATTCCGTAAGTAATCGCACATACATCGCCGACATTGCCGGCGAAGCGCCGGGCAGGTGATGTCGCGGTGTCGCGCAACGTGAGCATTAACAGCAGCGCGGAAAACAAAACAAAGGCGGTGCCATATGTCAGCCAATCAGGAAAACCGCTCAGCGAACCAATGAAGTAATGATTGATTACCAGGTAGGCGACCACCAATATGCCGTTCGCCAACCGGACGACGGCCTGCCCCTGCTCGCGACCCAGTTCATCGACGCGTTTAGGGGCCAAGCGCGGGACGAACATGCGCAGACGCTGCCCTAACGGGATCTTGGCCGGCTGGTTCATCAATTTGGAAGATTCATTCTCGACAGTGTCTTTTGCGCGTCTAGCGCCGATATCGCGCATGAAACGACCGGAGAAAGGCAAAACGACAAGCGCAATCATAACAGCGGCCGCAAGGGGCGCGAGGGTTGCCCATACAGACGAAAAGGCGAGCACCAAAGAAAATCCAACGAGGCAAAGTATTGCGCTGATCGTCATAGCGCGCGGCCCAAACCGAAGGCCGTTGCCGATCGTAACCGAGAGATACAAGACAAACAGCGGAATACCCGCCGCCCCCGTGGCGATCATTCCGTAACTTATCGCGCAAACATCGCCCACCGTACCGACCATGCGTCGCGCTGTTGATGACGTAGCGTCCCGGAGCGTCAGCATCAGCATCACCACGGAGAACCCGACAAAACCACCGCCGTACGCCCAATCAAGATACCCAGCGCTGAAATCGCTCAAGTAATGGAGAGCGGCAAAATAAAGGAGTACCGATATAGAATTGACCAGCCGCACTGTAGCCTGCCCTCGCTCGCGGCCCAATTCGTCGAGGCGCTTGTGGCCGAGGGGCAAGATCAGCGCACGCAGACCCCGCAATGAAGGCAGCTCGCTCGGCGTATTCTTGTCTGTCACAGAACTCCTTTCAGCTCCTTGCGTCGTTTCGACGCCCCCTCCTCGGACGCCACACATCAGGCGACCGGAAAATGGCAGCAGAACAAGCGCGATCATAACAGCAACGGCCACCGGGGTGAGTAAGGCCCAAACAGGAGACAACGCTAATACGGTGGAAAATCCGATCACACATAGGGCGGCGCTCAGCGTCATGGCGCGTACCCCGAACCGAAGTCCGTTTCCCACCGTTATCCAGAGATAGAACAGAAATAAGGGGATACCGGCATCCCCCGCAATAATCATTACGTAACTGATTGCGGCGGCGTCCGCGATATTGGCACCGACGCGTCGCGCGACGGAAGACGTGCGGGCGCGCAAGGTGAACGTCATTACCGCCATCGCCAAACCGATATAAGCGACTAACGCGAAACCGACGGGAATGTGTTGCGTAATCAGATAACCAAGCACAAAGAGCGAGACCACAACCCGCAGCACCGCTTGCCCTCGCTCTCGCCCTAACTCGTCGTGCCGCTTTGGCATCAGGCGCTGGAGCGAAGCGCGAATACCAAAGAAAATGCCTGTTTCTCGGGCCTGATCCATCCTGCAAACTATAGCTGCTTTCAGTTCCGCTAGACGGGCGGAAAATTACCTCCATGTATAAGTCGTATAAAGAAAATCGGAATACGAGAATGACGAAGAATCAATCGAGTGAGTGAAGTTCTTAATGCCTTTCCAAAGAAGGGCCTGGATACCCGCGGCATGGGCCAAGAGCAGTTGGTCGTGCCCAGCTATCCGCGGGTTCTCACCCTCTCCACGGCGAAATGCCACTTACCGAGCAGCTCCGCTACCTTGTCTCGACCCATCTGTGGCTCGAATACCCGCTCTGACTCCCACCGGGTTGAAATTTCCCCGATGCTCGACCAGACGCCAGCGGCAAGGCCCGCAAGGTAGGCGGCTCCGAGCGCGGTAGTCTCGAGCACGCGCGGTCGTATCACCCGAGCGCCGAGCAGGTCCGCCTGAAATTGCAGCAAGAGGTCATTCGCAACGGCGCCGCCGTCGACCCGGAGCTCCGAAATCGTCTGGTTGGCGTCCGCCTCCATAGCGGTCGCCAGATCCGCCACCTGATGGGCGATTGATTCCAGTGCGGCGCGGGCGATATGTGCCGCCGTCGTACCGCGCGTGAGACCGAATATGGCACCACGCGCGTGAGGATCCCAATAGGGAGCACCAAGGCCCGTGAAGGCGGGAACGAAATACACGCCGCCACTATCCGGGACCGACGAAGCAAGCGCCTCCACGTCCGATGACTGTTTAATAATCCCAAGCCCGTCCCGCAGCCATTGCACAACCGCACCGCCGATGAAGACACTCCCTTCCAATGCGAAGCGCGGGTTTCCTTCGAGTTGAGCCGCCGATGTCGTTAATAGCCCATGCGTGGAATCTTTCGGCTCGGCGCCCGTTTGCATCAATAAGAAACAACCCGTGCCGTAAGTGCACTTGGCCATGCCCGCCTCATGGCAAGCCTGCCCGAACAGCGCGGCCTGCTGGTCGCCGGCAATGCCGCCGATGAGTAAGGGTACGCCAAACATCCCGGTGTCGGTTTCGCCGTATCGGTAACTGGAAGGCAATACTTCCGGGAGCAGTTTGCGTGGAATGTCGAGCAACTCCAGCAGCTCGTCGTCCCATACGCTACGCCTGATGTCGAAGAGAAGTGTGCGCGACGCGTTGCTGACATCGGTTACGTGCAAGCGGCCGCCGGTCAGATTCCAGGCGAGCCACGTGTCGACCGTGCCGAAAGCGAGCTTACCGGCTTCTGCTCGCGCGCGTGCGCCGGGCACGTTGTTCAATATCCAGGCGAGCTTGGTGCCGGAGAAGTAGGGATCCAGCACCAATCCGGTTTTGGCGCGGAAAGTTTTTTCCAATCCATGGGATCTCAGCTCGTCACACAGATCCGCGGTTCGCCGGTCTTGCCAGACAATCGCATTGCAAATCGGCTTGCCCGTATCCCGGTCCCACACAATAGTCGTCTCTCGTTGATTGGTCATACCGATGGCGCGGATCTGCTTCGCGCTTAAACCCGCTCGAGCAATGGCTTCGCGCGCTACCTGGAGTTGCGATTGCCAGATGTCGAGAGGATCGTGTTCCACCCAGCCCGGGGCGGGAAAAATCTGACGGAATTCCTGTTGCGCCACCGCGACGATGGCGCCACGGTTATCGAAAACGATAGCGCGCGAGCTGGTAGTTCCCTGGTCCAGGGCGAGTACGTATTTCATGTCATCGGTCGGCGGCATTGCTCGCGGGCTGACGCGCTTCACGACTGATCTTGAGGTCGCATGCCATTAACCGACCCGCACGTTGTTTCTCTCTACATGAGGTCGCATGGTCGTATTTCACTTTTTGTGCTTGCTTAAGAAGGCGGGCAACGCCGCATTCAATTGCTGCGAAGTCTCGGGTGCGACACGCAAACCAAGCTTCGAGCGGCGCCATAGGATGTCCGCCGTGGTTCGCGCCCATTCATGCTGTACGAGATAGTCGATTTCAGCCTCAAATATGCCGTCACCCAGGTGCTTACCCAAGCTAGCCAGACCCGAGGCGCCGCCGAGCACTCGATGAGCGCGCGTTCCGTAGGCTCGCGCGTAGCGATGCAGCAACTCGGGCGGCAACCCGCGGTACTGTCGCTGCAGATCGGCGATGAAGTTATCAACGTTGCCATTATCGATATCTCCGCCCGGCAACGGCGCTTTCGCCGTCCAGGCCTGGCGCACACCGCCCAAGCGTGACGCGAGCAGCGCGAGCGCTTCTTCGGCGAGTCGCCGATACACCGTTATCTTCCCCCCGAGCACGGAAAGCAGCGGAGCGCTCCGCGGGCTTTCCTCGTATTCGAGCGCGTAGTCACGAGTAACCGCAGACAAATCCGCGGTGTCGTCTTCCAATAACGGGCGCACGCCGGAGTAGGTCCAGACGACGTCACCGGGAAAAATCTCGCGGCTGAAATAGTCATTCACGGCGGCGCAAAGATAACTCGTTTCATCCGTGGAAATGCGGGCGTCCGCGGGATTCCCTTCGAATTCAACGTCGGTCGTGCCGATCAGCGTGAAGTCACGCTCGTAAGGGATCGCAAAGACAATCCGCTTATCTCGGTTCTGCAGAATATACGCGTGGTCGTGCGCAAAAAGTTTGCGCACCACGATGTGGCTGCCTTTCACCATGCGCAGCTCGCGCTTCGGCACTCGCCGGAGGCCATCGCGCACGACGTCCATGGCCCATGGTCCGGCGGCATTCACGAGCGCGCGCCCGCGCACCGTTAACGGCACGCCGCCTTCGATCGGCTGTAGCGTGGCTTCCCAATACTCGCCATGGCGCCGAGCGGAGATAAAGCGCGTGCGGGACAAAATCGTCGCGCCGCGCTCGGCGGCGTCGATAGCATTCAAGACCACCAAGCGTGCATCGTCGACCCAAGCGTCGGAGTAAGCGAAACCTTTTCGTAGATGCGGGCGCAACGGACGACCGAAGGGGGACGACGTCAAGTCTATGCTCGCGGAACGGGGCAATAGCGCGCGTTTAGCGAGATGGTCATAGAGAAACAGTCCCGCGCGGATGAGCCACGCCGGACGCAACGGCGTGTTATGCGGCATGATGAAACGCAGAGGCCGAATGATGTGCGGCGCGGCGCGCAGCAGCACCTCCCGTTCCTGCAAGGCCTTGCGCACCAAGTTGAATTGGTAGTACTCGAGATAGCGCAACCCGCCGTGAATGAGCTTGGTGCTGGCGGAAGATGTGTGAGCGGCCAAGTCGTCCTGTTCGCAAAGTAAGACGGAAAGCCCTCTCCCGGCGGCGTCACGCGCGATACCCGCGCCATTGATGCCGCCGCCGACGACCAGCAGATCGTACAGGCGTTCCACCACCTATCTCCCTTCGCAGCACTCACTCACGCGGTACCGGCGCGCTTTGCGCAATCATCGAACAGCAAATCCTCGCGACGAAGACACGATGGCCGGCGTGCGGGGGCACGCGCGCAAATCGGAAATCTACTCCCGAGGCGTTGCCGCGCCGTTCATTTTATTCGTCCAGCAACCCGTTCGCGGCCAAAACGCGAATTCCGACGATAGTATCCTCGTCCGCTTGCCGATACGCGTCCTTGACGAAACCGGCCAACGGACTGCGCGCATCGTGGTCGAGCGAGCGCACTTGGTAAATAAAGCGTACAAAAAGCTCGCCGGGCAGCGGTTCTTCGATGTGCATCACAAGGCTTCCTTGGGTCGCAACACCACTTTCAAGAATTTCGTAGCGTACGCTTTCCTCCTCTTGGAAATGGACGCGATCACGCACCCGAAAAGCGCCGAAATCGAGCTCTCTTTCCCATGAACCATCGGCGCGCTTGGCGACCGTATTTTTGACGAGCCAGGGCGTGAAATAGCGGGGCCGTTCCGCGCGTTGCACCAAGCCCCGCCACAGCTGTCCACGCGAGAGTGGCTGCAACCGCTCATCGTGCAAGTTATTCACTTGCACCAAGTGCTCAAACACCAAAGGCGTGCCGAAAGGTGGCGGGTCGATCATCAGCGAACCAGAGTGAAGTGAATGGTGGGCCCGCTAGGATTTGAACCTAGGACCAAGGGATTATGAGTCCCCTGCTCTAACCAGCTGAGCTACAGGCCCACAGAGTTACATCGTGCCAATTGCATGACCGGCGATGAGCCGCCAAGCATGCGCCCCGGCTCGCGTTCACGGCTCCTCGATCCTCCACTCGACGAACAGCTACAGGCACAGAAAAACAACGGGCCGGTATTGTACCGGCCCGTCATGTTACACGTGAAGGACGACACCGCTAGTCGAGGAAGCTCCGCAGGTGTTCCGAACGACTCGGATGGCGCAGCTTGCGCAACGCCTTGGCTTCGATTTGCCGGATACGCTCCCGGGTCACGTCGAACTGCTTACCAACCTCCTCGAGAGTATGGTCGGTGTTCATGCCGATACCGAAGCGCATGCGCAGCACTTTGGCCTCGCGCTGCGTCAACGTGCCGAGTATTTCCATCGTGGCATACTTGAGGCCCGTTCCGGTAGCCGCATCCGGCGGCGCGACGGTGTTCACGTCCTCGACGAAATCGCCGAGATGCGAATCCTCGTCGTCGCCGATCGGCGTCTCCATGGAAATCGGCTCCTTCGCGATCTTGAGCACCTTGCGGATCTTGTCTTCGGGCATGTCCATGCGCTCGGCGAGCTCTTCCGGCGTCGCCTCGCGGCCCATCTCCTGCAGCATTTGCCGCGAGATGCGATTGAGCTTGTTGATGGTCTCGATCATATGCACCGGAATGCGAATGGTGCGCGCCTGGTCCGCGATCGACCGCGTAATCGCCTGGCGTATCCACCACGTGGCATACGTCGAAAACTTGTAACCGCGACGATACTCGAACTTGTCCACCGCCTTCATCAGGCCGATGTTGCCTTCTTGGATCAAGTCCAGGAATTGCAGGCCGCGGTTGGTGTACTTCTTGGCGATCGAGATGACCAGGCGCAGGTTCGCTTCGACCATCTCTTTCTTCGCACGCCGCGCTTTGGCTTCGCCGATCGACATCCGGCGATTCACTTCTTTCAACGCGGTAATGGGAAGGCCCGCACGCTCTTCGATCTGATGCAGCTTTTCCTGCGCCGCCAATATTTCTTCAGCGTGACTTTCGAGAACCGCGGCGTTTACTTCGCTCGCTTTGGCGGCCTTCTTGATCCAACGCTTATTGGTCTCGTTGCCCGGGAAAATCTTGATGAAGTTCTTGCGAGGCATGCGCGCTTTGCCCACGCACACGTCCATGATGACCTTTTCCTGCGCGCGCGCTTGATCAACCAGCGAACGCACGTACTCGACCAGCCGGTTGATCTGCTTGGAGACGAACTTAATCTGCATGAATTCGTCGGCGAGCTTCTTCTGAACGCGCCGCACTTCCGGGCTGTCGTGGCCGCTCTTCGCGCTCGCCTTCAGCAAATTAGCATGGAGCTTGCGAATACGAGCGAAGCGGATGAGGGCTTCTTCCCGGTTGGGGCCGCCTTCTTCATCGGTGTCACTGCCGCTCGCGCCGTCGCCTTCATCGCTGTCCGTCTCTTCATTGGCGCTCGCCGTCTTGATTTCCGGCGGCGGGAGATCAGGCGCATTCGGATCGACGAAGTCGACGACCAGATCCGTCAGCCGCATTTGGTCGGCTTCCACCAGATCCATCATCCGCACCACTTCGGCGATCGCCGCGGGACATGCCGCGATGGCTTCCGTCGTCTGGCGCACGCCGTCTTCGATGCGCTTGGCGAGCTCAATCTCGCCCTCACGCGTCAGCAGCTCGACTGTCCCCATTTCGCGCATATACATGCGCACGGGATCCGTGGTACGGCCGAACTCGCTGTCGACCGCCGAGACCAGCACTTGCTCGGCTTCCTCGGCCGCTTCTTCATCCTCTTCCGCGGGGGTAGGCTCGGTCTTCAGCAACAGCGCGTCGGGATCCGGCGCTTCATCGAAGACCTGGATTCCCATGTCGTTGATCATATTTACCACCGCCTCGATTTGGTCCGTGTCATGGACCTCTTCCGGCAGGTGGTCGTTGATCTCCCTGTAGGTCAAAAAGCCCTGCTCTTTGCCTTGGATGATGAGCTTCTTCAGTTGGGAGCGTTGTGTTTCCTGGTCCATTTGTCGGCCTAGTGTCTGAAACTGTGTGCGGCGAGGTAAAGCGTGAAATTATAGCTTAACTCTCGACCTGCCTTGAACTCCGTGCAGCTATTAATGGGGTGTAATTCCAGCCTTTTCCACCGGGAGGCGGGTCAACTTTGCCAATTCCGCCTTTTCCGCCGACGTTAGACCGGAAATTTTCTCTTTTTGCAGCAATGTATCTATTTTTTCCCGGACAGCCGTCCGGTGTATTTGGGTTAGCACTCCCTGGAATTCAGCCACGATGTCGTGCTCGAGTGCGGAATGCCTCCAAGCCGCCAGACGGGAAATCGAATGTTTGTGCTCACTATCGCGAAAATGCTCGATAATGGAAGCTGTATTAATTTTTGGCGACGATTTAATCAAGCCGAGCAGCATTCGAAATAGCGGCATGCCGGGCAAGTCCGACCCCTGCAGGGAAAGGGAGTCATCAATGTGAGCGGCAAGTTCTGGGTGCTGAACCAAAAAAGCAACAGCCAGCCTCATAATGGGGGCGGGACGCTTTGGGCCGAGATTCGCTATTCGCCCGGTGTGGCGATTCTCCTGCGCCGAAAGCTTTTCGTGCATAGCCGGACTTAACTTCAGCCGGTCTAACATGGCGTCGCGGAGCAACCCAGCCGGCACTTTCGACAGATAAGGCTGAGCAAGTTCAGCAAGTTGCACGCGCCCTGTGCTGCGGGTCATATCAACTTGCTCCGCCAGTCCCTTGAACAGGAAATCGGGCACAGTCATCGCGGTGCGCGTACGACCGAGAAATCGTTCTTTTCCTTCCTTTTGCACCAGTGTGTCCGGGTCTTCACCTTCGGGAAGAAACATGAAGGCGGCATGGCGACCCTCATGCAGCACGGGCAGTACAATCTCCAGCGCGCGCCATGCCGCTTCTCTTCCCGCACGGTCTCCGTCAAAGCAAAACACGACCTCGGGCACGAAGCGGAACAAGCGCTCGAGATGCTCGCGCGTCGTGGCCGTTCCCAGCGTGGCGACCGCAATATCGACGCCGAACTGTGCCAAGCCGACGACGTCCATGTATCCTTCAACAACGATGACACGCCCCGCCTTGCGGATGCTATCGCGAGCACGGAACAGGCCGTAAAGCTCGCGGCCCTTGTGGAACAACGGGGTTTCAGGCGAGTTGAGGTATTTCGGCTCGCCTTTATCGATAATGCGCCCACCGAACCCGACGATGCGCCCCCGGTAATCATGGATCGGGAACATCACGCGGTCCCGAAAGCGGTCGTAGCAGCCGCCGGCATCTTTGCGGATCGCCAGGCCGGCGCGGATCAGTACTTCGCGCTCCGCCGGCGTCTTGCCGAGTAGGCGCACGAGGTTGTCCCATGCATCCGGGGCGTAACCCAAGGCGAATCCGCCTGCTACATCGCCGCTGATACCGCGCCCCTTCAGGTAAGCAATTGCTCGCGGCGTTTCGCGTAACTGAGTCCGGTAATAGCGCGCCGCTTCTTCCAGCACGCCTAATAGATCGGCGGTGCTCTCCGAACGGTCGATGGCGCCTTCGGTTTCTTTCGGCAGGGAAAGGCCCGCCCGTCGCGCCAGCTCCTCGACGGCTTCCGGAAAACTCATGTGCTCATACTCCATGAGAAAACCGATAGCCGTTCCATGGGCCCCGCAACCGAAACAATGATAAAACTGCTTTGCGGAGCTTACGGTGAACGAGGGAGTTTTTTCTTCATGAAAAGGACAGCAGGCCTTGTAATCTTTCCCGGCCTTCTTTAGCGGCACGCATGCGTCGATAACCTCGACGATATCGGAACGCAGCAAGAGTTCATCGATGAACTGCTTCGGGATCCGGCCGGCCATGCGCCTATTCTAGCGCCGTCTTCGATTTGGTATGACCACCGTACGCCGGAAGGAAAGCTATCCGCCGAGGCGCACCTTTACTTGCGCACTGACCTGCCCAATATCGGCCCGGCCCTGGAGTCGGGGTTTGAGTACCCCCATGACCTTCCCCATATCCTTCACCGACGCGGCGCCGGTGGACGCGATAGCCTCGGCAACGAGCCGCTCGATTTCGGCCTGGTCCAGCGGTTGCGGCAAGTAGGCCCGCCAGACGGCGACATCCGCCTGTTCTTTGGCGGTGAGATCAGCGCGGCCGCCCTTTTCGTACTGCTCGATTGACTCGCGCGACTGCTTGATCAGCTTGTCGATGACGGCGAGCACTTGCGCGTCGTCAAGCGTGATGCGCTCATCGACCTCGCGTTGTTTGATGGCGGCGGTGAGCAGGCGCAAGGTGTCGACGCGCGTCTGGTTCTTGTCGCGCATCGCCTGCTTAAGATCGTCTTGGATGCGATCCTTCAGGCTCACGCGACGACGCGCGGGCGATACGGCATCGACATCCGCGCCAGCTTCTTCTGCTCGCGTTTGCGTGCGGCGGCGGCTTTACGTTTGCGGATTTCGGTGGGTTTCTCGTAATGCTCGCGGCGGCGCATTTCGGTGAATACTCCCGCCTTTTCACAGGAGCGGCGAAAGCGGCGCAACGCGAGCTCGAAGGGCTCGTTTTCTTTAACGCGGACGGACGGCATCGAGTCTAAACACCTCGCTTGTTTCAGTTGTCGTAAGGGAAAGCGCCGGGAAACGGAGCAACCCGCTTGGCCGGAAGGGGCGCGATTCTATCCCGTCACCCAGATTTTGTACATTACGTGGGCCGTGAGTCCGGCCAAGCCTTAGAATATAGGCCATGCGCGTACTTGGTATCGAGACTTCCTGCGACGACACGGGGATCGCGGTTTACGACTCGGCGGACGGCTTCCTTTCCCATCTTCGGTTCTCGCAAGCATTGCACCTGGAGTACGGAGGTGTGGTGCCGGAACTCGCCTCCCGGGACCATATTCGTAAGACGTTGCCCCTGGTCCGCAAGGTCCTGGGTCCGGATCACGCGGGAAGCCGGCCGGGGAAGATTGACGGCGTCGCGTATACGGCCGGTCCGGGTTTGGCGGGAGCGCTGTTGGTCGGCGCGGCGATAGGCAGATCCCTGGCGCACGCCTGGAAGATTCCGGCCATCGGCGTGCACCACATGGAAGGTCACCTATTATCCCCGATGCTCGAAGCCGAGCGGCCGGAGTTTCCTTTTCTGGCGTTACTCACCTCCGGTGGACACACGCTTCTCGCTCACGTGGAAGCGATCGGCGAATATCGTATCTTGGGCGAATCGGTGGACGATGCCGCCGGGGAAGCTTTCGATAAGAGCGCGAAACTCCTCGGCCTGGGTTATCCCGGGGGGCCGGCGATCGAGCAGGCGGCCAAGAACGGCGAACCGGGCAAGCTCCGTTTTCCCCGTCCGATGACCGACCGGCCGGGTCTTGATTTCAGCTTCAGCGGGCTCAAGACAGCCTGCGCGCTGGCGGTCGCCGCCACTCCCTTAACCGCGAGCCGCGTGGCCGACATCGCCGCCGAATTCCAACAGGCCGTCGTCGATACGCTCGTTATCAAAGCCGAGCGGGCGCTCGCGCAAACGGGGCTCGAGCGCCTGGTCGTGGCGGGGGGAGTGAGCGCCAACCGCCTGCTGCGCGATCGGCTCGGCCGGCTCGGTCTCAAACACGGCGTGCGTTGTTATTTTCCCCGGCCCGAGCTGTGCACGGACAACGGCGCCATGATCGCATACGCCGGCTGTATGCGGCTTCTCGCGGGACAGCGTGATGGTCCGGCTTTCGAAGCGCGCCCGCGCTGGAGCCTCACCGATCTTCCGCAGGTCGGCGGCTGAAGCTGATGCGCCCTTCCTTGCCGAGCATGAGATTGCGGATGTTGCTGCGATGGCGCCAGATCAGCAGCAACGTCATCGCCACGCTCAACATCAAATAGGCCGGGCCAGCGGCGGACCACCATACGTAAAAGGGCGACAAGCCGGCGGACACGAGCGCCGCAAGAGAGGAATAGCGAAACGCCGCCGCGATGATCAGCCAGGTCAGGAGCAGCAGCAGCCCGACTGCGGGAACCAGTACGAGCCATACGCCTAACGCGGTCGCTACTCCTTTACCGCCGCGGAAGCCAAAGAAAACCGGGTACAGGTGCCCCAGAAAAACGGCGAGACCGCTGAACGCGATCACGGAGGAATCGGCGGTCGCGAACCGTGCGATCAAAACAGCCGCCACACCCTTCACGATGTCGCCCGCGAGCGTAAGGGCGGCGGCGGCTTTACCGCCGTAGCGCAGCACGTTCGTCGCGCCCGGATTGCCCGAGCCGGTGGTACGCGGGTCGGGAAGGCGGAGCGCGCGGGCAACGACGATGCCCATCGGCACCGAGCCGAGGAGGTAGGCGATCAGGACGCACGCGTACTCCACGGATGCTAATTGGAATCGCCGCGCGCCCGGGGGTCAAGACACCGCGCGGCCTTTTTGGCTATAGTGCGGCGGTCACCATTCGTACAGCCATGGATCTTATCTACGTTCGCAATCTCCGTGTCGACTGCGTCATCGGCGTGTTTGAATGGGAACGTCGCATACGCCAGACGGTCGCCATCGATCTCGACATAGCGGCGGACATTGCGCGCGCCGCGCGCGCGGACCGGATCGAGGACACCGTCGACTACAAGGCGATCGCCAAGCGCGTCATTGAGTTCGTCAATCAGTCGCAGTTTCAACTCGTGGAAACGCTGGCCGAGAAAGTCGCCGCCATCGTGCTTGCCGAATTTCCCGTGCCCTGGGTGCGCGTGCGCATCAACAAGAAGGGGGCGCTTCGTCACGCGACGGACGTCGGGGTAGTCATCGAGCGCGGGCAAAAGAGCTGATGCCACGGGTGTACGTCAGCATCGGCTCCAACGTCGAGCGGGAAACGCACATCCGGGCGGCGGTGCGGGCGATCCGGGAACGGTACGCGAATCCCGCCTTTTCCGCCGTCTACCAAAGCAAGGCCGAAGGTTTCGACGGCGACGATTTTTATAATCTCGTGGCGGCCTTCGACACCGACCAAACGATAGAAGCGCTGCGCGGGGCGCTGACCGCGATAGAAATGTCCAATGGGCGCCTGCGGGACGGGCCGCGCTACGGTCCGCGCACGCTCGATATCGACATCCTGCTATATGGCAACTTGGTGCGGCATCGAGGAAAGTTCGATGTGCCGCGAAGCGAAATCAGGGACCGCGCCTACGTGCTGGGTCCTCTCGCGGAACTCGCGCCGCAAGAGCGGCATCCGGAAACCGGAGAGCGTTTCGTCGACTTATGGCGGAACTTTGCGAACCGTGCCGAGCTGCGAGAAGTGCAACTCAAACTCGATTGAGCGTGGCGAGCACCTCAACCCCCAACCTGCCGGCGGTTTATATCACGACGCCGCGGCCGCCATCGACCGCGATCACCTGCCCGGTGAGATAACCGCCGTCGCGTATCAAGAAAAGCGCCGTGCGGGCGATGTCAGCCGGGTCGCCGGCGCGCTTTAACGGCGTGCGCGAAATGATGCGCTGCTTTGACATCTCATCGAGCCCGGTCTCGGGCCACAAAATCACGCCCGGGGCGATGCCGTTCACTCGCACCTCCGGTCCAAGCTCGCGCGCCAACGCCTTGGTCAGCATGATGAGCCCAGCCTTGGTGATGCTGTAGATCGGATAACCGGGCAACGGCCGATCGCCGTAAATGTCCGCGATGTTGAGAATTACTCCACTCTGCTTTTTGAGGTGCGGCCAAGCGGCCTGGGCGAGGAAGAACGGCGCTTTGAGATTTATCGCCATCAGCTCATCCCATTGTGCCTCGGTGGCCTGGCCGAATTCGGTCGGGTAGAACTGCGAGGCATTGTTGACCAACACGTCGAGGCGGCCGAACGACTCCACGGTTTCGAATACGAGGTTGCGGGCGAGCCGCTCCCCGGCGCCTAAATCCCCGCGCACCAACATCACGGATTGGGGTCGCACCTGATGGAGCTCCGCTTGTAACGCGTGAGCCGCCGCTTCCGAGGAGTGATAATGAATGACGAGACGCACGCCTTCGGCATGCAGGGCGCGCGCGAGAGCGGCGCCGATGCGATGGGCGCCTCCCGTCACCAGCGCTACTTTGCCTTCAAGCGAAGCGTCCGCCATGCCTCATCCACCTCGGGTTGGTATACTGCTCCACATCGCTTCGAAGCACTCCCGTACGTTCGCGGCCAAGGAACGGTTCGACCCAACCGATCAACGATACTCGCCTGCCCATTCAACGCCAATAGCTCTATGCCGCCGTCTCCTCGTGGCCTCGCAAAGTTGCCGCCTCCGTCGGAGGAAGAAACGACCGTCAGTACGCAAGTTACGGCGCTAATCGAAGAGGAGATTCGCCGGCACGGTCCCGTCGCCTTCGGCCGCTTCATGGAGCTCGCGCTCTATGCGCCCGGTCTCGGCTACTACACCGCGGGGAAAGAGAAGTTCGGGGCACGCGGCGACTTCATCACCGCCCCGGAGACCTTCCCGCTCTTCGGTCGCTGCATCGCGCATACCGCCGCGGAAATCTTCGCGCAGTTGGGCGATGCCGAGATCCTTGAAGTCGGCGCCGGCAGCGGCCGGCTCGCGGTGGAGCTGCTGCGGGAGCTTGCGCGGCTCGATGCGCTGCCGCGCACTTATTACATCCTCGATTTGAGTCCGCACCTGCGGGTCCGCCAGACCGAGACGCTGAAGGAGCACGCGCCCGAGCTCTGCGGACGCGTGCGGTGGCTCGACCGATTGCCGGCGTCGTTTCGCGGTCTGGTGATCGGCAACGAGTTGCTCGACGCGATGCCCGTCGAACGATTCAGGATGGCCGCGAACGGACTCGAGCAACTGCGCGTTACGCGGCGGGACGGCCGTCTTACGTGGATTGGGACCGCCGCCGAACCGGCACTCGTTGAGCGCATCGCGCCGCTCGGTTTGGCGCCCGGTTACATCTCGGAAGTCGGCTTCGCCGCGGAGGCGTGGATTCGCAGCGCCGCGGATATCCTCGAAAGCGGCGTGCTGTTGCTGATCGACTATGGCTTTCCGCGCGCCGAGTTCTATCACCCGGATCGGGCCGGGGGCACGTTGATGTGTCACTACCGCCATCGCGCGCACGGCGACCCGCTCATCCTCGTCGGATTGCAGGACATCACCGCGCACATCGATTTCACGGCGATCGCCGAAGCCGGAACCGAAACCGGGCTCGACTTACTGGGCTACACGTCCCAAGCGGCGTTTCTCATCGGGAACGGCCTCGACCGTCTGGTGACCGACGCCGATCTGAGCGACGTGCGCGCGCATCTCGCCCTCACCGATCAAATCAAGAAGCTCACGCTACCCCACGAGATGGGAGAACTTTACAAGGTCATGGCGCTCGGACGCGGAATCTCGAAACCCCTCAGCGCCTTTTTGCTGCAAGACCGTCGCTCGCGCCTTTGAGGACGGCGTGTAGATCATGCGTGTCAGCCCGCGTTACTACGACGTCGTAAAAGTCGCCGACATTCAGTTCGGTTCCTGCCTGGATGTACACCACCCCGTCGATCTCGGGCGCATCGGCGCTCGAGCGCGCCATGGCCCTACCCTCCTCGACCTTGTCGACCAACACTCGAAGCGTGCGGCCGACCTTGCGTGCCAGCCGGCGGCGCGAAGTCGTTTCTTGTTTCGCCATGAAGCGCGCGTAACGCTCTTGCTTGACTTCTTCCGGCACCGGAGCGGGCAGCGCGTTGGCGGAGGCGCCTTCGACCGGTGAATAGGTGAAGCATCCCACACGATCGAGCTCGGCCGTCTCGATAAACTCGAGCAACTGCCCGAAGTCCTCCTCCGTCTCGCCCGGAAACCCGACGATAAACGTACTGCGCACGGTCAGATCAGGGCAGACGTCGCGCCAGGCACGCAGGCGCGCCAGCGTATCTTCCGCGCTCGCCGGCCGCTTCATGAGTTTGAGTATCCGCGGGCTCGCATGCTGAAACGGGATATCGAGATAGGGCAGAAGCCTGCCCTCGGCCATGAGCGGAATCACTTCGTCCACGTGCGGATACGGATACACGTAATGCAGCCGCACCCACACGCCAAGCTCGGCCAGCGCGCGGGCAAGGTCGGTCATGCGGGTTTTGATCGGCCGGCCGTTCCAGAATCCGGTGCGATATTTGACGTCGACGCCGTAGGCGCTGGTGTCCTGCGAGATCACCAGCAACTCTTTGACGCCGGCTTTGACCAACGCCTCGGCTTCCTGCATGACTTCGCCGATCGGGCGACTCACGAGGTCGCCGCGCATCGAGGGGATGATGCAAAACGTGCAGCGATGATTGCAGCCTTCGGCAATTTTGAGATAGGCGTAGTGCCGCGGCGTGAGCTTGATACCGGCCGGCGGCACGAGATCCATAAACGGATCGTGCAGCTTCGGGAGATGCGCATGGACGGCTTCCATCACTTCCGCGGCCGCATGCGGGCCGGTGACGGCGAGCACTTTGGGATGCGCCGCGCGCACCACATCGCCCTTGGCGCCCAGGCAACCCGTCACGATGACGCGGCCGTTTTCGCGCAGCGCCTCGCCGATGGCGTCGAGCGACTCCTCGACCGCCGCGTCGATAAAGCCGCAGGTATTCACCACGACAAGATCCGCGCCGCGGTAATCCGGCGAGATCGCATATCCTTCCGCCCGCAGCTGCGTCACGATGCGCTCGGCATCGACCAGCGCCTTGGGGCAGCCGAGGCTGACCATGCCGACGCGCGGTACGGAGGTCGCGCGCGCCGCGCGCGCTTTCTTTGCCGTCTTCATAAGCTACTCGACTTTGATATAAGCGAAGCCTTGTTGTTGCAGCTCCGCCAACCGCACGACGCCGGAAGGCACCACGGTCACGCCGGCAATGAGCTTGCTCTCCGGCAGTCGCGCCTGTTCGCGCGTAATCCCGCACAACTCGAGCTTCACGCCGTAGACGTCGCGCAGCGAAATAAGTCGCTCCAATAGGTCGCGGCGACGCTTCCTGAGCGCTTCGTCTTCGGCGAACGGCGTCTTCAGCAGTTTATCTTCCGTGACGAAGCGAATCCCGGAGGCGATGAACACGACGCGCACGTCGTACTCCCTGAGCTCGGCCTCGTAAGTCGCCACCATATTGCGAATGCTCGTGAGGAGCGCGCTGAAACGCCGGGGATCGCCGAAGTCCGCATGATAAACCACCTTCGCAATGCGCGTGGCCGGCGCGCTCGCACCGGTCCCGGTTTCCGCGGCGCTACCGCCGGCGAGTAGCAAGAAGCATACGGCCGCGAAAGGGCGTGCAAAGACGCCGTCGAACCTTTTCTGCGGCACGCTCACTTCCACTCGTGCTTGCTCACGGTGAGCGCTGCTTTCACGGCAAGGACGCGGTGCTCGCGAATGCGCGCGCCGATCGCTTCCCCCGCTAAGCCCTGTTCTCGCGCTTGGGCGGCGATCGCCGTGGCATCGATCGCGCGCGCCGCCGCGAGAGCCGCGAGCAACTGCTGGCGCTGAGGATACGGATCGGCCTCCAGCCCGGTCCGGCCGCGCGCGTCCGCTTCGCACGCGATCGCATAGGCCTCGACGCGTTCCGGCCGGCGAAAGCCATCGAGCGCCTCGAGGAGCTCGAGCACCGTGGACGGACGCAGCTCAAACAGCCGATGGCAAAGTCCGTGATGACGCGCCACCAGCAGCGCCAGCTCGCAATAATCGCTCGGGGCACGGAAGCGCTCGCAGAATTTTTCGATCAGCGCGACGCTGCGCGCCTCGTGCCCGATATGACGAGGCCATTCCGAACGCGGCGTCGTGCCCTTGCCGACGTCATGCATGAGCGCGGCGAAGCGCACGCGCTT
>Ga0070741_10010381_pt1 | contig 17621 bp, 17 predicted proteins | sample Coa_R1_4_FD_66440 | JGI IMG/M metagenome (GOLD analysis project Ga0070741, IMG submission 66440) | Surface soil microbial communities from Centralia Pennsylvania, which are recovering from an underground coalmine fire - Coalmine... | ecosystem: Environmental > Terrestrial > Soil > Unclassified ...
TCCGGCTTCCGAAGCGGTATTGACGATACTGCCTCCACCTTGTTCTAAGAAGAGGGGGATGGCTCGCCGACAGGCCAGAAAGGGGCCATTGAGGTTTATCGCCAGCACCCGCTCCCATAAGTCCAGGGGGACCTCTGCTGCAGGAGTCATCAGATCCATAATTCCTGCATTATTGCACAGGATATCGAGCCGACCATAGGTCGAGGTGGCGGTGCTGAGCATGCCTTCCACATCCGCATCGGAGGCGACATTGGCCGTATATCCGGTAATCCTGGCTCCTTGCTCCCGCAGGTCCGCAACCAATGCTTGCAGTGGCGCTTCCACGATGTCAACGGCAACCACAGCCGCTCCTTCAGCTATCAGGCGCTGAACCAGCGCGCGGCCAATACCGGAGGCGGCACCTGTCACCAATGCCACCTGTTGCTCAAAACTCATATCTTCTTGCTCCTCTCTGGATGCGGCTTCAGGACGAGAACAACACTGAGGCCCATCCTTCAACAATCACCATATCAAAAAATCAACACAGCGTGTATACTGTCTCCAGTTGTTACATTTACTTTTTTGGATTATAATGTCATACTGTGACAAAAGTCAATAGGAGAAAGTGGGGATATGAATGACATGGTATCTTTACCACACGACGCTTCTCAACAGATGAGTTTGCGAGAACGCAAGAAACGCCTGGCGCAAGCTACCATTGAAGAGGCTGCGCTGCGCTTGTTTCAGCAGCAGGGCTATGAACAGACTTCCATCCAGGACATTGCCGATGCGGTGATGATGTCCTCGCGCACCTTTTTTCGCTATTTTGCCTCCAAAGAGGAGGTGCTCTTTGGACCCATGCGCGCGGTCCTGAGCGAGGGACTGCGCCTGCTAGAGCAGGTAGCGCCAACCGAGTCACCCCAGAGCACCCTGCGAGCGACCCTGCTGCAGCTGGCCAGCCTCTATCAGCAGCAGCGGGCCAGCTTTCTGCTCCGCTATCAGGTGGCCATGCAGACACCATCGATCGCTTCCATCTATCTCTATGCACTGATGGAAACGGAGCCAGCCATGTGTGAGGTGCTGTGCACCCGATTGCAAACAGCTACGAACCGCAACACGATGCGCTTCCTGATAGCCCTCTACATGACGGCGTTACGTATGGCTCTTCTTGAGTGGCTGGAACAAGATGCGCAGGGAGATCTGGTTTCCTTGCTTGGTGAGTATCTGGATTCCCTCTCGTCGCTTTCCCTCCATACTTAGAGGAAAAGATCAGTTGTACTATCTCTGGAATTAGCGGACTTTTTCAGAAGGTGTAAGTTGGGAAATATGCGTCTGTGGAAGATGGCTTTGTCCATATCGTACTCAAGAGACCATATGGACAAAGCCTATGCTTCTAGCTCGCTGTCCATCCACAATCAATCGATTGTGCACTGCCGGTGATACCACTGGCTGCATCTGTACAAAGATAGGTGACCAGCTGCGCCACCTCTTCAGGCTCAAGCAAGCGATGGATAGCGCCCTCAGCTACCATGATTTTCTCCACCACTTCGGACTCGGGAATTCCGTGGACACGTGCCTGGTCCGCGATTTGTTTCTCGACAAGGGGAGTTCGCACATAAGAGGGGCAAATCGCATTACAGGTGACGCCGTGCTCTGCACCTTCCAACGCCGTAACGCGCGTTAGCCCCAACAGGCCATGCTTGGCGCTGACATACGCCGATTTAAAGGCTGAAGCTCGCAAGGCATGCACCGATGCGATATTGATGATCCGCCCCCACCTGTGCGCGTACATTCCTGGTAAGACGGCTTTAGTCAGCAGAAAAGGAGCTGTGAGCATGATCTCAAGAATTTGTCGCCATTTGGCCTCAGGAAACTCTGGAATAGGTGCAACGTATTGGATACCAGCGTTGTTCACCAGGATATCAATTCGACCCTCGCGGTCGAGGGTCTGAACTACCAGTTGCTGGAGGTCGTCCCCGTTCGTCATATCTGCCGCCTGGAAACGTACTCCTGGCAGTTCACCTGCAACCGCTCGTCCTCTTTCAACGTCGATATCAGATAACGTCACCCGTATTCCATGTCGAACAAAATCGCGGACAATCGCCAGTCCAATACCAGATGCCGCTCCGGTCACGAGAGCAATTCGGCCTTCTAATCCTGTCATAAAACATCTCCTTCTCTTGACGCTATTTCGCTTGTCTACGCATCAGTTTGTAATACTATGATCGACTCACCTGCAACATCTTTCATAAATGGCAGAAAAACATCTGACGTTGTTACCGTCCATTTAGCTCGTAATATTGCAAGATCTTGTACAGCTCATGCTTGTCAGGCTGTATTGCGCTTCACTCCCTCCTTATGTTTGCGAAAAAAGTCTGCAAGGGTATGGTGTCGCTTGATCTTCTGAGAGATAATACTCTGCCTGTATGCTCTCCTCATAGGATGAGCCATAAAAAAGTTGTACATTGCGACACTAGCACTCGGACCTCGCGAATCAGTGTACGAACCGGCTGGATTGCCACCCGACCACGCATGACCCATGCCATCGATTTTCCAATAGGCCTGTACTTCATCTCCATTGCTCGTATTCCATGTTGCCACAACATAGGAATAGCCATCCAAGACCTGCCCACGCGTGACGCAGGTAGGATGATTGAAATTGGCAGTATAAGCATGTTTAGAAGCGAGATGGTTTGTCTGCATCCATTGTTGCACAACTTGATCTCCATTCGCAGGAACCACAGTCATATCTCTTGTGCCATGAAACACAATGGCCGGTACGATACGGGAGAAGTCGCTCATGGCAGTATATGCTGCGTTCCCCAGCTGGCATGGGTCTGCTCCACCGCGCCTCATGACCCGTAAAGCACTATTCACGTTCGTTGCCGCTTGATACCCCAATCCTGAATGTACGCCGATGGCCGCAAAGAGATCAGGATAGGTTGCGCCGAGAATGGCAGCCATACATGCTCCAGCAGAGAGACCCGCGACATAGATGCGAGCTGGATCAATCAGCCAGCGGGCAGTATTCAGTCGCACGCTCTTGATCATGCCAACAATGCTGGCTGGCTCTCCACTTCCCCTCTGCTGATTTGTTGGTAGAAACCAGTTCCAACAACGTCTGTGATTGGAAGAGCCCGTCTGCTGTGGATAGAGCAGTACGAAGCCGTGCTGTTCTGCTAACAGATCCATAGATGTGCCGATAGCGAAGTCTTCCGCTGTCTGCCTGCAGCCATGCAGCATGACAATCAGTGGAACTGGGGAGCCTACCCGATAGGTTTTCGGGGTATAGACAAAATAGGAATGACTCCCGTTTGCATCAACATGCAAAAACTGTTGCCACATAGACACCTCAGCAGATGCAGCTCACGAGATGGTGCTTCCTGCAAACCAGGCCACACATGCGTGTCGCACGAAGATTGAAAGGGAGGAGTTCTCCGGCGATTGTAGGCACAAAAAAGCGCGAGCCAGGCTGAATGCAGCATCCACCGCTCGCACATCTTTAACCAGAGATTCTCTTTTGCCGCTGTCATCTTCCGATTTGAGTCCTCAGCCCTATTCTAAAGTTGATCATCGATCGAACAATAATTGCGCTTGGTCTCTTGTCGGAGTGCATCCAGGGCTTGTAGTGGCATAGACGCACTCCCTTGTGAGTCTCGCGATATCTTGCTCATACATTTAGAATACCGCTACGCTGGTGGTATGTCAAGGGAAGGCGGCTCGGTAGCGTCCGCAGACCCTCTCGCTTTGATCTCCTCCAGAGCAACTAGAAGCACATTCAGCTTGCCTTCTACCCGTTCCAGGCGTTCTGCTAGATCCTCTAGCACCTCAGTTTGCTGGGGAATCGAAGAACGTGCATCTAAGATATGCAGTTTGTTTTCTACTCGCTCCAGGTGCCCTGCCAGTCCCTCGACCATCTGATCAGTGACCACCTTCAGGTAGCTATCTTCAAAGTTCACAAATGCGTCCTCGATTGTATAGACCCTCTCTTCGAGTGAAGCAACAAGTTCCTCTACTCGGGCAATGTCTGAACGTGTAGGAATCTGAAAATTTTGGGATATCTTCTTGCTTACAAGGTAAAAGGCTCTGACCGATGCCGTATAGACCTCTATCGATGTTCTCCATGCATCAACTGTCGCATCAGTCCACAATTTCCACGCTTCCACAGGGTCGATGATCCTCGAAGGGCTGATCTTCAACTGCCCCTGAGCTACTCCTACACCCTTCATCCAGAAGCGATAAAGATCGAAGAAATCCCCATATGCTTCCCTCCCACTCTCAAGAGTATCTGGCTGCATCCTGGTGGTCTCATTCCAAACCTTCCACAGATGCTTCGGATCTGTAGAATCGTGAGCATTTGTTTCACTTGACACTGCAATCTCTCCTTGATTGTCCTTAAACCGTTGTTGCCTGCTACCTCGCAGGCACACGCTTTTGCCCATTGATAAAGATGGAGCAAGAGCTCATGGATATCTTACTCTCCAGAACTCTTTTCTGCAAACTAGATCCCCCAGAAATATATCAATGCCAGGGAATCTGATGATGCTTTCACGTTTCTGTTGGCGAAAAAGCCGAAAATGTCAATTGGTTTTGCAATAAGTACCAATTTACCGTTTTAGTTCACGCTTATACTGAATACGAATTTCCTCTACATAGTTAAAAATGGACCAGGAGAGATCATGAGTACACAGCAGCAAAAAAGACTGGACGCCCACAAGGCTACAGGTACAGAAACGTCACAGCTAATCCATCTGCTCGAAAAGGAAGATCGAGCTACTCTGACACACTACTATTATCAGATGGTGCTCATTCGCCACTTCGAGGAAAGAACGGCTGAGATGTACAACAGGGCACGCATCGGCGGTTATTGTCATCTCAATCTAGGTGAAGAGGCAACCGTTGTCGGATTCTGTGCCGGTCTGGAACCGGATGACTACGTTTATACGAACTACCGCGAGCACGGTTATGCTATCTGTCGTGACATTTCTGCCAATGCAGTAATGGCTGAATTGTTTGGCAAACAAGATGGTTGTGCACGCGGACGCGGCGGATCGATGCACCTATTTGACCTCCAACGCCACTTTATGGGTGGCTACGCCATCGTTGGCGGGCAATTACCACTGGCAACGGGGGCCGCTTTTGCCATCGCTTATCGTGGTTCCCATGAAGTCGTGGCCTGCCAGATGGGCGATGGTGCAACCAATGGCGGTCCCTTCCACGAGTCGCTCAATCTCGCGAAAATCTACCATCTGCCCATTATCTATTTTATCGTCAACAACCAGTACGCGATGAGCTTGCAGGCCGACAAGGGCTCAGCGGTGGGCGAACTCTATCGCAAGGCCTGTGCCTATGATATGTACAGCGAACGCGTCGACGGCAACGATGTGCTGGCTGTACGCGATGCAGTACGCAACGCGGCAAAGAGGGCGCGAGAACAACACGAGCCCAGTCTTATCGAAGCCGTCAGCTATCGCTTCCGGGGCCATTCCGTCGTAGACCCTGATCGATACCGCGATGAGGAAGAAGTGAAGCTTGGTCGAGCCCAGGATCCCATTCCCACTTTTGCTGCGCGCTTGCTGGCTGCTAACATCCTTCAAGAGCGCGACCTTCAGGAAATCGAAGTCCAGGTGCAGCAAGAGGTAGACGCGGCAATCACATTCGCTGATGAGAGTCCTTATCCGCCAGCTGATAGCCTCTTCGATTACATTTATGCCCCTGATGATGCTCAAAAAGGAGAGAGATAATCATGGCTGAGATAACCTATCGGCAGGCGCTTCACGACACCTTACGCGAAGAACTTCTGCGCGATGAGAATGTCTTTTTGATTGGAGAAGAGATTGGCGCTTTCGAGGGATCGTACAAAATCACTGCCGGCCTCTTGAAAGAATTCGGCCCCAAGCGCGTTGTGGATACGCCGATCTGCGAGAATGGTTTCGTTGGTCTGGCTGCAGGTACGGCGATGTTGGGACTACGCCCCGTTGTAGAGATTATGACCATCAACTTCATCCTCCTTGCAATGGATGAGATTGTGAACCATGCCGCGAAAATCTATTACATGTTCGGGGGGCAATGTCCCGTCCCAATGGTTATTCGCACGCCCGGCGGCGGTGGTCAGCAGTTGTCGGCCACCCATTCACAAAATCTGGAAGTATGGTTTGCCCATGTACCCGGCCTCAAGGTCATGGCTCCGTCGTCTCCAGCCGACGCCAAAGGCATGTTACGCACAGCGATCCGCGACAACAACCCGGTCATTTTCCTGGAAAACTTCGCGCTTTATAACACGAAAGGTGAAGTGTCTGATGGCGAGTACACAATCCCTTTTGGGAAAGCACAGATCACCAAAGAGGGAACAGACCTGACGATCATCAGCTACTCGCGTATGGCCTCGGTCGCGTTGCAGGTTGCACGCCGCATGGAGCAAGAAAAACACTTAAGTATTGAGGTTGTGGATCTGCGCTCGCTGCGTCCCCTGGATCACGAAACGATTATCAATTCCGTCAGGAAAACGAACCGCGCTATCGTCTTTGAAGAAGACTGGCGCTCCTACGGCGTTGGTGCGGAGATTGCCGCACTTGTGCAAGAAGAAGCCTTCGACGATCTAGACGCCCCCATCAAGCGCGTAGCAAGCCTGGAGGTTCCATTGCCCTACTCTAAGACGCTTGAACAGGAGGCTCTGACCGGAGCTAAACAGTTAACGGAAGCCATCAACGCACTCGCGCCTCGCCGCAGGAGGTCTTGAGCATGCCGGAAATCACTATGCCCAGGCTCAGCGATACAATGCAAGAAGGGACGATTACTCGTTGGTTAAAAAAGCCTGGTGACGAGATAAAAAGGGGAGATATCATAGCCGAGGTCGAGACAGACAAGGCCAATATGGAAATTGAGGCTTACGACACTGGTACCCTTGAACAAATCGTGGTAAATGAAGGGCAAACAGCCTCCATAGGCCAGGTTATCGCCATCGTTGGCAGCGGTGCAGGTACCCAGAAGCAAGCATCACCTGCCACTACCAGAACCAGGACAAAAGATACACCGTCTTCCGCAGCTCGGGAGACTGCAACAAGAAGCGTTCAGGTGGCGAACAGCAAAGCTAGCAGGAGTGCACCCGGCTCACATGCTCAGACACTGCCGGTTGCATGCGCATCAGATTGGCAAAACGGCGAACAGGGAGATACCAACAATTCGAAGATCAAAGCCTCGCCGCTAGCTCGACGGATGGCAGAAGAGCACAACATCGATCTGAATCAGATCCAGGGAACAGGCCCCGGTGGTCGCATCGTACGCGATGATATCGAAGACTTTTTGGAGCGTGCCACACCTATACTCGTGCAGCCAGCAGTTCCACAACAGGAAGTACCGGTTGTTGCAACAGCAATGCACATGACAGATGTAGAGATCAGCACACCCACATCGATGCAAAAGACGATAGCGCGCCGTCTGACCGAGTCGAAACAGACTATCCCACACTTCTATATCGGCAACGACATAGACATGACCGATGCGCTGACCCTACGCCAGATGTTCAATGCCAGCGCAGGCGAGAAAGGGCTGAAAATCAGTGTGAATGATCTCATCGTAAAGTCCTGCGCTCTGGCCCTGGAGAAGTTCCCTGAGATCAACTGTTCGTGGATGGATGGACAGTTTGTCCAACATAAGCGCATCAATATCGGGATTGCGGTGGACATCCCTGCGGGGCTGATCGTGCCTGTCATTCACGATGCAAACATCAAGGGCGTACGTTCCATTGCACGGGAAGCCAAAACTCTCGCCGAGAAGGCACGTGCAAGCAAACTGACTCCGGCAGATCTGGAAGGGGGTACCTTCTCTATCTCAAATCTGGGCATGATCGGTGTCACGGACTTTATCGCGGTAATCAATCCGCCAGAAGCGGCTATCATGGCGATTGCATCGGTGCGTAAGACCTATGTGCCCATCGATGGTCAGCCCGTCATTCGTGATCTAATGCACGTCACCGTCTCGGCTGATCATCGCATTCTCTATGGTGCTACAGTTGCGCGTTTCCTACAGGAGGTCAAACAACTTCTGGAGAATCCCTACATGCTTCTAGGCTAACTCTGATATTCTCTCTATTGTATGCCAGCAGGCATTGTAGCCTGCTGGGCATATAATAATATCTATTTTTATTCCATTTCCCCTTCTTGCCCAAAAATGGGACAAGATCACCTCTCCAGGACGTAGGAGCCCGGAGCGGGAATAATCGGCGGATGAGTGCTGCTGCCCATGGATGGTGCAGGGACTTGCTCGCCTGAACGAGACGAGAGCCATTCCACCCAATCCATCCACCAGCTTCCTCGATGCTGCTTTGCGCCCTCTAGCCACTGCTCGGCATTTTCTGCGATCTTCTCATTCGTCCAGTAGCCTCTCTCTTTGCCAGGAGGAGAGATCACGCCAGCGATATGACCACTTCCGGCAAGCACAAAACGCACGGGACCACTGACTAACTGCGAGATCCGCCAGGCCGACTGCCAGGGTACGATGTGATCCTGCTGTGTACCTACCGCATAGATCTCCTGTCGTATCCGGCTCAGGTCTATAGGCACGCCTTTCAACACAATCTTGTTGGGCTTGATCAGATTGTTCTCCAGGTAGGTGTTGCGCAGGTAAAAGGAGTGAGCTGCCCTTGCCATGCGTGTACCATCGTTGTTCCAGTACAGCAGATCAAATGCCCCTGGTTCCTTCCCCATGAGATAGTTGTTGACAACATTGCTCCAGATGAGGTCGTTAGCGCGCAACAGGTTGAACATTGCTGCCATTGAGCGACAATCCAGGTAACCACACTGCATCATCTGTCTCTCGACACACTCGACTTGCGGCTCATCCATGAATACACAGGTATCTCCTGCCTCACGAAAGTCCAGCAAAGAGACCAGGAAAGTCGCGGCATTGACCACATCGTCTCCCCTGGCCGCAAGATAGGAGAGAGCGAGAGCCAGCAATGTGCCACCAATGCAATACCCTACCACATTGACCTTTGGGGAGCCAGTAATCTCTTTGGCGACATCCAGTGCTGCTAACAGTCCCAGGGTCAAATAGTCCTCAAAGCTTGTCTCTTCCATAGAGGCATCAGGATTCTTCCAACTGACGACAAAGACGGTATAGCCCCGCTCTACCAGGAACTTCACAAGGCTATTCTGAGGCTGCATGTCCAGGATGTAATACTTGTTAATCCACGGCGGGATAAAGAGCAGCGGAATAGCGTAGACCTTCTCGGTGGAAGGCGCATATTGGATGAGTTCAATCAGCTTGTTCCGATAAATCACCTGACCCGAGGTTATAGCGAGATTGCGACCAGGTGCGAAGGCCTCAGTATCCGTCATCTTTACCTGTCCCGCCTGGATATCGCGCATGAGGTGCTCCATCCCCCTGACCAGATTTTGCCCGCCGCTCTGAATGGTCTCATGAACAACCTGGGGATTCGTAAAGAGCGTGTTCGTCGGACTGATCGCATCCAGAAACTGGCGGAGATAAAAGATCAATTTGCGTCGTTGGTTTGCATCGAGCCCCTCTATTTGGGAGGCAGCATTGAGCATGGTGGTAGCGATCAGGAGATAGCTTTGCTTGAGGAAATCAAACACCGGGTTGAGTTGCCAATCAGGGTCACTGAAGCGTTTATCGCCCTTTTCAGGCTCAATAACTACTGGAAGCTCCCAGCCTTTTCCCCAGAATTTGAGGCTTGTAACAATCATAATCTGTGTGTACCTCTGAACAAAATCGTTATAGTTGGACCAGGTACGAACAGGGTTCCTAAGGGTATCCAACCATATGAGCTGGAAGGCCCTGGTAACGGCGACTGGATCGAGAGGAAACACCCTGCTGAAAGGGTGAGCCTCCCAGAGTTGGCGCAGCAGGATCATCCAGGGATTCTTTTCGTCGTCCTGCCCCTTCCGGGTTGCTGTACCCATAGCCAGGAAAGGTTTCATGGCTGGCTCAAACAGCCTGTTCCAGGCCTCGAATGGATTTTGTCCAAAGAATGACGATGTTATCATATCAATGTTCTCCTTAACTCATACTCTTACGTTGGGATTTGACCGATACGCTGACTGCCAGCAAGAAGCCGCTGGCGTGTACCCGACCTGAAGGGGTAACTTGCCGGCAGCTCTTCTTTCGCAGGCGACTAGCGCTCTACGATCATTGCTACGCCCTGTCCACCGCCAATACATAGCGTGGTCAGACCATAATGAGCCTGTCGCCGTTGCATTTCATATAAGAGCGTAACCAGGATGCGCGCTCCACTCGCCCCAATAGGATGCCCTAGAGCGGTTGCGCCTCCATTCACATTGAGCCTGGCCCGGTCGAATCCCAGCTCCTTCCCTACTGCGACTGCTTGCGCTGCAAAGGCTTCATTGGCCTCAACAAGATCGAGATCCTCTATCTTTAATGCTGCCTTCTTCAGAACCAACCGTGTTGCTGGCACTGGTCCCATACCCATAATATGCGGCTCAACGCCAGCCGATGCATAGCTGCGGATGGTTGCCAGTGGCTTCAGTCCCCTTTGCTCCGCTTTCCGACGGCTCATCACAACCAGAGCGGCAGCACCATCATTCAGACCTGATGAATTGCCTGCCGTTACGGCTCCATCAGGCTTAAAGGCGGGACGCAGCTTTGCCAGCGCTGCTGCTGTAGTGTCGGAGCGAGGCTGTTGATCGGTGTCGAAAATGGTTGATCCTTTCTTGCCTGGCACTTCAACGGGAACGATTTCTTCACGGAAGCGCCCGCTTTCAATGGCCTGCAGTGCTCTGTGCTGGCTCTCCAGAGCAAACTGGTCCATCTCCTGCCGGTTGATATTGAACTGGGTGCAGATATTTTCGGCAGTGATGCCCATGTGTACACCACTGAAGGCGTCGATCAATCCATCGCGCAGCATCTCATCGACCAATTGCCCATCCCCCATACGATAGCCGAAGCGTGCCTTCTCTACCAGGTAAGGGGCACGACTCATACTCTCCATGCCTCCAGCCACGATGATATCTGCATCTCCTAGCCGAATTGCCTGCGCCGCTAGTATCACCGCCTTGAGCCCGCTACCACACACTTTATTGATCGTCATCGCAGGGATAGCTGTACGAAGACCAGCATTAAGGGCTGCCTGGCGCGCAGGATTTTGTCCAAGTCCAGCTTGCAGAACATTGCCCATAATCACTTCATCTACCTCATCGCTTCCAATGCTGGCCCGCTCCATCGCTGTCTTGATGCAGATTTCTCCTAGCTTGACAGCTGGTACATCTGCCAGTCCGCCGCCGTAGGTGCCGATGGCGGTACGTACTGCGCTGACAATAACCGCATCTTGTAACTCTGCCATGAAATTCTATTCCTTTCTCGTCTAAATATATACTCCGCCGTTAATGCCGATCGTTTGCGCTGTTATATAGTCGCCCTCTGTAACGATATAGCGGACACAAGCGGCAACTTCCTCAGGTTGGGCAAAACGGCCCAGTGGGATTTTTTCAAGGAGACGCTGGCGGATTTCCGCTGGAACCGACTGGAGCATATCAGTCTCTGTAAAACCCGGACAGATGGCATTAACTGTGATGCCGTAATGAGACACCTCCAATGCAACTGATTTGGTAAAACCGATGACCCCTGCCTTGGTCGTGGCATAGTTCGCCTGACCAACGTTGCCGCCCTGCCCCACAAATGAGCTGATGTTCACGATCTTGCCGCTTTGGCGTTCGAGCATGCAGGGAAGTACCTGCCTGGTGCAGTTGAATAAGCTATCGAGGTTCACGTGAACCACCTCATCCCACTGCTCCAGACTCATGTTTTTCAGCGTCTTATCACGTGTGATTCCAGCATTGTTGACGAGGATATCAATCTGGCCAAAAGTTTGAATAGTTCGCCTGGCTAGTTCTCCAGCTTGTTCATAGCTTGAGACATCAGCTTGCACAATCAAAGCCTTAGGTCCAAGTTCCTCAACCTCTTTAGCCAGTTCCCGCGCTGCATCAGCGCTTGTAACATAGTTAATCACCACATTGGCTCCTGTTGCCGCAAGTTCCCTCACAATAGCTCGACCGATGCCACGCGCAGCACCAGTGACGATAGCGGTTTGACCATCTAGCCGTTTATCCATAGTAGCTGTTCCCCTTTTTTGAAAAACTGCATATGAAGCTTCATCTCTCCGTACTCCATCTTTCTTGTATCTCAAGTTCTCATTCCCAGATGATGTAGCACAATTATAAAAATATTATATACACTAAATAGTATTATTCGTTTTCTATATAGAGATCCTATAAGGGTGTATACTCTACTGAGAGGCACGTACGAAAAGGCATCTTCCGGCATCATTCCGGGCACGGTTTCGCTGGTCATAGCATGGAATTTTCTGTGACCTCGTGCTTCACTTCGTGCTTTTATCATCTTTTGTCTAAAAATCTCCACATAAATAATCTCTTCTTTTTAATAATGATAGACCAAAAAACATATATTTATAGACAGCTATCTCTTGACAAACAGAAACGTATACATGTAAAATGCATATAGGTGTAGAGTAGCAATACTTCTGTTGATTGTGTCAGTTCTTTGGCGGGTGTCAGATGGCAAAGGGAGAAGAGAACAAAGATCCAGACAATGCGATCTCTTGTGCCCGGGCAAGGAGTTGGTGCGTTCCTGTCATCCTCTTGATGCTGCGTCAATGGAACTCGTATGGCTACGAGTTGATGGAGAAGCTAGCAGCATTTGGGTTACAGGCAATGAATCCCGGTACGTTCTATCGGATGTTGCGACAGATGGAGAAGGACGGTATGGTTAGTTCCACCTGGGACACCTCGGCACCCGGTCCAGCACGGCGCGTGTACTCGATTACCCAGGCGGGGGAGACATATCTGAAGTTCTGGGTCGAGTCGCTGGACCAGCATCAGAAGATGATGAACCTGTTCTTCAAACTCTACACTTCTCCGATGGCACACTCTAAACAAGAGGATGGGTAACTACTCCGGCCAATTCGCCCACAAGGGGCGAAACCCGCGTAGCGCCGCCCCTTGTGGGCGAGAAGAGGTAGGGATGCCTCTGTCTGGACCTTTATACTCGCATCCTTATGTAGGCCTGGCGATGCACATGCCTCGCAGGCTCCTACCAGGAAATAATGAAAGGGACAAGATAGTGGTAGTGGCAGAGAAAAAAGCATTTGAAACGACGCAAAAGTTGAACGAGTTCTGGTATACAACCAGCCAGGCCATTGTGCAGAGCACGTTTGAGGTTCAGGGACGCTCTCTACAGTACGTGCAGAACACCTTCCAGGATGGAATAGAGACGCTCAAGAGCAATATTGATGCCTCGCAGCACTGGTTGCAAATGGCAACGAAAACCCAGGACCAGCAAGCGCCGATACCGTCCCTTATGGAAAGTAGCATAGAAGCGTACAAACGCAATGTCTCTTTCCTGCAAAGGACCATCGAGCACGGAGCCGAGACATTCAGAAGCAATACAGAGGTCATGCACAATCTGGCTCAGACACTGATCAAGAAGACTCAGGAACAACTGGAGACATCCTGGTCGTAGTCTTTTACTAACGTTTGCATGGACTTGCTTTCACCATCAATTCCGGCATGTCCTCAAATGGTGTTGTCTGAGTGCATTGCATGGCCTGGCCCATCATATGCAGCTCAGACAATGCCCCCTATGTGTACGTCTTGCGCAATGAGAGCGTGTGAGGAGTGTTGCAATGCTAAATAAAGCAGAGTCACAGGCTTCCAGAAACCCATGGGAATTCTGGAGGCAATGGAACGAAATAACCGTCAAAATGTGGGCAAATGCTATGAACAATGGTAATACAACAGGGACACATGCTTCTGGCACTGAGGGTTCGTGGATGAATGCTATGAACACTGTGCAGGAACACCTGTCGAACAATGCTCAGGCACTGTTCAATCCCCAGGAAGCATGGAAACTGTGGTTTGATACGACCCTGGATATCTGCCGTGAGGCTATCAATATGGGTCGCGACCCCGCCGGGTTCCTCGCAGCCTGGGTCAAGGTGATGGAAAATATCCAGCAGAGGGCACACGCTGGTAAGTCTTTGCCAATTGACCCTTTCAAGTTGTTTCAGGAATGGTACGATGCCGCAAGCAAGCCCTGGTCCAAGGTAGTTGAGGACAGTATCGCATCCGAACGCTTTTTAGCGTTCACCAGCCCTGGCCTGGAGAATTATTCTCATCTCATCAAAGCATTCCGTCATGCAAGCGAGGAATATCTCAAGGCACTACGACTGCCTACGCTTTCTGATATCGCTCACGTGGCAGAGATGGTTGTTAACCTGGAAGAGAAAGTTGATGCTATTGAAGAGACTATCGAACGCGTGAAGGAGCAACAACTAACGCAAGGCAATGCGACGATAGAAAAGATAGCCAACGTAGAACGTCGACTGAACCAGATAGAGACCAGGCTGGAGAAGATGCTCGCGCTGTTAGAGAAGTTCGAAGATGAGCCTTCTATAAACTTTTGGTAAACGAAACATAGTTCATAAAGCACCAATCACGTTTTTTCGTCAATGATGCGAAATAGCCAATGGCGGCTAGAGGTGAATCACAATGACACAGGTGAAACCCATTACACATGAAACAACATCACAGGTCTTTGATACAGTTCGTATGTTCGAAAAATATAAGAAAGGGATGCAGATTTTGCTGGAAGGAGCCCAGATCCAGACAGGTCTGACCCCTAAGGAAGTTGTATGGACGAAAAACAAAGCCCGGCTCTATCACTATGTGCCGATGCAAGAGAAGCGCTTTCCGGTTCCCATTCTCTGCATCTATGCACTGATCAATCGCTGCTATATCCTGGATCTGATGCCATCCAACAGCCTTGTCGAATACCTGGTGAGCCAGGGATTTGACGTGTATCTCCTCGATTGGGGCATCCCAGGAGAGGAGGATAAAAAGCTTACCTTTGAGCATTATATATATGATTATATTGCGCGTGCCATCAAAAAGGTGCTCAGGCATGCCAACGCTGAGAAGTGCAGCATCCTGGGCTATTGTATGGGGGGAACCATGAGCGCCATGTATGCGGCCCTTTTCCCCAACTCTGAGCTCAAAAACCTGATTCTGCTGACGACCCCCACTGACTTCACGACAGAACATACGGGCCTCTATGGCATCTGGACGAGCGAGAAGCACTTTAACCACGATCTGCTGGTGGATTCCTTCGGCAACGTTCCAGGTGACCTCATTAATGCCGGCAATCTCATGGTCAAACCCGTCACCAACTACATTGGAACCTACATCACTATGTGGGATCGCATCCTCTATGATCGGCCGATGAATACCTGGCTTGCCATGAACAAGTGGGTCAACGACGGTGTGCCCTTCCCAGGTGAGGCTTTCCGGCAATGGATACGCGATTTCTACCAGCAGAACAAGTTGGTCAAGGGTGAGATGAGTTTGCGTGGGCAGCGCGTGGACCTCTCTCGAATCTCCTGCTCTGTCCTCAATATTGCAGGGAAACGAGATCATATCTGCACACTACCACAGACTGAAGCTATTATGCACCTGATCAGCAGTCAGGACAAGGAGTTTTTCGTGCTTGACGCTGGTCATGTCGGCCTGCTGATTAACGCGGACGCAAAAAAGAAGCTCTGGCCGAAGATACACACTTGGTTGCAGGCTCGCTCTCAATAAAACAGTCGTTGATACTGCTTCTGGTACCATTGAAGGTGAGTACCACAAAGCACAGATGAATAGGCGCAGGAGCGTGAATCTGTAAATCCATGCTTCCACGCCTCTATTTTATGAAATTAAAAGCACGCAATGAGAATTACAAAATTAGAAGCCCGGTGTTATCTGCTCTCTAGTTGCTACTTGCTCTGTGCCACAATGTGAGCAATGTTCTGGTGGCAGCTGGCTATGCATGACTTCCCCACATGCCGGACACACCCAGCGGGTAGCAACCTCTCTGACCAGATCGGCTCTGCTTACAATCCCGCTGAGTTTGCCCTGGTCGAGCACTAACAGACGTTTGATACGCTCATGAATAAGAATACGACTTACTTCATCCAAACCGGTGTCCTCAGTGACACTAATCACGCCTCGCGTCATAATCTCGCGAACGAGATTGCCTTCCCGTGCAATGACATCGTACTCAGTCACCACACCGACAACCATATCCGCCTCATTGACGACAGGCAAACCACTCACCCGGTGCTCTGATAGCAGACGTGCAGCTTGTTGCTTCGTTTGGTCTTCCTTGACCGTAATCACCTTCCTGGTCATTACATCCCGAACTTTCCCCTTGGAGAAATAGTCTAGAGACACTGCAAATCCTCCATTCGTTGCTCACAGCATAAGACACATACACCGTTGTATGTAATTACTGCTGTCATCATTATAGTTGTTGTGATCAAGCAATGGTCAAAGAGATCTTGAAGGAGGAAAAAACAGTCAGCTAATCATCAGCAGAATATAGAACAGCTTTGCTGTGAACAGGGCTTCACCGCAGCTTTAAGCCAGACTCTCACCAATTCTTGCGGCGGTACACAGCATCGCCTGCGCAATCCTGACGACTTGCTCATCGTTCATGCGCGAGACAGGCGCAGAGACGGTAATGGAGGCTCTAGCCTGTCCATGGCGATCCAGGATCACGGCTGCGAGCGCGCTCAAATCTGGTTCGCTCTCCTCGAAGTTGGTGGCATATCCACGTTCACGAACGCATTGCAGCTCGCATTCCAGATCAGCACGGGTCCGCAGCGAGTGGGGCGTGAGCGTGGGAAGCTCGCTTTCAGCGTAGAGTTCGTGTAAACGCTCCAAAGATATTTCAGCCAGCATGGCCTTACCAGCCGCCGTGCAGCATGCAGGCAAGGAAACGCCTATGCGGCTCGACACACGAATCACCTTCTCGCATTCAATGCTCTCAAGAAAGAGCACCATGCTCCCCTGCAGGACAGCAAGATGGACGGTCTCTCCCACCTCCTGGCACAACTGTTGCATGAAAGGAAGCGCCTGACCTCGCAGGTCCATCCCGCGTATGACCGATAAACCTATATCTATCAGGGCCGGCCCTGCAGCATACAGCCTGGTAGTAGGGTCCTGGCTAACAAACCCATGATACTGAAGCATTGCCAGCAAGCGATGAGCAGTTGAGGGAGCCACTTCGATCATTCTGCTTGCCTCGGAGACGCTAATCGCCTTGTGCTTGCGAAACAGCAAAAGCAGTTGCAGGGCATTATCGACCGACTCAATCGGATAGTTTGGTTTCCTGGCCGGCTCTGTATTCTTCATAGCAGAATTTTAGCGCATCTTTACCGAAACAACAATCCCTCTTCACGCTTATCATTACCCTTCAGCGCATTCTCGAAGTTCTTTCAGCCATAACATGCTCAATCACAAAAAGCTCAATAGAAAGAGCTAATCAGATGGAGCAAGTTTGTTTCACCTGATTAGCTCTTTGTCTGACAAAGACATCACTACCCTCTTGCAAAATGGTCCGGCAACCCGATCACAAAGGCAACCAGCTAGAGTCATTGCAACATCCGTCGCATTAATCGACGCTTCACGACCTCGACAAGCAAGAGATATACCACCGTCATCGCCACGAGGAAGAGGAAGTAGAGCGCGAGGAAGTTGTTGAGCAGAATCTGTGACGGCAACATAGGGAGGAAAGGCAGGAAAACATATGCCCCCGCCATACTGAAC
>Ga0070741_10010382_pt1 | contig 17621 bp, 16 predicted proteins | sample Coa_R1_4_FD_66440 | JGI IMG/M metagenome (GOLD analysis project Ga0070741, IMG submission 66440) | Surface soil microbial communities from Centralia Pennsylvania, which are recovering from an underground coalmine fire - Coalmine... | ecosystem: Environmental > Terrestrial > Soil > Unclassified ...
GGTGGAAGGCGAGGGGGCCCGGGTGATCGGGGTGCTGGTCGTGGTGGACCGGGAGGAGGGCGGGCGGGCGGTGTTGGAGCGGGAGGGGTATCCCGTGATCGCCCTGACCACGGCGAGCGCCCTCGGGCTCAGCGGCTGACCCCGCCGGGCTCCCGCTCCCAGACGCCCGGGGCGAGCGGGTGGAAGTCGCGCCAGAGCGCCTCGAACGGGCGCACCATCCGATCCAGGAACCGATCCATGGCGAGGGCGAACGGGAACCGCTGCCGGAACTCGGTGGCGGTGATGCCCAGCATCGCCCGCAGGTGGCGCCCGAAGCTCTGGGGCGAGGAGTACTCGAGCCGGTACGCCACGTCCGCGATCGAGAGGCCCTTGGCCTCGAACAGCAGGGCGGCGTGCAGCAGCCGCACGGCCGCCAGATAGTTCTTGGGCGAGGGGAGCCCCGCGCGCACGAAGCGGGACATGAGCGTGCTCGGCCGGATCGAGAGGCGCTCGGCGAGCTGCCGCACGGTCGGCGTGTGGGGCGCGAGACGCACCAGCGCCTCGAGGAAGAGCCGCGCGTCCTGCGGGGCGGAGGCGAGGCAGGCGAGAACCGGCGCCTGGATCCGGGCCACGGCCCGGGTCGCCGGCTCGCCCACGATCTGGCGGAGCCGGCTCCAGCCGCTGGGCGAGGTCACGTCCACCACCTGGCGGACGCCGGAGGCCCCGAGCCGGAGCAGCATCTCGGTGGCGCCGGGATCGTGCTGGGAGATGAGCGCCACGGTGGGGATGGTGGGGAACTCGCGGACCAGGTGCCCCACGGCCTCCACCTGCTCCGGGGCGCAGCGGTGGACCGAGACCAGCACCGCGTCCACCGGCCGCTCCCGGACGGCGCGGACGGCCTCGCGCACCGAGTCCCGGTGGACCACGGCGAAGCAGCCGCTGCCGGCCGCCTCCACGCGGGACCGTTCCGCGGGGAGGAGCACGGCGGCGACGGTAGGCGGGGCCGGGTCGAGGGTGAAGGGGCTGGGCATCGGCTTCCCCGATCGCGCGGGGCAAGCTAACGCCGGACACTCAATCTCCGGTCAACGGCGGGGGCGGGCGTTTTGGGAGGGGGAGGGGGCGAAAAGCAGCGGGCTGCCGGCAGCCGTCAGCCATTAGCCATTAGCCGTCAGCCATCAGCCGTCAGGGACCGCCGGGGCCGGTGAAGACCGTCGGGGGCTGGGAGGGACCGTCGGGCCGCCCGGCTGCCTGGGCTGGCCCGGCACCCGGGGCCAGCCGCTGATGGCTAATGGCTGACGGCTGCCGGCTGACGGCTGTTATATTCTTCCTGTGGGGTCGGGCGCGATGGTCGCGGGCCCTTCGGGGCCTGAGGAAAGTCCGAGCTCCATCGGGTAGACTGCCAGGTAACGCCTGGGCGCCGCAAGGCGACGGACAGGGCCACAGAAAACAGACCGCCCCGGCCGGCCGCGTGCCGGTTCGGGGTAAGGGTGAAACGGTGGGGTAAGAGCCCACCGCACCGCCGGTAACGGACGGTGGCACGGCAACCCCCAGTCGGAGCAAGGCCAAATAGGCGGCGAGGTGTGACCCACACCGCCCACACCGGCTCCCCGCTCGCGGGGATCTCCGGTGAGCCGCGGGTAGGCCGCTCGAGGTGGCTGGCGACAGCCATCCCAGATAGATGACCATCCCCCCGAGCGCGAGCGAGGGGGAACAGAACTCGGCTTACGGCCCGACCCGCCGCTGCCCTCCGGACCCCCTCCGGAGGGCAGTTCGTTCGCTCCGGACCCGCCGGAGCCGTTCCACCTGGGAGATCCGATGTCCCTTCGCATGGCAGGTCTCGCCGCCCTCGGCCTGGGCGCGGCGACCCTCTCCGGCGCACCGGTGAAGACCCGGTACCAGGTCGATCAGACGATCGAGCAGATCATGGATGCGAGCGGCGTGGGCGGAGGCACCCAGCGCCAGCGGTTCTCCGTGTCCACCTTCGTCACCGTGACCCTGTCCGACACGAGCGGCGGCAAGACGGTCCACGCCGTCATCGACTCGATGCGGGCCGACACCGCGACCCCGGTCGCGCCGGCCGCGCTCGACAGCGTGCGCGGCACCGAGCTCCACGGGTTCGTGGGTCCGGGCGGCGGGCTCCGGAACGTGCGGGTGCTGCGGGAGACCTCGCTCGCGCCGCAGGTGCAGAGCGTGCTCCGCCAGCTCTTCCCGGCCATGCGGCCGGGGGTGAAACCGGGCGACCGCTGGACCGACACCACCGAGACGGGCGATCCGGCCGGCTCCGCCGCGATGACCGTCCGCCGCATCACCACCTACCAGGCGCAGCGCGACCCGCGGGCCGCCGGCGGGGTCCGGGTGGACGCCTCGTTCACCGCCACCGTGAACGGCACCCAGCCCACGCCCGGCGGAACCGCGACCATCCGCGGGAGCGGCACCGGCACCGAGTCCTATTATCTGGCGCCCGACGGGCGGTACCTGGGCGGCAACTCCAACCAGAGCTCCCGGCTCACGGTGTCGGGGGAGTTCGCGCCCAAGCCGGTGCCGATCAGCCTCAGCGAAACGATGACCGTGCGAGAGCTCCGGTGAGGCGACCCCGGGGGGCTCGAGCGACTCGGGGACGGTCGCCCGCGGCGCTCTGCGCAGCCCTGGCTGCGGCGCTCGGGGCGGCGCTCGCCGCCTGCGCCACTCGGCCGTCCCCCACCCCGTCGCCTCCCCCCGCGCCGGCCCCGGGCCCCGGCCCGGGCGGCGCCCCCCCGGCGCCCGCCCCGCGGGGCGGCGGCGCGTTCTACCGGCCGACCCCGGGACTCGCCTATGCCTACCAGCGGCGAGACAGCCTGACCCTCGAGCTGCCCGGCGGGGCCACCCAGGTGCAGCAGTTCAACCGGACGGCCTACCTCACGGTCACGATCGCGGAGGGCTCGGGCGCGGGCAGAGGCGGGGGCGGCGCCGCTGCGGGCGGGGAAGCGGGCGGCGTGTACCAGGCCACCATCCGGCTCGACTCGCTCCGGCAGGATCCCGGGGGCACGGTGCCGCCCGACTCGCTGCTCCGGGCGGAGGGGACCACGTGGACCGGGTCGCTCACGCCGCGGGGCCACCTGGGCGCGCTCCAGGCGGACCGGCCGGGCGCGGTGGCGGACCAGATGGAGGCGAGCCTCGCGGCCCTCTTTCCGGCGCTTCCCGCGCAGGGACTCCAGCCGGGCGCCACCTGGACCGACACGACCGAGCGGAAGCTCAAGGCCGACGCCTTCGACGCGACCGAGCGCGCCGTCACCACCTATCGTGCGGTGAAGGCCGACGGCGGGGTCATCACGATCGAGGGGGCCACCACGTTCCAGCGGTCGGGGACGGGCGGCCAGGCCGCGCAGCCCATGGAGATGGTCGCCCAGGGCGTGCGCCGCGGGGTCTACCGGTTCGCGAGCGACGGGGCGGTGGTGAGCGGGGAGGGCGCGGACTCCGCCGAGATGACGATCACGATCCCGGCGGTGGGCCAGACGGTGCCCGTGAGCCGGCGGGCCACCTGGAAGTTCACCTCGCTCTCCCGCGGCCGCTGACCGCGGCCCGGCCGCTCAGTCCACCAGCCGAAGCGGCATCACCAGCGCGAGAAAGCTCGCCGGGTCGTTCCAGCCGACCGGCTCGCAGGTCGCGGCCCGCTCGGGCGCCTTGAAGGTCATCCGCACCTCGTCGGTGGGGATGTACTTGAGGATCTCCAGCAGGTAGGACGCGTTGAAGCCGATCTCGAGGGGATCGCCCTCGTAGGCGACGGTGACCTCCTCCTGGGCCTCCCCGAGGTCCGGCGTCTGCACCGAGAGCTTGCACGACCCGCCAGCGAAGGCCATGCGGATGCGGTGGGTCTGGTCGCTCGCGACGATGCTCATCCGCCGGAGCGCCGCGGCGAGCGCCTCGCGGTCGGCCGTCGCCGTCTTGTCGTTCTCCCGCGGAATCACCTGCTCGTAGTTCGGGTAGGGTCCCTCGATCAGCCGGGTGAAGACCTGGGTCGTGGCCGAGCGGAAGCCGAGGTGGTTCTCGCTCCGGGCGATCTCGATCTCGTCGTCGGGGGCGAAGAGCCGCCGGATCTGCTCCAGCGCCTTGGGCGGCACGATGAGATCGGCCTGGCCGGTCGAGCCGCCGGGCGGGGTGGGGACGTCCATGCGGGCCAGCCGGTGGCCGTTGGTCGCCACCATGCGCATGCGATCGGGGCGGAGCTCCCAGAGGACCCCGTTCAGGATCGGGCGGCTCTCCTCGGTGCTCGCCGCGAACGCCACGTGGCTGATGAGCTTCTGCAGGTCCCGCGCCGGGGCCCGCCACCCGCCCTGGAACTTGACCGCGGGGAAGGCGGGGAACTCCTCGCGCGAGAGGCCGAGCAGGCGGAACCGGGAGCGGCCGCACTCGATGGTCACCCGCTGCTCCCCGCTCGCCACCAGGCGGATCGGGGCGCCGGGCAGCTCGCGCACGATCTCGACCAGCTTCCGGGCGGGAAGGGTGAGGGCCCCCTCCTGGTCCACCGCAGCCGGGACGGTGGTGGTGACCGCGATGTCGAGGTCGGTGCCGGAGAGGCGCAGGCCGCCGGCCGTCGCCTCGAGCAGGATGTTGGAGAGCACGGGGAGCGTCGTCTTCGCCGGCACGCTGGCCGCGACGGCGACGAGCCCTTCCTGAAACTGCTCCCGCGTGATGGTGAGCTTCATGCGCGTCTCAGCGTGCCAGGAATCAAGACTGCTACCCGATTGAAAAATCTAGGAGCAGTAGTAGAGGGTCTGGATATGTGGACCCGTGTCGCAACCCAGTTCGGCTCCCGCGCCTTCGGCGCGTCGGGCGCTGTCGAGGCGCTGTGCATCGTGCGGGCGGCGGGCCCGGTTTCCCCGGCATTTCAGAGCGTGCACAGGGCCGCCGTCCACGCGGGGATTACTCTGCGCACAACTCCTGGCGCGCGTACTCGATCTTCTCCCGGAAGGCGCGGTCCCGCGACATCTGCCGCTGCACCTTGTCCACGCTGTGAATCACGGTGGAGTGATCCCGGCCCCCGAACGCCTGCCCGATCTCGACCAGCTGCATCTGGAGCAGTTCGCGGGCGAGGTACATCGCGATCTGGCGCGGCACGGTGAGCGTCTTGATGCGGGCCTTGGACCGGAGCCCCTCCGGCGTGACCCCCCAGCGCCGCGCCACGACCTCCTGCACCCGGTGGATGGTCGGGAGCGGCTTGGCCCGCACCTCGCCCCCGTCCTCGCCCGGCCGGATCTTGTCCGACAGCGCCTCCCGCGCGAGCTCGATGGTGATCTCCTTGTGCTTGAGCGAGGCGAACAGGAGGAGCTTGATGATGCACCCCTCGAGCTCCCGCACGTTGGAGCGGACGTGCTCGGCGATGAACCGCAGCACGTCGTCCGGGATGGCCATCTCCAGATGGTCCTGCTCCTGCTTCTTCCGGAGGATCGCGATCCGGTGCTCGAGGTCGGGCTGGCCGATGTCGGCCACCATGCCGGACTCGAAGCGGCTCACCAGGCGGGCCTCCAGCCCGGGGATCTCCTTGGGGGGACGGTCGGAGGTGAGGACGATCTGCTTGTTGGTCTGGTGCAGGGCGTTGAAGGTGTGGAAGAACTCCTCCTGGGTCTGCTCCTTGCCCTCGAGGAAATGGACGTCGTCCACTAGGAAGAGGTCCACCTCGTTGCGGTACCGGCGCCGGAAGTCCGGCATCGTTCGGCTGTGGATGCTCTCGATGACCTCGTTGAGGAACTGCTCGGCCCCCACGTAGAGCACCCGGGTCTCGGGGGAGCGCTTGAGCCGCGCGTGGGCGATGGCCTGCATCAGGTGGGTCTTGCCCAGGCCGGTGGCGCCGTAGATGAAGAGCGGGTTGTAGGCCTTGCCGGGGGCCTCGGCGATGGCGTGGGCCGCGGCGGCGGCGAGCTCGTTGGACTTGCCGATCACGAACGTCTCGAAGGTGAAGCGCTCGTTGAGCGGCTGCATGCTCGGGTTGGCGCCGCCCGGCCCGCCGCCCTTGGCCGGGGCCGGGCCGGGGGCGGCGGGCGGGTTCGCGGTGACGAAGAAGTCCATCTGGGGCCGGCGCTGCCGTTCCTCCTGCACCCGGAAGACCACCGCGGTCGGCCGGCCGACCACCGGCTCGGCCAGGCGGGAGAGGAGCGGAGCGTGCTTCGTTTCATTCCATTCGGCGGCGAACTGATCGGGCGCGCCGACGATCAACTGCCCTTCGTCGAGGGCGATGGCTTCCGTGGGTTCGAGCCAGTTACGAATGATGTCGGCCGGAAGTTGGCGCTGGGCTTCCTGAAGAACGCGCCTCCAAACTTCCTTCGCGGACAGCTGCATCTGTACTCGAAAGGGGTACGGGATTTCTCAAGGGCAGCCGATTTTACGGGCCGGGTGTGGAAAAGTCAACCTTGACGCGCGGCGCGCGGCGCGGCTAGTTTGCGCGGCTCATCGGGGGAGCCGAATCGCCCATGCAGCCGACCTATCGCCCGCGCAACAAGCGCCGCATCAGGAAGCACGGGTTCCGCGCCCGGATGGCCACCCGGTGGGGCCGGGCCGTGCTCTCGCGCCGCCGCAAGAAGGGCCGCAAGCGGCTCACGGTCCGGCATCCCTCGAAGCACGGGGGCTCCTGACGGCGGAGGCTCGGCTGCCGCGGGCCCGCCGGCTCGCGCGGGCGGCCGAGCTGCGGCGCTGCCTGGCCGAGGGCCGCCGCCGCCGGACCGAACACCTCGACCTGATCTGGACGGACAACGTGACGGGCCACTCGCGGATCGGGCTGATCGTGCCCAAGTTTCGGTCCACCGCGGTGGCCCGGAACCGTTTGCGGCGGCGGCTGCGGGAGATCTGGCGGCGGGAGCTCCAGGACGTCCTTCCCGGCTGCGACCTGGTGATCCGGGCGCGGCCCGAAGCCTACCGGGCCGGCTTCGACGAGTTGCGGCGCGAGCTGATCCAGGGCATCAAGGCCGTGAGCGGTAAGCAGTGAGCGGTGAGCGGGAGAGAGGGGAGCCCCGAGCCGGCGGGCTGGTTGCGCTGCCCCGGGGCGTGCTGATGGGACTGATCCGGGGTTACCAGCTGGTGGTGTCTCCGGCCCTCCCGCCGGCCTGCCGCTTCACCCCCTCCTGCTCGCAGTACGCGCTGGAGGCGATCGGGCGGCACGGCGTGCTCCGCGGCCTCTGGCTCGCCGGGCGGCGCCTGCTCCGCTGTCATCCTTTCCATCCGGGCGGGTTCGACCCGGTTCCCTGAGCGATGCGCTGACGTCATGGATCGCCGTGTCGTCCTGGCCATCGTCCTGATGATGGTCATCGCGATCGCGCCCGCGATCTTCTTCAAGCCGCCGGCCCCGCGGGGCGCGGCCGGCCCGCGGCCCGGCCCCACTCCTCTGGCCGACACCGCCGCTCCGCCCGCCGCCGCGCCCGCTCCCGCCCCCGCCGCTCCGGCTCCCGGAGCCGCCCCGGGCCCGGCCGCCCAACCCGCGCCGCCCGCGGCCCCCGACACGGCGCGGCTCGCGCCGGCCGAGACCGTCCTCGTGTCCTCGCCGCTCTACACCTACGGGTTCAGCACCCGGGGGGCGCAGTGGGTCCGCGCCACCCTGCACCGCTACCGCTCGATGGCGCCCGACCAGCGGGGCCGCCCGGCCGAGCTAGTGCCGCGGGGGCACGGGTTCCTCTCCCTCGCCCTCATCCGGGAGCGGGACACAGTCGCGATGGGCGACTGGCCGTTCACCCCGTCGGCGCGCTCGCTCACCGCGCCGGCCGAGCTCAAGCTGAGCGCGGCCCGCGGCGCCGTCGCCGTGGACCTCGACTACCGCTTCACGGCCGGGGACTACCGGGTGGACGTGGCGGGCCGGGTGAGCGGGGTGGGACCCAACGGGGGGCTGCTCCTGATCGAGCTCCCGCCCGGCCTCGCGAACACCGAGGCCGACTCGAACGAGAACCACCGCGCGCTCGCCATCGTGACCAAGCAGCGGGAGGCCGAGCGGACCGACTTCGGGAGCCTCGAGCCGGGGAAGCCCAAGATCCTGAGCGGGCCGTTCGAGTGGGTCGCGGTGAAGTCGAAGTACTTCGTGACGGCGGTGTTCGCGGTGGACAGCGCGGGTGGCCGGATCGGCGGCGTCACCGCGACCGCGCCGCCGACCGCGGGCAAGCACCCCTCCACCGCGAGCGTGTGGGTCACCCTGCCGGTGGACGCGTCCGGCGCGTTCCACTTCTCGATCTACGCCGGTCCCATGGAGTACGACCGGCTGCGCCGGGTGGGGCACGGGTTCGACGACGTGAACCCCTACGGCTGGCCGGGGATCCGGACCCTGATCCGCTTCTTCGCGGTGCCGGTCCGCTGGCTGCTGGTCTTCATGCACGAGCGGCTCGGCCTGGCCTACGGAGTCGGCCTCATCGTGTTCGGGATCCTGGTGCGGATCCTGCTCTGGCCGCTCAACCAGAAGGCCATGCGGGCCAGCATGCAGATGCAGGCGGTTCAACCCCTCATCAAGGAGATCCAGGAGCGGTACCGGAACGACCCGCAGCGGCTCCAGCAGGAGATGTTCCGGCTGTACAAGGAGCACAACGTCAACCCGTTCGGCGGCTGCTGGCCGATGCTGCTCCCGATGCCGATCCTGTTCGCGCTCTTCTTCGTGTTCCAGAACACGATCGAGCTCCGGGGCACCTCGTTCCTCTGGATCCCCGACCTCTCGCGGCCGGATCCGCTCTACATCATCCCGCTCATCATGGGGCTGTCCATGTTCGCGTTGAGCAAGGTCGGCCAGATGGGGATGGAGCCCAATCCCCAGATGAAGATGATGCTCTACGTGATGCCGGTGATGATGACCTTCCTGTTCCTCAACTTCGCGTCGGGGCTCAACCTCTACTACGCGGTGAGCAACATCGCGAGCATCCCGCAGCAGTACCTGCTGGCCCGCGAGCGGGTGCGCCGCGCCCCGCTCCGCCCCCCGCCGGCTCCGGCCCCGGAGCCCCGTCCCGCCCCCGCCGAGCGCCGGCCCCGGCGGAGGCGCAAGTAGCGCCTATGGCCCGGCGGCTGGAGGCCGGCAGGTCTTGTGGCTTCCGTCGCAGAAGGGCTTGGTGTTGGAGTGGCCGCAGCCGCAGAGCTTCACCTGGCCGGGCACCTTGGCGGGCGGCGGGGTGAGCTCGCGCCCCTCGGGATCGCGCACCACGACGGGTCCCTGCACCACGTAGGGACCGCCGGGCTTCCAGCGGATCGTGATGGGCTCGCGCCCGTCCGGCGGGGTCTCGCCGCCCGGGGCGCTCATGCCGTTTGGATCCCGCGCGCGGCCTCGTCCGCGGCCTGGAACTCCGCGGGGGCGGCGCGGAGGGCGGCCGCGATCCCCTCCCGGGCCACGAGCGCCTCCGCCATCCGGTAGCCGAGGTAGTAGCCGGCGCGCTCCGGGATCACCCGCCCGCCCACGAGCCGCGCGGCCGGGCTCATGCCGCCGGAGAGATACTTGAGCCGGAGGCCGAGCGCGGTGCGCTCCAGCTCCGGCTCGACGGCGCGCCGGAGGAAGGCCTCCAGCTCGCGCAGCCGGTGGTACTGGCGGCGGGTGTAGCCGAAGTAGTCGGCCGGGTCGAATCCGGGGGCCACGGCGCGGGAGGCGTGCACCGCGAGCCCCTCGTTGATCAGGAGCTCGCGCAGCGCCACCCGACTCCCGGTCTGCCAGTAGTCGTAGTAGCCGCCGAGCTCGGCGACCAGCCGGCGCATCTCGCTCCGGCTCGCGGGCGAGGTATAGCGCACCGCGTGCGCCAGCTCGTGTCCCAGCCAGAGCGGGATGAGATCGGGCGGAAGCCCCATGCCGTAGGTCTCGGGGTTGGCGCGGCCGGTAAAGTGCTCCAGGCAGACGAAGGCGATGCCGCGCCCGCCCACCACCAGCTCGCCCGCGTTGGCGGCGCCCACCCCCACCAGCAGGTAGCAGTCGGTCGGCCGGTCGGGCCGGAGGATCTCCTCGGCCCGGGCGATCGCCTCCTCCGCCAGGCCGACCAGGTCCACCGAGGCCGCCAGTGCGCGGAGGTCGTCGCGATTGGCCCGAAGGGCGCGGGCCACGACCTCCTCGGCATGGGGCCCGTCGGGGTCGAGCACGTAGTTGCGCCAGTACGCGTCCAGGACCGGCTGGTGGGCCTCGCGGTAGCGCCGGTAGGCCGACGGCGGATCTTCGGCCTCGAGCACCGCCAGGAAGTCGGGCAGGAGGTTGACGAGCACGAGGCGAAGTTAAGCGGTGAACGGCGCAGGGTAAACCGTGAGCGGTAAGCAGTGAGCGGTGAGCGGGCCTGCTTACCGCTCTCCGCTCTTCTTCTGCTTCGCCACCTCGTCGAGGAACCGGCGCTCCGCCGGCGTGAGGCTGCCGAGGCCGTGGGCGCTGATCTTGTCGAGCACCCGGTCCACCTCGGCCTGCACCGGGTCGGACTCGGCCCGCGCGCGGGAGGGCCGGGCCGGCGCGCCCGGTCCGGTGCGCGACTGGTCGGGCCCGTTGGACTGCACCATGACCACCCGCTCCACCGTGCGGGCCGGCGCCGGCGGCCGGCGGGACGCCGCCTGGGCCCGGAAGAACAGGTAGCCGAACAGGAGGCCGCCCAGGTGCGCCAGGTGGGCCACGCCGTCGTGGAAGTACAGCGCGCCGAACAGGTCCAGCCCGGCGAGCACCGCCACGAAGGTGCGGGCCCGGAGCGGGATCGGGAAGGGAAAGAGGATCAGCTCGGCGTCGGGCCAGAACATCGCGTACGCGAGGCCCACGCCCAGCACCGCTCCCGAGGCGCCCGCGAACGGCTGCACCTTCATGAGCCCGGAGAGCGCGAGCGCGAACACCGCCGCGCCCACCCCGCAGTAGAGGTAGTACCAGATGAAGGCGCGGCTCCCCATCCGGGTCTCCACCGCCGACCCGAACACGAACAGCATCAGCATGTTCACCACCAGGTGCAGCAGGCCCAGGTGGACGAACATGTAGGTGACGAAGGTCCAGGGCTGCGAGAAGGCGCGGTCCGGCGCGAACTCGAAGTAGGCGGCGAGCGACGGCGAGAAGAGCGTGAGCAGGAGGAGCAGCACCACCGCGTTCGCGATGATGAGCCGGCCCACCCAGGGCGTGATCCGGGGATACGGGGTGGAGTTCATTCCTGCAACCTTCCGGGCGTCCCTTCGCCGGGGCGATCGGGCCTGCGCCGTCCGCCGGGGTGGGTCGAGCAGGCGATGCGGCAGATCCGATCGCACAGCTCCGGGAACTCGATCCCCGCGGCCCGCGCCGCCTGCGGCAGCAGGCTCGTCGCGGTCAGGCCGGGGAGGGTGTTTACCTCTAAACAGAAGATCTCCCCCGCCGGTGTCAAGCGAAAGTCCACCCGCGAGTAGCCGCCGAGCTTCAGGGCGTGATGCGCGAGCAGGGCCAGGCGGGAGCACTCCGCGGCGATCCGGGGCGGGAGGTGGGCCGGAAAGATCTCCTCCGACATGCCCGGGGTGTACTTGCACTCGTAGTCGAAAATTTCGTGCCGCGGGATGATCTCGCCCACCGGGAGCGCCTTCCCGTCCAGGATCCCGACCGTGAGCTCCCGGCCGGGCACGAACCGCTCGAGCATCACCTCGTCGTCGTACCGCTGCGCCAGCTCCACGGCCGCCTCCAGCTCGGCCGGGTGCTTCACCACCGTGAGCCCCACCGTCGAGCCCTGCTTCGAGGGCTTGACCACCAGCGGCCAACCTAGGCGGTCGAGCGCGGCCCGGTCTGTGACGGGCGCCATGAGCCAGTCGGGGGTGGCCACCCCCGCGAGGCGGAAGAGCCGCTTGGAGATGTCCTTGTCCATCGCCATGGCGCTGCCGAGGCGCCCGCTCCCGGTGTAGGGGACCCCGATCATCTCGAGCAGCGCCTGGATGGTGCCGTCCTCCCCCCGCCCCCCGTGGAGCGCGAGGAACAGCACGTCCGCGCTCCGCACCACCGGGATGTTGCCGAGCCCCGAGATCAGGAGCCCCCGCTCGAGCGCCTTGAGCTGCTCCACGCCGGGCGGCTCGGGCCCCACGGAGCCGGAGAGCAGCGCGGCCTCGTCGGCCGGGGGGATGTAGCCCCGGGCGGTGTCCACGACGGCGACCTCGTGGCCGCAGGCCCGGAGCGCGGCCACCACCTGGACGGCGGAGGCCAGCGCTACGTCGCGTTCGGCGGAGGTGCCGCCGGTGAGAACGGTGATCCGCATGGGCCGGCGCCGGGAGGAGGGCTACTTGGCCCGAAGCAACTGCTGGAGCACGTCGTACCGGCTCACGATGCCGATCAGCTTGCCGTCCTTCCGCACCAGGGCGGCGGGGCTCTCCCGGGTGAGGATGGGGCCCAGCCGGTCGGTGGGGAAGCTGGCCTCGACCACCGGCATCGGCGGCTCCATCACCTCGCGCACCGGCCGGTCGAGCAGCGCCGGCTGGGCCAGCGCCTTGGTCATGAGCGCCTGCTCGGTCAGGGTGCCGACCACGTCGCCGTCGTCCAGCACCGGGATCTGGCTCACGTCCCAGGTGTTCATCAGGTTGAGCGCCTGCCGCACCGCCGCCGAGGGGGTCACGCTCACCAGGGCGGGCGCGCCGGAGGGCCGGGAGGCGAGAAGCTGCTCCACCGTGATGCGGGGGGACTCGAGCAGCTGGTTCTCCTGCATCCAGTCGTCGTTGAAGATCTTGGAGAGGTACCGCTCCCCGGTGTCGCACAGGATGGTGACCACCAGCGCGTCGGGGCGGTCGAGCTCCCGCGCGACGTCGAGCGCCAGGGCCACGTTGAGCCCGGTGGACCCGCCGACCAGGAGCCCTTCCTCGCGGGCCAGCCGGCGGGCCATCAGCATGGCGGTGCGGTCGCTCACGGTGCGGAACTCGTCGATGTAGTCGAACCAGAGGTTGCCCGGCACGTCGTCGCCGCCGATCCCCTCCACCTTGTAGGGGGCCGCCCCCGCGGTGGTGCGGGTCCGGGCATACGAGGCGTACACCGACCCCTGTGGGTCGCCCGAGATGACTCGAATGGCCGGGTTCTTCTCCTTCAGGAACTTGGCCGTGCCGCTCACGGTGCCGCCGGTGCCCGCCGCGGCCACCAGGTGGGTGATCCGGCCCCGGGTCTGCTCCCAGATCTCGGGGCCCGTGGTGCGGTAGTGGATCTCCGGGTTCACCGGGTTGAAGTACTGGTCGGCGAGGATGGCCCCGGGCGTGTCCCGGACCAGTTGCTTCGCCTTCATTCGGTAGTGGTCCGGGTGGTCCGGCGGCACCGCCGTGGGGGTCACGACCACCTCGGCCCCGAAGGCCTTGAGGAGCCGGACCTTCTCCTGCGACATCTTGTCCGGCATGGTGAAGATGCAGCGATACCCCTTGAGCGCCGCCGCCATGGCGAGCCCGATCCCGGTGTTCCCGCTGGTCGCCTCGACGATGGTCCCGCCGGGCCGGAGCGCGCCCCGGGCCTCCGCCGCCTCGATGATGGCGATCCCGATCCGGTCCTTGACCGACCCGCCCGGGTTGGCGAGCTCGGCCTTGCCGTACACCGGGGTCCGGATCCCGGCGCCGACCCGCCCCAGCCGGATCAGCGGGGTCCACCCGATCGTCTCCAGCACCGACTCGTAGGGCTCGAGGTGCTGCGGCTTCATCGCGGGACCTACCTTCTCCCCCGGGACCGGCGGAACTGCACCGGCTGGAGGAACGCCGTGGGGATCGGGCTCCCGTCGTGCAGCGCGGGCGCGAAGCGGAGCTCGGGTACGGCGGCCACCGCCGCGGAGTCGAAGGCCGGGTAGCCGCTCGACTCGGCCACCCGGGTGGACTCGGGCACCAGGTTGCCCTTCTCGTCCACGAACAGCCGGAGCAGCACCGATCCCTCGATCCCCTGAGCCAAGAGGGCCGGCGGGTAGCCCACCGGGGACTCCGCGTTGAGCGGCACGGGCGGCGCGTCGGGCACGGGGCCCGGCAGGGGCGGGGCCGGCCGCTCGGTGGGGAGGCGCATGGTGCCGGCCGCGTGTGGCTCGCGGCAGCCCAGCGCCGCCAGCACGACCGCGAGCAGCGCGGCCCGGGTCATCGCGGCCCTCCCTCCGCCCGGCGCTTGAGGTCGGCCAGGCGGTTCAGAGCCTCGAGCGGGGTGAGCCGGTCCAGCTCGAGCCCCCGGATCTCCTCCACCACCGGATGCGGCTCCCGCTCCCCCGGGTCGAAGAGCCGGAGCTGCACCGGGTCGGGAGGGGCCGGCGGGCGGCCGGGCACCATCCGGTGCTCCCGCTCGAGCGAGCCCAGGACCTCCTGCGCCCGCGCCACGACCGGGGCCGGAAGCCCCGCCAGGCTCGCCACGTGGATCCCGTAGGAGCGATCGGTCCCGCCGGGTTCCAGCCGGTGGAGGAAGACCACCGTGCCGCCGGTCTCCCGCACCGCCACGTTCAGGTTGCGGGCGTGCTGGAGCCGCTCGGGGAGCTGCATCAGCTCGTGGTAGTGGGTGGCGAACATGGTCTTGCAGCCGACCCGGTCGTGCAGGTGCTCGGTCACCGCCCAGGCGATGGCCACGCCGTCGTAGGTCGAGGTCCCCCGGCCGATCTCGTCCAGCAGCACCAGGCTCCGGGCGGTCGCGTTGTGGAGGATGGCGCTGGTCTCGCTCATCTCGACCATGAAGGTGGACTGGCCGCGGGCCAGGTCGTCGCTCGCCCCCACCCGGGTGAAGAGCCGGTCCACCAGGCCGATCCGCGCCTCGTCGGCGGGGACGAAGCTCCCCATCTGCGCGAGCACGACCGCGAGCCCGATCTGGCGGAGCACGGTGGACTTCCCCGCCATGTTGGGCCCGGTCACCAGGAGGACGCGCTCCGACTCGGTGAAGCGCACGTCGTTCGGGATGAAGCTCTCCCGGGCGACCAGGCGCTCGATCACCGGGTGGCGGCTGCCCTTGAGCACGAGCGCGAAGTCCTCGTCCACCCGGGGCCGGGTGTAGCCGTACCGCGCGGCCACCTCGGCCAGCGCGGCCCACACGTCCAGCCGGGCGAGCCAGCGCGCCGTGCCCTGGATCCGCGCGACCGCCCGGCCCACCGTGCCCCGGAGCGCCCCCAGGAGCTCCGCCTCCCGCGCGGCGATCCGCTCCTCGGCGCCGAGCACCTTCTCCTCGTACTGCTTGAGCTCGGGCGTGACGTAGCGCTCCGCGCCGGCCAGGGTCTGGCGCCGCTCGTAGTCGGGCGGGACCTTGGCGGCGTGGGCGTTGGTCACCTCGAGGTAGTACCCGAAGACCTTGTTGAAGCCGACCTTGAGCGATCCGATCCCGGTGCGCTCCCGCTCGCGCTGCTGGAGCCCGGCGATGTAGCGCTTCCCCCCGTCCCGGAGGTCGCGGAGGCCGTCCAGCTCGGCATCGTAGCCGGGACGGATGAGCCCGCCGTCGCTCAGGGCGGCGGGCGGGCGCTCGACCAGTGCGGCCCGGAGCTCACCGGCGAGGTCGCTCAGCGGATCGAGCTCCCGCTCCGCCGCCACGAGCTCGGCGCTCCGCTCCCGCCCCGCGAGGCCGGCGAGCGCCTCCAGCACGTCCGGAAGCCGGCCCAGGGAGTCGCGCAGGGTGCCGAGCTCCCGGGGCGTCGCCCGGCCGGCCGCGGCGCGGCCGGCCAACCGCTCCAGGTCGCGCACGCCGTCCAGCGCCTCGCGGAGACGCCCCCGGCCCCGGTGGTCCCGCACGAGGGCCTCGACCGCGTCCAGGCGGCGGTCGATGGCCTCGCGATCGCGGAGCGGGGAGAGCACCCAGTCGCGCAGCAGGCGCCCGCCCATCGGGGTGAGCGTGAGGTCGATGGTCTCGAGCAGCGTCGCCCCGCGGGCTCCGGGACGGAGCGGCTCCACCAGCTCGAGGTTCCGGCGGGTCATCTCGTCGAGCCAGAGGTGCCGCTCGCTCCGGCGGATCACCGGACGGGTGAGGTGCGGGAGCCCGGCGGGCTGGAGCTCGGCCAGGTACCGGAGCAGCGCGCCCGCGGCGCCCAGGGCCGGCGCATCGGCGGGCCCGAGCCCGAGCCCATCGGTCGAGGCGAGGCCGAACCGGCGGGCCAGATCTTCGGCGGCGAGGGCGGGGTCGAACTCCCACGGTTCCCGGTGGGTCACGAGCGCGGTGGGCCCGAACGGGGGATCGCCGGAGGGCCCGGCTTCCTCCCGGGGGAGCACGACCTCGGCCGGATTGAGCCGGGAGAGGGCCTCCTCCAAGGCCGACCGCTCGAGGGTCTCGAGCACGAACTCCCCGGTGCTCAGGTCGATCGCGGCGAGCCCCACCCGGCCGGCGTTGCGCCGCTCGGCTCCGCCCGCGGTCGCGAGCGCGACCATCCAGTTGTTCCGGCTCCCCGGGATCCAGCCTTCCTCCAGCAGCGCGCCGGGGGTCACGGTCTCCACCACCTCGCGGCGGACCGGCCCCTTCGCGAGCCGCGGGTCCTCGACCTGCTCGCAGATCGCCACCCGGTAGCCGCGCGCGACCAGCTGCTTCAGGTAATCGGCCGCGGAGCGGACGGGCACCCCGGCCAGGGGCACCCCGTCGCCGCGGGAGGTGAGGGCGATGTCCAGCACCCGGGCGCCGAGCTCGGCGTCCTCGTAGAACATCTCGTAGAAGTCGCCCATCCGGAAAAAGAGGATCGCGCCGGGATGACGGGCCTTGATCTCCCGGTACTGCCGGAGCAGCGGGGTGAGCCCCTCGGCCACCCGCCCCGTCACGGGCCCACCACGAACGCCCGGCTGCCGAGGCGGGCCCGCACCTGGGGGAGCGCGGCCTGGGCCTCGGCGCGGGTGGCGTACGAGCCCGCGCGCACCTTGAAGAGTCCCTTCTCGCTCACCACCACGGTCTCGTACCCCGCGGCGCGCCCCCGGCGCGCGATGCTGTCGGCGGAGGCCCGCGTGTTCACGGCCGCGATCTGGATCCGATAGCGGGCGGCCGCGGCCGGCGCCGCGGGGGCGGGGGCGGGGGCGGGGGCGGCAGTCGGAGCGGCAGGCGTCGGTGCGGGAGCGCGCGCGGCACCGGCGGGAGCGCGAGGAGCGGGCGCCGGCGCGGGGGCGGCCGCCCCGGGCGCCGGGCGGCGTGGGCGGCCGGGAGCGCGGGTGCGGGGCTGGGGCTGCGTGTCGGACGCGTCGATCGGGACGGAGTCGGCGGCCCGGCCGGGCGCGGTGCCCTGAGCCTGGCCGGGCGCGGCGCCGCCGGCCCCACCCGGGCCGGGAGCGCCACCCGCGGCCAGGGCCCCGCCCCGGCGTCCGGCCGCGGTGTCGCCCCGGGCGGCACTGTCGGCCCGGGCGGTGTCGGCCCGGCCGGTGTCCGCGAGCACCACCGAGCAGCGCTGCTCGTAGAAGGCGAGCCGGTTGCGGAGCTCCACGTCGCCGCCGGCCCGGGCGAGGCCCTCGGACAGCCAGCGGCAGGCGGCGGCCGGATTCCGGAGGTCGAAGTAGGCGCGGCCGGCCCAGAACGCCGCCTCCGCGTACACCGGAGACGAGGGGTAGTCGAGCCGCAGCCGCTCCAGGCTCCGGGTGGTCGCCTGGAGGTTGCCGGCCGCGAAGTCGAGCTGCGCGAGCCGGAGCAGCGCGTCGTCCGCCCAGCTCGAGAGCGCGTACTCGACGCTCACCCGCTGGAGGTCGCGCCGCATGTCCTCGGGGTCCTTCGCGATGAGGGCGCGGGTGTAGAGCGCCTCGGGGTAGAGCGTGTCGGCCGGCTCGGTGGAGTCGAGGATCCGCTGCACGATGGCACGGGCGGAATCGCCCGCCCCCTCCTG
>Ga0070741_10010383_pt1 | contig 17619 bp, 15 predicted proteins | sample Coa_R1_4_FD_66440 | JGI IMG/M metagenome (GOLD analysis project Ga0070741, IMG submission 66440) | Surface soil microbial communities from Centralia Pennsylvania, which are recovering from an underground coalmine fire - Coalmine... | ecosystem: Environmental > Terrestrial > Soil > Unclassified ...
GTCGCATCGCCTCCGAGATTGCAACACTTACGGCGGCCAATGCCGATCTTGCCGCGGTCAACCAGGCGGCCGACACACGGATCGTGGAGCTGACCGCGATCGTGAAGATGCTGGAGCGGACGCTTTACGGCACGCGCTCGGAACGCTTGCGTAGCGACAAGCCGAGCGATGAGCAGATCGCCTTCATATTTGACGAGATTGCCACCGGCATGGCGGCCATTGAAGCCGAACTGGCCAAGGCCGGCGGCAAGGACAAGGAACAACGCGCGCCGCGGCCCCGCAAGGAGTTCGGCGCGCATCTGGAGCGGGTCGAGATCGTCATCGAGCCCGAGGTGCCTCCTGGTTGTGAAGGCTTGGAGAAGGTTTTGATCGGCGAGGACGTCTCAAAACGGTTGGACGTGACGCCGGCGAAGTTCCGTCTGATCGTGACGCGCCCCCGCGGGTCACTTCAAACTCCCCCGGGTAGGGTCAGTCAAACTCCTCCACCCCCAAGGCAGGACAGAAGTGGATTGTTAGTTTGACATTGTTTCGCGGGCAAGGGCTTCAGCGGCCTCTTTGAGGCGATAGCTTCGTCCATCGAACTCGAGGAGGTGGCAGTGGTGCATCAGGCGATCGAGGATCGTCGTGCTCATGGTGTTGTCCCCCAGATATGTCCCCCAGTCCTGCACGACGCGAGTAAGTATCCCCCGGCAAAGCCGGGGGCTTTAGGATTGGGGCCGCTCAAAGCGGCCGTTGGGGTCGCTAACGCGACCCTTGGCGGATTGACCGAGAGATCGCGGATTGCCGCAACAGCTCAAATCGAGAGAGCCGAGACAGTAAACATCGTGCGACATTTGCGCTCCTACCTTTTTGCCAGGTACAGATACTCCTGTCCGTCCATCATGAACTCCTTCTCGTGCGCGTGGTGGCTCACGAGTCGGGAGTTTCATGATGAACGACTGCCGTAAATGTCAAACTTCTGCTGCCACCCCGGCAGAGCCGGGGGACCTCCTTTGGTAGGTTAGAGGTGACGATGACGCTGCGGCGCAGTTTGTAGCGCTGATGGATCAGGGTCTGCAGCAATGCGCCGGCGTCGTCGGGGATGGCGCTTGCGAGGAACAGATCGTCCAGCACGAGGAGATCGCAGTCGATGATGGTTCGCAGTCGGACCTCGCGTTGCGCCGGGGATTTCAGGGCGTAGCGGTGGAAGAAGTCGTCGGTCTCAAGATACTGGACCTTGTGGCCTTGCAGGATCGCCTGATAGGCAATCGCCTTGGCGATGTGGGATTTCCCGGTGCCAGGTTTGCCGACGAGCAGCGCGTTCTCGCCGGCGGCAATGAACGCCAGGGTGTGGAGCTGGAAGCAGGTTTGGCGCGGCAATTTGAGATTGAAAGACCAGTCGAACTCGGCGAGCGTCAGCTTTTCGTCGAGCCCGGATTGCCGGTATCGTCGCTCAATAAGGCGGGACTGACGACGGTCCAGTTCGTCCTGCAGGATCAGAGAGAAGGTCTCGAGGAAGGGCTGGTTAGCGCCCTGCGCCTGCAGTACACGCGTCTGCAGCGTGTCGCGGACGCCCGACAGGCGCAGCTGTCGCAGGCAACGCTCAATTTCCGGCATGGTCATCATGTGGTTGGGTCTCCAGTTTGAGGTGAGAAGGCACAGCGGGAGCGCTCGTGGCGCCGGAGCTGGCCGGGGTTGCGCAGGCGCCACGAGCGCGGATTGCAGGAGCACGGTCGTCGTGAGCCCCGGCCTGTCGGCTATTGTCGTCGACGTCGTGCCGCACAGCGTGGCTGAAGAGGTCGCCGTATTCGGCGGCAGCGCGGATCAGCGGATGATCCTGGGTGAGCGGCGATGCCGGCTGTGGCGTCGCTCCAACCTGCGCGATCGCCTGTTCGAACAACCGCTCGACGGTCGCACGCACGTGCTTGTAACGGTAGATGCGGTTGCCGATGGCGTACGCGCAGGCCTGCTCGACCAGCCGTGCCGGATACTTCCGGCCCAGCCTGACAATGCCCCACATTGCGCGCTGTCCGGGACGCCCTTCGGTGTCGAACACTTGCTGGCACAGCGCCCTGGTCTGCGGCCCGATGCGCTCGGCGCTCGCCAGCAGCACGGCGGTTTGCCGCGACGGATTGAACGGCCGTTCGCTGGTCGGCAGGACGACCGAACCGGGGTGCGTCATCCGGGGATGAACACGCAGCAGCGCATGGGTGTGGCGATCACGGATCTCGATCATGGAAGTGTAGATGCGCACCACGACTTGGCTGCCGATGGGCGCGGGCCGCGCGGCGTAATAGCTGTTGTCGACGCGTACGGTGGTGTCGTCGCAGACCGTCCGAACGACTTCAGTGAAGATGCGGAAGGGCGCGACAGGCAGCGGCCGCAGGTGCGGCTTCTCCTCCTGGAACATGGCCTCGACCTGACGGCGCGTGCTGCCGTGGATGCGCTTGGAGGCCCAATTCTCCTCCCAGTGCCTCAGGAACTCGTTCTGGGCTTCCAGCGTCTCGAAGCGCCGTCCGGCCAGCGCGGTGCCCTGGGTATGTTGAATCGCATTCTCGACGCATCCTTTCCGATTGGGATCGGCCACCCGCGCGGGATCGGCGACCACGGCGTAATGAGCCAGCATCGCACTGTAAATCGGGTTGAGCTGGGGCTCGTACAAATCCGGCTTGAGGACGCCTTCCTTCAGGTTGTCGAGCACGACATAGCTGGGGACCCCGCCAAAATACCGGAACGCCTCTTCGTGGAGCTGCGCCCAGACTTGTTGGCTAGATTGCCAGACCACTCGCCGGAAGCTGCGCCGCGAGTAGCGCAGCGTCATCACGAACAGGCGGGGGCGGCGGTACCGGCCGCTCTTGGGATCAACCGTCGGCGCACCCTCGCCATAGTCGACCTGAGCCTCCTCGCCAGGGAGGAACTCAAGGCGATCAAACTGCTCGGGGTCGGTGTGCCGCAACGTGCGCACAAACCGCTTGACGCTCTGGTAGCTGGACGGAAAGCCAAATTGATCGACCAGGTCCTGGTAAATCGCCTGTGCATTCCGCTTCAGGCGGACCTGTTCTTCGATCCACGCCCGATATGGTTCGCAGGCCGAGCGGGCCAGGCTGCTGGCGACTGTCGCTTCCGACACCCCAAAAGCCGGTGGTCGGGGTGGGGGAATTTGGTCGTCCGCGCCCGCCGAGCCGGCGGTCACCCCGAGGGAATTTGCCTCCGAACCAGCCCGCAGCGCTCGGTAACGCCGGATCGTCTTGCGATCGATACCCGTCAGCCTGTGGATTTCGCGCTGGCTGGCGTTGCGATCGAGTAATGTAAATACAGTGCTTTGCAGATGTGCCTTCAAGACGTTCAACTCCCAGTCCCCTTGCTCGATAAAAGGGAACGAAAATAAACGTCCTGCCTGACCGGCTATCGCTGTTCAGTGCCGTTGCCGGTGATCATCAGGTGGGGGAGTTTCAGGTGACCATACCCGGGGGATTTTGACCGACCCGCGGGGGACGCGCCGCCCGAAATACGCCTATCGCAACCGTGATGGCGTGGTCCAGGCTCCGGCGCCCGCCCATCTGATCGAGAGCGGCCTTCCGACCGAAGCGCTTCTTGCCCAGATCGCGGTGGCCAAATACGCCGACGGGCTGCCCCTCTACCGCCAGGAAGCGATCTACGCGCGTGACGGTGTCGATCTCGACCGATCCTTGATGGCGCAATGGATGGGCAAAGTCGGATTCGAATTGCAGCCGTTGGCTGACTACTTGCTGGAGAAGATCAAGCAGGGTGAGCGGATCTTCGCCGATGAGACGACCCTGCCGACGCTGGCTCCGGGATCGGGCAAGACGCAAAAGGCCTGGCTGTGGGCGTATGCGCGCGACGATCGGCCTTTTGGCGGCAACGGTCCGCCAATGGTGGCTTATCGCTTCGAGGACAGCCGCGGCGGCGAATGCGTCGAGCGCCATCTAGCGGGCTTTGCCGGCATCCTACAGGTCGACGGCTATGCCGCCTATAATCGGCTCGCGAGGTCGGGGGGCGCCAATGAGGGCGTAATGCTGGCGGCCTGCTTTGCCCACGTCAGGAGGCGGTTCTACGAGCTCCACGTCAACGAGAGCTCGCAGCTGGCGACGCAGACCGTCACGATGATGGCCAGGCTCTGGGAGATCGAGGCCGACATCCGAGGTCAGGATCCCGCAACGCGGGTGAAAGCCCGCCAGGAGAAGTCCGCCGCCATCGTCGCGGCGCTCTTCGACTTGTGGGAGAAGGAGCTGCCCCGCCTGTCCGGCAAATCCAAACTCGCCGAGGCAATCCGCTATGCTACCTCCAGGCGCGCAGCTCTCGAGCGCTTCCTGAGTGACGGTCGCATCGAGATCGACTCCAACATTGTCGAACGGGCAATAAGGCCGCAAACAATTACGAGAAAGAATGCGCTCTTCGCTGGGTCGCATGGTGGCGGTCGGACCTGGGCGACTATCGCCACCCTGCTGCAGACCGCGAAGATGAATGACGTCGATCCGCACGCCTGGCTCACACAGACTCTCGAGCGGATCGCGCAGGGCTGGCCGATCTCTCAGATCGATGCGCTCATGCCCTGGCGCTTCAAAGCCTGAACGGCCTCAGCTACACGCTTACCACGTTTCAGCGCCATCTCGATGCGGCGAGGAGCTAACACTCTGTTATAGAACGGGCCGGACAGACACTCGGCTTTTCATCGGCTTATGGGCAGAATTCCTCTGGATTGCCGCATACCATGGCACTTGAATAAGCGCGGTCCAACTAGCCGGATGAAGGCTTCTCTCAAAATGTTGTTGGACAGTTTCATCAAACGGAACCAAGGCGGTCCAATAGCGCTCATCTCTAATGGCTGTCTCAATTAATCGATTGATGTCCTCCTCATTGAAGACCACATGATGTTCATAAGCAGCAACGATAGCCGCGACGTCAATATCGTAATAGCCAGGATTTGGATGAATTCCGATCCAGTGCTTGGGTATGATATATGATCTATAATCCCACGACCCCGCCGGTTCCCAATAATTCCAAATCTCGTAGGTGCCATCCGACGCTCGCTTCATTCGCGATTTCATGGTTTCGAACCAATGCTCTGCGAGCTTGACGTAAATTGTCTTGCCAGTGGCATCGAACATCGCAAGCAGCCAGGCAGCGACTAGGTTCGCCTTATTGTCCGGATGGGAAAAACCAAATTCAAGGCTTTTCCTTTTCTCGTATTCACCGGTCCATTTTCCAGTTGTTTCATTTATTCCGAATGGCAATTCGACCGTAATTGCTGTTCCGGCTTGAGTTTCGCGCCACGCTCCACGTGAATCCCATTTCTTAAAAATGTCTTCTGCGAGATCAAGATAAACCTCGGCCTTGGATCCGTATTGCCCTGCCAAGGAAGGGGTTTCCCTGATCACCGCAGCCATGAGAACAACTGGAGTCAAAGCCATAGCTTCGCCGACGATGCTATCCGCGTAGAAACTATCCAGGTTATCTACTTCGGTGCCTGCTGCGCCCAGCTTTGGCCAACCTAGATATCCGTCAGGTTCTCTGACGGCTCTCTTCAGCCAAGCGTCGGTGCACGCTACGAGCCGGTCGACCCACATGCTGCTTCCGGTGGCCAAATAGCCGTTGTAGAACCCCTTTAAGAATGGACTCATTTTCCATCCTAATTCCTCTCCTGCCTCTGCGCTGCAGTATTGCGTCGCATCGTCCCTCAGGATAGTTCGTTCCCAATCCCGCAACCATTCACCGAGCTTATTCGCATCCAAGTTCGGATTTCGGTGATCGTCGGACTTTCCCAGGGTTTGCGTTCCGACAGGGCTTGCCAGGAGCAAGAGAACCACACCCACTTTCGCAATTCTTCGCATCATAGAAGTCCCATGCGAGTATGAGCGACCCAGTCCTCAGCTTGCGAATTGAAATCGAAGAAGGAAATCTCTTTAGAAAGCTCCTGGCGTGTTCGGGGGTTGAAACTTGAAGGAATTCCGAGATCGTCGTCAATACAATATATTATAAACTCGCGCGGTTTTGCCGCTCCAACAGAAAGTCGGTGCAGTGCGGCAATTCAGTTGTTGCATGTCAGAGCGCTCCGCCTCAACGGCCGCACCATCATCGCTCCCTTTGCGGAAGTCGCCAGTGATCGGGGTCACAAGGCGGCGTTTCGGCAGGACTAGCGCAATATTGCTTCAACCTGCGATTCGCTTGAAAGTTGTGATCGTGTACTGGTTCTGCCGAGAATTGGAACCTCGACCTCGTAGCAGCGACCCAATTGTCGCTGGACACTAGCACTAGGGATTCCTCCTTAGTACCATAACGCAGTCACTATTTATTGCATCGAGCATCCCAAGTGTGAGGGCTCTTGAGAATACGCTGACGAAATTGAACAGTGTATTCAACACAAAGTATGATTGTCGCAGAAACCGCATGTCTCCACTTTCGCGAAATGAAAAGAACTCGACGGCAACGTGATGTTGTTCCGCGAGTTTTTTGATCTTGGTGTGGGCTATCGCTAAACGGAATGGCGTCGGAAACGGACAGGTGTCCTTAGTACCAGCATCCTTTACGCCCAGAAGATATTTATAGTACCAAACGTGGACCCTATGTGGAGTCAGTTTAGTTATCACGCCCTTGAAAGAGTATAGATTCGGAAATGCAAGAATTATTAGCCCGCCCGGCTTGCAGGCCTCAAAAAAATTGCGGAGCACTTGACGCGGCCCCTCCAAGTGTTCAAGAACATCCCAACATATTATAATATCGAAGTTTTTTTGGGGCAGAGGGTACGTATGAAGGTCACCAAGGATTTTTTCATCCAATTCTGTATTACGCCGCAATTGCTGCTCGGATATGTCAATCCCGACCGTTCGGGCGTTAACACCGAAATTAACTTTAGACATTGAACCGCAGCCGGCTTCCAAGATCGTCACATCATGATGACTAGCCAGGTACTCATCAATGAGCCGCTGTACATCATCGATCGGATTGGACATTGCGAGATCCCTGTTTTCTAGCCTCGGCCATCACTAGCTGTAAAAAGCTAGACCAGCCAGGAGTTCGCCGAACGATACAAGACGCGGTAACCGGCCCCATACCCAAACGGTGTTGTTGGCGGCCATTCAGCCAAAATAGCGCCGACTACTCAGAACCTGCTGGGCATATCCTGCCAAACTCCACGCGTGTCAATTACGGCCAAGTGCCGCCGTTCGGCCAACGAGACCATTTTGAATTGGTCGTGATCGACAAGCACAATTGCGATCTCGCAAATATGGATCGCCTCGTCGAGGTCCGTCAGTTCGGCACCGTGCTCTGCCAATTCGGATGGAAGACGACGAATGTACGGCTCGACGATCTTGATACGATTGCCATACCGCCTCGCGAGTTGATGCGCAACTTCCAACGCGGGACTCTCTCTGAGGTCGTCGACGTTTGCTTTGAACGCTATGCCGCAACAGGCCACTTTGGCATAGGGATGTTCTTCGATAACTGCGATCGCGCGCTCAACTGTCGACGCCACTTTCGAATCGTTCACTTCGCGGCTAGTTTTGATCAGCCGTGCCAAATCCGGCGCCGAATCGACGATGAACCAAGGATCGATCGCGATGCAATGACCGCCGACGCCGGGGCCGGGACGCAGGACATTGACGCGCGGATGCCGATTGGCGAGATCGATCACCTCCCAGACGTTGATCTTGAAGCGATCGCAGATCAGGGACAGCTCGTTGGCAAACGCGATGTTGGTATCGCGGAAGGCGTTTTCCGTGAGCTTGACCATCTCGGCCGCGCGCGCACTCGTGGCGATGCATGCGCCCCGAACGAATGATTTGTAAAACCGCTGCGCCCGCCGGGCACAATGCGGCGTCACGCCGCCGATACAGCGGTCATTGTTGACGAGCTCTGTAAGAATGCGCCCCGGCAACACCCGCTCCGGGCAGTAGGCGACCGAAATAGCGCCTTCCGACCTTTCCGCCATCCCGATCGACAGATCGGATCGAAGATGCGCGATCCTTTTTGCCATCTCCTCGGTGGTCCCAATCGGAACCGTCGATTCCAGAATGACGAGATTGCCGGGGCGCAGCACGCCCGCAATGCTGTCGACAGCCGCCGTCACGCTTCGGAGATCGGGGCGTTTGCCCTCGCCGATCGGCGTCGGCACCGCGATCACGAAGACGTCCGCCGGCTCCGGTTGCGTCGTCACCTTGAGCGACCCGGACGACACAACCTTCTGGACCAGACCCTCGAGGTCCGGTTCGGCGATGTGAATGGAGCCGGAGGCCACCGTCTTGATGACGTGCTCGTTGACGTCGACCCCGGTCACCCGCATTCCTCGGCTGGCGATGACGGCGGCCGTGGGCAAGCCGATATAGCCTAGACCGATGACAGCAACATTCTGCATTTCAGGCATTTAGTATCACCTTCACAATTCTCTCGCTCGCGTGTCCGTCACCGAACGGGTTGTGTGCGCGCGACATCTGCAAATAATGTTTGGGCTCGTCGAGGAGGGAAAACGTCTCGGCGACGATCCGATCGCGGTCCGTTCCGACCAGGCGCGCCGTGCCGGCGAGCACGCCTTCCGGCCGCTCGGTGGTCTCGCGCATGACTAGAACCGGCTTGCCGAAGGAAGGCGCCTCCTCCTGGATTCCGCCGGAGTCGGTCAGAACGATGTGCGCAAGCGACAGAAGACCGACGAAGTCGGCGTATTCCTGGGGGCTGATGATTTCCGCGCGGGGATGCGACGCCAAACGGGCTTCCAGCACATTCCGCACGTTGGGGTTGGGATGCATGGGCAGGACGATCATGACGTCCTCGCGCTGCACGATCTTCAGCAGCGCGTCGGCAATCCGGTCCATGCCACCGCCGAAGTTCTCGCGCCGATGTGTGGTGACCAGGATCATGCGCCGGTTCCCCTGCCGGTTCTTTAGGTCGTTCCAGCGGCGGGCCAGCGTGGAATCCGACTTGATTAATTCTCTCGTGCTCAGCAAGGCGTCGACGATGGTGTTGCCGGTGACGAAAATCCGTTCGGAGGGGACGTTCTCCTTCTGAAGGACTTCCGACGCCAGCGCGGTCGGAGCAAAGTGCTGATCCGCGATCGAGCCGACGATCTTACGGTTGACCTCCTCGGGCCACGGCGCATAGATGTCGCCGCTGCGAAGCCCGGCTTCGACATGCGAGACGGGAATGCGGCGGTAGTACGCCGCAAGCGACCCGATCATTGCAGTTGCGGTGTCTCCCTGGACGACAACTCTATCCGGGCGCGTTCGGTCCAGCGCCTCGCCCACCGACAACAGAATGCGCGCGCTGAGCTTATCAAGCGCCTGATTTTTCTCCATCAAGTCAAGGTCGATATCGGGAGCGATTTTCACCAGCTTGAGAACCTGATCCAGCATTTCACGATGTTGGGCCGTGACGCATACGACGACTTCGAGCGCTTCCTGCGCCTTCAATCGCTTCACGACCGGAAAAAGCTTGATCGCTTCCGGCCGGGTTCCGAACAAAACAAAAATCCGCTTTGACACTCGCGAAAACCCTCAGCCGAACCGAGACAGCTTGCGAAGTCCGAAGCCGTTTTGGATCAGAATCGCCGCAAAAAGGGTGTTGGTCTTGGCATAGCGCCACCACATTCGACGCGGCTCCTGGTAGATCCGGTAGAGCCATTCGAGCCCCATCGACTGCATCGCCGTAGGCGCGCGCCGCACGTGGCCCGCGATCACATCGAACGAACCGCCGACGCCCATGATGAACGGAACGCCGAGGCGGTCTCGGTGGGCCGAAAGAAACCGTTCCTTCCGAGGTGTCGGCATCGCAATGAACAGGCAATCGGCCTTGCTATTCCTAATTTGTTCGACGACTTCCAGCTCGCTGTCAGGGCCATAGTAGCCGTCCCTCTTTCCGGCAATTTCTATGCGCGGGAATCGAGCGGTGATCGCGTCGGCGGCGCGGCGCAGAACGTCAGGCGTCGCCCCCAGAAGGAAGGGACGGAAGCCGTCCTGACCACAGACGGCGAGAACCTCTTCAAACAGGTCGATGCCGGCCACGCGTTCCTTCACCGGAACTCCGCAAAGGCGTAGGCCAAGGATGATCCCCATGCCGTCAATTCCAATAATATCGCTTCCCATCACATCGGACCGTAGGACGGCATCCGAGCGCATATTGACGAATTTGGCGACGTTCAAGGCTACATGCTGCACTGGCACTCGGTCCCGCATGGCAGATCTGGCCAGCTCGACAGTTTGAGCCATCGTTAAAACGTCAATGGGACAACCGAACAAATCCACGCGCATGCCCCGCCCCTAAAAAAATATTCTTCCAATCGGACATTAAAACAGGAAGGCCAACATCGGCCTTTAATTAATTATAAACTATCTTGGCAGGCGGGTTAAGTCTATAGTTCTGGTCGAGCCACTGATTTTTTAGTTAATGTTATAGGCGACGTTCATGGCGATTGGATGTTTTGAGAAATGAAGCCGAACAAGCCGCTGATCTCAGTCATTATCCCTCACCTCAATCAGCCGGACAGTCTCGAACACTGTCTCGACAGCCTGCAGTCTCAAACCCTCGAACGCGCCGCTTTTGAAATCATCGTCGTCGACAACGGTTCGACCTCGCTTCCGCGGGCCACGATCGAGCGATATCCAGACACACGCCTGCTGCAGGAAGCGAAACCCGGCCCCGGCTTGGCTCGCAATCGGGGTGTCGAGGCAGCCAACGCCGACACTCTTGCATTCATTGATGCGGACTGCCGTGCGCATCCGGACTGGCTCGTGAGCGCTCTCGGTGCGCTCCAGACGGCTCCGCCGCGGACGATACTCGGCGGCGATGTTCAGATCTGGCGTGAATGTAAAACGACGTTTACCGCCCTCGAAGCCTATGAAAGCGTGTTTGCCTATCGCTTCAAACTCTATATCGAGCAGCACGGGTTTTCGGGGACTGGGAATTTGGTCGTGCGCAAATCTGATTTCGAAGACATCGGCCCATTCCGAGGGATCGACGTTGCCGAGGACATCGATTGGGGGCGGCGTGCGCGCGCCGCAGGGTATATTTTCCGCTATATTCCTAAAATGGTGGTATTTCACCCGGCGCGCCAATCGCTTCGCGATTTATGGGTCAAATGGGACCGCCATATACAACATGCGGTTAATGTCGGCGACAGAACCGTAAAATGGCGGGCAAAATGGTGCCTCCGCGCTTTGGCGATTTTGATATCGCCCCTGATCGACTGGACCAAAGTCGTCTTCAGCGATCGGATTCGCGGAGCAGCGGCACGTTTCAAGGCAATCTGGGTACTTTTGGCGGTTCGCTCCTATCGAGCCTACCGCATGATAAATCTAATATTGGCGAACAAAAGCGTCGTTTGGAACCGGAATTCCACTATCCTCAAAACGGATGTCCATAACGACATGGCCTAGTACACGCTTTCGAACTTTTTCTTTTCGGCAGAGCTGATGAACATTTCATTGTGGGTCAGTTCCGGGAGGTCGGAACGCTGGCCGAACGACCAAAGGATCCATCCCAGCTCGTAGCTGCGACACTCGCGACGAAGTTCGACGCCGACGGGATCGATCAAGGCGGCCTGGGCACCCAATATGGAATTTCGAAGCGCGCGAAAAACTCGCCAGTTTTTCGTGTGCAGCTCGCCCTTCCGCACTTGTGAACGAATCGTCAAATGCAACTCGGGTACAAGCATCGGAATCCCCAGCTGATTTTTGCCGAGGACCCAATTAAATCCCTTGATGATTGCCGCGCGGGCTTGCGAGATTCCGTGCTGCTCTGCCCGCTCGAGGAAAGCCGGAGCCATGCCGTATTGATGGACCGAATAGACTTCGTAGAAGTCGACAACTCGTCCGCTTGCTACATCAAAGAACCACGGCCACTCGCCCTGTGGACCTTGCAGTGCAATCACGTTCCGAGCGCATTTATTCGCGATTTCAATTGCCCGCTCGTCGTCCGCCAGCTCCCCATAAGCGTAGCAGGCCAGCTGAAGATACGTTTGAGTTGCGAAAGAGGCGTACCGTCTGCGCGGGCCGAAGGCCGCATCGAAAAACAACCCAGAGTGAGAACAATACCGGTCGACGAGAAACGCGAACAGTTCAGCTGCGATGGGCGACCATTTGGCGCGATCGAGCTTGGCCTGGGCTGCCACCCCGACGACGATCATGCCGATATCTTGAGCTCGAAACGAGCGCCACTGATCCTTATCCGCAAGCAGTAACTCGATGTGACGAAGAACATCGCCTGGAAGCTCCAGCTGGAGTTCCGCCCCCGCCCACAGCGCCGTACCGAAGGCGTACTTGGCGACACGGAGCTTCAGCAGTTGCGGGACATTCCGCCGAAACGTTTCAGCAACGCTGATGCTTGACGGAACCTTCTGAACCCGCGCCAACCCTACCAGCACATTGAGCGTATAAAACACGTCACTCGGGGGCACAGATTCGTTCGGCGGGTCACGACCGTCCAAGTGATAGATGTGAGACCACCGGCCCAATTCCGGCAGCCAGCACCGCTCAAGTCCCTTAAAAGCATAGTCCACGAGGGGCGAATTTTCCGCGGCTAATGCATTGTTTGAATTCATCAAGATATCCCGCCTAAAAGCTAAGTCTTAACACTTACAAACAAACATTGGTCACCCGTAACTGGGATATTTACCCGAGATGTAGCCCCAAAAGCAAATCGTCCCGCGAATTCTGGCATCGCCTGCGGCAACATCATCCACCCAGTTGGATAAGCCAAGCCAAACGCTCTAAGAGAATGCGATTCCGGCCTAATGCTAACGTCATTGTACCGAACTTTTACGGCGATGAACTCGGAGCCCTGCGGCGAACAATTAGAAGCTGGACCCATCGCCTCTTTTATGATTTGAGTTCATTGAACGGTCGAGCCCGTCAGTGCGGCTGCTCTAAGGCAGGTGGGGGCAGCGGCACTCTTCAGTCTTTCCGCGAGGCTGTTTTAGCTATCGTTTGGCTCGGTCGAGTGATAACGGTCATTAGCCGATGTTTGGAGTCCTTGCGTGACTGATCCAGATCGCTTCCGCGTGCCCATTCTGATCGTTAGTTTTCGAAACCCCGGGGATGTGTGCGCGTGCTTAAACGCCCTTTCCCGTTCGATCATAGAACCGGGGTTCGAGATTTTCGTGTGTGAGAATGGCGGAACTGATTCATTTAACGAGCTTTGCAACGCACTGCTGAGCCCGGAAGGACCGTGTACGATGGCCTTTTCGAGCGGACTTCCTAGTTCGCTTAGCACCGTATCAGGACGCCTCGGCGATGTCAGGTGTTTAGCCCTTAGGGGGCGCTCATCGCGAGTTTGGATTGGGTGCGCCACCCAGAATCTTGGCTACGCCGGGGGCATCAATGTGTGGATTGATCAACTGCTATCTATCAAAGGTTGGCAAGGGATCTGGATACTTAATCCCGATTCCGAACCCGAACCCGGCGCGTTGAAGGCGCTAGTCGATCGTTCGATTTCGGGCAACAAAGGGATGGTTGGCAGCACTATTTTACCTTCCGGAAGCCGCAACTACGTTCATTGCCGCGGCGGACACCATTGGCTAAAGTTTAAGACGAATAGCAGAAGTATAGGCTTCGAGGAGCCGGTTGACGCGCCTATTAACCTCCCAGCTATCGAAGACGCGCTCGACTGCGTTTCGGGTGCCTCCATGTACGTCACCAGAGCATGTCTTGAGAAAATCGGTCCGATGGATGAGCGATTTTTTCTATATTACGAAGATGCGGACTGGTCGATGCGCGCGAGGCGGTATGGGTTGGGATACGCACCGGACTCCATTGTGCGCCACACAGGAGGAACAACAATCGGATCGGCTCGGCTTCGCGCTCAGAGATCTCAATTATCCGTGTATCTCGAAAGCCGAAACCGTATACACTTTGTCCGAATGTATTGGTGGCCGTTCTTGCCTTTGGCGTACGCGGTCGGCCTCGCATACGCGGCCACATATCTCTTCGCCCGCTCACCAAGCAATTTCAACGCTGCCCTAAGCGGGCTTGTCGCCGCCATGAAAGGTGAAACAGGTCCGCCCGCACGACCGGTAGCCGGTCCTCAGCCACATTTGCGGTCATCTTCGCGACAGTCCGCTCTCAAATGGTGGTAGTCTCGCCTCCCGGTCTGCTAAGAGGCGCTCTCCGTCGATACCATGGCCGCGCGTACGGCAGCTCGTACCCGGAGTTCACGCTCGCGACTGAATCAAACACGAGTATTCTATTCCGTTTGGCTATTTTGCTTGCGGCGTCGCGGGTTCAGCTGAGGCTGGCGGACCGATTTTCGCTTATTGAGACCGAATTAGCGAATTAGCTAACCTACCCAGCGTTGGAACACTTAGAGGATCATCGCCCTCCATTGCTTACTTCGCTTGCCCTTGGATCGGTCGGACTTCACGAACATCGTGCGTAGCTGTCGACCCAATGGAGCCAATTGAGCTGCCCAGGCATAGGCGCCATTGAATTTCAAAAAGAACTCTATTGGGCCATCGCATGGATTTACGCTCGTCCGGCCCCTCAGGATTTCGTAAGATGCCGTATCGACGGCCTCTGGAACTATAGAAAATACAGTCTCATAGCCGGCGGCTTTGCATGCTTCCAGACACGACGCATCATAATCACCGTAAGGAAACGAAAACGACCGGATGTTCCGTCCGCTCATTTCCGACAACTGGTTGCGGGAGCCTTCTATCTCCTCACGCAAACGCTTCGCATCCAATTTGGACAGTAATGGATGACTGATGGTATGCGCGCCTAGCGAAACAAGCGAGGGATTTAGCTGTCTCAGCTGATCAAGACTCATAACGACGTCATCGGGCCCGAGATCATCGCCATCAGCTTGCCAGCGGGGACGGCGTCCGATCCAGCCAACGGGGACGAACACAGTTGCGTGAAACCCGCGGCAAGCAAGCTCGGGGAGAGCGTTTTCGATGATACTGTCGAGTGCGTCATCAAAGGTAATTGCGACATGTTTTTTACCAAGCGGAAGGCTCCCCCGGTAGAAGGCCGGTAGCACGCTGGCGCTGCGTTGTACTGCATCCATCTGGCGCTTGAAGTTGAGCCGAAACTCGGCAGGAACGCCATGATAATATAGGACGACGAGCCGCCCGGCTGGCGAACGTCCGAACAGCTGCAACCCGCTCCGAATGACCACCACTACGGCGAAATAAATCAAGCTGATCGCAATCTTTACTATACGCTTCGTCGAATTATTTCCCATGGCGTTGCGCTTTCTCGTCAACGATGGAATATTTCCCTTTTCTAGATCACATTTAAAGGCTAGTATATAATATTATTGCCATTCCCAAATCAACTGGCGTTATTGGTTAGCAGATAGGAAAATTAAAGTTACAACACGGCGAAAAGAACAGAAATTAACCAAAATAAATCTCCGCGACCCGCCGCGCAGCCTCGAAAATCGCCCTCGACGCCAAGGTCGAACCCGGAACTGTCCCCCGATCGGCGATGGCGAGAGTAGCCGAGCAAAAGCACAGAAACCAGCCCCAAATCATTGATCAATGCGGAGATCAAGCTCGTGACCACGCCCTTCCCGACAGTTCGCTCACGTTTAATCGCGGATTCCGACATCGACCGCGTAGCAGCTTTTCTTGCAAAGGGTTTCAAACGTCGTTCCCGTGAATACTGGTTACGGGCCCTTGAGCGCCTGGCAAAGCATCCCACGCCGGCAAGCTTTCCGAGATTTGGCTATCTCATGGAGATTGACGGCCTTCCAATCGGGGTCATCCTGCTGATCTTCTCGACCGTTCAAAATGGCAGCTCTTGCACTGTCCGATGCAATGTTTCGAGCTGGTACGTCGAGCCCACTTACAGAGCCCACGCGACCTTGCTGATTTCGCAAGCCCTGCGGAAAAAAGACATAACCTACGTGAACATCTCGCCAGCGTGGCACGTCCAGCGCATTGTGGAAGCGCAAGGATTTTCACGCTACAGCAACGGGCAGTTTGTCACATTTCCTGCATTGTTTCCATGGACCGGCGACGACGTCACCGTGCTCGGGGCAGGTACGCGCCCGGACGTCGCGTTCGAACCTTTCGAATGGGATATACTATTGGCGCACGCAGATTATGGATGCACGAGTTTTTGGGTTACAACAACAGAACGGGCTTATCCATTCGTTTTCCTCCCCCGCATCGTGAAACGGTGCTTTCCATGTGCACAGCTCATCTACTGTCGAGGTATTGAGGATCTTGTTCGGTTCTCCAAGCCAATCGGGCGTTTTTTGCTTTCCCGCGGGAAACCGCTATTGCTGATCGACGCCAATGGTCCAATTCCAGGGCTGCCGGGCAAATATGTCGAGGGGGCGGCGCCCAAATATTACCGAGGACCGGAGCCGCCGCGGCTCGGCGACTTGGCCTATACTGAGGCAGCAATGTTTGGATTATAGGCGCCCCGAGGCAGCCTAACTCGGACCAGCCAGCGATTAAGCATGGTCTGAGATAGTTAGGATACAATGTAGGATTTTATTTTGCTTAATTGAAAAAGTGGACATTTGTTTGGGTTGGCGTTGTTGATCATGACCTGCCACTGCACATTCACCCAGCGGCAGTTAGAGTCTCGGGGTTTTGTACGCCAAGTGGCGCAGGTGGAGCAACGGACGATCGGCGGAGCTGGTCGGGGTTGCGCAGCCGATCGTCCGTTGCGGTGAGGTGGGCGGCATAAGCCGCGGGGGTGAGGTATTTCAGCGACGAGTGAGGCCGCTGGAGATTGTAGTCGGCGACCCAGTTGGCGATCTTGGCGCGGGCGTCGTCGAGATCAAAGAACAGGGTCTCGTTGAGCAACTCGTCGCGCATCCGGCCGTTGAAGCTCTCAATGAAGCCGTTCTGCATCGGCTTTCCCGGCGCGATTAAGTGCCAGTCGATGGCCGCGTCCTTGCACCAGGCGAGCATGGCGTTGCAGGTGAACTCGGTGCCATGGTCGGACACGATCATTCCTGGCTTGCCGCGTCGCTCGACGATTGCCGTCAGTTCGCGGGCCACGCGCCGCCCCGAGATCGATGTATCCGGAATGGCGCCCAGGCATTCCTTGGTGACGTCGTCAACGATGTTGAGAATGCGGAAGCGCCGACCGTTGGCGAACTGGTCGTGGACGAAATCCAGTGACCAGCGCGCGTTGGGCCTCGCCTCGACCAGGATCGGGGCACGGGTCCCCACGGCCTTGCGGCGAGCCCGCCGCTTGCGGACGGTGAGCCCTTCCTCGCGATAGAGCCGGTAGATCCGATTGATCCCCGACGGCTCGCCCTCCCGGCGCAGCAGGACGAACAGCCGGCGGTAGCCGAAGCGTCGCCGCTCGTTGGCGAGGTCACGCAACCGGCCCCGGAGAGCCGCGTCCGCAGGACGGCTGGAGCGATAGCGGATCATCTTCCGATCCGCGCCCACGATCGAGCAGGCCCGCCGTTCCGACAGGCTCATAACGGCCTGCAGATGCGCGACCGCAGCGCGCTTGGCGGCGGGCCCTACCATTTTTTTGAAAGCAGCTCGCGAAGGGCAGCCGCATCGAGCATCTGCTCGGCCAAAAGCTTCTTCAGCTTCGCGTTCTCTTCCTCCAGAGCCCTCAGCCGCTTGGCCTCGGAGACATCCATGCCGCCGAATTGGCCTTCCAATTGTAGATCGTCGCTTCGGAGATGCCGTGCTTGCGAGCCAGATCGGCCGTCTTC
>Ga0070741_10010384_pt1 | contig 17619 bp, 11 predicted proteins | sample Coa_R1_4_FD_66440 | JGI IMG/M metagenome (GOLD analysis project Ga0070741, IMG submission 66440) | Surface soil microbial communities from Centralia Pennsylvania, which are recovering from an underground coalmine fire - Coalmine... | ecosystem: Environmental > Terrestrial > Soil > Unclassified ...
GAAGCCGCAAAGCACCTGGCCAATCTCGACAACGCCTGGTTCGACTTCGCGCAGCATCCGGCAGGTGCGGACGATTTGTGGGACCTGCGCCGTCTCGTCCACGACTTCGGCGATGATCGCCTCCTCTTCGGCAGCGACTCGCCCTACTACGACCATCGCCTGCTCCAGGCGCAGATCGAGCAGGCTCCCCTATCCGCCCTATCCGAAAGGGTGAAGGACCGCCTCGCGTTCCAGAACGCGGTGACGCTCATTCAGCACTTTCGGCCGGCCTGGAGACTACCGGCTGCCCCTCCCCAGCTTCCAAGCGCGTTTGCCGGCGTCGATCTTTGGGCGCAGCAGCCCGGCAGGCCGGGAAGGCTCGCCTAGGCAGTCAGAGTGAGATCAGAGAGCAGGCTCGATAGGGCAACCGGTCGAACCGGGACCGGATAAGGAGGAACAGATGGCACCGTGCACTCGGGCGGCAGTCTTGCGGGGCGCGGCCGGCATGGCCGCTGGAGGGCTGGCCACGCTCATAGCCGCCTGCGGCAGCGGCCGGGCCAGTGGTCCAGCCACCGGAGACCAGGCAGCAACGATTACCAGGCAGCCCGTCAGGCTACAGATGTTCAACCAGTCGGGAGCGCAGAAGGACGTCGAGGATTGGACCAAGATGCTGGCGCCGTTCACCGAGCGCTACCCGAACGTCACCTTCGACGTGGGCGGCGCGCCGAGCGGGCCGAACAGCCTGCTCGATAAGGCGCTGGCCATGGGAGCCGCCGGCACTCCTCCCGATTTCACCTACTCCGTCACGCGCAATGGTCCCACGCTGATCACCTCCGGTCTCACCCAGGACATGAATCCGATCGTGCGGCGGGAGAAGATCGACCTGAGTGACGTGGCCAAGGCGGTGCTCGAGGACTTCAACTGGCAGGGCAAGATGATGGCCCTCCCCTACGATCCCGGCTACGCCTTCATCCAGTACAACAAGACGCTCTTCGAGAAGGCAGGAATCCCAAATCCCGGCACGCTCTGGCAGCAGAACGCCTGGGACTGGAACGCCTTCGTCTCGGCCATCGAAGCCCTATCGCGTACGCCCCCTGGCGAGCCGGAACGCTTCGGCTTCTTCATCCGCACCTGGGAGGGTGACTACCTGTCGATCATCCGCACGCTGGGGGGCGACACGCTGAATAAGGAGCGAACGCACTTCATCCTGGGCGATGGGCCGGGACTGGCGGCGCTGGGCCGGTGGGCCGAGCTCTCCACGCGTTACAAGGCGGCGCCCCCAGACAAAACGCCGCCCGGCGAGTTCACCGGGGGCCAGCTGGCGATGGAGTCGAGCCACCCGGGGAATATCACCACCATCCAGAAGTTCATCCGCGACAACGGCGCGCAGTGGTCGTGGGACGTCGTGCCACATCCGGCCCCACCGGGCAGGAAGCCGGTGCCGGTGCTCTTTACCAATGGCCTGTACCTCTGGAAAGGCACCAGGAATGAGGCGACCACGATCGAGGTGCTCAAGTTCCTGATGACCAACGAGAGCATGCTGCGGTACGGCGCGCTGACCGGCCGTGACCCGGCACGTACCACATTGATGCCTCAGCAGCTCAAGAACCTGGGCATTCCGGAGAATGACCCCAAGAGCTACCTCAAGGTCTACCAGGAGCTCACACCGCTAGTGCGCGGCGTGCCGTGGACGGTGAGCTACGTCGAGTGGCACACCATCCTGCAGCAAGAGGTGCTCACACCGGTGGGCAAGGGCGAGAAGTCACCGCAGGAGGCCGTCAGCAGCGCGGCCCCAAAGATCGAGGCCATCCTCCAACGAGGATTGCAACGGTGATCCTGGACCGACAGCTACAGCAGGCTCATTGGACGCCTCATGCTCGGCCGGCGCAGCGGTGGCGCCCATTCCAGGCAGGTAGAGGAGGGGAACAGTGACTATTTCCATGCGACTGCGCCGGCGCCGGCTCATGCTGGTATTAGCTGGTGGCACTGCATGGCTCAGCGGCGTAGCCGCCGCGTGCGTCCCAGCCGCCTCCGGCGGCGGTGGGGAGCCAGCGCCGGCCCCCTCGCGGGGACCGGTGGCCCTGCAGTTCATGGTGCAGGGCGCGCAGCCGCCAAACGAATGGGACTCGCTGGTGGGACCCTATAAGGAGCGCGCGCCACAGGTCACGGTGAACGTCGATATCGCCGGTGGTGGAGACGATTTCACCACCAAGGGGCTGAGCCTGGCGGCGGCAGGAACACCACCGCATGTTTCGTGGGCCAGCACCCGCTTTGCCTTTCCCTTCGCCCCCGCCGGGGTCGTGGCAGATCTCCAGCAATACGTGAGGCGGGCGAAGCTGGACGTGCGTGATATCCCGCGGCCGGTCTACGAAGAGCCCTTGTATAAGGGATTGCTGTACCAGCTCACCAGCGATGTCGGCTACGCCATGGTCGCGTACAACGTCTCGACGACAACCGCTGCCGGCCGCCCGGACCTATGGTGGCTGTGGGAGCGCCGGCAGTGGACCTGGGATCGCTTCGTCGCTGAGGCCCAGGCGCTGCAACAAGCCGCGGGCGGTCCAGCCGCCGGCGCCTACGGTGTGGTGGTGTCTACCTGGGATGGCGAGTTCTTCACCATTGTGCGCTCTAACGGCGGCGACGTTCTCGACAAGGAGCGCCGCCGGCTCACGCTAGATCAGCCGGCGGCGCTTGAAGCGCTGGAGAGCTGGGCCGCCTTGGTGCAGCGCCTCCGCGTCGCTCCTCCCCTGGGGACCGCCGATCAGACGTTCGCTTCTGGCAAAGTGCCCATGGAATTCTTTGCCCAGGCGCGCATCGGCCGCTACCGTGCCTCAGCCGCACAGATTGGTTACCGCTGGGATGTCCTCGCCCCACCCGCACGCACGACTCCAGTGCCGACGATGTTTAGCAATGGCTATCAGCTCTGGCGAAGCACCCAGGAAGCTGATGCCTGGGCACTTATTGCCTTTGCGCTTACGCCAGAGAGCCTGCTCTCGCGCGGCAAGGTGACCGGACGGGTGCCCAGCCGCCTGTCGCTGCTGGAGGCCTTCGCCAAGACCCTCGATATCCCGACGCAGGACCCCAAAAGCTTTGTCCGTCTGTACCCCGACCTGGCGAAGCTCGGGCAGGGTTTACCATATACGGCTAACTTCACCACCTGGCGCGAGATTGTCGAGAAGGAGGTACTCCAGCCAATCCTCAGCGGTCAGCGCAGCGTGCGCGAAGCCGTCCAGCACGCAACACCGCTGGTCAACGCCGAGCTTGCCAAGAATGAAGTATGAGGCGCCCCAATATCCTGATCTTTCTACCCGACGAGCAGTCGGTCCACGCACTCGGCTGCTACGGCAACGCAGTTGCCTCAACACCTACTATCGATCGGCTGGCAGCTGAGGGAGCAACGCTCGATGCCGCCTACTGCAACTCTCCACTCTGTGTACCGTCGCGCCTCTCGCTGCTCACCGGCAAGCATCCGCACCGCATCGATGCCTGGGACAACCGCTCGGTACTCGATCCGGCAGAGCGAACCTTCGCCCACGTGCTGAGCCGCGCCGGCTACGTCACGTGCCTCATTGGGAAGATGCACTTCGTAGGGGAGGAGCAGCGCCACGGTTTCGACCTGCGACCCTACGGCGATCTGTGCGGCTGGTCGCACCAGCCAGATCCACCCCAGACGGCACGGGAGCTCAGCCGCATTGCCGCCGGCTCCGCCACCATTCCTGAAGAGCAGACACAGGAGCACATCGTCAATCAAGAAGCGCTCGCCTTCCTGCAGAGGCACGCGCGTGCCAGCGAGCAGCAGCCTTTCTTACTCGTGCTCGGCTATAACCGGCCGCATTTTCCCCTCCGCCCTCCAGCGCGCTGGTGGGCACGCTATTGGCCGCAGGGATACGACATGCCGGAGGTGCCGCCGGGACACCTCGAGCAGCTGCATCCTTGGAATCGAGCCGTTCGCCAGCGCTCCGATGGCGACGGCTTCACCGAGGAGCAGACGGCGCGCGCGCGTGCCGGCTATTACGGGTGCGTCTCGTTCATCGATGAGAAGGTTGGCCAGATCCTCGATGAGCTGGATACGCTCGGACTCGCCACTAACACCTTGGTGATCTACACCAGTGATCATGGCGAGATGATGGGTGAGCACGATATGTGGGGTAAGCGGACGTTCTACGAAGGCTCGGCACGCGTGCCCTTCATCGTCCGCTGGCCGGGCCACGTGCCTGCCGGGAGCCGCCTATCGGCACCGGTGGAACTGGTCGATCTCTTCCCCACTCTCTGCGCCGCTGCCGGCGTATCGCCTCCCCCAGGATTGGATGGCCAGGATCTGCTGCCTTTACTCTCAGGGCAGGCTAGTCGCTGGCGGGATATCGCCGTCGTTGACAATGCCCAGTGGTTGCCAGCTCCGGCGCGTATGGTTCGCCGCGGTGAGTGGAAGCTGAATTACTACGTGGGCGCCGGGTTCGAGCTCTTCAACTTGCGAGACGACTCGGATGAGCAGCACAACCGCGCCGAGGAGCCTAACGCCCAGGATATCTTGCACGAGTTGATCCCTTTGCTCGGCCGCGGCGGCTGGCACCCGGCCGAGATTGAGGCGCGGTGGCGTCATTACCAGCGCCAGAGCCCCCGCCTTCCTCGCCGCCGGCTGCGCACGCCAAACCAGTTCTGGGCGGATGGCCCACCGTATCGCGACGCGGAGACCTTCTATCCGCAGGACATCGACTGGAACGCCATCAGAATCCGCCCGTGAGGCACGCAAGTCTACCGGTTCCGGCCCGAATTACCCAGCCGCGACGGCTGCGCCAGCGCTTCGATGCAGGCGGCGGCGGCCTCGACCGTGCGCCCATCGAGGTCGGCCGGCGGATAGAGCTCCACCACATCCGCGCCAGCCAGCAGGTCGCTCGCGGCGATGAGGCGTAGCAGCCCGCGCACCGCCTCGAGCGCCGCGCCATGGCGCGCCGGCACGGCGACGCCGGGCGCATCGTGCGGATCGAGCACATCCAGATCGAGGCTGACGTACAGCTGTCCGCCGGCCGCGCGCACCGCTCCGAGCAAACTCTCGGCTGCGCGCCGCCAGCCGCTCGTGCGCAGCAGGTGCACGTCCCACATCGCCAGCGGCGGGTGATTCTGAAGAAAGATCAGCTCGCCTGGATCGAACGAGCGCACCCCCGCCAGCACCACGCGCTCGGCAGCTAGCGGCTCGTCGATGGCCAGCGGGCCTGCTCCCAGCAGCCCGGAGAGCACCATGCCGTGGAGATTGCCCGTGGGTGACGTTTCGGCCGTGTTGACGTCCGGATGCGCATCTACCCAGAGCACGTAGAGCGGCCGGTCGCTCCCCAGCCGCCGGCGCAGCCCCTCGCGCACACCTAGCACGCTGCCCAGCGCCACGGTGTGGTCGCCCCCGAGCACGATCGGGCGCGCTCCCTCTGCCACGACCTCGGCCACCGCCCCCTTGACCCGCTCCGCCATCATGGCCACGCTCGAGCCGGCCACCCCGGCTAGCTCCGACCACGGCGCATGGTCTCTCGAATCTGCCTTAGCGGAACCGGTGCTCGGGCCGGCCCCACCGGCCAGCTCCGGCCACCGCACAGCCAGCCGGCCGGCCCGAAGGTGCTCGCCCAGCCGATCGAGAAGGATGGCCGGCCCCTCCCGCAGGCCGCCAGCACTCGGACAGCCGGCACTGGTGGGCGCCGGGATCAGGATCGTCCCCAGCGGCACCGCGCGCCCTGGCGGTACGTGACGAATCTCCATTCCTCTCCAACGTTACCGCGATGGCGCCACATTACAGGACACTCCTGCTTCGCCCCGCCGGTCGCCCCCTCGCGTGGCACAAAATGTGCAACAAAGAGAACCAAGAGAACCAGGAGAGGCGGAACAGGCGGAACCTCTCCAGAACCTCGAGCCACCGCCGCCGGCGCGACCGCACCCGGACGCAGGCGGAGCAGCGCTGCTCCCCGGCTCGAGTGCCGGTCTCGCCACTGGTATGGCGCAGGGTGCCGGTAGGTCGCGCTGGCGGCGCAGGGGCGCAGGGAGGCGTACCATGGTGGCGCTGACGCGGCGCCGGGCGCTGGCCGGCGGGGTGGGGATGGCGGGGATGGCGGGCTCGGCGATACTGGCACTCGCCGCCGCCGGCTGCGGCGCGCCGGCGAGCGGCTCGACGGGAGGCGGCCGGCCCGTACTGGAGATGTGGGCCTTCAGCCAGACGCGCACCGCCTGGCAGCAGCGGGCCTTTCGGAAGTATTACAGCCAGGGCGACGGCCGGGGCACGCCCATCCGCTACGGCGGCCGGTTCGACATCAACTTCCTCGTGCTGCCCTACTCCCAGATGCACGACAAGATGATGATCACCACCCAGGCCGGCCAGGGCGGGCCCGACATCGTGGACATCGAGATCAGCCGCTACTCGCAGTTCATCAAGGGCGGCGTGGTGGCCTTCATTCCCTTGAACGACTACATGAAGCCGTTCGGCGGTGAGGATGCCCTCTTCAAGGGATCGGCCACCGATCCATGGAGTTGGAAAGGCGACATCCACGGGCTGGGCAATGAGCTCAATGCCTGCGCCATGGCCTACCGCTGGGATCTCTTCGAGCAGTACGGCATCAAGGCGCCGATCGCAACCTATGAGGAGCTGGCGGAGGCCGGCCGGAAGCTCCAGCGGGATACCAGCGGCAAGGTGTTCATCATCGACTTCAATCCCACCGGCTGGGACTCCTCGTACTGGTGGATCATGGCCCTGCAGCAGGGCGGCGGCCTCTTCGACAGCGATGGGCGTCCACGGTGGGACGATGCGATCGGCGTGCGCACGATGAAGTTCATCCAGGAGGCGCTCCACGGCCCGGCGCTCGATGACCGGAACGTCTGGGGGATGGTTTCACCCGCTGGTCCCAGCCGCTACGCCGCCTTCATCAACGGCGAGATCCTGACCATTCTGGGGCCATCGTGGAATATCTCGGGCTTCCCGCGCCAGAACCTCAAACAGACCGATGGCAAATGGATGGTGCAGCCGATGCCGCTATGGGCCAGCGTGCCGAATAGCGCGCCGACCGCCACCTGGGGCGGCACCGGCGTCAGCGTGCCGCGCACCGCCCGGCACCGCGACTGGGCCATCGAGTTCGTCCTCTGGGAGCACTTCACGCCCGATGCGGTGATCGAAGACTACCGCGAGCGCCAGGTCTGGCCCACCCTCAAGAAGGCGTGGAGCAATCCCGAGCTGACGGCCCCCATCCCCTGGTTCAACAACCAGCGGGTGGGCGATATCATCAGCCAGATCGCCGATAAGATCCCCAAGTGGTACAACTCGCCCTACTGGCCGGAAGGAACCGACGCCTTTACCCGCGTGGGCGTCGTCCCGGCTCTGCAGGGTAAGCGCGACCCGGCACAGACGCTCCGCGAGGCCACCGCGGAGGCGCTGCGCATCATCAACTTCGAGTCGGCCTCGACCTAGTTCAGCCTGGTCCGGCAACGAGGGGCCAGCGGCCGCCCGGCCGCACCGGCCACCCCACCGGAGGCTCGTTGCCGGATGAGGAGCAGCACATAGAGGTGGAAAGGGCACGACGATGGCCATCGCAACCGCACAGGCACAGGAGCGGGCCGAACGCTCAGGCTGGTGGGCTCATCACCAGCGGGCGCTCATTCCCTACCTGTATATCGCTCCCTTCTTCGTCCTCTTCCTCATCTTTGGGGTGTTCCCCATCATCTATAGCTTCTACACCAGCCTGCTCAAGGGGCTGGGTCTTGGCCCCAAGACGTTCTACGGCCTGGGCAACTATGCCTACCTCTTCCAGGACCCGCGCTATCTGCGCGCCTTCTGGAACACGGTCTACTTCACCCTCGCTAGCATCTTCGTCCTCTCGCCCCTGGCGCTGCTGCTGGCGCTGGCGCTCCAATCGGTCTTCGTCACGCCACGCCTGCGCGGCTTCTACCGGCTGATCTACTTCCTGCCGGTGGTGACCTCCTCGGTCATCATCGCCGTGCTCTTCGCCCGCGTCTTCGACCAGCGCTACGGCTTGCTCAATCAGTTCCTCTCGGGGCTCGGCCCGCTGGCTGGCTGGCAGCACGACTGGCTGCGTGACCAGGCGCGCGTGCTGGGCTTCGGCTGGCTGCAGCCGGTGAGGAACGTGCCGGTGATCGGCGACATCATCAAAGCCAGCACGGTGGTGTGGACGGCGCTGTTCATCATGAACATCTGGAATTTCATCGGCATCAACGCGCTGTACTGGACGGCCGGGCTCAACAGCATCGACCAGGAGCTCTACGAAGCGGCGGCGATCGACGGCGCCAATGCATGGCAGCGCTTCTGGACGGTCACCCTGCCGCTGCTGCGCCCGATGACGCTGTTCATCATCATTCAGGCCATTGCCGGCTCGTTCGGCGTATTCGCCCAGCCCTTCCTGCTGACCGGCGGTGGCCCTTCGGATGCCACGATGACGCTGAGCCTCTACCTGTACACGCAGGGGTTCAGCATCGGCAACTTCGGGTATGCCAACGCGATCGGCTACTCGATGGCGGTGATCACGCTGGTGCTGTCGGTGCTCAACCTGTGGCTCTTCCGCGAGCAGGAGACGACCGTGCCGGCAGCCAGGGTCTGAGCCGGAGCCGCCGGCCAAGGATGATCATCGTGACCAGGCAAGGAGAAGCAGCTCATGGCTACCGGAACTGCCGCTCATGAGACGGCCGGCGCAGGGGCCGCCGCGCGCGAGACCCTGCGGCCGGCGCGGGTACCGGCGCGGCGCCTCCTGCGCCGGGCTTCCATCCGCTGGTTGCTCTCCAGCGCAGTAATCAACATCTTGCTGCTCCTGCTGGTGGTAGCGACACTCGTGCCCTACGCCTTCATGTGGAGCAGCTCCTTCAAGGAAAACTCGGAGATCTTCACCGCGCCCATCGTCTGGTGGCCGGCCAAGCCGATTCTGAAGAACTACCAGGATCTCTTTGGCCTCTTTCCCAATGCCTGGCGCTGGTATGTGAATACGGCGTTCGTCGCCGTGGTACGCACCGCGCTCGGCGTGCTCCTCGCCTCGATGGCCGGCTTCGCCTTCGCCAAGTATCACTTCCGCTTCAAGAACGCGCTGTTCGTGCTGATGCTGGCCACATCGCTGATCCCCTTCTGGGTGACCGTCGTGCCGCTCTTTCTGGAGATGGTGTGGTTCCGCTGGTTCAATACCTATCTGGCGGTGATCATTCCGGGCGCCGTCGGCGCGTTCGCCATCTTCTGGATGCGCCAGTACAGCATGACGGTGCCGGACGAGCTGCTCGACGCCGCCAGGATCGACGGCGCCTCGGAATGGCAGATCTTCTGGCGCGTGGCGCTCCCGCTGCTGATGCCCGGCGTCGCCGTCATCGCCATCCTGGGCTTTACCGCGGCGTGGAACGACTTCTTCTGGCCATTGGTGGTGCTGACCGATACATCGCTCTGGCTGGTCAACGTGGCGGTGGCGGCCCTCGTCGGCCCCTACGACTACCAGTACGGCATCCTGCTGGCCGCAGCCACGCTTGGCTCCATCCCGGTCATCCTCGTCTTCCTCATCTTCCAGAAGCGCCTGATCACCGGCATCACCTCCGGCGCGTTCAAGGGGATCTAAGTGTGCACTGGCTCGTTCGCCCCCTTCGAGGCTTGGCGGTGCGTCTCGGGACGAACAGACCAGTGGATACCGAGCCCGCTTGGGCCATCCTCGGCAGCAAGGCGGCGCCGTCCTGTCCCATGGCTTCCCAGGCGGCGAGCCACCAAGCCGGCCGGGCGCGCCGCTCACTCCGCCCGCTGCTCCAGCACCTCGGCGCCGATCTGCCGCAGCGTCTCGTTGACCTTCTGCTCCAGTGTGGAGGTCTTGATGCTGCCCGCGGCGCACCGGGCGTCGAGCGTGACCTCCACCTCCAGGTTAGCTCCGTCGCTGCGCAGCGGCAGGACGACCCCTCGGAGGAAGTCAGACAATCTGTCCCAGGGCAGCTTGGCACGGAGGTGGAGCGTCGAGATCGCTGCGCCAGCGGGCGCCCCGGACACCTCCACGGTCGCACCCGCCGGCCCTTCCTTCACCATCGACGGCTTTTCGTCGCTGGCCCCGCCTCCTATCGGCACGCTCTCGCCGGCTTCGGCCCGCTTCGCCGCCCCGGCCGCTGCCCCACGCAGCAGCACCGCGCCGTAGTCGAGCGCCGCCTCGGGCACCGGCTCGCCAACATACACGTGCTCCTCCACCCGCACGCCGAACAGGCCGGTGGCCACTCCCTGCGCCACCGCGCTCATGATCACTCCCTCATGCTCCAGCATCGGCAGGTGGGGGTATCGCAGGAACGCCTCGACGATCTCCGCCAGCGGCTTCTCCTGCTCGTCTGGTCGCAGCGCCTTCTCCAGCAAGCGGTGCGGGGCCAGCCTGTCTACCAGCAGCTCCTGGCGCTTGAGGTATTCACGCACCCGCCGGGCGAGCGGGCCCTTCTCGCCCACGGTAGGCAGCCCCAGGTCGAGCCATTCTACGCCCGCTTCCCCGGCCTTGGCCAGGTGCCGGTAGGTCGAGAGCACCTGGAAGGGGAGGCCGCCCTCCACGTCCTTCAGCTTGCTCTCCAGCGTCTTGCGGTGCTCCTCCGAGAGCTGCCGCACCAGCGCCTTGTCCTCCTGGATCGCCCGCAGCGCCAGATAGCGCTTCATCCGCTCCCGCAGCACGGCCGCCTCCGCTGCATCGGGGGCCAGCACCACCAGCGCGTTGCGGTAGGTGCGAAAGGTCGTGCCGGCCTTGCCGAGCAGCTCCTCCACGAACGTCGTCGTCGCGGCGCTCTGCCGCGCCTGCTGTGGCGACAGCACCGCCAGCTTGATCTGCTTGCTGTCGGGCACGTCCTGGGTGGCTCTGGGCCACAGGGTGACGCTCAGCTCACTGCCGGCCAGGCGCTCGAGCCGCTCGCGGATTGCCGCTCCAATCTGCTCATCCTGGACCTGCTCCTCCTTCTCAATGATGATGCGGTTCAGGTTGGGCTGGTTGGAGAAGGCGTAGAGACCGCCCTCCGCGTGCAGGTACCACAGCTCCTCCTCCAGCCGCCCCAGGGCGTCTCCCACCAGTGCCGCCGGAAGTCCCTCGCGCACCACCGCCAATCGCAGCCGCTGGATGCCCAGCCCTTTCTTCTCGCTGCCGCTGAACGAGCCGAAGAAGATGGCCGTCGCCAGCCCGGTTGCGACGCCGAAGCGAGCGTAGTCGCCGCCCGCCTCGCGGTCGATCTTCTGGGCCTTGGCGTTGCCGTCCACGATGTCCGACGCGATTACCCCCTCGTACTCGTTGCCGAGGTGCTTGAGGAACTCGCGCCGGATGGCGGGGTTCGCCAGGTTGAGGTGGGCCGGCTGGATGAGGGGAGCGGGGTGCTGCCGACGGTAGAGGTCGGCTAGCACCTCGGCCAGCAGGCGCAGCACGCCGCGCGTACGCTGGAAGGTCGAGAACGTGCTCCAGCGCTCGAACAGGAGGTCGATCAGCTCTGGGTGGAACGGATAGGCCTTGCGCAGCTTCTCGCGGTAGGCCGGCTCACGGACCTCTCGTGGGACGTCGTCGCTCAGCCGCTGATACAGCTCGAAGTAGCCATCGGCGGTACGTCGTGTCTCGGCCGGGTTGCCGGCGTCCTCCAGCAGCCGGCGCCGGATCAGCTCGTAGACCTCCTCGCCTTCCACCGGCGTGTAGATCGTCTCCACCCGCCCGAAGATCTGCTGGAGCTGGTTGAGCGCCCGCTCGCCCTCCTCGCCGTAGGGGGCGCTCGAGGGCAGCGTGGCGACCAGGGCGCACCGCGGCAGTACCTTCGTCGTCTCGGTCAGCTCCTGGAGGAAGGCCAGCACCTGGCCGCCAAACCCCTTCGCCTTGACCACGTACTCGGCAATCTCGTCCATCAGCACCAGCGTCGGCTGGTCGCGCAGCAGCTCGTGCAGCCGGTCCTTGCCCGGCGCCTGGCGCCGCTGGTCGTGCTGGCCGAGCAGCTCGTACTGGCCCAGCTGCTCGGCCAGCTCCCCCCAGGGCGTCTTGCCCTTGAGCGGGTCGGCCGCGGTGCCGACGAACGCGGCCATGCGGACCGACGGTACTTCGTCGACCGCCGCAGCCTTGAGCGTCTGGGAGACGAGGTCCTGGTCGGCCAGGCGTCGCCCGGCCGTGAACAGGTGGTAGAGCGCGATCAGGCTGTGCGTCTTGCCGCCGCCGAACGGGGTCTGGATCTGGATCACCGCGTCACCCGTGCCGCGACCCGCAAGGCGGGCGAGGACCGTCGCGAGCAGCTCCACCAATCCGCGTGTGGGGTAGGTCTTGCGGAAGAAGGTCTGCGCGTCGCGGTATTCCAGCGGTCCGCGGCCGGCGACCACGTCGGCCAGGTCGGCGGCGAACACCGACTCGTCGAACTTGCCGGCCCGGATATCCGGCTGCGGCACCACTGCCTCATGCCACGGCTTCATGGGCGCGGCCCTCCCTCAATAACCTGCTTCGCGAGCGCCACCGCCTCTTCGGCAAGCGCGAGCGCCTGCGCGGCGCTGGCCTGATCGAATAGCTCCCAAGGAGTCCGCCGCGTTGCTTCGTCACCGTAATCACTTTGGACGTGGATTTGGGGACCCAAGGTCCTTGCGCACTGAGCGATCCGTCTTACGAGGTCCTCGATCTCCTCAGCGAACCGCTGCTTATCCAGCGCGTCAAGAAGCGCTGCGCCAGGATCATGGGTGCGACCCACCGGGCCAAGCAGCCCCAGGATGGCCTTGGCGGCATGCTCGGCAGCGAGCTGGCTGTTGTCCACGCAGGAACGCCAGAGCTGATATTGCCGGTTATGGCGAGCTTCCCCGAGGAAGCCTTCGGCCAGTCTCAAGCGATAGCTTGCTTCCTCGTTGCTCACGGCCGCTCTCCGATTCTCTCCCAGGTCATCACCCACGGGCCGCGTGGTGGCTTCCGCCAGTTCCAGACGTCGCCCGCCGCTGTACGCTGCCGATAGAGGCCAGCCTCTTCGATCAGCCTCCGCAGGTGAGCGAGGCGCTGCGCGGCGTAACCGGTCGGATCATAGAGAATGCGACCGTCCAAGGCGATGTCCAGATACAGCGAAGGAAGGTGGGACTCGAATTCTTGCCGTGTTCGGGCGATCACTGACACTGGAGCACGGCAAGCGGACACCAGGCGATTCAGGAGCTGTTGTCGGTGGAAGGGCCGCTCTGGCAGGCCTTCGGCGATGACCAGCAGATCCCAGTCGCTCTCGGGGCGGTGATCGCCGCGCGCGCGCGAGCCGAAAAGCACCACGGCGACCAGGCGCTCGCCAAGCCCCCGCCGGAGCGCCTCGACCACCTTCTGTGGAACTGCCTGCTCGAGATCAGTGGCCTGTATCATCTTCGCTCATCCACTCAGGATGTCCCTCTCACAGCAGCCGCTCCTGCCGGGCCCGGTCCGTATACCCCCTGCGGCCGTAGAGCAGCCCCTGAAGCAGCTGCCGCTCCTTGTCGCCCTCCGGCAGCACCTCGGCGATGGCCTGCGCGACCTGCCAGAAGGCCTCATTCCCTCCATAGGTCATGGCCAGGTGCTCCTTCAGCCGCTGCCCCTGGTTCGCGTTCCACAGCCAGGCCGCGTACTGGAGCGCGTCCACCATGGTCCGGAATTTCGGGGTTCGGGATTCGGCATGCGGGTCCTGCGAACTCCGAACTCCGAATTCCGAACCCCGAAACCGCTCCAGCGGACTTGGCACCCGCACGTACTCCTGCTGCTTCTCCACCAGTCCGCCCGGCCCCCACAGGCTCGTCAGCTCCACACCCACCCCCTGGGCCAGCTTGCGCGCCTCGTCGAACGGGACGCGGGCGTGGTTGTAGGTCCAGCGGTACAGCAGGTAGAAGCGGGTGGTCTGGTCTACGCCCCCCACCTCCACCCCCTCCCCCGCGGCTGCGGGGGAGGGGTGTCCGAAGGACAGGGTGAGGGTGAGGATGCGCTGTAGCGCGAACTCGCTCACCACCTGGCGCACGTAGGCCAGCAGCTCCGCCACCTCCACCTTCTCGCCGGACAGCTTCTCCACCTGCGTGTACTTGCCGAAGGCTTCCACTGCCGGCCCGATGGCACTCATGAAGAAGTCAGCCCCACGGATACCTTCGGCCCAGAACTGCTCGAGCTTCTGCCACACCCGCGCCTCGATCTCCCGCCGCACCTTCGAATACTCGCCGATCTCGCTGCTGGTGCGCTTGCGGCAGACCATGTAGATGGAGGAGGCAAGGGCAGCGGACTCCTGCGCGCGCAGCCTGCCCGCCCGTTCGGTGTGGATGGGCCACGAGGCCGTCATGTACAGCCCGGCTTCGAGCAGGGCGTTGAGGATGGCCTCCCAGGCCGCGGTGGTGGTGTGGGCAAAGACGATGACCGCAATGCCCTCAGGCCTGAGCACTCGATGGACCTCGCGAAAGGCTTGTGTCAGCATCTCTTCGAAGCGCCGGGTGGCGGCCTCCATACTGCCGGCCTTGCTCGCGTCGGCCACCATCTCCTGCGCCTTGGGCACGAGCGGCGTCGCGAAGAGGTCCGGGTACAGGTCACCGATCAAGCGCTTGAGCCAGACGTAGAAGAAGTCGGACAGGTCGCCGTAGGGCACGCTGTCGTAATACGGCGGGTCGGCGAGCACGCTATCAAAGAATGCATCGGGCCATGGAAGTTTCATCGCCGATCCCTGAACAACGACAGCAGGCTCGGTCATCGCTTGATCGGTCTTGGAGAGATGTGCAACAGCAAGTTGCACCCATTCCAGCATGTTTGGCCAGCCAACGTCGGTGAACGGGTTGACCTCGACGTAGTCCCAGACCATTGGCAAGGCTTGCCGGCCAAAGACGTGCTCAACCTTCTCGGCTATGACGTTGTAGACGACGAGACTGGCGTTCTTGTCTGCTAGACGACTAAGACCAATCGCGAGGTAGGTAGCCACAGCCTGCGCGAACTCGGGGTCGGCGCCCTCATCCCCCTGGCCCCCTCCTCCCGCAGCTGCGGGAGGAGGGGGAAGCATGCTCCCCTCTCCCCAAGCTTGGGGAGAGGGGCCGGGGGTGAGGGCCACATACGCCTGCCGCACCTTCTCGGCGAAGGTGATCAGCGCCAGCTGCTGCCGCGCGTTGAACAGGTCGCCCCAACGGGTCAGCCCATAGCGCTGCACCCGGAAGCCGAGCGTTTCCAGGGCCGGCAATGGTTCATCCGGCACCGGGTCCATGCCCCACTCGGCCCAGAGCGATTGTCGCTTCTGCTCCAGGGCGGTCTCGGCGGCACAGTAGACGGCGAGGTCGTGCTCGGTCGCGAGCCGGTAGCGCTTGCCCCTCACCCCCGGCCCCTCTCCCGCAGCTGCGGGAGGGGGGTGACGCGTCGCGTCGGGGTGAGAGCTGTGGAGCACAACCGACGTCATTCGCTGGCCAGCTTTACCCTCTCGAAAGAGCCGCCGGGTGGTCTGGTCGTCGATCGTGCCATCGCACAGCGGGCAGCGGACATGCGCCCGAGTGACGGTGCCTTCGTCCGGGTCGAAGGTGATCGCGCTTCCTTCCACAATGGCGAAGTCCACCCGCCTGGCCGCACGATTCGGGATCAGCTTGAGCGCGACCTTCTTCTTGTCTTTCCTGGCCAGCCAGAGCTGGCGTAGCAGCGGGATCTCGGCCCCGCAGGCCGGGTTCTGGCAGGGCAGCGTGCGCGCCCAGAGGTAGCCCACCGGCACCGAGCCGTCGGGGTCCCTGGGATAGAACTGCTCCAGCTCCTTGCGTGCCTCCTCCAGCACCCGGTGGCCCCAGTGGCGGATGGCTTGCAGGAGCGGGTTCTCGGGGACACGCGGTGCGTCCAGGAGGCGGAGCTGGCCCTCACCCCCCGGCCCCCTCTCCCGCAGCTGCGGGAGAGGGGGTGCAGGGGGTGCAGGGGGTGCAGGGGGTGCAGGGGGTGCAGGGGGTGCAGGGGGTGAGGGCCGCCCGAACTGCTGTGGATACTCCAGCACCGCCTTGAGGATCAGCACGGCCACCGGGTTGTATTCCAGGGCGTAGGTCTCGCAGCCCAGCCGTAGCGCCTCCAGCGGGATCGACCCGCCGCCGGCGAAGCAGTCCAGTACCCTTGGCGCCCGGCCCTCGAATGCCTCGCGGATCAGCTCCCGAGCTTTCTCAAGCACCGGGTGGGGCTGCGCCCCTGGGTGGTTCGCCACCTCCCAGGGCGAGACCTCCGCCACCAGCCGCAGCAGCTCCTCTCGGCGGGCAGGATCATCCGGAAGGAGCGCAGCCAGGGCGGTTGCTCGCGAGGCTGCCAGCGGCCGCCGCGCCCACCAGATGTGGAGCGTCGAGAGGTGTCCGTGGCGGATGCTCTTCTCCCGCACGGACTCCTCGGACACCCGGCGGATGGGGAAGTCCACCTCGATCAGCCGCCGGGTCACGGGCCGCCCTCCTGATCAAGGGTGCAGTAGAACATCGCGCAGTACAGCTGTGAGACAGCCGTATCATAGTCACCGTGCTGGCGTGCCAGTTTAGCCGTATCCATATTGCGTCGCGCTTTGGCCAGTATGCCTCGCAGCTCGTCCGCCAATATATTAGGAGCACACCCTCTCGACGGACGCTCTCGAAAAGCGGGCTCCTCCGCTCTCGCAGCCAGGACTCGGGGACGGGGAACGTGGCAATCACGATATCGTGCCGAAGACAGATATCGGCTACGATCTCGCTGTAACGACCGGTCTCCTCGCCTGGCCACACCTCTCCTGCCAGCACGACCAGCACATCGATATCGGACGACTCGGGGTCGAAGTCGCCCCGCGCGTACCAGCCGTAGAGATACACCCCGCGCAGCCGCTCGCCATAGCTGTCGGCCAGCGCGGCTTTGAGCTCGCCCAGGGCCGCCGCCACCTCGGGCGGCAGCTCACGCTTGCGCTGGCTGCTCGGATCGCTCAGTAGAACTTGATCGGCTCAGCCACCGAGCCTCGCCTTCAGCTTCGAGGGGGGGCGCTTGCGCAGCTTGGTGATAAAGGCCTCATCCGCGCTGATCGCCTGGTCGATCTCCTCGCGGTGGTCGTAGTAGTAGGCGACGCTGCGTACACGTCGGCCAGCGACAGGCCGTACTCGGTGGTGATCTCGTCCGCGCTCAGGCCGAGGCGCTCGTGCCAGACGACGACGTCCTGGACCGTGATCCGGTGCCCGGCGATGCGTGGCCTGCGCCCCGCCACACCAGGGGTGATCTCGATATGGCCCGACACAGTGTCCACTTCGACCTCCGCTCTGGCCGCCTTTCATCGGGCGGCCGCCTCCTTCCAGTCCCTTACCACGTAGCGCACGACCTCGACTACCTTATCAGGGTGCAGCTTCGCCGCCGGATCCTGCACGACATACAGTTCCGGCGCCGTGGCCGCCTGCTCGACCACGTAGAGCCAGTACTCCCCACCCAGCCGCTGCGCCATCAGCCACTCGTTGGGGGTCAGCGCGATGGCCCCCGTGCGCGCCCGCGCCTTCACCTCGATATAGCGCACTGCGCCGTCGGGCGCCGTCGAGCGGATATCGTAGCCGAGGTTTGCCGACGAGACGTCTTCGGGACTGCGCCCCTGGGCCCGCTCGTACGCCAACGCCACCTGCATGCCGATGGCCTCGATGTCAGGCGTCTCGGCGAGGGCCGGGTCGGCGGCGGCCGGCACCACGCGCGCTGCACCGATGAGGCGCGGCTCGGCCGGCGCCAGCGTGGTCTCCAGGCGCAGCGCCTCCTCCAGGCG
>Ga0070741_10010385_pt1 | contig 17618 bp, 14 predicted proteins | sample Coa_R1_4_FD_66440 | JGI IMG/M metagenome (GOLD analysis project Ga0070741, IMG submission 66440) | Surface soil microbial communities from Centralia Pennsylvania, which are recovering from an underground coalmine fire - Coalmine... | ecosystem: Environmental > Terrestrial > Soil > Unclassified ...
TGATCCAGGAAATCCACCGCGCTCATCGTCATCAGCTGGACCTGGTTATATCGGTCCACGTCGGCGAGGTCGCGGAAACGCCGGCCGAGGAAGAGGAGCTTGAGCAGCCCGCGCGGGTCGAGCGACAGCGGATCCGGCGGCGTCATGTCGAGGATCGGTTTGACGAACCGCGCCATCTCGACCATCGCCTTGCCGTACTCGTCGTACGCTTCGGCATCGAGCTTCGAGTGGCGTGCGATCTCGCGGCGCGTTTTCGCGTGATCGTTCACGCGCCACAAATGATCGCCGTTCGGCATCGGCGTGAAGGTGCCGTCGAGCGGAAGTATTTCGAGCCCGTGACGCGGCAGATCGAGCTCGCGGATGATCTCGGGTCTCAGTAAGGAAACGACGTACGAGCAGACCGAGAACTTGAAGCCCGGGAACACTTCTTCCGTCACGGCGGCGCCGCCGAGCACGTGACGCCGCTCCAGCACGAGCGTCTTCTTGCCGGCCTTTGCGAGATATGCGGCAGCGGTCAGGCCATTGTGACCGCCACCAATGACGATGGCGTCGTATCTCATTGCGGATCTCGGATTGCGGATTGCGGATTGTGCCGAATGCGGATTTGCGGGACGCGGCGATTACAAACCGCAGCTGCGGGTCGCGTTGCCGAGCAGCAGCGCGTGCAGGATCAGAGAGGCCGCAACGGCAGGTGTTCGCACGCGGCGATTATAATCCGCGAATGCCTATCGGTACGGCCGTTCACGATCGCACCTTTGCCCTGGCCGAGAGTCTCAATTACCGAGAGTGGTCCGGCTATTACGCCGTCAGCGCGTACGAAGCGCATCACGAGCACGAGTACAACGCGATCAGGAACGCGTCTGCGCTGATTGACGTCTCACCGCTGTTCAAATACGTGCTGCGGGGACGTGATGCGGTGAAGTTGGTCGACCGCGTCATCACGCGCGATGCGCAGAAGCTGGGCGTCGGACAGGTCTATTACACCCCGTGGTGCGACGAGCACGGCAAGGTGATCGACGACGGCACCGTGACACGGATCGACGAGCACGCGTTTCGGTGGACGGCGGCGGACCCGAGTCTGCGGTGGTTTACGCAAAACGCGATCGGTCTCGACGTCACCATTGACGACATCTCGGAACAGGTGGCCGCGTTGGCGCTGCAAGGACCGACATCGGGCCGGCTGCTCGATGCGGTTGCCGACGCTGACATCCGCTCGCTGAAATACTTTCGGATGACGCGAGGGTCGATCGCCGGCGTGCCGGTCGAGATCTCGCGCACGGGATACACCGGTGATCTCGGCTACGAGATCTGGATGCCGTGGGACCGTGCCGTCGACGTGTGGGACGCGCTGATGCGCGGCGGGCGCGCGTTCGACATCCATCCCGCCGGCATGCTGGCGCTCGACGTCGCGCGCGTCGAAGCAGGCCTGCTGCTGATCGAGGTGGACTTCAACAGCAGCAAGAAGGCGCTGATCGAATCGCAGAAGTACACGCCGTTCGAGATGGGCCTCGATCGCTTGGTGTCGCTCGACAAACGCCCCTTCGTCGGACGCGGACCGCTGGTCGAAGAACAGAAGCGCGGATCCGGCAGGAAGATCGTCGGCCTCGACATCAGCTGGCCGGCGGTCGAGAAACTCTACGACGACGTCGGCCTCGCGCCGCAGGTCGCCGCGGCGGCATCACGCGTACCCGTCCCCGTGTTCCGCGGCGGCCGCCAGGTCGGCAAGGCGACGACGACGACGTGGTCGCCGGTGCTGAAGAAATTGATCGCGCTGGCGACGATCGCCGCGCCGCACTTCGCGGAAGGTACCGAGGTCGAATTCGAAGTGACGGTCGAAGCGGTTCGCCATCGCGTGCCGGCGAAAGTCGTCAAGACACCATTCTTCAACCCCGCGCGCAAGACGGCACCGATATGAAAATTGCTCTGGTCCAACAACACGCGTCGCACGACAAGCAGGAAAACGTAGCGCGCGGACTGAACGCGTTCGAGGCGGCTGCCCGCAACGGCGCTCAACTCGTGGCCTATGCCGAACTCGCGTTCGAGCCGTTCTATCCGCAGAACCCGGCGGGGCCGGGATCGCTCGACACCGCGGAATCGATCCCCGGGCCGCTGACCGATGCATTCGCGAAGAAGGCGAAGGAATTCGGCGTCGTCTGCGTGTTGAACCTGTTCGAGCGCGATGGCACGCGGACGTTCGATTGCTCGCCCGTCATCGACGCGGACGGCACGCTGCTCGGCCGCACGCGGATGATCCACATCACCGAGTACGCGTGCTTCCACGAGCAGGGTTACTACACACCGGGCGACACCGGCGCGCCGATCTATCGCACGAAGATTGGCACGATCGGCGTCGCCATCTGTTACGACCGTCACTATCCGGAATACATGCGCGCGCTCGCGCTCGCCGGCGCCGATCTCGTCGTCGTCCCTCAAGCGGGCGCTGTCGGCGAATGGCCGGAAGGTTTGTACGAAGGCGAGATGCGCGTCGCGGCCTTTCACAACGGGTACTACGTCGCGCTGTGCAATCGCGTCGGCAAAGAAGAGAAGCTGACGTTTGGCGGTGAGTCGTTCGTCTGCGGTCCCGACGGAACGGTCCTGGCGCGTGCGGCGCAGGGGGCCGACGAAATCCTGTACGCGGATGTCGACTTCGCGCAGAACGCCGCGTCGCATGCGCGACAGTTGTTCCTCCGCGATCGACGGCCCGAGCTGTATTCAGCGTGGTTGGCGAAGCAGGCCTGAAGGCCTGCGCTACACCTGACCTGCGCTGCGCCTGACGATCTCGTCGAACCCCCAGAGCAGTTCTTCGCGTGTCGAGTACGGACCGGGTTCGTACGCGCGCGAGCTGATACCTTTCTGCGACTGCTCCGAAATCCACCAATCTTCGCGGTTCGTCTCATCCCAGAACGCGATCGCATCGTCCGTCACGAAACCTGGGGTGTTGATCGCGTCGCGATGGAAGTGCCATTCGCAGACGATCTCGGTACGGTCGTGTGCGCGAGGCCACAGTGTGTGCGTCATCATGTAATCGGGATGCAGGCTGAGCAGCAGGTTCGGATAGATCGAGTAGTACGCCACCTGCTGCTGTTGTGACCGATTCAATCCCGGCAAGCACGGACGCCGGCGCTTGCCGTCGACGCTCATCGTCTCGACACCGTCCTTGAACCCCATCGCGCCGCCGCAATAACACTCGGTCGGTTGGACGTTGTCGGCGCCGAGATAGTGGTGCAGCCGGTTGAGCGCCGGATGCAGCGTGGGGCAATGCAAACATTCGTTGAAGTTCAGGACGATCAGCTTCCAGTTGGCGCGCACGTCGTACACGATCCGGTGGCCCAACCGCAGATCGTTCATCGACCAGGCGCCGAAATCCGGCAGCGCGGGGAAGTCGGCGCTGCCGAAACAGATGAAAATGTGTCCCTCCCACACGCGACAGCCGGCGTGCTTCAGCGGGTAGTCGTCCTTGCAGAAGTCTGGCGCCATGTGAGGCGCGGCGAGGAGTCGTCCGCCCAAGTCGTACGTCCACGCGTGATACGGACATTGAATCCGTTCGACGAAATGGCCCGCGGCCTGGTCGCACAACCGCGTGCCGCGATGTCGGCAGACGTTGAACAACGCGCGCACGTCGCCTGAGGTATCGCGTGTCACGATCACGTTGTCGTCGCCGACCTCCCGTGTGAAGTAGTCACCGGGATTCGGCATCTGATCGGCGCGGCCGGCGCAGATCCAGCGATTGACGTAAAACCGCTCGAGCTCGGCGCGATAGAAATCAGGATCCGCGTAGAATCGCCGCGGCAGCGTGGTGTGCATGTAGAAACGGATCATAGACCGAGCCTCCGCCGGACGCTCGGCCGCTGGGATCTGACCGCGATCGGTATCAATCAGGTGATCGGTGGATCGATCTTCCTGCTGCCGGCGCAAGTCGCTGGCGTGATCGGCGCGTGGAGTCCGATCGGCGTGGCGGTGATGGGCCTCGCGTCACTCACCGTTGCGCTCTGCTTCGGTCGGCTGGCTACGCAGATCGACGGCACGGGCGGTCCGTATCTGTACGCGCGACAGGCATTCGGCGACTTCTTCGGATTCGAAGTCGGATGGATGCAGTGGTTCACGCGCGCCGCCAGCCAGTCGGCAATCATGGCTGGCACACCCGTCGCTCTCGGCTATTACTTTCCCGCGCTGACTGCCGGTTGGCCGCGCGCCGCGACGATCATCATGCTGGCGTCGGCGTTGGCGTGGGTCAACGTGCGCGGCGTGCGCCAAAGCGCCTGGGTCGTCGACGTGCTGACGGTCGCGAAGCTCGTTCCGCTCGCGTTGTTCATCGTGTTGGGATTCTCATCCGTTCACGCGTCACGGTTGACGACGCTGCCGCCGCTGACGATCCGTCAGGCGCTTGCCGGAGCGCTCATGCTGATCTTCATGTACGGCGGATACGAAGTGGTACCGGTCCCCGGCGGCGAGTCGCTGAATCCGAGACGCGATGTGCCGTTCGCGCTCGTTGCGACCATCCTGTGCGTCACGGTCGTGATGACGTTGACGCAGGCGGTCGCGCAAGGCGTGCTGCCGAACCTCGCGACGCACTCGACTCCGATCGCGGATGCCGCCGCCGTCGCGCTTGGCGCATCGGGCGCGCTGCTCGTTGGGATCGGATCGGTGTTGTCGATGACCGGGAACAATGCCGGTCAGGTGCTGACCGGCGCCCGCATGATCTTCGCGCTCGCCGAGCACAATCAACTGCCGCGGTGGTTTGGCCGCGTGCATCCGATCTACCGGACGCCGTCGAACGCCGTCCTCTTCACCTCGATCGTGGCGACGTCCCTCGCGCTCACCGGCTCGTTCGCCCGGCTTGCCGTCGTCGCCGCCTTCGCGCGCTTGATCATGTACGGCGGCTGCGCCGCGGCGACGTTGAAGTTCCGGCTTGGCGTGATCGTGCCGGTTCTTGCGCTCATCGTGACGACTTTGCTCGCGTTCGGCGCGAATCAGGAACAACTGATGGGAGGAACGATCGCGCTCGGAGTGGGAGCGGCGTTCTACGTCGTCACCCGAGCAGGCGATGCTGCGCGGCGCGGAGGGCCGCCGCGACCTCATGTGCGTTGTGCAGGTCCTTGAGGTTCAGCCGCTCGTGCCTGCCGGCGTGCGTATGGATCAGGGCCTCGTGCTCGTGGACTTCGATGGCCTTGACCTCCTGCCACGGCACCGAAAACTTCGGCCGCAGCGGGCCGCGCGCGATCGCGATCTCGTCTTCGGAAATGTGCAGCATCCGCCGGCGCTGGCGGCGCGCGGACAGGCGTTCGTTCAGCAGCGCGGTGACGAGCGTCGCCACGGCCGTCAGCGTCTGCGGTGAGAACCACTTGCCGCTGTGATTCCACTTCTCTCCAGCTTCCGTAAACAGCATCGCCGCTGCGAAGACCGTAATCCAGTCGATGCCGTTGCGGTGATGATGCGACGGTTGTGAATGGCGAAGATGACGCGCGAGCGCGACGACGAGAACGCTGCTCGTCAGGACTTCCGCAATCGCGAGTCCGAATTCGAAGCCGTGCGCTCCTGCCTGGAGCGCCTGGATGCCGCCGATCGCAAGGCCGAACGCGGGAATCGCATGCTGCAGATGCTGGAGCGTCATCGCGCGCTGCCGTCGCTTCGAGTGCAGCGGCACGCTGATGGTCTCGCTCACAGCAGCGGCTCGTTGAGGAAACGCGTCAACGGCAGCACTTCTCGAAACACCGCGATCAGCGTCGCGTAGAACTTCGGGCTCGTCGTAAACGATGCCGGCAGTTCCCGTCCGGCGATGAACTGCCGGTACTTCAGGTAATCGCCGGCGGGATGATCGGCGGGATAACCGCGCACGCGTTTCAGGCGTTCGCCTTCGAGCGTCATCGTGCGCCGGAACGAGGGCGCGTTGACGATCGACTGCAGCCGCGTGTAGTTCGCGGCGATGTGTTCTCGGATCGCGACGAGCTGCGCGGTCTGCGGCGCATACATCCCGCCGCCGATCCAGACCTCGTCTGGCGAAATGTGAAAGTAGACGCCGGCGCCTTCGTGTTTCGGCAGCCGCTTGTGCGGAAACACCGCGGCCGCGTGCGTCTTGTAGGGCGCTTTGTTCGCCGAAAATCGCGTGTCGCGATAGATGCGATACAGCGAAGCCTTGGGGCTCGCGATCAACTCCGGAGCGAGCTCGCGAAAATCATCGGCGAGCCGTTCGACCATCGCGATCATCGGCTGGCGGACGTGCGCTTCGTAGTCGTCTCTGTGTGCGTTGAACCAGTCGCGCCGGTTGTTGCGCTTGAGTGCGCGGAGGAACTTCAGCGTGCGATCGCTGAACCGCGGCGGCGTCACCGTGCCAGGAACTCGCGGATCAGCCGATTGACTTCGGCCGGCTTCTCGCGAACCACCCAATGCGTCGCATCCGGGATCCGCCGAACGGTCAGCGCGGGCACGTATTGCTCGAGTCCGTTCAAGTTGCCGGTCAGCAGGGCCGTGTCCTTCTCGCCCCAGATGACGAGCGTCGGCACGCGCACCATCACCGGCTGCGATGTCAGCTCGCTCGGTTTGGCGCCCGGCGTCGGCGGACCGATCTCGGACGCGCGGTAATAATTCAATCCGCCCGTCAACGCGCCCGGCTGCGACCACGCGCCAACGTAAGTCGCCTTCTCCTCGTCGCTCGCGCCGGCGAGCACCGCGGTGACGAGCGCGGCGTAGTTGTTCGCCGATAAGGTGGACTCCGCTTGCGACGAGCGGAACAGCAGCATGTATTGGCTCGCCTTCTGCTGATCGGGGTTCTCGCGCAGCTCGCGGCCGAACACCGTCGGGTGCGGCGCGTTGATGATCACGAGCTTGTCGAGCATGTCGGGATGCATCGCGGCGAAGACCCACGCGATCGCGCCGCCCCAGTCGTGTGCGACGAGCGTGAACTTGTCCTTCGTGAGGCTCGCGGCGAGCGCGCGAATGTCTTCGACCAGCGTCGGCACCGCATACGCCGACAGCTCCGACGGTTTCGACGACAGGTTGTAGCCGCGCATGTCCGGTGCGACGGCAAGATGATCCGTCCCGAATTCAGGCAGCTGATTTTTCCACTCGTACCAGAACTCGGGGAAGCCGTGGAGGAACAGGATGAGTCGTCCGCTCCCCGACTTGGCGTAGTGCAGGCGTACGCCGTTGACGTCGACGTACTCGTGCGAGATGGCTGGTGCGTTCGACTGCCCGAACGCACCAGCCACGGCGAACGCCACCGCGGAGACCGCAAAGAGCGCGGTGCGGCCTATCACCGCTGCGCCTGCGCTCCGGCCTGCATCTGCGCCATCCGCTCCTGCATCTGGCGCGTCAGGTGTGGCACCTGTCCGATCATCCGCTGCATCGTCATCAGCTGACCGCGATGGTGCATTTCGTGCTCCTTCGGCGAGAGCAGCATCTCGAAACGCGTGCGGCTCGGCTCCCCGGCTTGCGGCGGCAACTTGACGCTTTCGGCGAGAAACGATTCCGGGAGGCTTTCGAGGAACGCCGCAAACTTGTCGCCTTCGCTCTTCAGCAGCGCGATGATCTCGGCCTTCGATCGCGGTTTGGCTTCCTCGGCCGAAATCTTCTGAAACAGCTCGGGGAAGTTGACCGTCGTCATGTCGCTGATCTTGTTGCTGTGCACGTGGTACTGAAAACCGGTGCCGACGGCGATGTGCGTCAGCGTTTGGCCGACACTGCGGGTATCGGGCGCGGGACGGAAGTCGAATTTGTTGTCCGGAATTTCCTCAGCCAGTTTGATCGTGTTGGCGCGCACCGTGCGAAATTGACGAGCGAGATCTTTACCACCGTAATACGTCATTGTTCCCTCCGCGTTAATACCATCCGATTGGTTGTTCGGACAGATTGATATAAACCTGTTTCACGTTCAAGTACTCCTCGACGCCCCATTTTCCCAGCTCGCGGCCGATGCCGCTCTGCTTGTATCCGCCCCACGGCGCCTCGACATAGGTCGGTTGCATGTGGTTGACCCAGACGATGCCGGCGCGAAGATTCTTTACGGCTCTCATCGCGCGAAAGATGTCACGGGTCCAGACGGCGGCGGCGAGACCGTAGTAGGTGTCGTTGGCAATGCGCAGGGCATCTTCCTCGGTATCGAACGGAATCACGCATGCAACCGGTCCGAAGATCTCTTCGCGCGCGATGCGTGCGCTGTTGTCGACGTCGTAGAAGATTGTCGGCTCGACGAAGTAGCCCTGCTCGTGCCCCTCGACTTTCGCCACGCCGCCGCCGATCGCCGTCTTCGCTTCCTGTTTGCCGATGGCTTGATACGACCGGACGCGGTCGTATTGCTCGCGGCTGACCAGCGCGCCCATTTTCGTCTCGCGGTCCATCGGCGCGCCGACTTTGATCGATCGCGCCTTTTCGACGATCGCCTCCACGAAGGATTTATAGATCGATCGCTGCACCAGGATGCGGCTGCCGGCGGAGCACACTTCGCCTTGATTGAAGAACACGCCGAACAACGCACCTTCGACGGCGACGTTGAAGTCGGCGTCGGCGAAAAAGATATTCGGCGACTTCCCGCCGAGCTCGAGCGAGATCTTCTTCAGCGTGTCGGCCGCGCCGCGCATGATCGTCTTGCCGACCTCGACGCTACCGGTGAACGCAATCTTGTCGACATCCGGATGACCGACGATGGCCGCGCCCGTCTCTCCGGCGCCGGAAACGATGTTGACGACGCCCGGCGGCAGATCGGCGTCGGCGAAACTCTCGGCCAACGCGAGCACGCTCATCGGCGTTTGTTCCGCTGGTTTCAACACCGTCGTGCAGCCGGCGCAGATGGCGGGCGCCAATTTCCAGGCGGCCATGAGCAATGGGTAGTTCCACGGGATGATCTGGCCGGCCACGCCGATCGGCTCGCGCAGCGCGAGGCTCATCGCATTGTCCGGGACGGGTATGACGTCGCCGTGAATTTTCGTCGCGAGGCCGCCGTAATACTCGAAGCAGGTCGCGACGTCGCCGACGTCGAACTCCGCCTCGACAATCGGTTTCCCCGTATTGCGCGTTTCCAGTTCGGCGAGCTCCTCCAGCCGATCGCGCACGATCTGCGCGAGCTTGAACAGGACGCGGCCGCGATCCTGTGCCGTCGTCTCCTTCCAGGGGCCCACGTCGAAGGCGGCGCGCGCCGCTCGCACGGCGCGGTCCACATCGGCAGCGGTGCCGTTCGGCGCGTGGGCGATGACGCTGCCCATCGATGGATCAATCGCCTCGAGCACGGCGGACCCGTTCGACGCGACGAACTCTCCGTTGATGTAATGCGAGTAGGTTTTCATGCGTAGAGTGCCTAAGGTCCGTAGGGTGCCTAGGGTGCCTAGGGTGCCTAGGGTGCCTACTGTGCCTAGGGTGCCTACTGTGCCTAGAGTGCCTGAGGTGCCCGCGAGTGCCTCAGGCCTCAAGAACTTTACCGCACCCTAGGCACTTCAGGCACTGCAGGCACCCTACGCACTCTAGGCACCCTAGGCACCCTACGCACTCTGGACATACACTCCCGCCATGAAAAGCATCATGTGCGGCGTCGCATTGCTTGGCGTGTTCGTCCAGCAACCACGAGCGTTGACCGTCGGAACAGCGGCGGCGAAGCCCGGCCAAAAAGTCTACGGCGCGATCAAAGTACCAGCCGGTTCAGACGCCGGGTACGACATTCCGGTTGCGGTAATTCAGGGGATGCAACCTGGACCGGTGCTCGCCGTCGTGGCCGGATCGCACGGCAGCGAATACGCGTCGATCGTCGCGGTCGAAGAGCTGATTGCGAAAGTGACCCCGGGCGACATCGCCGGCACGCTCATCCTCGTGCCCATCGTGAACATCCCGTCGTTCGACAAGATCACGCCGCACGTCAACCCGACGGACAACAAGAGCATGAATCGTTATTACCCAGGCAGCGTGTCCGGGACGCAGACGGATCGCGCGTCGTACGCCATCACGAAAGAAGTGGTCGAGAAGTGCGATCACTTGATCGATCTGCACGGCGGCGACCTCGACGAGAACTTGCGCCCGTACAGCTACTGGACCGTCACCGGCAACAAACAGCAGGACGAGTTCTCGAAGCAGATGGTGCTCGCGTTCGGATTGGACCACATCATCATCTCGCGCGATCGGCCGAAGGATCCGAACGCGTCACGCTTCCTCGAGAACACGGCGTCGACGCGCGGCAAGCCGTCGTTCACGGCCGAAGCGGGCCGCTCCGGACCCGTCGCGTCCAGCGATGTCACCGCGCTCGTCAACGGCGTCGAAGGCGTCATGGCGCAGTTGAAGATGACGAAGCGGGCTCCGGCGCTCGTCAAGAATCCCACGTGGGTCGAGGTGACGAGCGTCAGCGCCGACGGCGACGGCGTGTTCTGGCCGGCCGTCGATCGCGACGCGCACGTCAAGAAAGGCGACAAGCTCGGATCGATCAGCGATTACCTGCATCGGCCGCTGCAGGACATCACGTCGCCCGACGCCGGCATCGTGATGTTCGTGCGGGCGTTGCCGTCGGTGAAAAAAGGCGACACGATCGCCAGCATTGGCGTCGCCGCAAAGCCTGAGTAGCTGCGGCATCGCGCGAGCAGTGGCGCAGGCCTTCGGGCCTGCCCTATGATCAGCGTTTGCCGACGGTCACCCCGGGTCTCGCACTCATCATCTTCGTCGCCGGTGCCGCGGCCGGCGGCCTGGGCGCATTGCTCGGGCTCGGCGGCGGCATCTTCCTCGTCCCGCTCCTCAACATCGCACTCGGGTTTCCGATCGGCGTCGCCGCCGCGATCAGCCTCGCGACGGTGATCGCGACGTCCTGCTCGGTGACCGCGGGTAAGGCCGGTCAGAACCTGATGAACTTCCGGTTCGGCATGCTGCTCGAAGTGGCGACCGCAGCGGGCAGCGTCCTCGGCGGCATCACCGCGCAGTACATCGCCCAAGCGATGCTGCAGCGCCTCTTTGCGGGTGTCACGGCGGCCGTTGCGGTCGTCACGATCGCGCGCGCGAACAAGCGCAATGTGATTACCGATCCGGCCGTCGAACCGGGCGTCCTCGGCGGACGCTTTTTCGACGAAGAGACGGGGCGCACGGTCGTCTATCGCATCAAGCGTCTGCCGCTCGCGATCGGCGCGTCGTTTGTCGCCGGCAATGTGTCGTCGCTGCTCGGGATTGGCGGCGGCGTGATCAAAGTGCCGGTGCTGAACGCGTGGTGCGGCATGCCGCTGCGGGCGGCCGCGGCGACGAGCGCATTCATGATCGGCGTCACCGCAACGGGCGGCGCGATCATCTACTACGGCACAGGCCAGCTGCTGCCCGTGGCGGCCGCAGCGGCGATCCTGGGCGTGCAGTTGGGGTCGTGGGCCGGTCTGCGCTTCGCGCCGAAGCTGCCGGTGCGCAATTTGAAGTTACTGCTCGCCGCCGTACTCGGCGTGGTCTCGACGCTGATGCTCGTGAAGGGGATGCGATGAAGGCCGGCGATACGCAACTCGAGATTGTCATCGGCAAGCTGCTGCGTGTGGGAGTGATCCTCAGCACGGTGTGTCTCGCGCTCGGCCTGGCGATTTCGCTCGCGCGCCCGGGCGCGTCGACGATCCTGCTGCAGGCGGGCATCCTGCTGCTGATCGCGACGCCCGCCGCGCGTGTCGTCCTGTCGACGATCGAGTACGTGATCGCGCGCGACTGGACGTTCGCGCTGCTCACCTCAATCGTGCTCGTCGAACTGATTGCCGGCGCGATCGCCGCGCTCGTCTTCCACAAGAAAATCTAGCTGCGACCCTGCGCTTTCACCGTGATTTGGACGACCTTCCGGTACTTCACCGGCGCGCCGTTCACCGACGCGGGCTTGTAGCGCCACGCCTTTGTCGCGTTCAGTGCGAGCGCGTCGTACGCCGGCGTCACGGGTTGACGCATGACCGCCGTTTCGACGAAGCCGTTCTCGTCGATGACGATCTCGATCAAGCCCTGACGCGGGATGATCGTCTGTCCGGGAAACGACGGCAGTTCCTGACGCAGCGTGATCGGCGGGTTCACGGTCGCATCGGCGCCGCTGTACACACGCGGCGGCGTGGGCGGTGCAGGCGCAGCGTGGACTTCCGCCGGCGGTTCGGCGGCGCGCATCGTCGGCGCCGCCGGCAGGGGCGGCGGTGGTGTCGCCTGCACGCTGAGATCGTGAAACCCGGTCGCGAGCGTGCGGATGTCAGCGAGCGGCGGTTGCGACGCGGCGGAGCCGATGTCTGAGTCGCCCATCAGATCGAGGACCTGCTGGAATCCTTGCGCGGCGGCGGCGAATTCTTTTCGATCGAACGCGGCCTTCGCGTCGGCGTAGCGTTGTTGGATGACGGTCGGAAGCATCCGCCGCCGAACATCCGCGAACGCGGCACGGACGCGCGGTGACAGATCCCCGTCGGCCGGGTGAAACGCCGGTTGTTCGGCGACGAGGCTCTCGATCGCGTGCTGTGCCTCGTTCGTCCGGCCGAGCGCCAACAGACAGAACGCCTTGTATTCGTCGACCGTTCGGGCATCGTCCGCTGTCCGAGGCGCAGGCGTCAGGCGATTCAGGACGTCGAGCGCTTCTTCGTACGCCGCGGAGGCGTAGAGATCGCGTGCGGCGGCGAGCGAATCCTGCGCACGGATGGTCGTGCCGAGCGCGAGAGAGCAACTGGCCAGCAGGAGAATGAATCGCTTCATGGCTTCTTCCTCAAATCGACGCTGACGCGCACCGGCGCCTTCAGCGATACCGTTACCGCCTGTCGCTGTTCGCCGAGATCGGGATGGCGGAAGGTGATTTCGTGCGGGCCGATCGGCAGCGCGAGATTTCCGATCGGTGTCTCGCCAACGCGCTTGTCGTCGACGAACACTTCGGCCCACGGCTGCGCGTTGAGCGCGACGTTGCCGGTCGGCCAGTTGATCGCGACCGCCGTCACTTTGCCCGCCGGCACCTGGACGGTTCGTGTCACGTGATAGCCGAGCGCGTCGTTGACGAGTTCGATCTCGTGGCGTCCCGCCGACACCATGATCCGATCGGACTGCGACGTCCCGAGCAGCCGCTTGTTTTCGAACAACTGGACTTCGGCTGGCGCCGAGACGGCGACCCACCCGGACACCGGTGCACCTTCCGTCACCGTCAGCGGGACGACGAGCGAGGCGGTTTGGCCGGCTTCGATCTGTACCGTCTGCTTGACGCTGACGAGATCGCTCTGCAACGTCACGGCATGCTCGCCAGGTGTGAGCCCTTCCACGACCAGAGGCGCTTTGCCGCGATCGACGCCGTCGACCGTGACGGTCGCGCCGGTCGGTTCGGTGCGTATGTTCAGCCGTCCGACGTTCGCGATCGCTTTCGCGAGCTCGACATACTGCGACACCTGTTGTCCCGCGCCGACGGTGATTGGAATCGTTCGCGGTTCGCCACCGCCGCGCAGTTCGACGTTGTGCGCGCCGGGCGCGACGGTCAGCGTCAGCGGCGTGACGCCGCGGAGCGTGCCATCCACGATCACCTGCGCCCCTGCCGGGACGCTGGTCACGCTGACGCTGCCAGTCTCGACGGCTGGTGGATTGCCGAACACATACCGGCGTGCGGCGAACCCGCCGGTGGCGACGATGATCGCGACCGCCGCCGCGATCGCCGCGAGCGGAATCCCGCGACGCTGGTTCACCGGAGCCGCCGGCACCGAGACAATCGGCGGCGCCGGAGCTTTCGGTTGCGGCGCAGGCGGCGCGACGGCTTGCGGTGGCGGCGGCGCGACGACGATGACCGGAGCGGCGGCGACGACCGGCTTCGCCGGTGCGGGCCGCGGCGCTACTGGTGCGGCCGGCCGTTCCTCCACCACGACGTCGTCGACGGTGTCCTCATCGTCGGCGAGCACGCGTTCGAGTTCGTCACGTGCCTCGAGGGCATTCTGAAAACTCGTGCGCGAATCGAGTTGCAGCGCCCGCGTGAGCCAGCGTCGGATGCCCGGCGGCAGCGGTTCGCGGTCGCCACGCCCATTCAACGCGCCTGCGGACTTCAGCACATCGGCGACGAGCGTCGGGTACTCGTGATTGTCGAGGACGCGACCGACGACGAGCGACAACGCGACGATGCCGATTTGCAGGATGTCGGCGCGCTGATCGAGATGCGGCATCGACGCAGACGTCGACGGTGGCACCGCGACGCGCAAGTCGGTCCAATACCGATCGCGCGAGTAATGGAGCTGCTCGAGCGCCGCGCCAAGCACGTATTCGACGATGACGACGCGCGCGTTGGGCGTGATGATGATGCGCTCCGGCGCGATGGCGCCGTGCGACAGGTCGGGTGCGCTCTCGTGCAGGACGGCAACCGCGGACACGAGTTGCCGGATCAGATGAATGGCCGCATTGATGTCGATGGTGGGCCGATCCGGATTGGTCAGCAGCGTCGACAGACGAACGCCGCGGACAGTGTCGGACACCAGCGCGAGCGTCGACGCCGCGTCGTTCAGCCGATCGACGCTGCGCACGGCCGCGAAGCATGGATGACGGAACTGCGCGAGCCGGCTCGCACGTTCGCGCAGCGCGAACTCGAATGCCGGAACGCTCGTCAGCTCGCCGCCGAGGCAGAGACGCTCGACGAGCTCAGCGCCGGTCGCGTCGGTACCGCGCCGCCGATCGCCGAGTCCATCGTGAAACACACTGGCGGACATACCGGTCGCGCGCGCAGGATCCATGAGACACCTTCCCGCGACGGATAGGCGATATCCGTACCGTGTTCGCATCGTCGATCGGTGCGCCGCAACTCCGCTGAAACCGGAGCTTTCGCGTCCGCTGACCATTTTGTCGTGTGGCGCATCGATTACACGGACGGCACACGAGACGCGAATTCCGTCAGCGTCTGCGTGCGCACGTCGGCGTCGATGAGCGGAAACGATGCGAGCACGTGTTCCAATTCGGCGCGCGTCAGCTGATACAGCTGCGCGGCGCTTGCGTTCAAGCAGGCGAACGCGCGCGGCTCGAACCGTGTCGACAGCAAACGCGCGAGCCCGGCGATGTGGCGGCACGTCGCCGGCGCGTCACGCCAGAGCGGAATCGGCAGCCGCTCGACGATCGCTGTCGTGACATGTGTCGTGACGCGCAGGCGCACGAGGTAGTTGACGACGAGGCTGTTGAACATCCCGCACAAGAAATACTGTGCGGTCGTTGGCAACGGAGTTCGAAGGCAGAACACGGTGTGCGTCGAAACGCATCGAGGTGGCAGGATGGCCGCGATCAGCGTCACGCGGTTGGTTGCGCTCGCCACGTCGCGATACGACAGCCTCGCGCGCTCGTACGCCGCTGAGCGCAGCAACCGGCGAGCGTCCCCCATCGCGATCGTCCGCGTCGACGCGCCGACGTCGACACGAAATGGCGAAAGATGTTTTCCGTCCACGATCGGCAACCCTCGACCGCCCTCGCGGAAGGCCTTCCGATCGTCGGTCGCATTCAGTTCTCGGCCGAAGCGCGCGTTCCATCCGGACGCGTCGCCGAGCGGGGGGAAGAGCGCCGCCGCGCGCTCGACGATGGTGAGATCCTGCTGCGACGTGAGATGCGGGATCGTCAGGGCGGGACCCGAAATGCGCTCGAGCGTTTCACGCGACAGACGCACTGGATACCAAGGCGAGCGCTGCGGCGGCTCCTCGCCGACCGAGTCGAGCACAGAGGGATCGTCGAGGCCCAGGCGGCAATTGACGGAGGCGGTCGCCCTGCCGCTGGTCGCGGACGCCAGCACGAACCGCATGCTGCGGTGGATCGGAAATACCGCCTTCTGATTGTCGAATCCGACCAGCGCGTCGACGTCGCACGTCGACAGCAGCGCGCGGCGCAACGCGGCGCTGCCGTGGTCGGTGGCGATGCCCGACGGCAGCACGAGCCCGACGCGTCCTGCGGGCCGTACGAGCGACATGCTGCGCTCGACGAAGAGCTGATACTGGTTCGCGTGGCCATCACCCTGGGATCGATAGGCGCCGGCATCACGCGTGAAGCGCAGCACTTCGCCATCCTGCACGACATCCCACGGCGGATTGCCGATGATGGCGTCGAAACCGGCGTGCGCCAATCGCGATCCATCGCCGCCGAAGAACACCTCGGGGAATTCCAACTCCCAATGGAAGAACCGGCGGCTCTGCGCGATCGCGTCTGCGTCCGCCAGGAGTGTGGAGGCCGCGCGTTCGGGCAGCGCACATGTGCCGTGCAGGATTGCGTCGGCCAGCTCGGTGAACGCACGGGGAGGCGGTCGGCGCCCATCGCGCGCGAACCACGACGCGCACCAGAGATCGCCGACGCGCTTCCACAGCGCGAGCGCCGCGTCACGTGCCGTCGCCGCCGCATGCGCCCGCTCTTTGTCACGCACCTGCGCCAGTGTGTCGTTGGGAGTCGACTCGAGCGAAAATCGGATCGGCAACGCGCCGCGGATCACGTCGGTTGCCGCGGCGTCATCGAACAGAATCGGTGCGGTGCCGGTCGAACGTGTGCGACCCGACCGCGGCGGTCGCCGAAGTTGCCACAGCCACGCGCCAAGCACACTGTCACCGGTCACCAACCGGTGGTCGAGAAAACTCAAGGGCCGGTCGGCCGCCAGCGTCGCCAGCCAGAGCGAGAGCCGCGCGAGTTGCACCGCCATCGGGTTGGAATCAACGCCGTAGAGACATCGTTCCGTCACCAGCCGGCGAAACATCGTGCGGTCCGCGTCGGCGATGTCGGAAGACAAGCACGCGCCGCTCTCGACGAGCGCCGCCTCGTACGCACCAGCGAGATAACGACAGGCAGCGACGAGAAACGCGCCGCTGCCCATTGCTGGATCCACGATCCGCAGCTGCAGAATCTCGTCCGGGGCGCGTCCGTTGACCAGCGGCGCCAGCGTGCGCCGCACGAGGTAGTCGGCGATCGGCTGCGGCGTGTAGAACGTGCCGGTCGCTTTGCGAATCGTCGATTCGCGTTCGAGCGTCACGCGGCCGTTCTTGTCGCGGCGCGGTATGTAATCGAGCAGTGTCTCGTAGACCGCGCCCAATTGCTCGACGCCCAGATCGCGGTACGTGATGCGCTCGACACCGCGGCCGCCGGCTGCCGTACGCGTCGACAGCGCCACGATCGCGCTGCACGCCTTTGCATCGTCGAGTTCCGTGTGATCCGCGAGCGGCGTTCGTGACGGCGCGAACAGCCGTCCGTTGAACGGCGTCACGCGCAAATCGCCGGCGCGACAGCCCGCGTGCGCCAGGCGCGTCATCGCGCGCAAGGCGTCCCACAGCCCGGATGACCGCGTCGGTTGTTCGGCGATCGCGCGCAACGCCTCCACGCTGTAGCTGCGGCGGTACACGGGATGCCAGAGAGGCACGAGCGCGCGCGCCTCGGCGAACAGCAGAAACAGCAGGCGATACACGATCGTCAGCGCCTGTTCGAACGAGTCGTCCAGCGAAGTGTTGCGGCGTCGTCGACCGCCTGCAGTGAGCGCGAGCAGGACGTCGTGGGACGCCGCGAGCACTCCGTTCCGCAGCGACCGACACACGCCGGCGCGGTGGCGATCCGACGCGTCCACGAGCGACGGCAGCGCGGGTGAGAGCGCGAGTTGGAGGGCGGCGATCGAACGCGCATCCGAGGCAATCGTGTCGAGGTCGAAGTCGAGGAATCGTCGCGAGTAGACGCGCGCGGCATCGACGAGCCTGGCGTGCGTGCCGTTG
>Ga0070741_10010386_pt1 | contig 17617 bp, 14 predicted proteins | sample Coa_R1_4_FD_66440 | JGI IMG/M metagenome (GOLD analysis project Ga0070741, IMG submission 66440) | Surface soil microbial communities from Centralia Pennsylvania, which are recovering from an underground coalmine fire - Coalmine... | ecosystem: Environmental > Terrestrial > Soil > Unclassified ...
GGGCGGCCCTCAAGTTTCAGGGCGCCGCTCGTCATCGCGGCCTCAAAGCCGCGCCAGTGCGCGGCGCGTAAGTGCTCGGGAATGATCAGATCGAGGTTTTGGCCGAGCGCCTCGTCCTTCGAATAGCCGAACAAGGTGGTGGCGGCGGGATTCCAGCGGCCGATCGTGCCGGCGCGATCGGCATAGATCATCGCATCGGCTGTCTGATCGATGATACGTTCCGCCAAATCGGGATGCTCTTCCATGGGTGCACCTGTTTGCTTCGATGCCGCGGGCGGGGCCACGATCAAATGAACCCTGCGCCTTCGCCTTCGTGGGGACTAACGCAGCCGATTGCGCGGCGTTTCAGCTCGCGAGCGACTGGGCGAGCCTATCAGACGGCACCAGCATCCGGCTTTCGAATTCGGATACGGGGAGCGGACGCGCGAAGAAATAGCCCTGGCCTTCCTCGCAGCCCATGCTCGCGAGAAGATCGGCGGTCGGGCGGTTCTCGATACCTTCCGCGATCACGGTCAGGCCGAGTTGCGAGCTGAGCGTAATGGTCGAACTCACGATCGCCGCGTCGTCGTGATCGATCAGCGCGTTGAGCACAAAGGAGCGATCGATCTTCAAGCCGTCGAGCGGAAATTTCTTGAGATAGCTGAGGCTCGCATAGCCGGTTCCGAAATCGTCGAACACGATGCGGACGCCGAGTTGCTGAATTCGCTGGAACGTGGCGAGCACGCTTTTCTCGTCGAGCAACAGGATGTCCTCGGTGACTTCGAGCTCGAGCAGCGACGGCGTCAGGCCGGTCGCCGCCAGCACGTTCGCAACGGAGCTTGCGAGATCGCCGGAGTGGAGTTGCGACGGCGACAGGTTGACGCCGACGCGAAGGCGATGTCCAGACTTCTCCCAGGCCCGCGCCTGCCGGCAGGCCGTTTCCAGCACCCAGGCCGCGACGCGTTCCGAAACCGACGATGTATTGACGACCGGCATGAACTCGCCCGGCGAGAGCAGCCCTCGCGTCGGATGGTGCCAGCGAATGAGGGCTTCCGCGCCCACCAGGTCGCCGCTGCCGAGATGAACTTGCGGCTGGTAGTACAGCTCGAACTCGCCACGATCCGCTGCGAGCGCAAGCTCCGCTTCGAGCGTCAGACGCGCCTCGACCTCCTGGCGAATACCCGCCTCAAACAGCACGCAGCCGCCACGCTTGCTCGCCTTGGCCCGGCAAAGGGCGATGTGCCCGTTGGACAAGAGCTCGTCCGCACGGCTGCCGCTAGCCGGAAAGACGGCGGAGCCGATCGACGCCCTGACGCGGTGCGAACGGTTGCCGGTCATGACGGGCTTCTCGAAGCTCGCCGTGACGCGCCGGGCCAGATCCTCGACGCTCTCCGACATGTCGGCGCGGGAGATGGCGACGGCGAATTCATCGCCGCTCAGCCGCGCGACCAACCCGGCGCGGCCGACCTCGTTCTTCAGCCGATCGGACACGGCGCGCAGCACCAGGTCGCCATTGGCGTGGCCGAGAAGGTCGTTGATGTGCTGGAATCCGTCGAGGCCGATGATCAGAAGCGCGACCTCGGCGCCGTCGGCTTCGGCGGTCGCAATCATCGTCTCGAGCCGAGCCTCCAGCGTGTAGCGGTTAGCGAGGCCCGTCAGCGAGTCGTACTCGGCAAGGTAACGGATCTTTTCGGCCTCGCGCTTCCGCACCGAGATGTCGCGCAGGATGGCGCCATGCTGCAGACCGTCGGCGCCTTGCCAGCGCGAGAAGCTGGCTTCGACCGGAAACACTTCGCCATTGCGGCGCCTTGCGTCGAACTCGATCACCTTGCCGGTTCCGAGTGCGCTCGAATTCTGCATCGAGAATGGAGCTTCCGCGCCTCTGCCTGTCGCGCAAATCGTATCGAATGGCCGGCCGATCATGTCGGCCTGATCGTAGCCGAAGATGGCCGTCGCGCCGGGATTCCATACCGTGATGAGGAAATCGGAATCGGTGCAGACAAGACCATCGCCGAGCGACATCGCAATGCGCTGAAACCTGTTCTCCGCGATGCGGCCCAGCAGATCGCGAACATCGATCTCGTCGAGCCCGATGGCGGCGATATAGACGACGGCGGCGATGTGCAGTAGCGCCGTGTCGAGGACGAGCGGAAACCACATCTGGAGCAGATAGGCCGACAGTTCGACGGCCACTGCCGTTACGGCGAGCACGCCGACGCGTTTGGCGGCCGACAGCGGCTGCCAGAGCAGGATCATCGCAACCATGAGCGCAACGAGCGTCAGCAACGTCGTGGTTGCCGACGTCCAGTGCAATGCACGGCCGCGCGAAATCGATTCCGCGGCCAGCGCCTGGAGAACCGGTCCGGCGACGATGCCGCCATTTGGAATGCTGAAGCGATCGCCGAGCTCGAGCGCGGTTCCTCCGATGATGACCTTCTTGCCCTTCAGCCGGTCGAGCGCCGCCTGATTGCCGTTCAAGACGTCGACAAAGGATACGCGGGGGATGCTCTGGTGGTGGATTGAAAAGTCGATCAGGAACGGCCCGCTTTTTTCGTCGTATTGGCCGGCGAGAACGGCGCCCATCGACGGCATGAATTCGCCGTCGAGTTTCTGGCCGAACGGATAACGGCGGACCAGCCCGTCCGGTTCGATCGCGACATTGACGACCGCCGACCAGGCTTGCGCGCGGAAGGCTGCCAGCGGACGGTTGAAGAAGGTCGTGCCGTCAGGTCCCGGCTGCTTGAACGATGGGAGCACGACCGATCCGCCGGCCTGCTCCAGCGCATCGAGGAAGAGGCGGTCGGATTCCGTGTCCGAGGGCGTTGAGAAATCGACGTCGAACACGATGTCGCTGGCGCCGGCGCGCTCGAGCTGGCGCAGCAACTCGGCATGGAGCCGGCGCGGCCACGGCCAGACGCCGATTTTCTCGATCGAAGGCGCATCGATGGCGACGACGACGATGTCGTCGCCGGCCGGCTGCGACAACCAGCTGAAACGAAGGTCAGCGAGCGCGTTACGCAGCCCGCCGTGCCAGCCACCGGCCAGCACGACGGCCAAAACGGCCGCGACCAGAAGGTGTGGTCGGATATGCTTCACGTCCCCAATCCCCCGCAACGGACATTTGCGTCCGTTCCCCTTTGCTCAGTTAATGCTTGAGGTTTCCCTTGCCGTTGCCGTTGCCGACGCCCCCGTTACCGAGGCCGAGGCCGTTGCCGTTGTTGCCATTGCCGTTGGCGGCGTTGCCGTTGCCGTTGCTGCTTCCGGCGTTGGTGGCGGCGGCGACCGTGGCTGCGACCGTTGACGAGGTGCTGCTCGCCGAGTTGCCGGCAGCGCTCGTCGTTGACGACACGGTATTTGCCGTCGCCGTTTGCGACGAGCTCCATACCGTGGTGTTGTTCGCGAGGTTGCGGTTCGCCCAGCCGGCTCCATTGGAGCCGCGGGCGAGGCCACGCGTCACCTTGTGGACGTCGAGCTTCACTTCGCCGAGCGCCGAGGAGATCCGCAGCTTGTTGTATGCGCCTGCGTGACCCTTTTGTCCGTTGGCAGCGTTGCGGATCGCAGCGAAGCCGCCCTTCGGCACGGGAACGCGATCCACCGAGGATGGACGCGGCTTGCCTTGCTCGATCGGATTGAACGTGCCCGAACCGCTCAGCGAGAGGCCGGGCTTGCCGCGTTCGAAAGCGGTTGCCTTCTGGCCCGGCAGCACCTGGGCGATCTGGCCTGACTTGAAGTCGGTGACCTCGACCTGTCCGCGCGTGACATCGACGCTGGTGCTGTTTGCGCCGACGGTGACGCGGAATTGCGTGCCCTTGACCACGGCGGCGAGGTAGGGGGTCTCGACCTCGAAATGCTTGACGTTGCGCTTTTCGACTTCGAGCAGGATCGATCCGGCCTTCTGGACGATCGTGGTCGACAGTCCTTCCTTCGGCTCAGTAGGCAGGCCGACGACCGAATTCGGCGCGATCAGAATGCTTTCCTCGCCGCGCACCAGCAGCACCCGGCCGTTACGGCCGGTGCGAATGGTATCGCCAGGCTTGAGATTGTCCGCGGGGTTCAGCGAAGCCTGCTGGACCTCGCCGTTGGTAATCCAGACCTCGCCGGACGACTTGCTGACCGACCAGGTGCCGCCGTCGGCGGCAAACGCATGGGACGCCCCACTAAGTGCGAGCGCAGTCACGAGCACGTACAGGTAGTTGCGGGCGCGATGCATGACTCTTTTTCCTCAGCCTGAACTGACCCCAGGCTAAGGCGAAAAGTTCAAAATTGAGTATGTGAACGCCGCGGTTCCAGGGGCGGCCGTTAACCGTTCATTGACCATAAAATCCTATCAAAATTCATGCACCTGAGAATGCTGTGGCGGCCCGCGCAAGCGCATCTGAACGACCGGGGCGCCACCAGTGCAGTCGGCGATCGGCGGGCGCAACGCTTGGCCGGCGCATTTGCGGCCCTCCTTGCGCTGCTACCGGCGGCCGGCCGGGCCGAGCAGGCCAGCCCGGCCTACGATCCCAGGCAATTCGACCAGCGCTTTGGAGAGGGTCAGTTCGAACGCGCGCCTGCGGTCGGGCCCAACCTGCCGATGCCAAAGCTCGCCCGGCCTGCCGAGGCCGCGGCGGACCCGACCCCGTTGTTCGTGCTGCGCCACGTCTCGATCGTTGGCGCGACGACAATATCGCCCGGCCTACTGGCGGTTGCCTACCAACCCTATATCGGCAGGAAGGTATCGCAGGCCGACCTGGCGGCGATCGCGGGTAGCATCAGCGACATCTATCGGGCGGCAGGTTTCCACCTGAGCCGGGCGATCGTCCCGCCGCAGGACATCAGCGACGGAACGATCCGTATCCAGGTGATCGAAGGCAGCATCACCGAGGTCGATCTGAAGGGTGAGGGCGCAGAAGAGTTTGGCGTACGCCAGATGCTGGCGCCCGTGCTCGCCGAGCAGCCGTCGCGGCTCGCGACGCTCGAGCGCAGGCTGGTGCTGGTCAGCGGACGTCCGGGCGTGCGCATCCAAGACACCACGCTGGAGGAGATCGGCAACGCGAGCGGCCATTTTCGCCTGACCGTGTTCGTCAAGACCTGGCAGGTCTATGCCTCCTTCGGCATCGACAATCTCGGCTCGTCCTCGGTCGGCCCGTGGCAAAGCTATGCGACCGCGGCGTATAACTCCCTGGCGAGGCCGGGCGACACGCTGGCGGTCAATCTTTCGACCACGCCGAACGATCCGCGCGAACTCGGTTTCGCCCGGCTGTCCTATGACACCCCGATCGGGAATGACGGCTTTCGGGTCGGCGCCTCCGCCTACTACAGCGACGTCTGGCCCGGCGACTATCGTCACGCCTTCGCCGACAACACGACGACAGAGGGACTTCAGCTTCGCGGCAGTTTCGCGCCCCTGCAGTCGCAGCGCGCGTCGCTGATCCTGACGGCGGCACTCGACGTCAGCAATGTCTCGGAAAGCGATATGTTCGGACCGATCTACACCGATCGCATCCGCACCGTCAGCCTGACGGCGGACTCTCGTCTGCAGGACAATTTCGGCGGCAACAACTACCTGACCGTGACCTGGCGTCAGGGCCTCGACATCCTGGGGGCTTCGTCCTATGAGGACGCTTTCGTGTCGCACCTCGGCGCATCGCCAACGTTCTCGACGCTCAATGCCTGGTTCACGCGCTATCAGACGCTGGCGGATGCGTGGTCGCTCAAGATCGCCGGCGCCGGCCAGGTGGCGTCCGGACCGCTCTATCTGTCGCAGCAATTCTATCTCGGGGGAGCGGCCTTCGGCCGTGGCTACAGTGCGGCCGAGACCAGCGGCGACAACGGCATGGCCGGCACGCTCGAGCTGCGCTTCGATCAGAAGCTGAATTCGAAATACCTGAGCGGCTACCAGCTCTACAGTTTCGTCGATAGCGGCGTGGCCTGGAACTCCGGCTTTCGCTATACCGACGGCATCTCGCTGGTCTCCGTCGGCGGCGGCGTTCGCTTTTTCCTGAGCAACGCCACGCAGGCCGATCTCTCGGTTGCGGCGCCGCTGAGCTACCGCGCCCCCGACAATCCCGGGCGCGACGTGCGCGTGCTGTTCTCACTGACCAGCGCGCTCGAGCTTTGTCCGACAAAGGCATCGACGCACTGCCTCTGAGCGGAAGTGTCCGGGCGGTCCAACGGGCCGGAGCTGCGGTTCGGCAAATGGTCGTCATGCTTGGCCTGCCTCGCGGAGAAGGCTAAAATCCGAACCTTAAGGTGGCCCACGATGGGAACTGAGCGCAATCTCGAGGCCGTGGCCAACGAGGCCTTCGCCGCCATATCAGAGCATCGTCAAATCCAGACCTTCTCGTCGAGGCCAGGCGGCCTGTCGCTCGACGATGCCTATCGCGTCACGTCCTTGATCCGCGCCCGCTTCGAAGGGCGCGGTGAAACCATCACGGGGCGGAAGATCGGTTTCACCAACCGCGAAATGTGGAAGCGCTACGGCGTGGATTCGCCGATCTGGGGTTACACGACCAGCCGCACCACGCATGATCTCGCAACCACCGAGGCTCTTCGCGCCAGCGACTTCGTCGAACCGCGGATCGAGCCCGAGATCATGTTCGGTCTGAGCGCCTCGCCCGCGCCCGACATGAGCGCGACCGCGCTGCTTGACTGCATCGCATGGGTTGCCCTCGGCTATGAGGTGGTGCAGTCGATTTTTCCGGACTGGAAATTCGCAGCCTCAGACACCGTCGCTGCGAACGGCGTCCATGGGGCACTCCTCGTGGGCACACGCCACGAGATCGCCTCACGCAAGGCCGCGTGGTTGCTCGAACTGGCCGCCTTCACCGTTGGAATCTATTGCGACGGTACGTTGAGCCAGGAGGGAAGCGGGGCTCTGGTTCTCGACAGTCCTCTGCACGCGCTGCGCCATCTGGCGGAATTGACGGCGCATGACGCGCACAATCCACCGCTTGGTGCCGGCGAAATCATTTCGACGGGAACCTTGACGTTGGCCATGCCAATTGCCGCGGGGCAGCGCTGGACAACGAAAGTCGCCGGCATCCCGCTCGAACCAATCAATATCCGCTTCGAATAGCGCTTCGCTATTACACGATGGACGCCGCCGGCGTCATTGCACTTGCGCTGCCGCCTTGCGCAGGCATTCGCGGCAGAGGCAATCCTCGCCCTTGCGCGGCATCGGCAACTTTGCCTCTTCGGCGCACCAGCATGTTTCGGATTGCGTGCAGGAAAATTCCGTTCCGCATCGGGAACAGACGACGTGGCGCGGTGGGTCCATTTCTAAACGATTTGTCATGAACGGTAACGAAACTTCGCCGCGTTTTTCATATCCGGTTCATCGCGCGTGAAGCGTAATATACGCGTTGCTTCGCCCGTTAACAGCATGATGGGAAAAGTCCGATGGCCCGCGATCCGCAAGCTGCCCTGATGGCGCTCAACCGTTTCGGCTTTGGCGCCCGCGGCGGTGCGGCGGGCGATCTGGTCAACGCGGCCTCCGATCCGCGCGGCTTCGTCAAGGCCGACCTTCAGCGTCCCGCAACTGTGCGGCTCGAAATGCCTGGCCTGCAACCAACCCCGGCGCTGGCAGAAGCCGCGTTTGCCTATCAGGCCGAAGTGAAGGCCGAGCGCGAGGCCAATAAGGAAAACGCCAAAGAAAACGCGAAGGAAAACGCGAAGGCCAAATCCACAGGAGAGATGTCGGCCTCGGAAAAGCCGGCCACGATGGAGGCGCTCGGCAAGGCACCCGACGACAAGTCCATGGAAAGAAAATCCACGGGCAATCAAGCGTTGGAAAAGATCACCTACGTTCCCTTGAAGGCGAGCGAAGCCATGCAGCCCGCCAAGCAACTCAACGTGATCCAGAAGACGTTTCGCGCCGAGGCGCTGGCGCGCCTGCAACGCGGTCTGCAGGCCGATTGCGGGTTCGGCGAACGCCTGGTGGCGTTCTGGTCCAATCATTTCTGCATCTCGGCCGCGAAAGGACAGTTGGGACGGATCTGGGCTGGCTCGTTCGAGCGCGAAGCGATCCGCCCGCATGTGTTCGGACACTTCAGCGAGATGCTGATGGCGGTGGAGCAGCATCCGGCGATGCTGTTCTTTCTCGACAATCAGCAGTCGCTCGGTCCGGACTCCCGCGCCGGGCAAAACCGCAAGCGCGGGCTGAATGAAAATCTCGCGCGCGAGATCATGGAGCTGCACACGCTCGGCGTCGGCGGCGGCTACACGCAGGCCGACGTCACTTCGCTCGCGCGCATCATCACCGGCTGGACCTTTGCCGGCCGGCAAGCCAAGCTTGGCTCGCCCGGCACCTTCGTCTTCAACGCCAATGCGCATCAGCCGGGACCGCAGGTCCTGCTCGGCAAGACTTATGAGGACACCGGCGTCGCGCAAGGCGAAGCGGCGCTTGCCGATATTGCGCGCAATCCTTCCACGGCAAAATTCGTCGCCACCAAATTCGCCCGTCACTTCGTCGCCGACGATCCGCCGCCAGCGCTGGTTGCGCGGCTGCAAGAGGTGTTCGGCAAGACCGACGGCGATCTCCTGGCACTCGCCACGGCGCTGGTTGATTCCGACGAGGCCTGGCAGGCGCCGCAGACCAAGATCCGCAGCCCTTACGAATATCTGATCGCGACCGGGCGTCTGCTGGGCCATATCCCGGACGAACCCAGCCGCTATCTCGGCGGCCTCAACGCGCTCGGCCAACCGTTGTGGTCGCCGTCCGGGCCGAATGGATTCTCCGACACCAATGCGGCCTGGGCCGCGCCGGAAGGCATGAAATTGCGGCTCGATATCGCAGCCGAGGTCGCCTCGAAGGTCGGCGACAACATCGATCCGCGCGATCTGCTCGAGCTTGCGGTCGCCGACGCGTCGTCGCCGGAGACGCGGCAGACCGTCGCGCGCGCGGAGTCGCGGCAACAGGCGTTGGCGCTGCTTTTGATGTCGCCGGAATTCCAGAGGAGATAACTCATGGAAACGACCATGGACTGCTGTGAAAATCGGTTGGCCACATCGCGCCGCGGATTTTTGCTCGGCGGCGCCTCGTTTGCCGCCTGGGCCTATTTGCCGAAATTCGCCCGCGCCGCCGACGGTCGCGATCCGCGCCTGATCGTTGTCCTCCTGCGCGGCGCGCTCGACGGCCTTGCCACCGTCGCACCCGTCGGCGATCCCGATTACGCCGGACTCCATGGTTCGATCGCGCTCACCTCCGAAGGTCCGCACGCCGCGACCATGCTGGACTCGTTCTTTGCGCTGCATCCATCGATGCCGGAATTCGCGCGCATGTATCGCGAGAAGCAGGCGGCCGTGATCCACGCGGTGTCGACACCCTATCGCGACCGCTCGCATTTCGACGGCCAGGATGTGCTCGAGAGCGGCTTTGCCGGCCCCGGCCGCGTGCAATCCGGCTGGCTCAATCGCGCGCTCGAAGGCTTGCCGAAGGGCGAACATGTGACGAGCGGGCTTGCGGTCGGCGCGACCACACCGCTGGTGCTGCGAGGCGTTGCGCCAACCGTGGGCTGGGCGCCGGTGAACTTGCCGCCAGCCGCCGACGATACCGCTGCGCGCCTGCTCGATCTCTACCAGCATCGCGATCCGGCGCTGGCGTCAGCCCTCTCCCAGGGGCTGCAACTGGAAAAGACCGCGCTCGGCGACGACATGAAGGCAAGGCCCGGCGGCAATAACGTCGCGGCGATGCGGCTGGTGGCGCGCGGCGCCACCAAGGTGATGGCGGCCGACGACGGCCCGCGCATCGCCGCGCTGGCCTTCGACGGCTGGGATACCCACGCCAATGAAGGCGGTCCGGTCGGGCGTCTGGCGCAATTGCTGTCGGGCCTCGACGGCGCGCTCGGCGAATTCCAGAGCGGCCTTGGCGAGCGGTGGCGCGACACCGTCGTGGTGGTCGCAACGGAATTCGGCCGCACCGCGCGGATCAACGGCACCGAAGGTACCGATCACGGCAATGGCACGATCGCTCTTCTTGCCGGCGGCGCGGTGAAAGGCGGACGGGTGATTGCGGACTGGCCGGGACTGAAGAGCGCCAATCTCTACGAGGGCCGCGACCTCGCGCCGACCACGGATCTGCGCGCGGCTCTTAAGGGCATCCTGCGCGATCATCTCGGCATCGGCGAAACCGTGCTGGCGAAGAACGTGTTCCCCGACAGTGCGCAGGTGAAGCCGATGCAGGGGCTCGTGGGGTAACACATCGTCGTACCGGCCAAGCGAGCGGAGCAAGCGCGAGCCGGGACCCATAACCACCGGCTTTAGTATTCACGGGGCATGTCAGGCATCCCGCTTCAATAGAGAAGCCGCGGCGTATGGGTCCCCGCTTTCGCGGGGACGACGAAGGAAAATCATCCCTTCGTAATCTTTTCGATCTCCGCCATGTCGTCGGCGGAGAGGCGCCAGGTAATCGCCTTGGCGTTCTGCTCGACCTGCTCGACGCGCGTGGCGCCGGCGATCACGCTCGCCACCTGCGGCCGCGAAGCAAGCCAGGAGAAGGCGAGTTCGAGCATCGAGTGGCCGCGCGCCTGCGCAAGGGCTTCCAGCTTTTCGACGATCTCCTCGTTGCGCGGCGTGACGTAGCGATCGCGCAATCGCGGCACCTTGCCGAACCGCGAGTCGTCGGGCGCAGCCTGGCCCCGCCGGTATTTTCCGGTCAACAGACCGCTCGCCAGCGGAAAAAACGGCAGCAAGCCAAGTTTGTATTCCTGCGCGCAGGGCAACAGGTCCCTTTCGATGTCGCGGACGACGAGGCTGTATTCGTCCTGGCATGAGATGTAGCGGGTGACATTCATGGCGCGCGCGACATGCTCGGCTTCGGCGATCCGCCACGCCGGAAAATTCGAATTGCCGATGTAACGCACCTTGCCTTGCCGGATCAGATCGTCGAGGGCCCGCAACGTTTCGTCGATCGGCGTCAGCGGGTCGTAATCGTGTTGCTGGTAGAGATCGATGTAGTCTGTCTTCAGTCGCTTCAAGCTGGCTTCAACGGCGGACATGATGTAGCGGCGCGAGGCGCCTTGTTTGGTGCCATCGGTGCTCATCGGTTTTGAGAATTTGGTCGCGAGCACGATGTCCTTGCGGCGATCGCCCAGCACTTCGCCGAGGACCGTTTCGGAGCCGCCCATATCGGCATAGATGTCGGCGGTATCGAACAGCGTGATGCCGAGATCGATCGCCTTGTGAATGACCTTGCGCGAGGTTTCGAGATCCGTGCGCTGGCCGAAATTGTTGCAGCCAAGACCGACCGCCGAGACGCGCAGGCCTGAGCCGCCGAGGTTACGGATTTCCATGGATCAATCCCGTGCTTCCAGTGTGAGGTGAACGCTATTGTCACCTTAAGAAGCCCGGGCACAAGGCAACGCGCCGGGTGCAGCCATGCGGGAAACACTGCACAAAAAAGTGCGGCCCCGGTCAGACGCGGCGACTGACGGGGACCGCTGGGGGCGCGGATGATCATCGACGGGGGGCCTGATCAAACGCATTGGAAGGCTAGTCCCGCATTATAACGCAGTCGTGACAGGGAGACTTATCCACAACCTGTGTGTGCACGCCTTGGTTCGAATTCGCTGGCCGGAAACCCGTGCCTCAAAACAGCTTGCGGTAGACGATGAAGCCGGATCGCTCCGCGAGCTTGTCGTAAAGCATTTGCGCGGTGCGGTTGGTCTCATGCGTCTGCCAGTAGACGCGCGGTGCGCCGGCTCGTTGCGCCTCTCGATAGACCTCCTTGATCAGCGCGCCACCGACGCCTTTGCCGCGAGCGGCCTCAACGGTGAAGAGATCCTGCAAATAGCAGACGGGTTCGATTGCGGTGGTCGAGCGGTGGAACAGATAATGCGTCAGGCCAAGAAGCCGGCCGCCGCTTTCGGCGACCAGGCAATGAACGGGCTCATAGGCATCGAAGAAACGCGCCCATGTCATGCGCGTGATATCAAGCGAAAGCGCGGTCGAACCTGAGCGGCCGTAGAAGGCGTTATAGCCGTCCCACAGCGGCAACCATTGTTCATAGTCGGAGCGCGCAACGGAGCGAATAAGGAGTTCGTCGGGCATAGGCCTATCGAGCCAAGAGGAATGATCGCTCGATTTAAGCGGCAGCGTCGAATTGGATCAATCCGATTTATTTAGCGCCGCCATTCGGCCGCGCGCAAGTCTCGCGCCGGATTGCGCAAGCGATTCTTGCGCATCAGCCGGTAGTATTCGGCCAAGGCCGGATCGTCGGTGTGGCGAACCAGTTCGGTGACCGGCGTATAGCTCAGCATGCGTCCGCCGTCGGGCAAGGCCGTGCAGGAAAAGCGCAGCACCTGGCCGTCCCTGAGATTGATGTTGATCGGCGTCGAGTCGCCCGCCCGCATCATCTCGGTTCGTTCCGCGATGAAGGTGCTCAGCTCTTCTTCGGGCATCTCCCACGCGCCGGTGTCGCGGCCGTGATACATCAGCGCGATGAAGGGCGGCTTGCTGTCGGCCTTCGCGTCGGGCAGCGCAAAGTAATCGCGAAAGGCGCGGTTGATGAATTCAGCGCGGGTGTCGGCATCAAGCAGCACGATGCCGATGTCGACCTGGTCGAGCGCCGATGAGAGTCGGTCGGCGGTTGCGTGATGACGGCGCTCCCAGGCGAGCGTATCGACCAGGCGTTTCCGCAGCAGGCCGGTCAGCAACGCGGTGCCGAACGCGGCGACCGCGAGCATCGCGAGGCGGGCGAGGTCGGAAGCCGACGCGTCGAGCCGAAAGCCGTTGGCCAAAAAAATCAGCGCGGAGCAGGCGAGTGCAATCGCCGCGCTGGTCAGGCTCGAGCCAAGACCGGACAGCGATCCGGCAAGCGCCACGATGCAGACAAACAGCGGTGCGGGGTTGGGAACGGCAAACAGCAGGCGGTCGACGGCGAGCGCAACCAATGCGGTTGCTGCGGTGAGGGCCGGTCCGAACGTAGCGCGCCAGTCGAACTGCATGAACTAACTCTCGTTGGCTCACGAGAATGAGACGGGCAGTTTGATGGAAAGTTGTGTGTCGTCAGCGAGGTTTCTCGTCATAACCTTAAACAGCCGTTAATCGGCTCGGTGCAGCTGTCCGGTCTTTTGCGTCAAATTGGCCGGGAACCGGCTCGCGTGCGGAAGTCAGGACTTGCCGCTGATTGTGCTCGGCGCCTGCTTCATCTTTCACGAATGGTCGTAAGCCGGCGCATCGCGATACGGAAGCGGCGCCTCCTCGCCGCGCGTGCCGGCGGCAATCAGCAATGACGCCGCCACCAGGATGGCCGTCACCAGCGCTGCCGTCACCAATGCGGTAGGCGACCTCATCATTCTCCGATCGCGATGCGGATCATCGCGTTTCAGTCCAAGCCAACGAAAAACCAAAATGGCTTTAAGAAAATGAAGGGGAGCTAGGCCGGAATCGGCGGGCCCGCACCGAGCTTGCTCGACAGCACCGTGAGGGTCACCATCAGGCAAAGCGACAGCGAGGCGATCGCGAGCGAAGCCGCTACCGCCTCCCTCAACCGGGTCGATGCGACGGCCACGCCTGGGTTAAAGAAACCGGCTGGGCCCGAAGATCGGGTCATGGTCGAATAAATCCTTATAAAAACGCGCAAATTCGTCCCGTCACGCGGCGAATCAGTGCCGCGCGATAATCGTTATGTGACAATTTTCACCGGCAAGATTGGGGCGGGGCCGTCAGTAAAAGCGGCTAAAATGCGGCGAAGCGAGCGCTATGCCCATGATCCCCGTCGTTCGTCCCCGCTTTTCACCGGGTCTTCAGGCCTCGGCCGCGAGATCTTCAGTCTCGGCGGGCGACCAGTCCATCGAGACAAATCCCGGAAATTGCTCGACCCGCTTCAGCCAGGCGCGGATCGCCGGGAAGGTCGAGAGATCGTAGTCGCAAAGCTCCGCGACATGGGTGTAGCCGTAAAGCGCGATGTCGGCGATCGTGAACTGGCCGGCGGCAAAATAGTCGTGGGTCTTGAGATGATTTTCCATCACCTGGAGCGCCGCATAGCCGCGCTCCATCCAGTCTTCCAGCGCATGCGTTTGCAGATCGCGGCCGCCTTTGACCAGCGCGAGCCAGAAATAGGCCGCGCCGATATTCGGCTCCAGCGCATGCTGTTCGAAGAACATCCACTGCAGCGCTTCGGCGCGTTCGATCGGCGACTCCGGCGCCAGAGAGGTGCCGCGGGCGACGTACCAGAGGATGGCATTGGATTCGGCGAGGTAGCGCCCCTCGGCGACTTCGAGCAGGGGAACCTGTCCGCTCGGATTCTTGGCCAGAAAGTCCGGCGTGCGACTCTCGCCGCGCAGAATGTCGATCTCGATCGCGCGATAGGGTGCATCGAGTAGCGCAAGGGCCAGGCGGACCTTGTAGCTATTGCCCGAGCGCTGCATGGAATAGAGTTTGTACATTGCGAAACAGTTCGACCAGTGAGAGCGATACTAGTGTCCCGGTTCTGACATTCGTATCATATCGCGGCAGGCACGGTTACGAATGTCAGAACCAGAGGGACACTAGCAACCCTGTGATTCTAGTGTGGCCTTGACTCTGACGTTCCTTTGAAGAACTCGCGGCGGCACTGAAAGGAACGTCAGAGTCGCCACACCAGCGGCTTCTCCGCCTGCAACTTGGCCAAACAATGATGCCGATGCGAGCGCGCCGCAAGGGTTGAAACTGGAATCGGTCAAAAACCTCTACTGCACTGCAACGACGGAAAACAACTTTCCGATCCAGCGCGACAAATCAGATCACAGTTGCGATAGCGGCGGCGCGCTCGTGCTGTGCGCTCAGACGTCGCACGATCAGTGCGAACAAAGCGAGCGTCGCGAGCAAGCCGATTGGAATGCCGATCAGGCCGGCCACGCTGCGTGTCACAAGCGGCGCGATCCAGACAAATGCCATCACGCTTTTTTCATAGTCGCGCGCGCCGTCGTCCAGCATGGCCGACGTGAGGAAGGCCAGCGCGGGCGCAAGCAGAACGAGGTCGTAGTCGAGCAGATGCGGCGAGGCCAGCGCCGTCGCGACCACGAGCATTGCGGCTTTGAGTGCGATGTTATCGGAGATACGCCAGGCATAGGCGGTCGTGAGAACGGCCAGCATCGATACGGCGCCCTGCACAGCATAGCCCAGTGGCACCCCGCCGCCCCACAGCCGCACGGCTGCAAACGCGCTCTGCAGTTTTTCGAAGCCGACGCTGCCTTGCTCGAGCAGGATTTTCCGCGACATCTCGGTCGAAGCGAGAAATGCCGTCCATGCATCGGTGCCGAACAACAACCAGGATGCACCCACAAGCGCGATCGTGGTCATCGTGGCGGCCGCGATCACGCGCCACCTTCCGGCGGCGAGCAGCGCAAGCGGGATGACGAGCGCAAATTGCGGCTTGTAGGAAAGAAGGCCGATGCACAGGCCTGAGAGAAAAGGCCGCTCCAACATCACCAACGCCGCGCCGAGCAGGCCAGCGGTGAGAAAGCCGTTCTGACCGTGGCCGAGATTGACGAAGACTGCGGGAAAGGCCGCCGTCACCGGCAGCCAGTTCCGCGCGATGACGGGATCCTGCCGTCGCGGTTTGCCGAGAATCGCGGCGATGCCCCAGAGATAGAACGCAAACCCCGTTGCCTGGAACAGCGCGAGCGCAAACGGATAGGGTAGCAGCGCAAGTGGCGCCGCGATGAGGAAGAACACCGGCGGATAGTTCCAGCTGTAATAGGGTGTCGTCGCGCCGAACTGGCTTTGCTCGCGTGCGTGCTGGGAGGCGGGCTGGTAGGCGTCGGCCGCGCGGCCCTCGAGCGCCAGCGAGCCCGCGGCATAGAAGCTCGAGAAATCGGTGCCGATGGGTTTGCCGTTGCGGTCGATCAGGCCATCTGACAGGGCAATCCAGCCGATCGTCGCGACAACGCAGAAGCCGAGCAGGATCAGGCTGTAGCCGCGCGCGCGGGCGGCCGTCAGCCACTCGCCGGATCGCAGGCCTTGCCAGAAATGAGCCATTTTGCCGCGGAATTTTATGAATGTTGCGCGGAAAGCTAGTCCCTGCACTTTAAGGATCTCTAAAGTTCGCAAGGCGTGGCCGAAGCTTCTTGCGATGCGGTGAGCCTCGTTTTACTGTGGTCCGCATTCCACTCACATCGAGTCGTGATGCTTTTGAGCGCACGACGTTTGCCGGGAGATCATGATGCCTTTCCTGTCTGCTGCACTCGACCGCGTGAAGCCGTCCGCGACCATCGCGGTCACGGATAAAGCGCGCGAGCTGAAAGCGGCGGGGCGCAATGTGATCGGTCTCGGCGCGGGCGAACCCGACTTTGACACGCCCGCCAACATCAAGCTCGCGGCGATCAAGGCGATCGAAGCCGGCAAGACCAAGTACACCGCGGTCGACGGCATTCCCGAATTGAAGCAGGCGATAGCAGCCAAGTTCGAGCGCGAGAACGGGCTTGGCTACAAGCCGAACCAGATCATCGTCGGCACCGGCGGCAAGCAGGTGCTCTACAATGCGCTGATGGCGACCATTAATCCGGGCGACGAGGTGATCATTCCCGCGCCGTACTGGGTGAGCTATCCCGAGATGGTGGCGCTTGCCGGCGGCGAGCCGGTCGCGATCGTGTGCACGGCGGAGCATGGCTTCAAGCTGCAGCCCGATGACCTGGAAAAGGCGATCACGCCGAAGACCAAATGGATCATTCTCAACTCGCCGTCGAACCCGACGGGCGCCGCCTATACCCGCGCCGAGATGAAGGCGATCACCGACGTGCTGGTGAAGCATCCGCATGTGTGGGTGATGACCGACGATATGTACGAGCATCTCGTCTATGACGACTTCGTGTTCACCACGCCGGCGCAGATCGAGCCGAAGCTGTACGATCGCACGCTGACCGTGAACGGCGTCTCCAAGGCCTACTGCATGACCGGCTGGCGCATCGGTTACGCCGGTGGGCCCGTGCCCTTGATCAAGGCGATGTCCACGATCCAGTCGCAGTCGACCTCGAACCCGTCGTCGATCGCGCAATGGGCCGCGGTCGAAGCGCTCAATGGTCCGCAGGATTTCATTCCCGCGAACAACAAGGTGTTCAAGGAGCGGCGCGACCTCGTGGTGTCGATGCTCAACCAGGCGAAGGGCATCGATTGTCCGCGGCCGGAAGGCGCGTTCTACGTCTATCCGTCCTGCGCCGGCACCATCGGCAAAACCTCGCCATCGGGCAAGGTGCTCGCCAACGACCAGGACTTCGTCACCGAGCTCCTGGAAACCGAGGGCGTCGCGGTGGTGCAGGGGTCGGCCTTTGGTCTCGGACCGGCGTTCCGCATTTCCTACGCCACCAAGACCTCCGACCTCGAAGACGCCTGCAAACGCATCCAGCGTTTCTGCGGCAACCTGCGCTAGTTTAAGAAGACCCCTCGTGTCCCGGACGCGGTGCGACGCCTCTCGGCGTGCACCGCAGAGCCGGGACCCACGTGTCTGGACCCCGGATCGGCGGTGCAAGACCATAGCATAGCGCGCCCAAGACGCGCGTGAACGCGCTTATGGTCCTGCGCCGCGTCCGGGGAACGCATCTGGAGCAAGCATAAAACTTATGCCATAGACAAAGCGTGCGTCCGGGCCTGTTGCCCGGGGCGCGTTCACCTTTCTCGACTCGCATCACAGCTTTTCAGCCGGAGACATAATTCATGCGTCGTTTGATCATCCTTGCCG
>Ga0070741_10010387_pt1 | contig 17617 bp, 10 predicted proteins | sample Coa_R1_4_FD_66440 | JGI IMG/M metagenome (GOLD analysis project Ga0070741, IMG submission 66440) | Surface soil microbial communities from Centralia Pennsylvania, which are recovering from an underground coalmine fire - Coalmine... | ecosystem: Environmental > Terrestrial > Soil > Unclassified ...
TCGTACGCCGCGGTCTCCTCGTCCGCCATCTCGAGGGCCTCGACGAGCTGCGTGCCGAAGCTGTCGAGCTGTGCCTGCCTCGTCAGCTCCTGCTCGAGGCGGACACGTTCCGAGATGTCGCGCGCGTTCAGCACGACGCCGCGGACGTGCCGGTCGCTCCGGAGGTCGGTGACGTGCGAGTCGAGGTGCCGCCACTCGCCCGACGCGTTCCTCATCCGGAAGGTGAGGCGCCGCCTGCCCGCATCGGCCGCCGCTTGCACCGCCGCGCGGTCCTCCTCGTGGAGGAACCGCAGGAACCCGTCTCCGAGCAGGTCCTCCGCCGGGCGGCCGACGAGGGCCGAGACGGATCCGCTCGCGTACCTGCACCCCCAGCCGTTGAGGACGAGGACGAGGTCGGTCGAGGCGGTGACGAGGCTGCGGAAGTGCGCGGTCTGGCGCCGCGTCGCGGCGACGAGCGCCCACGCGAGCAGGAGCGAGACCACGATCCCGGTGACGCCGAGACCGATCTCGAGCATCACGGCCTGCGCGACGTTGCGGTCGGTCTTCGCCGCGATCGTTCGCGCGGTGTTGAGCGCGACGTTCGAGGTCAGCGCCGCGAGGACGCGAACGCGCTCGAGAGGATCGCGCGTTGCGATTCGCTCGCCCGCGGTCAGTCGCACGCTCGACTGCGGTCGGCCGGCCGCGAAGGCGTGCCCGGAAGCGATCAGGTCGTCCACGAGCCGCTGCTCCTGCCGCAGCTGCGCCCGAACGACGGGGTCGGTCGTGGCCGGTAGCCGCTCTGCGTCGTCGTCGCCCTCGACGGCCGGAGCGGTGCCGCCGTCGAGGAGCACGCGTGCGCTCTGGCGGAGCAAGCTGCCGGTCTGCGACGCCTCGCCGGCTTTCCCGCGCCCGGCGAGCAGCAGCTCGCTTACGTACCGCTCCGCGAGCGTCCTCTGACGCGCTGCGACCTCGAGGACGACGGCGCGGTTCTTCGAGCGCCCGGTTGCCCAGATCGACACCGCCGCGCTCGTCGTCGCGCCGAGCGCGAACGTGAGCACGATCGCGGCGATCGTCCGGTGCCCGCGAGGCGCGAACGGCTTGAAGCTGTTCGGGCGGCGGAGCATCAGCGCACGACCAGCGTCGTGTGCATGCCGCCCATGAAATGGCCGGACATGTTGCAGAAGAGGACGTAGCGGCCCGGCTTGAACCGCACCCGCAGGTCGCGGACGGCGCCGGGGCCGGCCGGCTCGAGCGCGCCGGCGGTTGCGCTCTTCAGCGCGCCCTCGTCGACGCCGAGGCCGTCGGCGCGGAGCGGGAGCAGCACCGGGGTGTCGGCGCGGACGACGATCAGCTCGTGCGCGTCGGGCCCGCGGTTCACGGCGCGCAGCACCACCTCGCCCGCCGGCACCGTCAGCGTCGGCGACGAGATCGCGAAGTCACGCTCGCGGATGGTGACGACCGGCGCCGTCGGCGAATGATCGGTCGAGCCGCCGCAGCCTGCGGCCGCCGCCGCGAGGAGCAGCACCGACGCGAGCAGCCGCAGGCGCCCGAAGATCCGCATGCTGCGGTTATCGGCGCGAGGGTGGAGCGGCTTAACAGAGCCGCTGAAGCGGCGGCGCGCCGCCTGTTTCTACGCGGCCTGCCGCGTCGAGCCGCGGTCGAGGCTGCCGAGTGCGCCGCTGAACAGCTGCCACGCGACCTCTCCGCGCGCCGCGGCCGACGCCTCGAGCTGCAGCGAGCCTCCGGCGCCGTCCTCGTGCCGCGCGACGCCGACCCAGCCATGCCCCTCGTCGGGTCTCACGCTGACGACCCAGCCGAGCAGGCGCAACCAGGTGATGAGGAGGCTTCCGTCCGACTCTGGCATTCCCCCATCGTGGTGGACCCCGGGGGGAGTTTCATCCCTCGCCGGTTGGTTCACCGGCTCCCCCACCTAGTGGTTCACGATCGCGCTTGACTCGACGTCAGGGAGCGGGCGGAGCGGCCGTCTTCGCCGGCAGCTGCTCCCACGGCGAGTCGTCGGAGGCGATCCCGAGCTTGCCCGGGACGTCCCCCTGCGTCCACCACTTCGCGTCGTAGCCGAGGCCGTGGTACTCGACCGTGTCACCCTTGACGTAGACCTCGTGAGACCGCCACTTCGGGTACGTGCCGGGCGGGAGCTTGAGCACGGGGGCCGGGTGGTCGCCGGGGAGTACCGGGCCGAGGAGGCGCCACGGCGTGTCCCATTCGTGCGCGACGGGCGCGTCCGGGACGTTCGCGCGGCTCCACCACTTCGCCTCGTACACGTTGTGGTGCCACGTGACGTGCGCCCCCGCCGTGTATGTCTGGACGTCGGACCAGATCGGGTACGGGCTGTGGTCCGGATCGTCAGGGGCCTGCGTGTGGAGCGGCGTCGTCGTGACGGCGACGGGGGTCGTCGACCGGCCCGGAACCTGCGAGAAGACGCTCGTGAACGCGAGCGGCTTCTGATCGATCCCGCTGCAGAGATTCGACACGGTGCCGAGATCCATCTGCGCGCCGCACGCGGCGTCGCGGTTGAGCGACCACATGCTGATCCGGCCGAGGTGGCGTGTCCGTGCGAGCTCCACGAGCTTCTTCGCGTCGGACAGCGTGACGCGCTCGCCCGGAACGTCGTTCTGCCCGATCATCGGCGTGATCCCGAGCTTGTGGAACAGCGAGTCGGGCGTCAGCTGGAGCCTGTGGCGACGGTACGCCGAGGCGAGCTGCAGCTCCGTCGCGTCGACTGCACGCGTCGTGGCCGAGACCATGTCGTCGGCTGCGGCCTTGCTCGCGCCGTAGTCCATCGTCAGCAGGTTGACGCCGGCCAGGTCGACGTGTGCGGCGAGCATCGCGTCGATCGTGGCCGTGGCGGGGCCGGAGAGGCCGGTCGGCGCGACCGGCAGGGTGAGCCACACGGACAGCTTCCGGTGTGCTGCACGTGCTTCGTCCTGCAGGACCTTGACGGCGGCGGCGCGGCGCTCGTTTGCGCCGGTGTCACCGATCGCCGTGCCCTCGACGTCGAAGTCGATCGACGTCGGCGCGTACCGGTCGATCACCTCGCGGTACGCATTCTCGAGGTCGAAGAGGCTGCAGCGGAGCGCGAGCTCGTCGTTGGCGGCGCCTCCGAAGGAGATCATCACGTTGCCGCCGCGGGCGCGCATGCGGCTGATCCGGCGGTCGAGATCGAGGGCGGTCTCGGCGCCGTCGAGGCTGTAGAAGGTCCCCCACGTGGGGACGCACCTGCCGTCGCGGCTCGCGACGACGAAGCCGAGCACGACGTCGTTGCTCGGGTTCTGGCGCTCGTCCTCGAACGCGTACGTCGGCGTCAGCGTTGCATCGACGTAGGGCGCGTACCACGGCCCCGAGCCGAAGGCCGCGGCCACACCTGCGGCCACGTGCCGTACGAGCGCGACGGAGCCCGCGGCGACGGCGACGGCCGTCGCGAGCGCCGCCAGGACCCGCAGCGCCGACAGCCGGCGCCTACGACCTGCCATCGGGCCTCTCCGTGAGATGCGCGCCCGTGAGCTCGAGCGCACGGCCGTCGACGTGCAGAACCAGCCGGCCGCGGTCGAGAAGATCGCGGACGTGCTCCGTAAGGACGTGCGCGGGCTCGTCCTCGTTCTCCGGCTCCCGGCGAGGCTCGCGAGCGGGGGCGACGTCCGAGCGGAAGACGGTGAGCGGCTTGGACGCCGGAACGGGCAGCCCGTGCGCACCGTCGGTCGCGCCCGCGAAGAGCACCGTCGCCCAGTCGAGCTCTTCTTCGGGGCCCTCGCGGCGGTCGTCGCGCGACCGGTAGAGGTACTGCAGCGCGTTCACCCAGAGGTCGACGATCGAGTTGCGGATCCCGACGAAGGCGACGAGCGCGTACGCGCACAGCACCGCGTTCACCGCTGCGTAGCCGGCGTGAGCGTAGTGGTGGTGACGCACGTCGAGCCAGCCGGTGAGGACGGAGAAGGCGACGATCAGGTACGGCGTCGACACGAACATCAGCGGCGCGACCGTGCGCGAGTTCACCTTCGGCGTCCGCGCGAACGCGATCTTCTGGCCGCTGATCGCCTGGCCGATCGACTTCAGCGTGCCCGCGAGGTTGACGGGCAGGAGGAGGAGGTTGAACGCGTAGATGCGGAGCACGTCGCTGCGCTTGTAGCCGCACCGCTTCAGGTCGCTCGCCATCACTGCGAAGTACGGGAGCGCGGTGGCGAGGGCGATGGGCGTCAGGAGGGCCGCGTTGATCGGGTACACGAGCAGGACGATCAGACCGAGGCTCGACCAGCTGATCGAGGCGAGGTAGTTCACGCGGAGGAAGAGCTCTGTCAGCCCGCGCTCGCGCTCGCTCCGGCTCCTGCGCACGCTCGCGTAGCGCCGCAGCTTCCCGAGGATGAGCAGTCCGCCGTTCGCCCAGCGCTGCCGCTGGATGCTCAGCGAGCCGAAGTCGGGCGGCGTCGCGCTGTAGCTCAGCCGCTCCGGATAGTTGTAGAGCGTCCATCCGCCGAGCGCGAGGTCGATCGTCGACTCGGTGTCCTCGATCACCGTTCGATCCTGAACGTAGCGGCGGATCGATTTCCCGCCGACGCGCTCGAGCGTTGCAATCTCGTCGAGCGCACGCTTCCGCAGGACCGCGTTCGCGCCGACCCAGAACGTCGCCGAGTGATGCGTGAGGCCCTGATGGACGATGTGCTGGATGTCCGTCGTCGCGCCGGCGATCCGCTCGATGCGCGTCGCGGCGCCCGGGAACGCGCTGTACGGCGTCTGTGCGACCGCCACGCGCTCGTACTCGGGCTGCTCGAGCAGGTAGACGAGGCGCAGGCAGTACTCCGGCAGCAGGACGCTGTCGGCGTCGAGCGTGAGCACGTAGTCGGTGTCCGGCACGACCAGATCGGCGTCGAGGCTCGACGTCGGCAGGAGCAGGGGCCCGCGCACTGTCGCTTCCTCGTTGTACCTGCCGCCCATGAGGCCGATGTAGCTGTTCAGGTTCATCGCCTTGTTCGGCTCGTCCGACAACGACAGGAACCGCTTGCGCTCGAAGCTCGTCACCTCGACCGTGAAAGTCCAGGCCAGGCGCCGGTAGAGCTGCGCGAGGCGATGCCTGCCGATCTCCGCACGTTCCGCCGCAGCTGCGCGCAGCGCCTTCGCCACCGTCTGGAACTCGTCGGCGAGGCGTTCGATCACCTCCTGCACGACGAAGTCGGCGCTGTGATCATCGGCCGCCGCTGCGTCCGACATCCCGCGCACGTAGGCGGCTGCTGCGTCGTAGTGCTCGGCGAGCGTGTCCAGCTCGTCGAAGCTCGATGCGACGGCGCCGGAGTCGACCCGCGCCTGGAAGGACGCGAGGGCGGCGGAGAACCGGCGTGCCGGCGCGGCGAACGAGCGCTCGATCTCGGCGGGCAGAAGCCGCGACGCCTCGAGCAGGTCGCGATGGTGCTGCTCCGTCGGGTGCGGCGGATCGTCGATCAGCAGCACGATGCGCAGGTCGGCGTACTCCTGCAGCGCGATCGAGAGCAGCGTCTGCCGGATGACCGCCGTCTCCTCGCGGTACGACGGCACGAGCGCGGTCACGCTCGGCGCGGACGTGTCGAAGAAGGCGTCGAGCACCGCCCTCGGCGTACGCTGATGCATCCGCGTCCGGTAGAGGAACCCGAGGCGGGCGACGAGGTACGCGAGCGCGGACGCCGTGAGCAGCGTCACGACGACCATGTACAGCAGACCGTCGAGCAGCTCGCGAACGTCGAATCCGCCGTAGCTGATGACGCGGTGGAGCGTCGCGACCGCGAATGCGAACCAGCCGACCACCGTGACCAAGATCGCGACGCGCGCCGCGCCGAGGGAGCCGTTCGTCGCCGGCTTGCTGACGGGCGGGAGCGCACGTTCGCGCCGGTCCGACCCCCATTGCCGCCGGCGTGCGTTCTTGCGCTTGCGCGCCGCAGTGTCTTCGCGTGATCTGAGCCGCATGATGTTCCGCTTCGGAGCCGCTCGCGCGAGCTCCTGTCCGATCGTCTGCGGATGCCTCTCGGGAGCGCTGGACGATGGGAGGGTTGGGCCAGTACCTCGGACCGGCGGGTGTCCCTCGAAGGAGTCACTTCATCCCTTGAACGGGGGGCTGTACTGTCGGCACATGCGGCCGGGCTCACCCGTTCTCGCGCAGAGTCGTCGCGCACCTGCGAGCGACGTCGACCTTGCGTTCTACCGGCTGTGGCGCGGGACGAAGGGCGTCATCGCCCTCGAGTGCGCGTTCGGCGGCGCGCTCGACGCGAGCGTGCTGGCGAGCGCCGTCGAGCTCCTGCTCGACGACCAGCCGATCGTCGGGTCGAGGCTCGTCCCGGAACCGCACGATCCCCACTGGCTGCCGGTGCGGGGGTCGGAACGGGCCGTGCTGACCGTCGTCGACAGCGGCCTCGAGTTCGAACGCATGCGGTGCGTGGGTGTCGACGCGGCCGCGGGCCCGCAGATCGCGCTTGTGCTCTGGCGTCGCGCGCAGGGCGATCGCCTCCTGCTCAAGGTCACGCACGTCCTCGGCGACGGCGTGTCGCTCCAGCTTCTCGCGGGACGGCTCGCGTCGCTCTACTCGTCACTCGCGGAAGATCCCGATCACCGTCCGAACGGCGGTCTCGCCGACGCGCGCGACCCCCGAGCGCTTCTGAACGAAATCTCGAGGCTCCGGCGCCTGCGCGCGATCCTCGACTTCGCGTGGTTCATGGCGCCACGGCTTCTCCCGCGGCCGACGCATCGACTTGCAGTTCCGGACGGCCCCGCAGGGCCCCGGGTTGCGGTCGTCAGGCGGCTGGCTGCACCCTCGCTGTCGGCCGTCGCGCGGTACGGAAAGGAGAGGGGCGCGACCGTGAACGACGTCTTCTTGACGGCCGCATACCGTGCGCTGGCAGCAGAGGGCTGGGATGGAACCTCCGCGTTGCGCATCCCGATCACCGTCGACGTCCGGCGGTGGTGCCTGGCGCCGGACCGCCGCGAGACGATCGGCAACGTCTCGGCGTTCGAGTACCCGTTTCTCATTCGCCGCCTCGGCGGAAGCTTCGACGAGACCCTCGCGCGCGTCGTCACGTTGACGCAGCGGCGCAAGAAGAGCGGGCCCGGCCTCGCGATCGGGCTGATCAGTCTCCGGATGTCGGCGAGGAGACTGGCGAAGGGCGCGGTGCGGCCGGAGGCGGGCAGCGACGTGAGGCGTCGACGGGGCCGCGTCCTCCTGACGTTCTCGAACGAAGGGTTGCTAGACAAGTCGTCGCTGCGCTTCGGCGCCGAGGCGCCTTCGGAGGCGTGCATCCTGCCTCCGTTCGTCGTGCTGCCGACCCTGCACGTCTGCCTCTCGGGCTACGACGGCGCGCTGACACTCGCCGCGATCACGTCTGAGAACGGCGAGGCGCATGTGGCGCGCTTCCTCGACGCGTTGCTCCACGAGCTGCCGCTGGAGCTCGGCCTCGTCACGGCGTAACCAGGCTGTTTCCCCCCCGTAACCGCCTGTCACGCGCGGCGCGTGGTAGGACACAGAGGCGCGCTCCGCCCTCCAGGAAGCGCGCCGAGAGAGCCCCAGCGGGGCCGGGCCACGGCAACGGGGGCCGGCGGCCCGGCCTCCGCGGAGCGGCCCGATCCCGAACAGACTCCTAACGTCGTCCTCTCCCGCCGCTTTCAACCCGCGGGCATACCGTCAGGGCGGCAGAGAGAGCCGCCCAGCCCGGGGTCAGGGTGGCTGGGCGGCTCTCCTCTCTTTACCCGCAAATCATGCAAGCACGTCTACCAGGCATTCAGTGCCGGCCTCTCCGTCGATCCGGGCGGCGTCGAGAACCGACCTGCAGCCGCAGGGTGTCGCGCGCGGCGGCACTCGCACCGGCGGCTCGCCCTCGGATGCCGGCGCGACGAGGCGGCGCTTTCGGCGTGCCGCGCAGTGATCGTGCGCGGTCGCCCGCAGCGCGGAGCAACCTCGCCGCTTGCCGCGCGGTAACGCGGGCCCGGGGTCCCGTCGCAACGCGTCGAGCTTGGGAGACCACCCTCCGCCCGTCCTCGCTGTTCAGGTAGACGACCAGGGCGCTGAGCGCTCTCCGGCCCCGTTTGCTCATCGCGAGTGTGAAGAAGAGCTTCAGGAGCGGCAACATCCCCCTGCGGTACCCAGCTTCACCCTCGCGCTAACCGCGCGCACTCGCCCGACGTCGCCGACGCTCGGTTGACCGGAGGGTCTTCGAGGTAGAGGATCGACGTACAGGCGAGCCTTCCTGGTTGGTGTCTACACCTTGACCCGCCTCCTGCAACCGGTGCACGCGTGCACCCAAAGGAGGAACTATGGGCCGCTCTCGCTCCCGCATACACCGACTGGTCTGCGCCGGTGAATCTGGGCTCGATCGTGAACTCGGCGAGCGGCGAGATGGGGCCGGCGCTCACGCCCGATGCGCTGAGCCTCTACTTCTACACGAGCCCCACGACGACTTCGGTTGGCAAGCCCCGACGAACCTTGGTTCGAACGTCAACGGCACCGCGGACGACAACGCGTCGAGCTACTTCGACAACAGCGGCCACCCGCAGCTCTTCTTCGGCAGCGGCCGCCTTGGCGGTGCTGCGCGCGATCTGTTCCTGAGCAATCTGCAACCGGACGGCACCTGGGGCCCAGCCACGCTGATCTCCGAGCTCAGCAGCCCGGGCACGGACAACAGGCCCGCGATCAGACAGGACGGGCTCGAGATCTTCTTCTACTCCGATCGCGCGGGTAGCGCGGGCACCGACATCTGGACGTCGACGCGGGCCTCCGTCGATGAGCCGTGGTCGACGCCCGTCAACCTCGCGGTTGTGAACAGCAGCGCGAGCGAGGTGCACCCGTACCTGTCCGCCGACGGGAGGACGCTCGTCTTCGCGTCCAGTCGCGACGGCGGCTCCGGCGGCTCCGATCTCTACATGATCACCCGCAACGCCGACCTGACCGTCACCGCGACCGATCAGTCGAGGCTCTTCGGCCAGGCGAACCCGCCGCTCACCTACACGATCGCAGGCTTCGTCGACGGCGACTCGCCGGCGGTGGTGACCGGAGCTGCGGCGTGCACGACGACCGCGACGCCCTCGAGCCCGGCGGGGAGGTACCCGATCACCTGCGCCGCGGGCACGTTCGGCGCTCCGGCTACAGCTTCGCGACGTTCGTCGCCGGGACGCTGACTGTCGGCTATACGAGCCCGTGCCTGACCGGCACGCACACAGGCCCGCTGACGGTTTCTGCGGGGCAGGCGTTCTGTATCGGTGCCGGTGGGGTCCAGACCGGACCGGTGCGCGTGATTGGCGGCGGTTCCATCGACGTCGAAGGTGGACGGATCACGGGTCCGTTGGTCGTGACGTCCGCGACAGGCGTCCGTCTCTGTGGGGCGACGATCACCGGGCCGCTCACGATCAGCGGCAGCAGCTCGACTGTGCTCGCGGGCGGGGACGCGGCGACCGGGCCGTGTGACGCGAACACGTTCATCGGCCCGGTCGGCGTGACCGGCAACACAGCCGGCGTCGAGTTCAACCGCAACCCGTCATCGGACCGCTCAGGATCACGGGGAACGCCGGCAGCCTGGCGCCGCCGGACACCGGCTCCGTACACGCCGTCGGCAACACCGTGATCGGGCCGAGCACTATCCAGCCGTAGCCGAACCTGCACGGCATGCGAACGAGGGGGCCGGACGCGCGTCCGGCCCCCTCACGGAGCCTTTGCGCCGCGACGCGTCATCGCCGTCACGCTGACCTAGACTTCACGCGTGGCGAAAGTCCGAAGCTACTGGAGATGGCTCGGGCGCCGGCTTCGGCTCTCCCAGCCCGGCCGGGTCTTCTTCACCGTTGCGCTTCTCGTCGGCATTGCCGCAATCGTGGACGCACGCGCCCACGGCGCGCGGGAGGGCGGTGCTCCCTTGGTGGTGTTCGCCCTCGTGCTCGGCGGCGTCGTCACGCTGGATGCCGTCGGCCGGGGAGTCGTCACTGTCGTTCGCCGTCTGATCTTGGACGGCGGGCCCCGGCGTCATTCCTGACTTGCGCTGCTGCCGGGAACGCGCGTGTCATGCGGCGCAGGCGATCTCGACGGCGTCGGCGAGGAGTTCGATCGAGCGTAGCCGGCCGTCCGCAGTCAGCGCTTGGTGGACGGTAATCAGTTCGTCGGCGTCGGCGCGTCGCGCGAAGGCTTCGATGTACTTCTTGACCTCCGCTGGTGTTCCGACTGCGGAGTACCGCGCCATCTGCTGCACATGCAGGCCGGCAGGTGAGGCGAGGATCGCGTCTGCATCCTCGTCGGCAAGAGTCTGCCCCCGCGCCAGCAGTGTGCGCACCCGGTTGCGCATCGCAGCGCGAAACTGCTCTTCGGCTTCCTCCCTCGTGTCGGCCGCGACGACGTTCACACCGGCGATGACGTAGGGCCGAGCGAGCTGCGAAGAGGGACGAAACTCACGCCGATACGCCGCAACCGCCTGCTCGAGGGCATCCGGGGCGAAATGTGAGGCGAAGGCGTACGGCAGCCCGAGCGCCGCCGCGAACGTGGCGCCGAACATCGACGAGCCGAGGATGTAGAGCGGAACGTTCGTGGCCTTGCCCGGCGTTGCGTCCACACCGGGGACACGCGTCTCGCTTCCGAGATATCCCTGGAGCTCGAGCACATCCTCCGGAAAGCGATCGGCTGAGGCCGGACTACGGCGCAGGGCGCGCATCGTGTTCTGATCCGAACCCGGTGCGCGGCCGAGGCCGAGGTCGATCCGTCCGGGATGCAGAGACTCGAGCGTGCCGAACTGCTCGGCAATCGTCAACGGTGAGTGGTTCGGAAGCATGATCCCGCCGGCTCCGACCCGAATCGTCCGCGTGTGCGCCGCGATGTGCGCGATCAACACGCTCGTCGCCGAAGAAGCGATCGTGGGAATGTTGTGGTGCTCGGCGTACCAGACGCGCCGGTAGCCCAGCTCCTCGGCTCGCTGCGCCAAGACCACGCTCGCGGAAAGACTCTCCGTCGCTGTCTCCCCGGGACGAATCGGAGCAAGGTCGAGGAGCGAAAGGGGAATCTTCATCGGCGGCTTCCTCGCACCGCCACAGCCTAATTGCTGTGCCGCTCCCGAATCGTGTGCGCAACCCGCGACGCAGGGGTCGCGACGCGTCCGCCGTGCAGCTCAGGCGGTCGTTCTGGTCACCGCGACAGTCGAAACGCGCGAGAGCGTCAGCGCTCGCGCGGCGCTACCCCTCGCGCCGATCGCAGAAAGCGTTTCCTGTGCGAGCCTCAAGTCGCTCACCGTACCGAGCCGTCGCCCGCGCTCGAGCGCCGTCAGCCCCAGGTCGTGTCGCGCTCCGAGCTTCTCGGAGACTGCGAGGCTGCGCCGCCACCACCGCGCAGCGCGCCGGCGCCGGCCCCGAAGCCAGCAGTAGGTGCCTTGCATCCGGTAGGCGGCGGGCAGGCTCGTGGTGTCGATCTTCGCCTGGCGGCGGGCGGCGCGGGACGCACGACGAGCTTTGCGCAGCGCTGCTCGCCGGTCGGCCGGCGCCGCTCGCTCGGCAACGGCCAGGTACGCCTCTGCGAGCGCCGTGGCGACGGGCGTGCAGGAGAAGCCGCGCAGCCCGAGCTCAGTCATCAGCGTGCGGGCCTCCTCGAGCTGCGGCACGGCGTCTTCCACCCGCCCCTCCTCGAGCAGGCAGTGTCCAAGGTCTCCGATCGCCATCACGGCGGCACGGTGGTCGGGGACGCTTCGGAGGACCGCGATCGCCTGCTCGAGCCGCGCGTGCGCCTCGGGCAGGTCGCCGGCCCGCCAGAGCGCGATACCGAGGGCGTGGAGCCCCCAGCCGAGAACCTGCGGGTGCGCGGCATCCTCCGCGACGTTGACGATCTCGCTCGCGGTGTCGACAGCGCGTGCGAAGTCGCCGCGGTAGGCGAGGAAGGCGCTCAGCATCCGGCGGCTGACACCCCAGCCGCGGACGTCGCCCGCCTGCCGATAGATCTCTGCGCTCAGCTCGGCGTGGCGGAGCGCGTCGTCCCATCGCCCGAGGACGCAATGGTCGTGTGCGCAGAGGCCGAGGTAGGCCAGCGCGAGTGCCGTCGGGTCGTCTGATCGCTGAGCGAGCTCCACGGCACGTCGGTGGTAGTAGGTCGCGATCCGGGGAAGCGGGATGACGTCCGAGATGATCCCGGCGCCGTCGGAGCCGCGGGACATCCCGACGATGTGTCCGTGCCGCTCCGAGACATTCAGCTGCATCACCGCGTCGAGCACCATCTTCTCGCGGTCCACGAAGTAGTGAAGCCAGGACATCAAGTGGTAGTTCTCGGTGCGCTCCGCGACGACCGGGTCGATCTCGGCCTCACGCCGGACGGCGAGCATGGGAACGATGCGGTGGCCGGCTTGACGCAGGAGCTGCGCGACGATGGCCAAACGGATCCGGAAGCGCGTGTCGGGGTACGGGCTGCCGAGGTGGCGGAGCGCCCGCTGGAAGAACTCGTCGGCCTCCTGGTGATCGCCTCTGCGCTGGAGCGCCTCGCCCATCTTCCGTTCGAGCTGCGCCCGCTTCAGCGGCTCCCAGCCCGAGCCGAAGATGCGCAGGCATTCTTCGTGGGCGCGCCTGTAGTGAACGAGCGCCTCGCTGTCAGCCGCCATCGCACCGGCGCGGTCGCCCGCCGCGAGCACGTAGTGGAGAGCACGCTCCCAGTCCTCTGACTCGGCGTAGTGATAGGCGAGGAGACTGAGGAACTCGTCGATGCGATCGTCGAACAGCGACTCGATGCAGGTTGCGACGCGCCGGTGAAGCTCGGCCCGGCGGCGATGCAGGATGCTCTCGTAGACCGCGTCGCGCGTGAGTGCGTGCTTGAACGCGTACTCGAGTTCTGGAACCGTGCTCTCGACACGGATGAGGTCGAGCGCGCGCAGCTCGGCGAGTGATTCGTCGAGGTCGTACGCGTCCCTGGCGACGGTGCGCAGGACGCGGTCGTAGAACGTTCGCCCGATCACGGCTGCGAGCCGCAGCGGCTCCTTCACGTTCTCGTCGAGCCGGTCGACGCGCGCCATGATCACGCCGCGAAGCGTTTCGGGCAACGCCACCTCTGTCACCGGAACCTGCGCCTGCCAGCCGCCGGTTGCCTCGTCCCGCACGATGGCGCCGAGGTCGATCAACGAGCGCACGACTTCCTCGACGAAGAACGGGTTGCCCTCGGTCTTTCGGTAGAGCGCGTCCCGAACGCGTAGAGGCAGATCGTCCAGATCGAGCAGGTTGCACGCGAGCCGCTCTGTCTGTTCGGCGGTGAGTGCAGACATCTTGATCTCGATGCCGCCGGGAAGGCGCGGGCCGTCCGGCCGCGTGAGGCAGCAGAAGAGCAGTGCCGATCGCTGCGCGAGCGGCAGCAAGTGCCGCAGCAGCTCGTCTGACGAGGCGTCCGCCCAATGCCAGTCCTCGAAGACGAGCGCCAGCGGTCCCTCGTCGGCCAGCCGCTCGAAGTACCGGCGGGACGCGCGGAAGATCTGACGGCCTCGCGCCTCTCCGCTTTGGTGGCGCACCTGCTCCGCAAGCTCCCGCCGCGGTTCGAGCGCGAGCAGCGCGGCGAGGTACGGCAAGAGCTCATCGGCCTGCTCGCCGAAAAGCATCTCGACGCGTCGCTCGAGCTTCGCCCACCGCTCCGCATCCGGGTCCTCGTCGACGATGCCGGCGTCCGACTTGATGATCTCGACGAAGGGCCAGTAACTGATCGTGCGGCCGAATGGAAGCGCACGGCCCGCGAGCCACCGTACGCGGTCGGGCGCATGGAGTCGCGCGTCGGCCACGAGACGTGATTTGCCGAGCCCTGCCTCACCGGAGACGACCACGAGCCCGCCGCGTCTTTGCTCGAGCCGCTCGACCGCCCCGAGCAGCGCACCGAGCTCACGTTCGCGACCGACGAGGTCCGATCTGATCGGATGCTCCACCCGGACCGCGTGACGCCTGAGGCACCGATACGCCGCGATCCTGCCCTGCTTGCCCTTGACTGCGAGGGGCCGCAGCTCGCGGTAGTCGAAGTCGTGCTCCGTCGCCGTGTAGGTCGCCTCGCCGACCAGGATCTGGCCTGCTTCTGCCGCCTCCTGCAGGCGCTTGGCCGTGTTCACGGTGTCGCCGATGACGATGGTTTCGGCCTGCTCCTGTGCATCGAGGCTCGGCCCCATCACGACGAGGCCGGTGTTGATGCCGACGTGGAGGTGAAGCTCGGGCGTGCCGGGCCGCCGGCGCCGGTTGATCGCGTGCATCCGCTCCTGCATCGCGAGCGCAGCGTGAACGGCGCGCGCAGGATCGTCTTCGTGGCTCGCGGGCGCGCCGAAGACGGTCAACAGTGCGTCGCCGATGTGCTTCTCGAGTCCTCCCTCCCAGGCGCGCGCTACCTCGACCAGCTCGCCGAAGCACTCGCGAACCAGTCCGATGACTTCTTCGGGATCGAGCTGCTCCGCGATGCCGGTGAAATCGGAGATGTCGGCGAAGAGCACCGTCACCGTCCGCCTGTCGCCGGTCTGCATACCCGTGACGGCGGTCATCGGCGCAACAGGTACAGATCTACGCACTGGGAGACGAAGAACGTCTGAAAGCGCGCGATCGACCTGAGGCCGCCGCGGAAGGTGCACAGCTGCCGTAGAAATCGGGGAAACGTGATCCGGATCACGCCGGCGCCGACGATCGAGGCTTCGTCGGCGGCTCCGTCCTCGACGTACCCTTGGAGGATCCGCAGGTAGCACGTCGTGGTGTCGCGCCACGGACGAGCACCTGCGAGGCCCGGGATGCGTTTCTCGGCAACAAGCGTGAGCGGATGGCCGACGCCGTCGTCGAAGAAGACGCGGTACTGCATCTTGCGCCGCTGCGACGTCGGCGGGACGAACAGATTGAACACACCGCCTTTGACGTCGAGCGTACCGCCGAACGCTTCGCTGTGGATGCTCCCCGCAATCGACATCTCTCTGCTCGGGTCGTCGAGGAAGCGCTCGAGGTCGGCGGTCGCGACTGTGAGACTGACCTCGAGCTCGCTGCCGTTCGCGCCGCCCTCCTCCGGGTCGGTGGCCCCGATCGTGAATCGCCCGACCATCGTCTCCGTGAAGCGGACTCGTGCGCCGCCTGGAGCAGGCTTCGGCGCCGGGGGTTTCAGAGCGATGCCGTTTTCGGCGCACCACGCTCGCGCTGCCTGCACTCCGAGCTCGACCGCCTCGCGCAGCGGCCTGCTGCGGAAGACCAGCACGTAGTGCAGCGGCACCTCGGCCGAGAGCTTTCGCACCGTGACGTGGTGATCGAACTCTCCCGCTCCACCCGCAGCGATCGCCGCATTGCTTGCCTCGATCTGTCGCTCGAGCTCCTCGAGGCGAGAGTTGGCCGCCGCTTCGATGATCTGGAAGTACTGGTTGACGAAGCCGTTGCGCCACCTGCCCCGCGTGCTGACCGTCCAGATCACCCAGAGCTCCGTCGCGCCGCCTTTGATTGCCGCGCGAAGGTTGGCGTCGGTCGCATAGACGGCGTCGATGTACTTCTTGCCGTCGATCGCGACCGGCGGAAACCACATCGGCAACGAGACGCACGCAATGAAGAAATCCTCGTTCATCCTCGCGGCCGGCAGCACCACGAGCGCCTGGTCGGTGGCGTTGAAGACGTTGAACGTCGCCTCCTTGCCCGTACGGCGGATCCGGTTCCAGTCGAGACCCCACGTCTTCCGGACGATGTTGCGTCGGAACCGTCCATAGAGGACGAGCGAGCGCCAAACGAGCGGGTTCGGCTCCAGGAACTTCCACGGCTTCGTGCGGCGCCACGCGTCCGCGATCTCGGTTCCGCTCATTCCCTGGCACCACATCGCGAGGTTGAAGACACCGCCGCTCGCGCCGTCGGCGACGTCGAACTCGAGCCCGGCTTCGTCGAGCCAGACCTGGAGCACGCCTGCCTGGAATGCAACCTTCAGCCCGCCGCCGGCCAAGATCAGCCCCAGCTTCTGATCGGCTTCGGCGGTCACAGCCGTCCTTCGAGCGCGAGGATTCCTTCGGCGAAGCGGTCGGCGACGGCCGCGATCGTCAGGCTGGGGTTTGCGCCGACCGGGCCGGGCAGGACGGATCCGTCCGCGACGTGCAGGCCGGGGTACCCGTACACCTCTCCTGTCGCCGGATCGACGACGCCGGTGGCGTGGCTCGCGCCCATCGGGCACCCGCCGACCGGGTGCGCGGCGACGACGGTCTTCAAGTACCTCGAGAGGACATTGTCGCCGAGCCGCCCGCCCATCGCCTCTGCGAGCTCACCCATCCTCGAGCGCACGCTGTCGAAGTAGGGCTTCGCCACGCGGCGCGACCACTCGATGTCGAGCATTCCGCCGCGCAGGTGCATTCGGCCCTGCGGCACCTCACGGCCCATCCCGAGCAACACCATCGTCCCCCACGAGACTTCACGGCTGCCGAAAAGCTCCGACAGGTCGAAGCTGAGGTCGCGGACGGGGTTGTTCGTCAGCACCTTCCAGAGGAGCTTCAACTCGATGCTCCTCGACGATGCCAGCACTCGAGGCGTGTTCAGCAACTGCGAGACCCAGGCGCCGAACTGCGGGTAGCCGCCGTCCTCGAGGTAGAAGCCGCGCCCCGTGTGCCCGTCTTCGTCGAGCGCATCGCCTATCCGGATCGCGGCTGTGATCACCGGGCCTCTCGTCGGCTCGATCGTCCGCGGAACGCGCTTGCCGTCGGCGGTCGTGCGGCACCGCCTCGCGAACGCGACGTAGTCGCCGTTGCCGCAGAATCGCGTGCCGAGGCGGGGAGAGATCCCGGGAAGCTGACTGCGGTTCGCCAGCAGGAGGTACGGCGTCCCGAGCGCGCCCGCCGACAAGATCAAGCGCTTTGACTCGAGCACGTAGCGCGGCGGCGAGCCCTCCCGCTTGTGGCCTTCTTCGTACTGGCCGTGATCGACGACCTCGACCTTGAAGGCGCCGTTCGGTGCGCGCTCGAATGCCTTGACCTCCTGCCGCGTCCGGATCTCCGCTCCGAGATCGCGCGCATGCGCGAGGTAGGTGAAATCGAGCGAATTCTTGCTGCCGAAGTTGCAGCCGGCATCGCACTCTCCTACAAGCCGGCACGTGTAGCGCTGCGCGTCGTGGACGTTCTCCCGAGGTTGGCCGAACGGCCGTCCGAGCTCCTGCTCCTCACCGGAGAACGTGATCGCGAGGGGCGGGTAGAACGGCTCGAGCGCGAGGCGGTTACCGGCGTCGACAAATGCTCGTGTCTTCGGCGTCGTTTTCCGTAGGTGCTTCGGGTACGGGATTGGGCTGAGGATCTCCTCGGCGCTGCGGTAGTGCCGCTCCAGATCGGCGTACGTCACCGGCCACGGCTCCCTGCGCCCGTCTACCGTCTCCGCGAACCACCTCTCGTCCTTCCGAAGCAAGACGTTCGCGTAGATCAGCGACCCGCCCCCGAGCCCGCTCGAGACGACGGCGGCGAGGTTCCGGAACCACCAGACGTGATAGAGGCCATGCCCGCCCTCGCTCGGGTCCCACAGTGCCTGCTTGAACTGGAGGGGCGTTCGCGGGAACGATCTGGGCGGCCACGCCTTTCCGCGTTCGAGCACGCACACGGAGAGGCCGGCCTGCGCCAGGCGATAGCTCATCACCGAGCCGCCGAAGCCGGAGCCGACGATGACGGCGTCGAACACGTCTTGGCTCACAGTGCTCGTCTTGACCTCTCGGAACGAGTCTACG